>Ga0137408_1007583_pt1 | contig 11732 bp, 10 predicted proteins | sample CZOMad2_2_16fung_FD_141241 | JGI IMG/M metagenome (GOLD analysis project Ga0137408, IMG submission 141241) | Vadose zone soil fungal communities from Angelo Coast Range Reserve, California, USA - CZOMad2_2_16fungal (PacBio error correction) | ecosystem: Environmental > Terrestrial > Soil >...
GGATCTCGTTGGTGTTCGACGAGTAGGAGGACGGCCAGACGTCGTGGATGTCGAACGCCGACTTGGTGATGCCGGCGCGGATGTCGTCGCCGAAGGCCCACGCCATCAGATCGTCGTCGACGGGCGCGTACTGGACCCAGAGCACCGGATAGCCGTACGCCTGGAGATCGACCTCGATCTCGTGGCCGATCCCGGGGTCCATGTGGTACGGCCGCGCGAGCACGAGCAGGCACGGCCGGTCCTCGCGCGCGCACCACTCGAGCACCTCGCGTGACTTCCGGCGCAGCCGGTCGTTGAAGTCGAACAGCGCCTTGTAGCCCGCGTCCACCGCCCGCGCCATCTCCTCGCGCGTCAGCCCGGGCAGCACGTCGCGCATCCCCTCGAAGAGCTGCTTGGGCACCAGCCGTGGCTCGTCGAGCGAGACGAAGGGCGCCGCGTAGGCGATGCCCGCCTCGGCGAAGACGTCGCGCTCCTTGACGAAGCCCGCCTTGATGTTCTCGGGCGCGGCCATGACGCGCGGGCACGTGAGCGTCCTCGCCACGTGGCCGCTCATGAACGACGGCAAGGTATAAATCATCGGAGAAAATAGAATGTCCAGCTTCTGTTTCTGGCCGAAGAGCAGCTCACCATAATGACCGGAGATGCACTTGACCGGATAGCAGCAGTCCACGGTGCCGCGCCCCTTGCCGAACTGGCGGCCCTGCTCCTCCGAGGTGTCGGACGAGAAGACGACGTTGCGCGGGTCCACGCCAAGGGCGGTGAACAGGCCCATCCAGAACTGGTGGGTGGACCAGAGGTTCAGGACGCGCGGAACACCGACGCGGAGGCTAGCGCGCGACGGCGCCGGCGCCGACTCGGCGGAACGCGTCCTTGCGAACCATCTCGGCAACGTTAGGGTACTCACGCTTGACCTCCTCGAGCTTTGCCTTCACCACGCGCATCTCGTTGACGTCCTCGACCAGCCCTTTCGGACACGAGTTGCCGCTGATGACGCGCTCCCAGCCCTCGGCCAGCGGCACCTTGCTCCACGCGCGCCCCTTGGCGCCGGGCAGCTGGACGTCGATGAACGTGCGCGTGCAGTTGATCGGGCACCACTTGCAGACGGTCTCGGCGGCGGTGGTGCTCGTGTAGGTCAGGGCCGCGATCGTGTCGAAGCCGCGGAAGCCCGACGCCTTGCCGTGCGGCTTGCCGTCGCCGGCGCAGAGGGCGGCGCCGATGGCGCCGGCCTCGCCCGAGTACGGATGGAGCACGACCTCGGCATCCGGCACCTTGCCGCGGATGAAGTCGACCTGCGCCTTCACCACGGCCATGTTGCGATGCGTGCCGCCCTGGAGCACGAACTTGCGCCCGACGGCGCGCAGATTCTGCAGCTGCCCGGCGTAGATCCAGACGTTGACGGGCAGCACGGCCGCCAGCGCGGCCATGATCTCCTCGGCCGACCAGCCCTTGCGCTGCTGGTTGACGATGTCGGACTGGAGGAAGACGCCGCAGCCCATGGTGAGGCTCGGCATCGCCTTGGCCTCGAAGGCGCGGTCGGCGTAGCGCTCCAGGGGAATGTCGTAGCGCTCGGCCACGCCCTGCAGGAACGCGCCGTTGCCCGACGAGCACTGCGAGTTGAGCCGGAAGTCGGCCACCGTGCCCTGGCGCAGGATCATGATCTTGACGTCGGTGCCGCCCACGTCGCAGATCACGTCAGCGTCAGGATAGAAGTGCAGCGCCGCCGTCGCGTGCGCGACCGTCTCCACCACGCCGACGTCCGCGCCGAGCACGTCCTTCAGGAGGTCCTTACCGTAGCCCGTCAGCGCCAGCGCGCCGACGTCGGTGAAGCCGGCCTCGCGCACCTGGCGGAACAGCGACTGCGCGTCCTCGATGGGGTTGCCCTTGCTGAGCGCGTAGCACGAGAAGAGCAGCTCGCGCTCGTCCGACAGCACGACGGCTTTGGCGGTCGTGCTGCCGAAGTCGCAGCCGATGAGCATCGAGCCCGCGCGAGGCTCGCGCTCCGGGTACGCCGGCGCCGGCCGCACGTACTCGCTGACGAATGTCGCGAGATCGCCCGCGCCGGCGATCAGCCCGCGCGCGCCCTCCTTCGCCTTCGCCTCGTGTTGGCCGACCTCCACCCACCACTTCAGCTTCTCGGCGCCCTGGTAGACGCCGACCTCGGGCTTCTCGCCCTGGCCGATCTCCACGCAGCCGAGACACGCGTAGTAGAGCGCCTCGGCGGGGACGTTGATGAGCGAGGCGGGCTCACGGCCCTCCGGCAGCTCGACCTTGCGCTGCGTCCACAACTTCGCGAGATGGTGGCGCCACGCCTCCTGCAGCCCCTTGAAGAAGAGGTTCGGGCCGCCGAGCAGCAGTACCTCGGGCAGCGGCGTGTTGCCCTTGGTGAGCGTGGCGAGGTTCTGGTAGACGACGGCCTCGAAGAGGCTGGCGATGATCTCCTCGACGGGCACGCCGGTCTTCACGAGGCTGTTGGCGTCGGTCTCCGCGAAGATGCCGCACTTGCTCGAGACCTTGTGGAGGCTCATCCCGGCGTACGGCAGCGCGGCCAGCCGCTCGCCCGGCACCTGGAGCTTGCGCGCCGTCTTCTCGATGAAGGTGCCGGTGCCGCCGCTGCACGCCGACTGCATGTAGACCTGCTTGGTCTTTCCCGTCCCGGTGGCGGTGAAGAAGATCGTCTTCATGTCCTCGCCGCCGATCTCGGAGACGAACCGTACGTCGGGATGCAGGCGCTCGACGCACGCGGCCACCGCCACGACCTCCTGGATCAGCTTGCCGCCCACGAGGGGCGCGAGGAATCCGGCCCCGGAGCCGGTGAAGAAGACGCGGTCGCGGCCGGGCGTGAGCCCCGCCTCCGCTTCCATCCGGCCGAGGAACTCGACGACCTTCTCGGCCTGGCGGGTGTTGTGGCGCTGGTAGTCCTGCCAGCCGGCCTTGCCCTCCTCGACCACCACCGCCTTGACAGTGGTGGAGCCGACGTCGACCCCGACAATCATACTCGGAGGGGGGCTTTGCCCCCCTTTACTCGGAGGGGGGCTTCGCCCCCCTTCCGACGGTCGTCGCGCGCCTCACGGCGTGCTCCTCCCTGCCTCCCCCCAGGATTGCGCGGGCGAAGCCCGCGCTCGAAGCGGTAGATCCAACGCGCGAGGTCCGCCGCCGTCATCGTGGGCGTCCGATCTTGGCGGCGACGTGCAGGACCATCTTGGCGGCGGTGCCGGCGGCGCGGCCGTCGTGGGGCACGTGATACGTCGCCTTCTTCATCGCGGGATGCGCATCCACGTAGGCGCGCACCTCGTCGAGGGTGAGGCCGGTGGTCTGCAACGCGTCGTCGAATTCGCGCTGGGCGCGCTTCTTGGCTTCGGTGAGGATCATCTGGCAGCGCGAGAGGGCGTGGACCTCGGCGTCACCCTTGATCTCGAGCGGGGCGTAGAGCAGGTCCGGGTACTTGCCGACGACGCCGGCCATGGCCCCGATCGACATCGTGTTGGGCATGCACGAGTACGGCGAGAGCTCGCAGATCATGTGGGCCTTCTTCTTGTGATGGGCCCACAGCGCCTTGCCCACGAGCATGTCGCCCTCGCCGCCGTCCAGCCGGCTGTGGAAGTACGGCGCGGCCAGCCGCCGCAGCTCGAACTGGTTCGGCATCTCGTGCGGCAGGCCGCGCAGCGCGCGGCGCAGGCGATCGAACGTGAAGCGGTAGATGCCCTGGGCCACACGGCCGAGGGCGAGCTTCAGGCGCGCGCCCTTCTCGATGCCGCTATAGTCCTCGAAGCGCTGCAGCCCGTGGCGCAGCAGATAGTCCATCCACACGGAGATCGCCGCCGGGTAGACCTCGGCGCCCTCGGTCTCGAGCCAGCGGTGGATGTTGTAGTTCGGGTCGCCCTCGACGGTCTGCAGATAGAACTCGCCGGTGATCTTCACGGTCGGTTTCACGCGCAGCCGGTCCACCTCGATCGTAGAGAACTTCCGGTGCACCTCGCGCAGCGCGCGCGTGAAGTATCCGGTGGTGAGGTGCCAGACGACCGAGCGGTACGGCGAGCGCGCCGGGCGGTCGCGGAAGACCTGGAAGAGGTACTCGATGCTCTCTCGGGCCACGGCGTCGGTGGCGCCGGGCACGACCTCGTATGGACGCACCTGGTACTCGAGGTCCTGCACGAGATCCGTGACGAAGATCCCCCAGAGGAGGCCCAGCGTCAGGGGCAGGTTCAGGTCGAGCCCGTCGCCCATCGTCGCCTTCTGATCGAGCTGGTCCTGGGCCATCAGGAACATTCGGAAGGCACCGAGCCCGCTGTTGCGCAGCGCCAGCTCGTAGCTCTGATGGTACTGGCCGAACCGGCAGGCGCCGCAGGAGCCGGCGGTCAGGTAGACGTACTTCTTGTTGACCTCCTCGACGCCGATCCGTCCCGCCTCGCCCTTGAGGAAGTTCACGAGGTTCCCCGTCGTGAACGAGGTCGGGCAGCACTGCCCGATGTCGGCGACCTCTCGGCCCGTCAGGAGATCGTCCCTGGTGGCGATGGGCAGCACGCGCGCCCGGTAGCCGGCGCCCTCGAGCACGCCCTGGAGAACGCGCTCGGCGCGCCAGTGCAGACCGCCGAAGAGGATCGTGACCGAGTCGCGCTCCTGACGCATGAAGGGGCGGGGCGTGTAGGCGCGATAGTGCTCAGTGCTGACCGTGGCCATTGCTGCCTCCATTGCCGTCGGCGGCTCTCGCGTGCCGATGCATCCACGCCTCGAGCAGTCTGACGCTGGCGAACCCCGGCAATCGTCGGATCGTGTCGTCCACCTTGCGGACCGCCACGCGGCCCTCCTCGTCGCTGAACAGGTATCGTGCCATGAATATCAACTCCCCGTCCGGCTGGACGCCGCTGCCGACCGGCGCCCAGAACCGGTCGACGATCAGCCGCGCGACGCGCGCCACCGCGCGGCGCTGCATCCGCCGCTCGGCCTGACGGTAATAGAAGAAGAAGTGGCGCGACTCGTCCAGGGTGATGCGCTCCAGCAGGTCGCTCAGCACGGGATGATTCGCGATGGCCATGAGGCGGCGGTAGCCCATCAGCGTCGTCATCTCGTTGATCGCGCCCCAGGTCATGTGCACGGCGCAGAAGTCGGGCCACACGCGCGACACCAGCGCGGTCATCCGCGCCTCCAGCCACTGCGGGAACGACTCGCTTCCGCGCGGCCGCTCTCGGGGCCCGACCGGGTGACCGGCGGCCTGGAGGAAGCGGGCCAGGGCCAGCCCGTGGAAGGTCTCTTCGTAGAGCCAGCACGCGAGGAACGTCGCGACCTCGGGATCGTCGATCGCGCGCGTCGCCAGCAGCGAGCGCGTGTAGATGATCGTGTGGCTCTCGATGTCCTGCATGTAGCGCAGCGTGCGAAGCGTCTCGGACGACACGGGATGACGTGGCACGGCGGCCCAATCGATCTCCGACAGATCGACTGCACGCGACCGCGCCACCCAGGCGTCGAGATCGAAGGCGGGCATGCGGCGGCTCTCAGTTAAAACCGTCGCGCGATCCTGGGCAAGAAGATAGTTGGGCGCCATCACGGGGGACTACGGGCGGGCCCGCCGGCCGGATGCCGGCGGAGGCGGGGTTCAGCCCCGGCGGCCGTCGCCGCCGTAGGTCCCGCCCCCGCGGGCGCGGTCGCGCCGGCGCGCGCCGGGGATCACGACGCCGGCGACGAGCGCCAGCACCACGAGCACCCCGGCGATGATGAGCGCCGCGTCAACGGGCAGGCCGAGGATCCGCCGCGCCGGCCGCGTCACGAGGTCGCCGGCGGCCGCCGACGGCGCGTCCCCGTCGCGGTTGCCCGGGCGCACCTCGGCGGGATTGGGCTGCGCCCCGCGCTGCACGACGCCCGAATCCTTGGGACCGGCGGAGCCGGGCGCGTTCTGCTCGCGGTTCATGCCGGCGGCGGGCCGGTCCTGGGCGGCGACGGGAGTCGTCGCGGCGGCCACGATGATCACGGCCAAGGCAAGGCGCAGCATGGACGAGCCCTCCTGCACGTGGGGCCAGCAAGCGAGGTGCCAGCGGACGCGCTCGGCCCTCGCGCGGGCGGAGTCGACCTGATAGCATGCGCCGCACGGAGGAAGCTCATGACCCGACGGCTGATGATCGCGCTCGCCATCATCGTCGCCGCGACCGCGGCGGCGTCCGCGCAACCCAGAGAGATCGTGATCGGCCTCATCTACCCGATGTCGGGGCCCGCTGCGCAGGCCGGCACGGACGACAAGCCGGTCTTCGAGATCGCCGCCGACATCGCCAACGGCGCCGTCGACCTGCCCTTCCCGTTCTACCAGCGCCTCAAGGGCATGCCGGGGCTCAAGGGGGCGAAGGTGCGGCTGATCTTCGCCGATCACCAGGGCAAGCCCGAGGTCGGTCAGGCCGAGGCCGAGCGCCTCATCACACAGGAGAAGGTCGCCGCGCTCATCTGCTGCTGGCACTCCAACGTCACCGCTGTCGCCAGCCAGGTGGCCGAGCGCCACGGCGTGCCGTTCCTCAACGCGGAGTCGTCGTCGCCGGCGCTCACCACGCGCGGCTTCAAGTGGTTCTTCCGCACCTCGCCCCACGACGGCCACTTCACGCAGGTGATGTTCGACTTCCTCCGCGAGTTCCAGGCCAAGCGCGGCGTGAAGCTCAAGACGCTCGGGCTCACGTACGAGGACACGACGTTCGGCAGCGACAGCGGCAAGGTCGAGAAGGAGCTGGCCGCGAAGTACGGCTACGAGGTCGTGCTGGACCTCCAGTACCGCGCGCGCGCCACGTCGCTGCAATCCGAGGTGCAGCGGCTCAAGGCCGCCAACCCGGACGTGTGGATGCCGACCTCGTACCAGACCGACGCCATCCTGTTCGTGAAGACGGCGAAGGACCTCGACTACAACCCGAAGATGATCATGGCCCAGGACGCGGGCCACATCTCCTCGGACTTCGTCAAGGAGGCCGGCCGAGAGGCCGAGGGCACGCTGACGCGCGCGCCCTTCTCCACCGACCTCATCGGCAAGCGCGAGGTGGCCAAGGCCCTCAACGCGCTCTACGGCACGAAGGCGGGCAAGGACCTCTACGACTTCCCGGCGCGCGCGTTCACGGGGATGATGACGCTGCTCGACGCCATCAATCGCGCGGGCTCGACCGATCCCGAGGCGATCCGCAAAGCGCTCGTGGCCACCAACATCCCCGGCGACCAGCTCATCATGACGTGGGAGAACGTGCGGTTCGACGAGACCGGCCAGAACACCGGCGTGAAGGGCATCATCCTCCAGATGCAGGGCGGCCAGTACCACACGGTCTTCCCGTTCAACGTGGCGACCAAGGACGTGATCTACCCGATCCCGGCCTGGAAGGACCGCAAGTAGTCTGACGCCCGACGTCATTCTGCAGGCGGCGGTCGGCGGCGTGCTGATGGGGCTCGTCTACGCCCTCATCGCCGCCGGCCTGTCGCTGATCTTCGGCCTCATGGAGCTCGTCAACTTCGCCCACGGCGAGTTCCTGATGGTCGCCATGTACGTCACCTTCTTCGCCTGGTCCCTGGCGCACCTCGATCCCGTGGTGGCCCTGCCGCTGGCGGCGCTGGCCCTGGCCGCCCTGGGCTGGGCCGTCTACCACGGCATCATCCGCTGGGTGCTGGGCGGGCCGATGCTCGCGCAGGTCTTCGCCACCTTCGGCCTCGCGGTGCTGCTGCGCGCGGGCGCGCAGTTCGTCTGGGGCGTCGACTTCCGCGTCGTGAAGGACCCGTGGCTCGCCGGCCGCGTCTCGCTGGGCGGCGTCTTCGTCGGCCTGCCGCAGCTGGCCGCCAGCGCGCTCGCTCTCGCCGCCTTCGTCGCGCTGTGGTGGTTCCTGGCGCGCACGGAGACGGGGCTGGCGCTCATGGCGACGGCGCAGGACCGCCAGGCGGCGGCGCTCATGGGCATCGACACGCAGCGCATGTTCGCGCTGGGCTGGGCCATCGGCAGCGCGTGCGTCGGCGTGGCCGGCGGCCTGCTCGCGATGTTCTACTACGTCTTCCCCGAGGTTGGCAGCGTCTTCGCGCTCATCGCCTACGTGACCGTCGCGCTCGGCGGCTTCGGCAACGTGCCGGCCACGCTGCTGGCCGGCGTGCTCGTCGGGCTCGTGGAAGTGTTCGCGGGGCTGCTCATCGCGCCCGCGATGAAGTACGCCGTCGTGTTCCTCCTCTACCTCGCGGTCGTGCTGTGGCGCCCGCGCGGGCTGTTCGGCCGGTTTTGACGCGCGCCGCCGCGAGGCGCGCCGCGCTCGTCGTCCTCCTGCTCGCCGCCCTGGCCTTCCCCGCCGTTTTCACGCTGCCGTTTCCGCGCCACGTGATGATCATGATCTTCCTGTACGGCTCGCTGGCCGTGGCGTGGAACATCCTGGCCGGCTACTGCGGGCAGATCTCGCTCGGCCACGCGGTGTTCTTCGGCATCGGCGCCTACACGTCCACCCTGCTCGTCGCCCGCGCCGGCGTCTCGCCGTGGCTGGGCATGCTCGCGGGCGCGGCGCTGGCGGTGATCGTCTCGCAGGCCGTCGGCTTCCCCGTGTTCCGGCTGCGTGGCCACTACTTCGCCATCGCGACGATCGCCGTGGGCGAGATCGTGCAGACGCTCGTCATCAACTGGGACTGGGCGGGTGGCGCGCGCGGCGTGTTCGTGCCGATCAAGCGCCCCGACTCGTTCGTCAACTTCCAGTTCAACGAGTCGAAGGCGGTCTATTACTACATCGCGCTGGGGTTGCTCCTGCTCGGCCTCGCCGTCACGCGCCGGCTCGAGGGCTCGCGCCGGGGCTACTACTTCCGCGCGATCCGCGAGGACCAGGAGGCCGCCGCGAGCCTGGGCGTGCACGTGGCGCGCGAAAAACTCCGCGCGATGGCGGTATCCGCGGGGCTCACCGCGCTCGGCGGGACGTTCTACGCGCAGTACCTGCTCTTCATCGATCCGGAGGCGGTGTTCCCGCTCTCGCTGTCCATCCTGATCTGTCTGGTCTCCGTCCTCGGCGGCGTCGGCACGCTGTGGGGCCCGGTCGTCGGCGCGGCGGTGCTCGTCCCGCTCTCGGAGTACACGCGCGTGTGGCTGGGCGGCACCGGCAAGGCGCTGGACCTCGTGATCTACGGCGCGCTGATCGTGCTCGTGGCGGTCGCCCAGCCGTCCGGCCTCGTCGGTCTCGCACGCCGGATGGCCCCCCGGACAAATGAATAGGTGAGCCTCCTCAGCGTCAGCGGCCTCACCAAGCGCTTCGGCGGCGTGATCGCCAACCGCGACGTCTCGTTCGCGGTCGCCCCCGGCGAGCTGGTCGGCGTGATCGGGCCCAACGGCGCCGGCAAGTCCACGCTGTTCGATCTCGTCACCGGCTTCCAGCGTGCCGACGCCGGCCGCGTGCGCCTCGACGGCGCCGACGTCACGCGGCTGCGCCCGGACGAGATCGCGCAGCGCGGCGTCGCGCGCACCTTCCAGAAGCTCCGGCCGTTCTCCGACATGTCCGTCCTCGAGAACGTCATGGTCGGCGCATTTCTGAGGACGGCCGAGGTGGCTGTCGCGCGCGAGGCGGCGCACCACGCGCTGGCCTCGGTCGGTCTCGCCGACCGTGCCGACGCCCACGCGCGCGGGCTCTCGACGGGGCAGCGCAAGCGCCTGGAGCTGGCGCGCGCGCTGGCCACGCGCCCGCGGCTGCTGCTGCTCGACGAGGTCACCGGCGGGGTGGACCAGGCCACCATCCCCGGGCTCGTGCGCCTCGTGCGCGAGCTGCACGCGAGCGGCCTCGCGCTCGTCGTCATCGAGCACAACATGCGCGTGATCATGGAGCTGGCCCAGCGCATCGTCGCGCTGCAGCTGGGCGAGGTCATCGCGGACGCGCCGCCGTCGGAGATCGTGCGCAACCCGCGCGTCATCGACGCCTACCTGGGCCAGGCGTGGCGGCCGTGATGCTGGAGGTCTCGGGCCTCGACGTCCTGCTCGGCGACTACCAGGCGCTCTGGGGGGCGCGCCTGGCCGTCGAGCGCGGCGAGATCGTCGCCCTCCTCGGCCCCAACGGCAGCGGCAAGTCCACGCTGATGAACAGCGTCTCGGGCCTGCTGCGCCCGCGCGCCGGCGCCATCGTCTTCGAGGGCGAGCCCATCGCGGGGCTGCCCGCCCACCGCATCGTCGGCCGCGGCATCGCCCACGTGCTCGAGCGGCGGCGGCTCTTCCCCTACCTCAGCGTGCGCCAGAACGTCTGGCTCGGCGGCTATCACGCGGCGGCCCGCGGCGCCCGCGAAGCCGAATACCAGCGCGTCGCCGAGCTCTTCCCGATCGTCGCCGCGCGCGCCGGCCAGGCGGCGCACACGCTGTCCGGCGGCGAGCAGCAGATGGTCGCCATCGCGCGCGGCCTCATGGCGCGGCCGCGGCTGCTCATGATCGACGAGCCGTTCCTCGGCCTCGCGCCCCAGGTCGTCGAGCGCCTGACGGAGGCGATCCGCCGCATCAACCGCGACGGCGTGACCCTGCTCTTCATCGAGCAGAACGTCGAGCTGGCGCTCTCCATCGCCGCCCGCGGCTACGTGCTGGAGAGCGGACGCACGGTGATCGACGGCCGCTCCCCGGAGCTGCTCCGGTCGCCCGAGGTCCGGCGCATCTTCCTCGGCGGCTAGGTCTCGCTCTCGTCGACGGAGGACCGTGTCCATTCAGATACTCTCCGAAACGCGCTCGGTCGGTTTAAGCTCTCGTTGATATCGCCATGAGTGACCATTCAGGCATCGAATGGACAGACGCGACCTGGAACCCAGTTACGGGTTGCACGAAAATCAGTCCCGGCTGCAAGAACTGTTACGCCGAGCGTCTAGCACGACGATTGAAGGCGATGGGCAATCCCCGCTACTGCGATGGTTTTGCTGTGAGGCTGCATCCTGATCAGCTGAGTCTTCCGCTTCACTGGCGCAAGCCTCGGCGGATCTTTGTCAACAGCATGAGCGATCTATTTCATGACGACGTTCCTGACGACTACATCATCCGTGTATTTGACGTCATGGTCCGGGCCGACTGGCACATTTTTCAGATTCTTACGAAACGAAGCGAGCGCCTCGCACGACTGGGCGCACGTCTCCCATGGCCCCCTCACGTTTGGGCAGGCGTCTCGGTCGAAAACTCACGCTACACCAAGCGCATTCGTGATCTCCGACAGGTACCGGCATCGATCCGGTTCTTGTCGATCGAACCCCTTCTCGGCCCGATTCACGACCTTCAACTGACCGGTATCGATTGGGTAATCGTCGGCGGCGAGAGCGGAGGCCATCGACGACCAATGGATCCTCAGTGGGCCCGCGAGATCCGTGACCTCTGCAGGCAGGTCAGTGTGCCGTTCTTCTTTAAGCAATGGGGTGGAAGAACGGCAAAATCAAACGGACGTACTCTCGATGGTCGTATCTGGGAGGAGATCCCGACCGTCACCTCGAGCTCAGGCCGAGCCCCCTAATGAGCCGGGTGGCCAACGATGGTCTCCCGGCGCGCGTAAGCGGCACCTGGACACAAGAGAAGCTCACTTATCTCTCGAAATATGCCGACGCCTTTATGACGGCGATGGCACCCAAGCGTAGATCGCAACGATGGTCGGAACTTGTCTACATCGACTTGCTCTGCGGGCCTGGACGAGGAATCGACCGCGGGAGTGGGAACGAGTTTGACGGTTCTCCGCTCAGAGCCCTAAGAATCAGACCCCCCTATGACCGTTTGTTCTTCAGCGACTTGAGCAATCGGAATGTTGAAACTCTGCGAAAAC
>Ga0137408_1032527_pt1 | contig 11633 bp, 10 predicted proteins | sample CZOMad2_2_16fung_FD_141241 | JGI IMG/M metagenome (GOLD analysis project Ga0137408, IMG submission 141241) | Vadose zone soil fungal communities from Angelo Coast Range Reserve, California, USA - CZOMad2_2_16fungal (PacBio error correction) | ecosystem: Environmental > Terrestrial > Soil >...
GGCCGCATGCTCGTGCTCGTGTGACGCTCCTCTCGATGATTTCGTGCTGTCAACTGTGAGTGCAGACGAAGTGCCAGCGCTGAAATGTCCTGGAAGACCAGGTACTTAAACCTTCGTGGCCGAAGGCGGACCGTCAGGAGACGGACGGTCGAGTAAGTGTTACTGGGAAGTTAACGAGAGGCCCGCCGAAGCCCGCGAGTGACAACCCGGGTCCGGGTGGCCTTTTCAAGACGGCTCACCCGCAGCAGGAACGGGATGAAATGCGTCAGGCTCTTACTACTCCTGCACGATTGCGTTGTGCCTGTTCGTGGCCGATGGTGTCCGATAGTTCTGGCACAATTCTGACACAGTGAATTCGATCACTGAATGATCACATCGGCTCGCGCCAGGATCGATTGCGGGATCGTGAGGCCGAAAGCACCAAACCGGGGCAACTCCAAACTGCGCCGAGGGCAAGACGCCAGCCTCCACAGCGGCCGGTTATCCAGGGGTTTTCGCCTATTGAATGCCTGGCAGCGTAAACCGGCAACGCCGGGGGCTGGCGTCGTGCTCGCTGTGTCAGCCCGCCTTTCGTTCGGACTTGAACGGCTCTTTGACCACGACCTTGACGCCAGCGATGACATCGGTCATGGCCTTGCGGACCTGCTCGACCGCGGTGCCGCCGATTTCGCCAGCGCCCTTGATGGCGCCGCTAGCGGCCGCCGATGCTGCGTCCTCCGCTTTGAGCCCCAATTCCTTGGCCCCGGCGATCGAGCCTTCAACAGCGCTCCGCGCGACCGCTCCGAGATCTCCACCGACCTCAGCCGCGCTCTTCACGACTGATCGCGCGCCGGCACTGATGCTCTCTGTGGCTTCGACGCCCACCTCCCTGGTGCCGCGGATCACCCCGATGACGCCCCCCTTGGCCGCATCGCGAATGTCAGCCCCCGCCTGGGCCGTTCCCAGGATTGCTCCGCGCAGGACGTCGGACACGGTGCCGGTGAGCGCAGCGCCCACGGCGCCGGTTCCTTTGATGGTGTTCACCAGAGTCCCACTCACGGTGTTGATCGCTGCGTCCACGACCTCGCCTGTCCCTCGAATACTGTCGATGATCCCGGACTTCACAGTCTCGACGATGCGCTTCTGCTCTGGCATTGACGGGTCCTCCTCTTGATTGGGGATCGGGATCTCGATTCCGAGTGGAGAATCACGCAGCGCGACATCGCGCCGCACACCGCACGCTATCAGCGTAGCGGACCTCGCCTGCGCGTCAAGCAGTTGTCGCCGAGAGTGTGTAAATCCTTCGCAGCGCACGTCAGGCGCGCAAGCCGCACTCGCGGACCATGCCGAAGGGGGAGTAGCCTTTTGAAGGTGATCAAAAACCCGTGACCCGCAACTTCCTGATTTGAGTGGCGGAGGGCGAGGGATTCGAACCCCCAAGGGCCTCGCAGCCCGGTGGATTTCAAGTTCGTACGGCCGCTCTCCTCACCATGTCGTCATCGGTCGTCATCGTTGCTTATCATGCCTTTGCGCGGCGCGCGCGCCGGGCAGAAAGTACGGTGCCGACCGATGACGCACGATGGTGATAGCCAAGAAATGGCCAAGCACAGAGCGCGGACACAAAACTCGCCCTTTGGAGAGGTTCGGCTCTTCCCGGCAGTCCCTCAACAGGGAAACCTGCGTACTCCGACGCTCGAGCGGATTTCTACTGGGTCAGAGAACGTCCGCAACAGGACAAAGGAAATGGAGGAGGCCGGACGAGTAAATGAGGTTCTTTCTGACACTCACAGCAGTCGCGAGGTCCGGTCGCTCAAGATAGCGCGACTGGAGGTGGATCCGCTTATGAGAACGGCGCGACGTCGGGCGCCGGCTATCAGAATGGTTACCGGCGCGGGCGCCTCGCGCGGCGTGCCTCGGCGACCTTCCCTCCAGCGGCTGCGGTCCGGCTGGCCAGCCGTGCTCGCGCGGCAGGGGCTGCATGTCGGCGAGAGGGTCTAGTTTCACTTCTTGTGGCACAGACAGCTAGGGTTCGAGCACGGAGTCTCGCAGCCTCGGCCTCCTGGATCGGTATGGGCTGCTCGAGCGTGCTTCGCATCCCGACGGGCGAGTCAAGGCGATGCAGGTCACGGACAAGGGACGACGAACCCTGGCCGTCGCACGGCCGCTGTGGGCCCAGGCGCAAGCCAAGGTGCTCCGGAGCTGGGCGCGCAGACGTGGGCCGGCTCGCAGCGGCGGTTGGCCCGCCTGTTTCATATTGCCGTCACGAAGCGACGGCGATGACGGGAACACCGGTGCCCGCGCCAGGCTTGAGGTGTTCGGCTACGGTCCTCCCTTGCCTTCGCCGACTTCGACAAGCCGGGACCCTCAAGGCCGGTGCTCCCATCACAACCAAGAATAAACATTGCGTTCTTCTTACAAGTGTTCGGCGTACGCCGCCGTCTCTGGCTCTCTGTAGGTCCGATTCCCGTTCATCCCTTGGTAGGTCCGCCACACGTTCCAGCGATGGATGCCGGCCCAGAACGCTACGAATTGAGCCACCAAAGGCGAGTCGGAGCCCGCGGTGCCCTGCGTGTATTGCTGCCCGAGCGGAGTGGCGGCGATCGCTTCCTCCAGGTTCTGGCCAGCCCGGATAGCCTGTCGCACAGATTCAATCAACTCACTCAAATAGGGCAGGTAACGGCCCAGGATCGCCCCCGAAGTCAGCAGCCCATGCCCAGGAACAATGGTCCCCACCTCGAGCGTGTGCGTGAACTTTGCCATCGTCTCTAGGTATGCGCCCGCCCCACCTTCGATCAAAAAGGGAATGGTCCCTTCACCGGCGATCAGGTTGCCCGTCCAGGCGACCCGGGCCTCGGCCACGAAAACGACGGTGTCGCCGGGCGTATTGCCGTGACCGAAGTGGTGGAGCTCCACCACCCGGCCGCCCAAATCCAGCTCCAAGTACTCATCGAGGACCAAATTCGGGAGGCGTAGTCGTACATCGCCGAACACCGTCGGGTCGTTGCCCACGGTCGGCAGCAAAAACCGTTTCTCTCGCTCAAAGTCTCGCATGATCTCGGCGGTCTTCTGCTGGGCTACGATCAACGTCTCCTGGGGGAAGGCGTAGTTCCCGAACGTGTGGTCGCCATGGTAGTTGGTGTTGACCACGTAGAGGATGGGTTTGTTGGTGACCTGCCGCACGGCGGTCTGGATCAGCCCGGCCATCGCTCCATTGATGTGCGCGTCGATCACGAGGACGCCATGCTCGCCCACCACAAAGCCACTGTTGTCCACGGGCGGTTTGCTGGAAAGCAGGCCGTAGACGCCAGGCGCCAGCTCCTTCGTTTCGAGCCGCGCCCCGGAAGGGTTGAGCGGTGGCGCAATAAAACCCAGTGCGGCCTGGGTGACCACCTCTGGCGGTGCCAACACCGCCGGGATCAGAGGACTTAACCCCGCGTGAGCTGTCTTGCTGATGCCTTTCATCATTGTCTCCTGTGCTTTAGTGTCGGTCGCCGCGTCGGACCTTTCCTCGATTCGGAGCATCACCCGGCGTGCGCGACGCAGAACTCTGAATCGCCCCGGACACCATCGATGAGCTCGTCATTGCCCTTCAGACGTCCGCCGATGGCAGCCTGGATTCACAAAACACACCCTGTAATATGTATACGCATGCGATCAACTCAAGCTCGCCAGCGGCGGACCCTTCTGTGGCGGAGCGGTCTGCGGAATATGAGACCCTACGATGCCGGCCGGCCGGGACCGGTTTCGCAGAGCCGGATTATTCTATGTATGTACATGATATGAGCTTGCTTGGTTCGACCCTGGACGCTACGATGGCTGGTGTGACTCCGAGAACCACCGCGGTGAGGCTTGGGCAGGGCCGCGACCGCCTGTCGCCCTGTGTCTGTTCGCTTCCGGTGCACACGGCACGAATGTTAGCGCCATGTGAGCTATCTGCGACAACCACCCCACCAGCGCAGAGCCGATGTCGCCCTCGCGCTGCAGCTCGCGCAAAAGCCCGAGCTGTTCGAAGTCGCCGAACGCTCCGTGCCGTCACGGATCGCGGCGGCGCTCGCGCACGTCGGTCGAGCCGGACGGGTTGGCGTAGTCCTCATCGATTTCTCAAACGATAGGAGCGGAGCATGAAATTTGGAACGATCGGCGCCGGCGCCGTCGCGCTCGCATTCGGGCGAGAGGCGCTGGCCAGGGGCCATGAAGTGGTCCTGAGCAGCCGGCGTGGTCCAGATGCACTCGTCGACAAAGTCGCCGAGCTTGGTCGTGGTGCGTCCGCGGCCTCGGTCGAGGAAGCCGCGAGCCTCGACTATGTGTTGCTCGCCGTGCCTTGGCGAAACGTCGAGTCAGCGTTGAAGAGCCTACCGGCCTGGAACGGCCGGGTGCTCATCGATGCGACGAATCCCTTCGTCGAGACGAGTCCGACCCTCGTCCTCGCCGATCTCGGCGGCAAGGGCGCGAGCGAGGTCGTGGCGGCCCTGGCGCCAGGTGCCCGCATCGTCAAGGCGTTCAATTCGATCGTCACCGCCCGCTTCAATGAAGGGCCGGTTAAGAACGGAGGACGTCGCGTGATCTTCGTCTCGGGGGACCATCCCGAACCGGCCGCATTCATCAAACGGCTCATCGAGAGTTTCGGATTCACGGCGATCGATCTCGGCGGTCTCGCGACGGGTGGCCGCCTGCAGCAGGCCGGGGGGCCGCTTGCCGGTCGCGACCTCGTCGAATTCGGCCATCACTAATACGGGAGGCGCCGAATGCGTGCAGTGCGAATCAGAACTTTCGGCGAGCCGGGAATCGTCCTCGAGCTTGCCGACCTTCCCGAACCTCCAGCACCGGCCGCAGGCCAGGTGCTGATCGGTGTCGAGCATGCGCCGATCAACATGAATGACTTGTATCTCATCCAAGGTGTATATCCGGTCCGGCCTTCGCTGCCGAGCGTCGTCGGAAATGAAGGGGTAGGGCGAGTGTTGGCCATTGGCAGGGGCGTCGACCACCTGAAGGTCGACGATCGCGTGCTGGTGCCGCTCTACAGCTTCAGTTGGCGCGAGCGACTCGTTGCACCCGCCGCGGGCCTGTTCGCACTGCCCGAGGCCGATCCGCGCCAACTCGCCATGCTCGGCATTAATCCGCCGACGGCGGCTCTGCTGCTGAACGAGTCCATCGACCTCAGGCCCGGCGACTGGGTCGCGCAGAATGCCGCCAACTCGGGGGTCGGCCGGTCACTCATCGCAATTGCCAAGGCGCGCGGCCTCAAGACAGTCAACTTCGTTCGCCGCCCCGAGCTCGTCCCCGAGCTGCAAGCCGTCGGCGGCGACCTCGTGATCGTCGATCAGAGTGGGGCGATCGACAAAATTCGGGCAACGATTGGCGACGCCCGCGTGCCGCTCGGCATTGATGGGGTCGCCGGCAAAGCCAGCGCAACCATAGCCGGCGTTCTCAGCGAGTCCGGGACGCTGGTCGTCTATGCTCTGGTGAGCGGCGAGCCAGTCACCATCGCCCCGTTCGACCTGATCGCGAAGCGTGTTGTCGTCAAGGGTTTCTTCCTTAACCATCTTGATGTCGAGTTGAAAATACCGAGCGCACTTCGCGAGACGGCGCCGCTCGTCGCTTCAGGCGTGATTCGAGTACCTATCGCAGCGACCTATCGGCTCAGCGCCTTCCGCGAAGCCGTCGCCCACGTTCAGCGGGGCGGCAAGGTGATGTTTGACGTCGATGGAGCTATCTGAACCGCCGAGACAGGAGCCAGACATGCGATTTGCGATCTCCATCCCCCAGTTCGTTTCTGACGGTGAATTCGATCCGGCTCGCTTCCGGGCGTACATGGCGCGGGCCGAGGCGCTCGGCTTCGAGAGCGCCTGGACGCTGGAGCAGACGCTCGGCACGATGCCCTTCATGAGCCCGCTGCAGACTCTGAGCTACGCGGCTGCCTGCACCGAGCGGATACGCCTGGGCTGCGTCGTGTTCGTCACCCCGCTGCACAGCCCGGTTCACCTCGCGAAGGACCTGAGCACTCTGGACCAGTTGAGCCGCGGTCGGATCGAGATCGGCGTTGGCACCGGCGGGCGCCATCGAATGTTTTCCGCGTTTCAGGTCGATCCCACCAGTCTGGTGGCCCGGTTCAACGAAGGGCTGCGGCTGATGAAGGCGCTCTGGACGGAGCCGCGGATCAACTTCGACGGGCGGTTCTGGCAGTTGAAGGACGCCGCGATGGAGCCGAAACCATTTCAGAAGCCGCATCCCCCGATCTGGTTCGGCGCCAGCCATCCCGATGCGCTGCGGCGCGCCGTCAAGTACGGCAACGGCTTCTTCGGAGCCGGGTCGTCCACGACGAAACGGTTCGCCGAGCAGGTGCCGATCGTGCGGCAGGCGCTCGCCGAGGCGGGGCGCAACGCCGCCACCTTCAAGATCGGCAAGCGCGTCTACATCGCCGTCGACGATGATGCCCAACGCGCGCGCCGGCGAATCGGCGAGTCGCTGCACCGCTTCTACCCATTCTTCGAGTTGAGCGGCTTGGAGGCCGTCGCGGTCTACGGGCCGCCCGACGCCTGCGTGCAAGGTCTGCGCGACGTCGCAGGGGCCGGCGCTGAGCTGATTCTGCTCAACCCGGTCTTCGACGAGGCCGAGCAGATGGAGCGCCTGGTGGCCGAGGTGGTGCCCAAGCTCTCATGATGCTGCTGGAGGAAACGTTCCGAAGCGATCCTACGGATAGGACGCCGCACAGCAGAGTCCAGCTCAGGGTAGCTTGTCGAAAAAGAGATAAACGGCGGCAATCCGGCCGTCGCGGGCAACGATGAAATCCGTCCCGGCGTAAGCTGGCGCCTCACCAGGGCGGCCCGATACCCATTGGATGCGCCCGCCATTGCCCAATTCCTCGGGCCCGGCAATTGGCTGATATCGAAAGTCAGGGTGAGTAGCCTTGATCGCGCCCGCGACGCGATCGATCTCGTCGCGGCCGCGGTAGACGCCCCTGGGCTCGTAGAAGACGCAATCTTCGGTGAGGATCTCGTCGATGGCCGCGCGCCGACGCGCGGGGTCGTTTTCACCGAAGACGTCGTGAAGATTGCGCATCAGCAAGGTCGATATGCTGTAGGACATGGGCTTGTCTCTCCTCGGCATCGAGTGCGGCTTGGAGGGCAGTCGACATAGTGGCCCTTCTCGGAGGCCCTTCTCGGCCGTTTCCCCAAGGGGGGTTGTCCACGTCGGGGCGCACGAGCGGACAGCACCCGATCTTCCTCAATCACCCAATCCGCTCGCAGGAGTACCGACCGCGAAATCTTTAGCCGGCTATACGCCTTGCCGACCGCGCTTTCTCATTGAATCATCAGTTGCGCTAGGATTCATCTTCCCCGCTTTTCCCAGTTTTTTAAGAAGCCGCAGCAACATCCGCCGCTCCTCTTTTGACAGGACGCCGGCGGCCTCTTCCATCGCGGCCGCGTGGTCCCGAAAGGTCTTGGTGATGAGCGCGCGCCCTTTCGGCGTGAGCTCGACCAGGCGCACCCGCCGGTCCTCGGTATTCTTTCGTTTCACAAGCGCTGTCTTCTCCAGCCGATCGACCGCGACGCTGATCGATCCCGGCGTGAGCCATACTTTGGGACCAATCGTATTGACCGGCAACGGTCCCTTGTGGAGCAGCACCTCGAGCACCCGGAAATCCGAGTCGCCGAGGCCTGCCCGGCTTAGGTTCAAGCTCTTCGCCGCATGAGCGGCCAGGGCGCGAAACGCCTTCATGAGCACCAACCAGACGTGAACTCCACTCGTGTCTTCCTGCATCCCTTCCCCATTGTAAGGCGTCATACTGTTGACGTCAAATATATTGACCTCAATATACATGCCGCGGTCGACTTCGCGAGTCGGGAGGGAATCGGATGATCACGACAAGTGCGTTGCCCGCCGTCCCCATCAGGGGTCGCCTCATCGCTCTCTGAACACGTATCGGCAAAGGAACAAGAGATGATCACTATTTCTGTAATCGTCGGCAGCACGCGTCAGGGCCGGTTTTCTGAAAAGCCGGCGCAATGGATTCTTCAGCATCTCCAGAAGCGCGGAGGAATCGAGGCGTGACTGCTCGATCTTCGCGACTTTCCCATGCCTTTCTTTGACCAGGCCGTCTCGCCCGCCACGCCGGGCCGCGCGCCGTACGAGAATGACGTCGTCAAACGCTGGACCGCCGCGATCGCCGCATCGGATGGGTTCGTTTTCGTCACCCCGGAATACAACTACGGCCCTTCAGCAGTGCTGAAGAATGCGATCGACTGGATTTATCCGGAGTGGAACCGCAAGGCAGCTGCTTTCGTCAGCTATGGCAGCGCCATGGGCGCCCGCAGCGTCCAGCAGTTGCGGGAAACGGCCATAGAACTTCAGATTGCGCCGGTTCGCTCGTCCGTCCAGATCCCCGTCGCGACCCTGTGGGCGCATTACCGGGGCGGCGACGTGAACAAAGGACTCGCCGAGCTTGAGACACAAGCGCAGACGATGATTGATGACTTGCTGTGGTGGACGATGGCCCTGAAGACAGCCCGCAAAGCTAGATAGCCGAACTGAGAAAGGGACGAACTCATGTCTCGCATAAAATCCCACGACAAAACCGCTACTCGCCCTCAGGCCGCAACCGTCCTAACGCAACGTCCTGGTTTCCGCATTGCCAGGCGGACCCGCGGACAGAGTCACGGCCCGATCACACGCCTCGTGTCGCCGTCCGACTTTGGCCGTCTTTTGAAACCGTTTGTATTCCTCGACCTCTTCGACACTCAGGAGAACCCGTTCAACGGGTTCGGATTACATCCACATTCGGGTATTGCAACCCTCACCTACGTTGCGGAGGGCAGCGTCAGTTATGAGGATACGAACGGGGCGACGGGCCTGTTGCCTGCCGGGGGTCTCGAATGGATGCGGGCCGGCGGAGGCGTCTGGCATGGCGGCGGCGCCGGCGAACCGGTGCGGACTCGGGGCTTCCAGCTTTGGGTTGCCTTGCCGCCCGAGCTCGAGCTGGGACCATCGGAGAGCGTCTATCTGGGACCGGAGCGTATTCCCAACGATGGGCCGGCGCGTGTCCTCCTCGGCAACTACGGAACCGCGACAAGTGCGATCAAAGCCCCGTCACCGATGAACTACCTCGCCGTGCGTCTGAAGGCTGGAGAACGCTGGAGCTACCAGCCGCCTACCGAGCACACAGTGCTCTGGACCGCTGTCGGAATGGGCGCCGTTCTCGTTCCGGACGAGCTGCAGCAGGGCGATCTGATGGCCTTCAGTCCGTCGAGCGCCGCGATCGAATTCGAGGCCCAGTTCGATGCGGAGTTCGTACTGGGCTCGGCTGTCCCGCATGATCGCGACCTTATCTTGGGCTCCCACTCCGTGCATACGAGCACCGCGGCGCTGCGTGAGGCCGAGGCGCGGATCTCGGCGATTCAGATGCGCCTGATTCAGCAGGGCAGGCTTTGAACAACAGACGAGACATCAGAAAGGTGAGGTGACATATGGACACCGGGCGCGGGACATCGACGATGAACGTCGCGCTGTGGATCGTTCAGGGGCTGCTCGCGGGCGTCTTTCTGTTAGCCGGCGGCGCGAAATTGGTTCTGCCGCTCGACCAGATGACGGGGCCGGTGGCGCTGCCGGGGTGGTTCTTGAGATTCATCGGCCTGGCCGAGGTGCTCGGCGCGCTCGGCCTGGTCCTTCCCGGGCTTCTGCGCATCCGGACGGGCCTGACCTCGCTGGCCGCGGCGGGGTTGGTCATCATCATGATCGGAGCGACGGTCGTCATGTGGTCCAGCGGTATGGTCGCGGTGGCGCTGATGAATGTGATCGTGGCGCTCCTCGCTGTGTTCGTCGCCTACGGCCGCTGGCGGCTAGCGCCGTACCGCGACTCATCCCGCCCGTCGGTGCTCCGGCCCGCCTAGAGAGTACGCAGTAGCCGTGCTGCCCGAGTACTCGGCCGCGCCACGCCCGTCGTTGTCCACGGGCCGGCGCGGCACGATCGGCTTTGAGATCCGCCCTCTCCGCACTGAATCCTGAGGCCTACGGCTGCACGCTCCCACGCCGCCGCCCCAAATGCGTGCAGAACGTTCCGGGTCAGCTTCGTGATTTGTCGACTCATGACGATTAGCCCCCTAGGAGCGCGAATCCGGCAGGTTCGGACCGCCATCCCAGATGATGAGAAGCGCTCATGATTGTAGTCGGTGGTAGAGGGGAAGGTTCCGTCCGGACATGAGGCGTAACGCAAAGAGACGGACGAGTTCTGGTTCGCAAAGAGCTCGCTCCGTAAGAAAGAGCAATCCATGGAATAGCGGGCTCCGCAAGATGCCGAGCCGGATTTGCCTCCGCGCTCCGTCGAGCAGGAGTGCTAGGGCCGCTGCGATGCGATTGCGGCAATCGGCTTGAGTCCCCTATACTGCCGGCCTCTGAGCAGTGGATCATCCGGGCAGAGACAACGGCACGACTGACACCGAAGGAGAGGGAGATGGCGAGCGTAAAGAACGTCGTTCTCGTCCATGGTGGCTTTGTGGACGGCGCCGGGTGGGCTGGCGTCTACAAGATCCTAAAGAGTGGCGGTCACCGCGTCAGCATCGTCCAGAACCCGACGATCTCGTTGCAGGACGACGCGGCGGTGACCAAACGCGTGCTGGCTGAGCAGGACGGGCCGGCGATCCTCGTCGGCCACTCCTATGGCGGAGCCGTAATCACCGAAGCCGGCACCCATCCGAAGGTTGCGGCGTTGGTGTATGTCACAGCGTTTGCACCCGACAGGGGCGAGTCCGTAGCAACGCTCATCAAGGATCCGCCGTCGGGCGCGCCCGTGCCGCCAATTCTACCGCCGCAGGATGGGTATCTGTTCCTCGACAAGGCGAAGTTCCGTGCCTCGTTCGCGGCTGACGTGGACCCTGAGACCGCCGCGCTCATGGCCGACTCCCAAGTCCCGTGGGGCCTTCAGGCCCTCAGCGGGGCGGTCAGCGAACCAGCGTGGAGGACCAAGCCGAGCTGGTACCTAGTGGTCACAGAAGACCAGATGATCCCGGCTGCCGCGCAGCGAACAATGGCCAAGCGGGCGAATGCCACGATTGTCGAGGTCAAGGGCAGCCATGCCATCTATGTTTCGCAGCCCGGAGCGGTTGCCGCGCTGATCGAACAGGCTGCTAACAGCGTGAAGATCGCCGGCGCCTAGGCCCCGGCTGGGGAGCCGGTCCCCCCTACTTTGCGCGAAGCTGTCCCAGAGCACTGAGCCAGTTTTCGAGGTGGTAGGTCCGGGCGATCTTGCCGTCCTTGATCGTCTGGATATCTATCGCCATGATCCGAAAGCTCTTGCCAGAATGCGGCACACCGAAGAGATCGCCGGCCGGTGTTCCCGTGACCTCGCCGCGGACGACGACACGATCGCCGGCGACAAGGACTTCCTTGATGTCGAACTTCATATCTGGGATCGACTTGGCGAAGCCGCCAACGACTCTGATGGAGTTGTCACGGCCCCAGCACTCGCCCGGAAGATACCCCCAGCAAGACTCGTAGTCCGGCGTGAGGATCTGTTCCTGCAGCGTCTTCATATCGCCCTGGACCGGTTGGTTAAACAGCGCGTACCACGGCGCGATGACGGCGCGGGCTTGTGCCTCTATCAACGTCTGAGTCGAACCAGTGACCGGAATCGTCAGGACGGCGATGGTAATGACCAGTTC
>Ga0137408_1000724_pt1 | contig 11595 bp, 12 predicted proteins | sample CZOMad2_2_16fung_FD_141241 | JGI IMG/M metagenome (GOLD analysis project Ga0137408, IMG submission 141241) | Vadose zone soil fungal communities from Angelo Coast Range Reserve, California, USA - CZOMad2_2_16fungal (PacBio error correction) | ecosystem: Environmental > Terrestrial > Soil >...
CGACTCGAGCTGTCTCCTGACCAGCACATTGGGCCTCTGTACGGCACCGATCAGCGCGCCGATGAACGGGATTCGAATGAGGGTGGCTACAGCGGAGCGGCAGGCCCCGCGGCGTAGCAGTCCCTCGTCGCCAAACCAGGTTGCGAGATGAGCGTTTGCCAGCGGCATTCCGCACACGCTCGCCGCCTCATTCCGGCCGCGTTCGTCATCGCGACACGGCGTCTGCTGGCTGTCTCGGTCACCACCGCGTTGGTTGCCGGGATCCTGAGCTGCGGTTCGGGGGCTTCTCCCACGAGTCCCGCGCCGATCGTCGGCTGCGGCCTGGGCCCTTCTCCCACGAATGTCGCGCCGACGTTTCTGCTGACCACCATCCTCGGCGATGGCGCGCAAGGAAGTCCCCTCACCTCGGCCATCCCGTACGCTCCAGGCGCGGTCGTGCCGTACTGCTACACGCCATTACCCGGCCACGCGTCGGCGATAGCCGTGCTCGACGGCTCAGTCGTGACCGCGACTGACTCCATTTCCATGAACGCCGACCACGTGCTGTGGGTCTTCGGCAATCCATCCAACGGGACCCCGTTCAACGGGATGATGACCGTCCCGTCAGACTTCACGAAGATTCCGTACCCGGAGTTCTATCAGCGCGCCCCGTCGTTCAGCTACAGCGTGCCGGACCCGTACTGCGCCACCGCAACCGCGGTCGTCGCGTATCCTGCGTCGTACCTGGGTGCGTACCCGTTGCCGGCCATTCAGGGCGCTCCCCTACCGGCAGCAATGAGCCGAGGCGCGGCTGTCAAGGACTACTGGCAATACGGTCTCACGAATCCGTCCACCAACGCAGGGTGTTCGGGCGACATGCACGCCGCGTTCGTCACCACGCTGCAACGGCTGCGGAAGCTGGGCGCCGATCACGTGGACATCTACCAGAGTGCCTATCTGATCGACGTGAATGCCGCGGTGCTGGACTTCGATCTCACGCGTCGCATCGAGATCTCCGATGCGGAGCTGGCGTGGATCGTCGGCGCGGCGAAGGCCGCCGGACTCGAGGTGCACGAGTACATGCTGATCGCCGGCGAGGATGTGAATCACGTACTCCTCCCCGCGCCGCCCACCAGCGCCTGGGCCGGCGATTACCTCGACGCGTACACTCGCTTCATCGTCAACCGCGCCGCCGTCGCCGAGCATGACGGCATCCAGGCGTTGCAACTCGACTGGGGTGTCTACTTCTTCGACTGGACGCCGTATCGGGACGTCTTCATCGCGAAGATGACTACCGCCGCGCAGCAGGTGCGTGCGGTCTACTCCGGCAAGATCCTGTATGGCGCCGCGGCACCGTGGATATCGAACGACCCTGGCCTCATGACCAGCATCGACTGGTTCATCGGCGACATCTTCGGCATCCAGTTCAGCGCCGCGGACAACGCCAACATCACCGTGCCGCAGCTCAGGGAGAAATACCTCACCCTGATCACGGGCCTCGGCAACACGCTCGGCCCGGCCAAACGCCCGGTCATGTGGCGGCTCTTCGCGCAGTCGCATCGCGACTATTTGTTGAATGGGTGGGTCGAGGACGGGTTCTGCGTGTCGAACTGCGCCCAGAGCACATTGCGCACGGACTTTTCAGTGCAGGCCATCGCGTACGAGGCCATGCTCGAAGCCATATCCGCACAAACCGCGTTCACGACCGCCGGGGTGACCGCCGTAGGCTCCTGGTATGTGGATGTCATGCTTCCGGCGCAGAGCTTTCCCAACATCTCGCAGTCGTGGCGCAACAAGCCAGCCGAATCGATCCTCTATCGTTGGTTCGCGCGTCCCCCCTAACCCCCCTTCGGGGAGTTGGACGCTGTGAGTTCTGCTGTGAGTTTCTCGCGACACTCGGTTGATCCTCTCCCGCCGTCCCGACTCAAACGGCGAGCCGAGTAGGCTCGCCGTTTTTGTCGAGGCGTCCCTTACCTGGTGCCCGGGGCGACCTGGTCCAAGTCCGCCGCCAGCGCGAGCGCGGCAGCCCTACCGCCCAGCTCGAGTCCCGTCTCAAAGTCGAAGCGATAGTGAATCCCCGCATACAGCCGCGACAGGCTCGCCTCTTGGGCGATGGCTGCCACTCGAGCACGCTCGCTTGGGAAGGCGGCGGCGAGTACGCCGCTATACGCGCCCGAGAAGCAGGAGTGGGCGGACGGGTACGACGGGTGCTGCGGCGTCGGGAATACGGTGTGGATACCCGCGTCTGCCTGCGGGGGCCGGATGAACCAGTAGTGGTACTTGGCATCGAAGCATCCGATGAGCGCGTCGAAGGCTGCCGAGCTCATAACGAACATGATCCGCGCGGCTTCCGCGTCGCTGCGGTGGTGCGACACGATCAGCTCGCGCGCGATTCCCATGAAGGCAGTTTGGGACCTCGGCGACTGGTTTACGTTCCAGTAGTTCGCGATGTCGATCTGCTCTTGGGTGCGAGTGTCCGAGATCTGACGAACCTCGGCCAGCGCCGCATTGAAGGCAGGGCTTCCAAATGCCGGTGGCGGAGGCGGCCGCAGCTGATCCTGGGACGTGAGAAAGAAGGGACGCGCGCCGAGGTTGCCGCGTGCGATTAGGGGAGGAGGGGTGTAGATCCAGGAGCCGGGTCCGACCGGTGGCGGTCCCACGGGCGGGTCCAGAGGATTCGTGAGCCCAACAAGGTCGCCCTGGGCGAAGGTGAGCACCCGCGCCCCTACCGCCCGACCGATCGCTTCACCTGCGGCGAAATCTGCGTGCTGCGCGCCAGGCCACGGGTCGGACGCCTGTTGCGCGTCGAGCGCGGCCTCGAGCTGGGTGCTGGCGGAGGGGAAGAACGAGCTCAGCACGGCGACCGAAGCACCACCGATAGCCGCAGCGATCGGGGCGTGCGGCCCCGGGGCCGCCTGTGCCGCCTCGGCAGCGCGGAACTGAGCGAGCGCGAGATACGCGTACAGCCGCGTCGCGTTGATCCCGGGCGCTGGCGCTGCTACTGCCAGGTCGGTCGCCAGCTCGTTCCAACTTACCGTTGCGCCGGCCTCCCAGAACTTGACGGCGCTGAACGCCACGGTCGCGGTGGACGCGACGGGCGCGCCGGTCGGGTAGGGGCGGTCGTTACCGCAGGCCGCGGCGAGGAGCGCGGTCGGGCACAGCACGAGCATACGTTTGAACATGGAGCCTGCCTCGGTGAGATGGTGGAGCTTCGCGGACACTGAAAAAAGAACCGGCCAAGCGCATCTCGCTCAGTCGGTTTCGCGATTTGCTCCGCTCGAGGCATGGGCGAGCCGCACGACGTCGAACCTCGAGGATCACAGCACCTGAGTTGCGTTGCAATATGCACCGGGCACCGTTGAAACGCCACCCAAACAAAGCGCAACATGGGGGTTGCATTTAAAGGGGCGGACTGATATGATATGCAACATACCTGTTGCGTATCCAAACACGGCTTTCAACCTGGTTGCGGAGGAATCAACCCATGGCGGTCAAAACCGAAATGCCGAACGACACGAAGAGCACCGATCGGATCGAAAAACGGGTGGTGCTCCGCGCCCCACGCACGCGCGTGTGGCGCGCCCTCACCAACGCGGCAGAGTTTGGCACCTGGTTCCGGGTCAAACTCGAGGGCGCGTTTACCGAGGGCAAGTCGGTCCGGGGCAGGCTCAGCATACAGGGCTACGAGGATGTGACGCTGGAAATGCTGATCGAGCGCATCGACCCGGAGCGGTACTTCTCGTATCGCTGGCACCCTACGCCGTCGACCCCGCCGTGGACTACGCGTCGGAGCCCACCACGCTAGTCGAGTTCCATCTTGAGGACACAGACGGCGGCACCGCGCTCACGATCGTCGAGTCCGGGTTTGATCGCATCCCGCTCGCGCGTCGCGCCGAGGCGTTCCGCATGAACGACAACGGCTGGACGGGGGAGATCAAGCAGCTTGCGAAGTATGTCGAGTAAGGGGAGCGCCGCGCCGTTGTTCGCCGCGTTGGGCGACGCGACGCGGCTCCGCCTGCTGGGACGCCTGTCGGCTGGCGGGCCGCTTTCGATTACTCGTCTCAGCGAAGGGACCGGGGTGACGCGTCAGGCGATTACACGCCATCTCCACGCCCTCGGGCGTGTGGGGCTCGTACGCAACGCCCGCCGGGGGCGGGAGCGGGTGTGGGACCTGAACCGAGAACGTCTGGAGCGAGCAAAGCGGTATCTCGACCAGATCGCGGCACAGTGGGACGACGCGGCCGAACGGTTGCGGGCGTTCGTCGAAGACTAACTAAGGGAGAAGAGCGATGACCAAGCACAAGACCGGGACACGTGAACAGTGGCTTGCGGCGCGGCTGGACCTGCTGAAGGCAGAGAAGGAGCTGACGCACCGCAGCGATGCGCTGGCGCGACGGCGGCAGGAGCTGCCGTGGGTCCGGATCGACAAGAAGTACGAATTCGACACCGACGACGGCAGCGCCTCGCTGGCAGACCTGTTCCGAGGGCGCTCGCAGCTCCTCGTCTATCACTACATGTTCGGGCCCGACTACACGGCGGGGTGTGCAACCTGCTCGACGATCGCGGACGGCTTCAACGGCTTCGCCGTGCACCTGGCCAATCACGACGTCACGCTTGCGGCGGTGTCGCGGGCGCCGCTCGCGAAGGTGCAGGCGTATAAGCGGCGGATGGGGTGGAGTTTCCCCTGGGCGTCCTCGTCCGGCAGCGACTTCAACGCCGACTTCAACGCCTCATTCACCGAGGAACAACAGCGCGAGGGGGGCATCGAATACAACTACCGGCGCGAGCCGGCGTGGCAGTTACGCAGCGACGAGGGGATGGCGAGCCGCATGCCGGGGACGCCTGTCGGCGACAACGCGGCCATGACCGGAACCGACCCGGCCACGTACACGCGCGAGAGGCCGGGCATGAGCACGTTCGTGCTCGAGGACGGTGTCGTCTACCACACCTATTCCACCTATGCGCGCGGACTGGACGGCCTCTGGGGCATGTACCAGTGGCTCGACCGCGCGCCCAAGGGGCGCAACGAGACGGGCCTCTGGTGGCGCCGCCATGACGAGTACGACAGCGAGTGACCGCCACGGCGAGCACTAGGGCAACCCAGAGGTACGAAACTTCCCCTCCGCTCGTCGCGTACTCCCCCTCAACTCCCGCACCCGTTCAGCGACGGAGGGCACATGAGCTGGACCCGCAATCCAGGAAGAGTGGTTGGATTCTGGTACCTGCTCCTCGTACTAGGCGGCCCGCTGCGGCTCATCTACATCCCCAACAAACTCTTCGTGCACGACAACGCGGCCGCGACGGCCAGCAATATCGCCGCGCACGAGTGGCTCTTCCGGTTCGGCATGTTGAGCGATCTGTTCGGCGCCGTGGTGCTGATCTTCCTCGTGCTCGCGTTTTACCGGTTGTTCAAAGGCGTCGACCAGCAGCTCGCGGTGCTGCTCGTGATCGTGGGCGGCGTGATGCCCGCCCTCATCAACTTCGTGAACGTGGTGAGCGATGCCGGCGCCCTCATGGTCGCCCGGAGCGGGGGCGGGGGCGGGGGCGGCGCCGACTTGTTGTCGGTGTTCGACAAGCCGCAGCGTGACGCATTGGTCCTGCTGTTCCTCCGGTTGCATCACGCTCAGATCGTTGCCGCCGAGATCCTGTGGGGGCTATGGCTCTTCCCCATGGGAGCCCTGGCGTATAAGTCGCGTTTCCTGCCGCGGTTCATTGGCGTGTGGCTGATCATCAACGGCGTCGCCTACATCGTCTTGAGCCTCACGGGGCTCTTCTTTCCGGACTACCAGAACAAGGTGTTTGCCTATTCTCAGCCCGCCCTGTTCGGGGAGCTGGCGATCATGTTGTGGCTCGTATTCAAGGGCGCCAACCCGCAAACCGGCTTTAATACTGGCTGACTACTGTAGGTAAAACGCGTAAAGCGCCCCCTCGGCCGTCACCAGCACATACTGGCGGCTGCCTACCGTGTACGTCTCCGGAGCGTTCTCGACCGAACCGATATGGGCGTGCCAGAGCGGCACGGGCGACTTCCTCCCCCGCAGGCCAAAAGCAACCAGACTCCCGGCAGCGTCGTCGGCGAACAGCAGACCGCCCGCCGTCGTGAGCAAACCGCTGGCGCCGCCAAATCCGCCCCCTGCTCCCTCGAAGCGATATTTCCAGGCGAGCTTTCCCGTCCGATAATCGATCGCGGCGATCGAGGTTCCGAGCGATCCAACGACATCCTGCTCGCTGCCGCCCAGCCCCACCATCATGCGCGGGTCCGTCGACGTCAGGTAATACATCGAGTAGAGCTCGCGCAGCACGACATAGAAGAGTCCCGTCCGGGGATCGTAGCTGGGCGGTAACCAGTTCGTCGCGCCGCCGTTGTCCGGCGATACCAGCGAGCCGGCGATCGTGTTGTCCTTCTCCGGGTTCCGCTCGGGCTGCCCTTTGGCGTTGATGCCCGCGGCCCAGTTGGCCGCGTCCGAGAACTTCATCGTGAGCAAATGCTCACCAGTGGTGCGATCCAGCAGGAAGAAGTAGCCGTTGCGCGACGCCTGCATCGCCAGCTTCCGCGGCTTCCCCCCGAACATCCCGTCAACGAGCACTGTCGGCTGCGTCGAATCCCAGTCGTGTGTGTCGTTGGGCGACGTCTGGAAGTACCATGCCATCTTTCCCGTCTCGACGTTCACCGCGACCACCGAGCAGGTGTACAGGTTCGTGTGCGCATCGCGCGGTCCGCGCACCCGCGCCGTGTACGCCGGCGTCGGATTACCCGTTCCGAAGATGTACAGGTGCGTCTCGCCATCGTACGACCCCGGGATCCAGACCTGCGCGCCCCCATGCTGCGCCGCGTCCAGGCTCGCCCAGGTGTCGAGCCCCGGATCCCCCTGCTTCATCGGTACCGTGTAGAACTTCCACTGCAGATCCCCGGTCTTCGGATCGAATGACTGCAGGAATCCCGGTGCGTCCAGATCGTCACCCGTCCCCACCAGCACATGATCGCCGACCACTACTGGTGCCGTCGTCGAGAAGTATTGCTGGTTGAAGTCCGCGATCTCTCTGTGCCAGCGCTCCTGGCCCGTCTTCGCGTCGAGCGAAACGAGATAGTCGTCCGGCGTCTCGAAGAACAGCCAGTCGCCGTACATCGCCATGCCCCGATTGCCGATGTGCGTGCCCCCGCGCGACTTCCACCAGTAGTGCCAGAGAATGTGCCCGTCCAGCGCGTCCATCGCCCACGCATTGTCGGGCGACGAGATGTAGAGGATGCCGTTCACCTGCAGAATCGATCCCGACAGACGCGGCGAGCCGCTGGTCGATCCGGGAATGTTCACCGGATTCTCCGCCACACCCCCGGTGACCGTCGGAAGCGCAGGTGGCGCAAAGAATCCCCCTTCGCCACCGCCGGCTCCAGCCGTGAGGCGGCTGACCCACGCGAGGGAGAGGTGCCGAACGTTGGTCGTGTCGATTTGCGCGAGCGTGCTGTACCGACGCTGCGAATAGTCGCCCGCGTAGGTCGGCCACGCGTCGGTCGCGGGCTTCGTCAGCAACGCGGGATCCAATCCCTGGCCCACGAGCGACCCGCGCGCCAAACAGCACGCAATCAAGAGAAGCAGCGTGGCTGCTCTCGTCATGATCGCCTCCCTCATTTCAAAGTGACGAGATACGCCGTGAGGTTATGAATATCTGAATCGCGCCACTTCGGCAGCATGTCGATATGCCATTGCACTGGATTGGTGACGACGACCTTCGGGATCGCGTCGTGTCTGGCGAAGCTGCGGTATGTACCGTCTGGCGCACGCAGCGCCACGACGAAGGCGGAGATGTGATCGAGATCTCCCGTCATGGTCTGCCCCGAGGGGAGCGTGACCGTGACGGTCGTGGGCGGCAGCTTCGGCGCTGCGGCGCCAGCCGACCGGCGACCAAAGCTCCTGCCGCCTCCGCCGGACACGATCAGGTTTTGAATCGTTTTCGGTTCATACCTGGCGCCGATCGCGGCGAGGTCTCCGGTGACCGAGTGGCATTGCGCGCAGCGTCCAGCGCCGTTGAAATAGGCTTCCCCTTCCTTGGCGTTGCCCACCAGGATATCGAGGGTGCTGGGCGTGCCACGATCGGACAGCGGCTGGCTGTGCAACCAGGCAGCGATGTCGGCGATCTCCGTCGCGCTCAACGTGAGTTTTGGCATACCGCGGCCGGGAATCCCGTTCTGGACGACCGGCGCGATGAGCTCGCCGTGTTGATCGGCGAGAACCACCTGGTCACGAACCAGGTTCGGTCCCGTCTCTCCCCCTCTGCCGTCCGAGCCATGGCAGAAGCTGCAATTGCTCTTGAAGAGCTGCTGGCCGCGCGCGACCTGTTCGGGCGCAGCGAGAGGACGCTCCGGATAGTCCGGAGCACGCTGCGCCGCAGCCTGCGAAGCAGTCATTGTTGCTGCACATGCGATGATCACACTGCCGAGGAACCGAAGGCGTCTCCCTGAATGCATCGGGTGAATCCTGTGCGATTTTGCTTGACCTTACACACCTGAACCACGCTGTGCAACTGAAATGGGGTACCTGACGACGAACGGACGGAGAGGCTATCGACAACCCCCGGGGGGGTAGCGCTTTTAGCGAGCCCGGGTGATTCTCGAAGCCTCACCACGCTCGGCTCGAACGCGATACGGGAGGACATGTGTACAGATCCGTTCTGGTTTCCATCAACGCACTCTGTGTCTCGATCGCATGGGCACAGTCGCCACCGGCTCAAACCAAGTTGTCCGTGCATTGGGAGGAGCTGTCGGCGGCCGAGTTCCGCGACGGCATCTCCCGGGCGCAAGGTACCTGCCTGCTCCCATTCGGCATTCTGGAGAAGCACGGCCTGCATCTGCCGCTCGGCAACGATCTGCTCAACGTGCGCTACGCGGCCCTCAACGCCGCCCAGCAAGAATACGCCATCGTCTTCCCCGAGTACTACTTTGGGCAAATTTTCGAAGCGAAACATCAGCCAGGCACGGTGGCCTACAGCCGGGGACTGGAGCTGCAACTGCTGCAGGAGACCACCGACGAGATGGCACGCAATGGGTGCAAGAAGGTCATCATCGTGAACGGTCACGGCGGCAACAACAGCCTGCTTCCCTACTTCGCGCAGTCGCAGCTCGAGACGCTGCACGATTATGTGGTGTACGTGCTGGGCATCACGCGCAGCGGACCGGGCGAGCCGAAGCACAAATCGGACCCGGCGACGGACATGCATGCCGGCGAGAGCGAAACGTCCATGAGCATGATTGCGCGGCCCGATCTGGTGCACCTGGACCGCGCGCCGCAGGAATCCGGCGCCGATCAGGGGCGGTTGAAGGGGCTGCCGGAAGGCCTCTATACCGGGATCTGGTGGTACGCCCGGTTCCCGAATCACTATGCGGGCGAAGGCGCCGCGGCTACCCGCGAGCTCGGTGAGTTCGAGGCGAAGACGTGGATCAACGGGATCGTCCAGGCAATCCGCGCCGTCAAAGCCGACCAGCAGAGCCTCCGGTTGCAAAGCGAGTTCTACGAGCGGAGCAAGCACCCGCTGGAGACACCGCAGTAAGTGGCCATGCAAGACCTCACCACCGGCCCCATCACGCGCCACCTGCTGAAAACCACGGGCTTCATGCTCGTGACCATGCTCTTTCAAACCCTCTACTTCCTGATCGACCTCTACTGGGTGGGCCGGCTCGGCACCGCCGCCGTCGCCGCTGTGGGCATCGCCGGCAATCTGACGTTCATCGTACTCGCCCTGACCCAGATGCTCGGCGTCGGCACGACCGCGGTGATCTCACACGCCGTCGGCCGGAAGGACGCGCCCCAAGCGGTCATGCTGTTCAACCAGGCGCAGGTGCTGGCGATGGTGACGGGGGTTCTGTTCCTGGTGATCGGCCTGGTGACGCGTCTCCCCTACGCCCGCGGCATGGCCGCGGACGCGCGCACCGCCGAGCTCGCGACGCAGTACCTCGCCTGGTTCGTCCCGGCCATGGCGCTGCAGTTCGGCCTGGTGGCGATGAGCGCGGCCCTGCGCGCCATCGGCAACTTTAAAACCGGCATGGTGGTGGGAACCGTGACGGTCATCCTCAACATGATCCTCGCGCCATTTCTCATTTTCGGCTGGGGCACCGGCCATCCGCTCGGCGTCGCCGGCGCGGCCATAGCCTCGCTTGTCGCCATCGTGGTCGGGCTCGTTTGGCTCACGGCGTACTTCCGGAAGGTCGGCTCCTTCCTGCGATTCGACCCGAGCGCCTGGCGGCCGCGACCCGCCATCTGGAAGCAGATGCTCGGCATTGGGCTGCCGAGCGGCGTGGAGTTCGGCATTACGACGGTGTATCTCGCCCTCGTCTACTCGATCACCCGGCCCTTCGGCGCCGCGGCGCAGGCGGGATTCGGCATCGGGATGCGGATCATCCAGGCGGGGTTCATGCCCGTCGTCGCGCTGGCGTTCTCCGTGGCTCCGGTGGCCGGCCAGAACTTCGGCGCGCGCCTGGGCCAACGCGTCAAGGACACGTTCAAGGATGCCGCCTGGATGGCCGGGGCTCTCATGGTGGTGTTCGCGCTCGCCTGCCACCTGCTGCCGGGGCCGTTGGTGAGCGTCTTCAGCAAGGACGAGGGCGTCATCGCGGTCGGGACCGAGTACCTGCGCATCATCTCGTTCAACTACGTCGCGTCCGGCCTCGTGTTCGTGGCCTCGAGCACATTCCAGGCGATGGGTAACACCATCCCCTCGCTCATCGCATCGGTGGTGCGCATTGCGCTCGTCGCCATCCCCGGTGTGATCATCTCGCGGCTGCCGGGCTTTGAGCTGCACTGGCTGTGGTGGTTGTCGGTGGCGTCCGTGTTCGTGCAGCTGGTGCTCGCGATGCTACTGCTGCGACGGGAGTTCGGCCTGCGGCTCGCGTGGAGTTCACCCTGAGGCTCTGACGAGGCACACATGCACATCCTGTTTCCCGCGCTGATGCGATTCTCGGACGTCGGCCTCTTACTCCTGCGCCTCATGGTCGCCGTTGTGTTCTTCGATAGCGGATGGAATCACCTCAAGAACCCGGTCGAGCGGTCGAAGAGCATCGGGGCGAGTCCCCGCTTCACGGTATTTCTCGGCAGCGCGGAAGTGGCCGGTAGCATCGGGGTCGCGCTCGGGGTCTTCACGCAGCTTGCCGCGATGGGGCTGATCTTGATCATGCTCGGCGCCATCCAGAAAAAAGTCTTCGTCTGGAAGATCGGGTTCTGGGGAGGCCGGGCCTACGGGTGGCATTATGATCTCATGCTGGTCGTGATGGACCTCGTCATCATCACGACCGGTGGCGGAAAGTTCGTTCTACTCTAGGAGGATGGAATGCGCCACCATCTGTCGGTCGTCGCCGCCCTGCTCGTCGTCGCCAACGCCCCGGCGCAGCAACCGGCCCCTCAGCCGGCCTTCACCTTCCAAGAAGTGATGATCCCGGTGCGCGACGGCGTGCACCTGCAGACGGCGATCCTCACGCCGACGGACAAAACGGGCCCGCTACCGATTCTGTTCCGTCGGACGCCCTACGGCGTGCCCGACGGACCGCTCCCGACCGTGCCGACGAGCCTGAAGGAGCTGGCACGGGACGGCTACATCTTCGTGTTCCAGAACCTGCGCGGCCGGTTCAAG
>Ga0137408_1130571_pt1 | contig 11592 bp, 9 predicted proteins | sample CZOMad2_2_16fung_FD_141241 | JGI IMG/M metagenome (GOLD analysis project Ga0137408, IMG submission 141241) | Vadose zone soil fungal communities from Angelo Coast Range Reserve, California, USA - CZOMad2_2_16fungal (PacBio error correction) | ecosystem: Environmental > Terrestrial > Soil > Vadose...
CGAGATCATCTCATCATGGACGTCATGGGCCTCGTCCGCAGCGATGCCGTGCGCCGCCGCGTGTCGATGCGGTTCGAGCTGGCCGAGCGCCTGCCGGCCGTGCCGGGCGACGTCGTCCAGCTCCAGCAGGTCGTCCTCAATCTGATGATGAACGCGATGGAGGCGATGAGCCCGGCGGAGGAGCCACGCGATCTGACCATCGCGACGCTGCAGTGCGAGGCGGGCTTGCTGCGGCTCAGTGTGCGTGACGCGGGCATCGGGGTCGAGGCCGCGCAGCTCGAGAAGATCTTCGAGCCCTTCGTCAGCACCAAGAGCGAAGGCCTCGGAATGGGCCTGTCGATCAGCCGGTCGATCGTGCAGGCGCATGGCGGACGGATCTGGGCGACGCGCAATCCCGAGCGCGGGCTCACCGTCCACGTCGAGCTGCCGTGCGAGGAGCCCGTGTGAGCGGCCCATTGGTGGGACCTTCGTCGTACGCAACGGAGGCCTACATACAAGGTCCGATACCGGGCCCGCGCCGCTGGGTCGTAGCCTTCGGCCATGCCGACGTTCGAGGCACCCGCTGTCTGTGTCGTGGACGACGATGCGTCCCTGCTGCGCGCGCTGCAACTCTTGCTCCGCGCGGCCGGCTTCACGGTCGGAGGGTTCGGCTCGGCGGAGGAGTTCCTGCTCGCCGCCCACGCGGGGCCACCGCGATGTCTCGTCCTCGACATTCACCTGGGTCGCTTGAGCGGCTTCGAGCTACACGAGCGCCTGATGTCCGCGGGGATGGCCATACCGACGATCTTCATCACGGCCCACGACGATGCACCGACGCGCGAGCGGGCGCGCCGGGCCGGTGCCGTGGGCTACCTCAGAAAGCCCTTCGACGACGACGCGCTCATCGCCGGCGTGCAGCAGGCGCTACACGGCTGACGGGAGCTCGACGGGAAGCTCGACGTGGACGGTCAGGCCACGCTCGGCATTGGCGGTCGCCCAGATCCTTCCCCCGTGCGCCTGGACGATCGAGCGACTGATCGCCAGCCCCATCCCGAGCCCGTCCGACTTCGTGGTGACGAATGGCTCGAACATCCGCTCGAGATGATCGCTCGTCGCGCCGACGCCGGTGTCGGCGACGCTGATCTCGACGCGATCGGCCCCGGGTGACGCGGTCGTCACCGTGATCACGCGCGGACCATCGCCCGCGGCGGCGATGGCCTCGCTGGCATTGATGACCAGGTTCAAGACGACCTGCTGGACCTGCACGGGGTCCACCGGCGTCGCGGGCAGCGCGGGGTCGTAGGCGGAGCGGATGTCGATGCCCTTGCGGCCGATGTCGTAGGCGACGAGGCTGATCGCCTCCGCCGTCAGCTCGTTGACGTTCAGGGACCGCAGCGGGACGTGCTCCTTGCCGAAGAGCACCCGGAGACGGCGGATGATCTCGGACGCCCGCTTGCCGTCGGCGGCGACGTCGCGGAGCGCTTCGCGGATGTCTTGCTTCACCGCCGATCCGGAGTCGAGCAGTCGGGCCGTGGCCTGGGCGTTCGTCACGATCGCCGCCAGGGGCTGATTGATCTCGTGGGCGAGCGACGCCGCGAGCTCGCCCAGCGTCGTGACGCGGAGCGTGTGCGCCAGCACCTCCCGCTGCCGCCGAGCTTCGTCCTCCGCCTGCCGCCGCCGCGTGACGTCCACGTGGGAGACGACGGCCCCGCCTTCGCTGCGGCGGAAGCGCTCGACGGTGAGATCGAACCATCGATCGCCCCCGGACGTCTGCGACGAGTACTCGAGGTGCGCGTGGTCGTGGTCACCCTCGAGCACGCCGGTCACGGCGGCGACCGCGCGGGGCGCGTCGGCATCGGTCATCCCGCTCACGCGCTGACAGACGGCGAAATAGTTCGCGCCGACCGACACCTCCTTCGGGTTCGCGCCGTTCGCCTCCGCCAGGCGCCGCCAGGACTCGTTGACGGCGATGATCGTTCCCGCGCGGTCGATGGCCGCGACGTGGCCGTAGAGCGAGCCGAAGATCGCGCTGCGAAGAGCGTTGCTCTCGAGCAGCGCCTTCTGCACCGCCCGGAGCTCCGTCACGTCGACGCCCGAGCCGATGTAGCCCGCGAGCGTGCCGTCGCCGGCGCGTCTCGACACGCCATGATCGATCACCCAGCGGTGCTCGCCGTCGGCGCACCGCAGCCGGTACTCGACCGTGAACGGCCGATGCTCGTCGATGGCCTGGCGGATGGCCTTGACCGTCGCGTCACGGTCGTCGGCGTGCACGCTCGCCAACCAGCCGTCGCCGAGGACCTCCGCGGCCCGGGAGCCCGTGACCTGGAGCCAGCGCTCGTTGAAATACGTCCGCAGGCCGCTCGGCGACGACATCCAGATCATCAAGGGCACGCTGTCGGCCAGCAGGCGGAAGCGCGCCTCGCTCTCGCGCATCGCGTGCTCGGCGTGACGGCGCTCGAGGGCGTGGGCGAAGACCTCGGTGACGAGCCGGAGGCGCTGGATCAGCTCCTCGGGCCACTCACGCTCCATCCGGAGCGTGGTGAATCCGACCGCCCACCGGTCTCCGCCGACCGTGAACGGCACCGCGAGCAGCGAGCGGACGCCGAGGTCGGCGAGGGCTGACCGATCGGTCGTCGCCTCGTCTGGCAGGTCGCCGGCGCGGGCGATATCGAGCAGCTGTCCTTCCGCCAGTCGCGCGGCCATCCACGGAAAGCGCCCGAGCTCGACGGTGGCCGGCCGCGGCGAAACGCCTTCGCGCGTCCACGCGTGCGTGACCTCTGCCTGGTCGCGCGCGCGCACGTCGAACAGCGCCGCGCGATCGATGTCGAGCTCGAGCACGATCCGCCGGAGCCCGTCCTCGATGGCCGCGTCCACGCGATCGGTCTCGAGTGTGGCGAACGTCGCCGACAGCTCGGTCAGGAGTGTCTCGAAGCGCAGTCGCTCGGCCAGCGCCGCCTGGGCTCGCCGGCGCTGCGCGCGGTTCACGAGGAGCCCGGCGATGAGCCCCGTCTGGATGACGACGACGGCCGCGGTCGCGGCGATATACCCCTTGTAGAGATCCCACACCGACGGCTCGCGAAAGCGCACGATGCTGCCCGGCGGTAGCCGGCGCTCGTCGATCGCCCAGCGCTTGAGCTGGCGCCAGTCGAACACCAATGCGTTCGCGCCCTCGGTCGTGGGCGGGGGACGCTCGCCCTTCAGGACGCGGCCGGCGATCTCCGCGGCCGTGAGCCCTTGAGTGCGGAAGTCCTGGACGACGCCACCGATCGAGCCCTTGACGATCAGCGGATCGCCTAGGGAATACGCCGGGACGCTCGCCGCGGTCGCGATCGCGGTCGCCGCGTGAGCACCCACGAAGTCGCGGTTGTCGGCGTCGCGCGTGAACGCCCCCACCAGCACGACGGTCCCGGGACGTAGGGCGGCCACCTGCTCGAGAGCGTCGCCGAAACGCAGATCGGGCAGGTACGTGATCTCGATGCGGTCGCGGTACGGTTCCAGCTGGATCTTCGCGGCGGCGCGCCACGTCCGGTCCGGCGCGCCGCTGCCGGTGACGATGACCGCCCGGCGGGCGGTCGGATGCAGGCGCATGGCGACGTCCAGCGTGTCCGCCCACCCGAGCTTGAGCCACGTCCCTGTGAGGTCGGGGTCGAGCATCAAGATGTCCGCGCTGGCGGCAGGCTCCGCCGACACGAAGACGATCGGGACCCCGGGAAACAACAGGGCTCGGTTCTGCACGGCGATGCGGAGCACGCGACTCGAGGCGGCGAGCACCAGGTCGAGCCGCCGGCCCGCGTACTTGCGAACGAGCAGGTCACGCAGCTCGGGCTGCGGCACGTTGTCGGGGTAGAGGGTCACGTCGACCCATTCCGTGTAGAAGTACACGGCGCCACCGACGCGAGCCTCGAGCGCGGACCTGAAGGCTTCGTCGATCGCGATGACGGCTGGCCCGAGCCTCGGCTCCGGATAGAGCAGCAGGACGTTGAACCGCCGCGGCTCGTCGGCGACGACCGGCGCCGCGGCGACGAGCACGAGGAGCACGCCCGCCGCGAGCCGGCCGATCATTGCGAGCTCCGCCGCTTGCCGCTCAGGGCCTGGTCCACGGCGTCGAGCAGCTCCTGGTCGTCGAAGGGCTTCGTGAGGAAATCGACGGCGCCGGCCCTCATGGCGCGCACAACTGTAGGAATGTCGCCGTGGCCCGTGATGAACACGACGGGCAGGTGGCGGCCGCCGGCGGTCAGGGTCTGGTACAGCTCGAGCCCGCCCTGCCCGGGCATCCGGACGTCGAGCACGAGGCAGCACGGGCCGGCGATGGGAGCGCGCGCCAGGAACTGCGCCGCAGACTCGTACGTCTCGACGAGATAGCCCACCGCGCGCAGCAGGCGCTCGAGGCCGCGCCGGACCGAGGCGTCGTCGTCGACGACGACGATGGTCGCCGCGGGTTCCGTCACGGCACCGTGCGCCCGGCCAGCGGCAGCGCGAAATGGAACGTCGCGCCGCGCGTCGGGTTGTTCCGGGCCCAGATGGCGCCGCCGTGCGCCCGGACGATGGAGCGGGCGATCGACAGCCCCATGCCCATGCCCGACGGCTTCGTCGTGTAGAAGGGCTCGAAGATCAGGCTCTCGGCCCCCGGCGCGAGCCCCGGACCGGTATCCTCGACGAAGACTTCGACCGCGCGGTCGGCCGGCCGCGTGCGGACGACGACGGTGCGCTCGGCCGCCGCTCCGTCGTGCATCGCCTCCATGGCGTTGAGCAGCAGATTCAGCAGGAGCTGCTGCAGCTGCACTCGGTCGCCGAGCACCGTCACCGGCCCCGCGGCCAGGTCGGAGACGACGCTGACGCTGCGGATGAGCGCATCGCTGCTGACGAGCTTGGCGACGCCGCGGACCACGTCATTGACGTCGACACGCACGGACTCGGTCTCGCCCTTGCGCATCAGCTCGCGCAGCCGGTGGATCACCTCCGCCGCGCGCTTGTCGTCGTCGACGATGTCCGAGAGAATGCCGCGGATCTCGCTGTAGTCGGGCGGCGTGGCGTCGAGGAAGCGCTGTGCCGCCTGCGCATTCGCCATGATGCCCGTCAGCGGCTGATTGAGCTCGTGCGCCAGCGACGCAGTGAGCTCACCAATCGTGGAGACGCGGGCCGAGTGCGCGAGCTCCTGGCGGACTCGCTGAGCCTCGATCTCCGCGCGCTTGATCTCCGTCGTCTCGGCGTGGGCGACCACCGCGCCCCCTTCCGGGCCCGTGAGCGGCACCACCGAGATCGTGAACCACCGGGCGACCGCCTCACCGCCGCCGTACTCGAGCGTGAACGTCGGCAGCAACCCCTTGAGCACGGCCTCGATCAGCTCGACCGCCTCGCTCGCCTGCCCCCGACCCGCGACGCCGGCGCGGCGGCAGCTCTCGACGTAGCTCGCACCCAGGCGAGCCTGGCCGCCCCAGGCCGCGGGCTCCTCCGCGAACCGGGTCCAGCTCGTGTTGACGGCCACCACGCGCCCGGCGCGGTCCAGAACAGCCACGCCGCTGGTGAGCGAGGCGAGAATGGCCGACTTCAGGGTCTCGCTGGCGCGGATCGCCTCGTCCGCGTCCTTCTGCGCCAGGGCGCGGGCGAAGACCTCGGCCACCAGCCGCAGCCGCTGGACCAGCTCGTCGGGCCACGCGCGCTCCGCCGTGAACATGACGAACGAGAGGCAGCCGAGCACGCCTCCCCCCGCCACGAGCGGCAGCACGAGCGTCGAGCGCACCCCGCGCGTTCGCATCGTCTCCACGTCGCGCGCCGCGTGCGCCGGGGCGTCCTCGACTCGCGCGATGGCGATCGGGCGCTCGGCGAAGAGCTGGGCGTGCATCCAGGGAAACCCCTCGATGGTCGCGAGCGGCGGCACGACAACGGCGCCCGGGCGGATCCACGAGTAGGCGCTGAGAACCTCGTCGGAATCCCGGGACAGACGGTAGACCACCAGGCGATCGACGCCGAGGAACAGGCCGAGCTCGCGCAGCGACGTCGCGAACGCGGCGTCGGTCCCGGAGACCGACAGGTGCACGAACGAGCCCGAGAGCCGCGACAGGAGCTCCTCGAAGCGCAGCCGTTCGGCGAGCGCTTCCTGCGCCCGCCGCCGTTCTTCGATCACCGCGGCCAGGCACAGGAGCGGGATGCCGACGACGCTCAGGAAGATCTGAAAGGCGAGCACGCTCTCGGCGGGCGGCATCCCCGCGAACGGGCCGTGCGCGCGCGCGCCCGCCCAGACGGCCACCAGCGTGGTCGTGAGCAGCGTCAGGCTGATCCCGCCCGGTCCGAAGCGCACGGCCGCCCACAAGAGCACGGGCAGCAAGAAGGCGAGCTGCGTGCCCGGCGACTCCCGCAGCCCTTCCAGCCGCTCGAAGGGTTGGCCGAACACGGTGGCGCCGATGACGAGCGGCGCGGCGGCGAGCAGGGCGGCCTCGAGGCGGCGCCGCGGCGCGGCGTCCCTCATCCACGGCCAGCCACGCGTGACGGCCATGACGATGGCCGGCACCAGCGTCAGCTCCGTCAGCGTGTTCGCGAAGAACCGCGTCCGCCACACCAGCCAGTAGGGCTCGTCGTTGAAGGTCGAGACCACACCCGCGTCGGCGAACGACGACAGGAACGGCGCGGCGATGACGGCGTAGGCTACGAAAATGGCCACGTCGCGCAGCGTGTCGAACCGGCGGCCGTCGCCGAACCACCGGACGCCGCCGGCCGCCAGCAGCGCCTCGCTGCAATTGGTGACGAAGAGCGCCAGCACGAGCGACGTCGGCCGCGTCACGCCGAGCTGCACGATGAGATGCGCCGGGAACGCGGCCAGCAGGTAAACCCACCACCGCCGCGCCGGGGCGAGCAGCAGCGTCGCGGTGAGGATGGCGTTGGGCGGCCAGAGCACGGAGGTGGTCACGGGCAGGAATCGCAGCTGCTCGCCGATCTTGGCGCCGACCAGATATGCCGCGCAGACCAGCGCCGCGGTCGCCGCGATTCTCAGCCGTGGATTCAGTCCGCTGGCCATGCTCCCGCGATGGTACTCGATGTGCGGCACTCGGCGTCGCCCCGAACCCGTGTCGGGCCCGCACCCCGCTCAGCGGCGCGCCCTAGCGCTTGACGCGGTCCGTCTTGGCAGGATCGAAGCGGCCCGTGCGGGCCAGCGCCCACAGCACCCGCCAGGCGCCCCGCGTGGCGAGCAGCCAGTACGTCTGGCAGCGGAAGGTGCCGACGAACTTCTGCGCCAGCGTCGTGCGACGGACGTTCACGGGCCGCTCCAGGTGGCGCGCCACGTCTTCGATGCAGTCCTGCGTCACGATGCCGCCGACCCAGATCGAGAGCCCGAGCGAGATCGACGGGAACGCGATGCCGATTGCGAAGAGCACCGGGTGGTCGGAGAAGCGGTACGCGAGGTGCCAGCCGAGAAAGCCGACGACGGGATAGACGACGGCGGCGATCGGCCACTCGACCACCTTGTTGCCGACGTGCCTGCAGAGCTGCGCGGCGTTGAAGGCGGTCGGCGCGGCGCGCCACGCGCGCCACAGGAACGGCACGTCGTCGAGCACGCCCTTGTACCAGCGCGCGTTCTGCCGGACCATCTTGTCCTTCGTCTCCGGCAGGTCCACCAGCTCCAGCATCGGCAGCGGCGCCATCAGCAGGCCGCGCGCGCCGAGGGCCAGGCCGAGCGTGGAATCCTCCGTGGCGCCCGAGGTCGGGAAGCCGCCGAGCGCCTGCAGCACGTCGAGGCGCACGAACTGATTGTGGCCGAGGCAGATCTGCGAGCGCCGGAAGCCGAGCTCGAACACGGGCCGGATCGCCCGTGCCAGCCGCGGCGCGCGCGCCGCCAGCGCCGCGAACCAGCGCAGGCGGCGCGCCTCGTTGATGAGCCGCGCGATCGACACGCGGATGAAGATCGACGACTGCTGGATCGCGCACACGCGGCCGCGCGCGTCGTGGGCGGCGAAGTTCGCCAGCGAGAGGGTGACGCCCTGGTAGGCGGGCGCCCCCCGTCCGGCCAGGACTTGCGCGGCGATCCACCGATATACATCCCGATCGGGCAACGAGTCGGCGTCGCTCACGCCGACGTAGACGCGGCGCGGGTCGTAGCCTTCGCCCAGCGTCGCGCCCAGTGTCTCGGGGCCCAGCGCCCAGTTGAGCTGGTGGGCCTTGCGCCCGGCGCCGGGCATCGCCACCACCGACAGCATCTTTTGCTGCCACGACGGCAGGCCCCCGCGAAAGCGCCGCACCAGCTCCGCAGTCGACGCGGCCATGGCGGGATGCGGGGCCGCCTCCTCGCTGGCCTTCGTCGCCACCACGACGTGCAGCCGGCCGTGCGGGTAGCGCGAGGCGAGCAGCGCGGCGAGCGTGTCGGCGATGGCCGGCTCCTCCCACGCGGGGACGAGGTGCAGGAACACGGGCGCCGCCGTCGCGCGCTCGAGGGCAGCCTCGTCGGGCAGCGTGTCGAGCGCGGCGTACGCGTCCTCGACGAAGCGGCACGTCGTCAGCATGCCCTTCCAGTCCACGAGCAGCTTGAAGGCGGCGCGGCCGTTGACGAGCATGGCCGCGACGAACACGCCGAACCAGGCCCAGCCGGTTCCCCAGAGCCAGTCCACGAGCTTACTTGGTGGTCTGCGAGGGGAACTTCAGCACGGTCTCGCCCTCGCGCACGTAGCCGAGGTCCTCGCGGGCGAGCTTCTCGATGTAGGCGGGGTCGCTGCGCAGCCGCTCGACCGTCCGGGTCAGCTCGTCGGTGCGCGCGCGCAGCGTGACGAGGTCGCGCTCCATCGTGTCCATCTCGCGGCGCATCTCCGACACCCTCAGCAGCGCGCGCGCGCCGTAGGCGCCGAGGGTGACGGCCAGGAGCAGGACGGCGGCGACGCCGAGCGCCCGCGGGCGGCCGCTCACCGGGCGGTGCGGGAGTAGAGGCTGCGCCCGGGCCACGAGGCGGCGTGGCCGAGCTCTTCCTCGATGCGCAGCAGCTGGTTGTACTTGGCGGTGCGCTCGCTGCGCGCGACGGAGCCGGTCTTGATCTGGCCGGCGTTCACGGCCACCGCCAGGTCGGCGACGAAGGTGTCTTCCGTCTCGCCGGAGCGGTGCGAGATGACCGTGCCGTAGCCGGCGCGCTTGGCCAGCTCGATGGCGTCGAGCGTCTCCGTCAGCGTGCCGACCTGGTTGACCTTCACGAGCACGGCGTTGGCGAGCCCCTTGGCGATCCCCTGCTGGATGATGGCGGGGTTGGTGACGAACAGATCGTCGCCGACGAGCTGCACGCGGCCGCCGAGGCGGCGCGTCAGCATCGCCCAGCCGGCCCAGTCGTCCTCGCCGAGCCCGTCCTCGATCGACACGACCGGATAGCGATCGACGATGGCCTCGTAGCGGGAGATCAGCTCCTCGCTGTCGAGGGTGACGCCCTCACGGCGCAGCCGATACCGCCCGTTGTCCTGGGCGAACTCGCTGGCCGCGACGTCCAGGGCCAGCGCGATGTCGTCCCCGGGCCGGTAGCCGGCGCGCTCGATGGCCTGCATCATGAAGTCGAGCGCCCCCACGTTGCTGCCCAGCGCGGGCGCGAACCCGCCCTCGTCGCCGAGACCGGTGCCGAGCTTCTTTTCCTTCAGGGTCTCCTTGAGCGCGTGGAAGACCTCGACGGCCATCCGGATCGCGTTGCCGAACGAGTCGGCGCCTGCGGGCACCAGCATGAACTCCTGGAAGTCGATGCCGTTGTCGGCGTGGGCGCCGCCGTTGATCACGTTCACGAGCGGCACCGGCAGCAGCCGGCCGCCGACGCCGCCGAGGTAGGCGTAGAGCGGCAGGCCCGCGTCGTCGGCGGCCGCGCGCGCCACGGCCAGCGAGACCGCGAGAATCGCGTTCGCCCCGAGCGCCGACTTGTTCGGCGTGCCGTCCAGCTCCAGCAAGGCCTGATCGACCGCGGCTTGCTCGCTGGCCTCCATGCCGTCGATCTCCGGCGCGATCGTCTCCTCGACGTTGCTCACGGCCCGACTCACGCCTTTACCGCCGTAACGCTGCGTGTCGCCGTCGCGCAGCTCCACCGCCTCGCGCTTGCCGGTGGAGGCGCCGGAGGGCACGGCCGCACGGCCCCAGGCGCCGGACTCGAGCTGGACTTCGACCTCGACGGTGGGATTGCCGCGCGAGTCGAGGATCTCGCGTCCGTAGACGCCGGTGATCGCGGACATGGCTCAGGACCTCCGTTCGAACACGAAGTCGGCGAGCGCGCGGATCGGCTCGGCCGGCGGGCCGAGCGGCTCCAGCAAACGCTTCGTCTCGTCGATGAGCCCACGAGCCTTGCGCTTGGAGGCGTCGAGTCCGTGCAGCGCCGGGTACGTGGCCTTCTTCTTTCTCACGTCGCTCCCGGCCGTCTTGCCGAGCTCCGCGAGGCTGCCTTCCACGTCGAGGATATCATCCACGATCTGGAAGGCGAGCCCGAGCGACTCGCCCGCCCTCCGCACCGCGTCGATCTGCGCCGGGGTGCCGCCCGAGAGCGTGGCCCCGGCCGTGAGCGAGACGCGGATGAGCGCCGCCGTCTTGTGGCGGTGGATGTACTCCAGCGTGTCGAGGCCGACGTCCTTGCCCTCCGACTCGATGTCGATGACCTGACCGCCCACCATGCCGTCGGTGCCGGCGGCGTCGGCGACGTCGGCCACCACCCGCGCCACTGTGCGCGGGTCGGCGGTGCGCGACGCGTTGTCGGCGACGAGCCGGAAGGCGAGCGTCAGCAGCGCGTCGCCGGCGAGGATGGCCATGGCCTCGCCGAAGACCTTGTGGTTGGTCAGGCGGCCGCGGCGGTAGTCGTCGTCGTCCATGGCCGGCAGGTCGTCGTGGATCAGCGAGTACGCGTGGATCAGCTCGAGCGCGCACGCGGTGTCGAGCACGGTCTCGGCGGCGCCGCCGACGGCCTCGGCGCCGGCGATGACCAGCGTGGGCCGCAGCCGCTTGCCCGGCGCGAGCACGCTGTAGCGCATGGCGCGGTGGAGGTTGACGGGCACGATCTCCTCCGACGGCAGCACGCGGTCGAGCGCGGCATCCACCATCGCGCGGCGCGCCTCGAGATACGCCTTGAGGTCGAAGGTCATCGATCCCCCCCCTGGGGGTACCGCTCCTCCTCTTCCCAGGTGAGCGGCTTGGTCGTGGTCGCCCCGCTCTCGTCCTTGGCGAGCAGCTCGATGCGGCGCTCGGCCTCGTCGAGGTACTTCGTGCAGTGGCGGGCCAGCGACACGCCCTCCTCGAACACCTTCAGCGAGTCCTCCAGCGGCAGGTTGCCGGCTTCCAGCGCGGCCACGATCTGCTCGAGCCGGGCGAGGCAGTCCTCAAACTTGAGGTCGGTCATCGCGCTCCTTCCTGGCCGTCACGCGGGCCGCGAGGCGTCCCTCGTGCAGCATCACGCCCACCTCGTCACCGACCGCCACCTGCCCCGCGCTCCGCACGATCGCTCCCGACGCCGTGAGCGTGAGGCTATAGCCGCGGCCCAGCACGGCCAGCGGCGAGAGCGAGTCGAGCCGGCCGGCGACGCCGACGAGGCGGTGGCGCCGGCGGTCGAGGCCGCGCGCGAGCGCGCGATCGAGTCGTCCCGCGAGGTCGTCGAGGCGGCGGCGGTCCTGCCGGGTGCGCGCAACC
>Ga0137408_1101439_pt1 | contig 11570 bp, 17 predicted proteins | sample CZOMad2_2_16fung_FD_141241 | JGI IMG/M metagenome (GOLD analysis project Ga0137408, IMG submission 141241) | Vadose zone soil fungal communities from Angelo Coast Range Reserve, California, USA - CZOMad2_2_16fungal (PacBio error correction) | ecosystem: Environmental > Terrestrial > Soil >...
TTTGTCGAGCCCGAGCCCGCCGCCGTGCCACATGCCGCGTCCAGCCTGCATCCATTCGACACCGCCGGCCGGCAGTGTCCCCCTGACGTCGTCCGGGTCGATATAGCTGACCACGCCTTCCGCGACCTAGGTCAGGGTGGCGTGTACGCCGCACGATCGCCCGGGCCAAGCGCGGAGAGGATGATTTAACTGGAGCATGGATCATCGAGGTTCCTCCAAAATAGCGCGGGGATTAGGCCGGCGCCGCAAACCGGAGGTCGGGCACACCGGCACGCGCCCTCTTCAAGGCTGCGGTCCACCACAGCAGATCGTGAATCATCGCCACGGCGGGCGCCTCGAGCTCGGCCAATCCAGCGTCGACATCGCCGCCTTGGTAGTGAGCCCACAGCGTGGCGACAGGGATGTGGACCGATGAGCGAATCGGGGCGAGCTGAACCTCGATCGCCGTTTCGCGGAGCTGCTGGACGGCGCGTGCGCCCATGGCGGAGCCATAGCTCACGAAGCCGGCCGCCTTGCGATTCCACTCGGCATAGACCCAGTCGATCGCGTTCTTGAGCACTGCGGAGGTGCCATAGTTGTACTCGGGAGTAACGAAGACGAAGCCATCGGACTCCGCGATCGCCGCGGTCCATCTCTGCACGACCTCGTTCTGGTAAGGCGAGCGACCCGGCATGGCCGGCGTGGCCGGTTGATCGAAGAACGGCATCGGAAAGTCGCGAAGATCGAGAAGCCGAGCGTCGACATCCTCGCGTTTTTTCAGGTGCTGCAGAATCCACTTCGCGGGCTTCTCCGAAAAGCGGTGCTCGCGAGTGCTTCCGACAATGACGGAAATGACGGTCATGCTTTTATTCCTACTGTCAAGTTCGTTGCCCAAACCGGTATCAAAATACGACTTGGACTAATATAGGTACCGATGTTATGGTCCACAAGAAGGCACAGATCTGATACCTGAGCATACCGAAATGACCGTCCAGCTCCTCAATCCCGCCGGCGAAGACTGCCGCAACCTCAGCTCCATCCTGGCACGCGTAGGGGACAAGTGGACCGTGCTAATCGTGGTCCTGCTCGGCGATGGCCCCAAGCGCTTCAATGAGATCAAGCGGATGGTCGGCGGCATTTCACAGAGGATGCTCACGTTCACGCTGCGTGGGTTAGAGCGGGACGGCCTCGTGACGCGGACTGTCTTCCCGACCACTCCACCGCGTGTGGATTACGAGTTGACCAAGCTCGGCAGCACCCTGTGGGAAGCCGTGGAACCGCTGAGCTCGTGGGCGCGTGCCCACCTGAGCGAGATCCTCACATCGCGGAAGCAGTTCGACGAGAACGCCGCAAATTAAGTCTGTGCTTATCAAGCATCGCGGCGGGATCTGCCACCGGAGTTCGCATTACGCGTCATGACGCGCGTCAGTGAATGTCGACAAATCTAGCGAGTCTGGAACGTTGGGTCTTGCTGTATCAGCTCACTGACCCAGTCGACGAAGATCCGCACCTTCGCCGAGAGGTGACGGCTTTGCGGATATATCACCGAAATTGGGAATTGCTCCGCCGTCCAATCAGTGAGCACCGGCATGAGCTGCCCCGACTCCAGGTACGGTCGCGCCATGTAGTTCGCCACCTTGACGATTCCAAAACTCATGAGACCGGCGACGAGATAGGCGTCGTGATCGGAGACAGCCAGTACGCTATCGAGTGTGAGTTGGACCTTCTGCCCGTCTCGCGAGCTCGTTCACAAGTTGCTCGAAATCTATCCGAACTTCGCGTTCGCGCCGGACGATACCCGCATCCTGATCGAGACGCCGGAAAAGACGTTCGCCGAGTATGTGGCGCACGCGCGCGCCGCTGCGACCGGGCGAACGGCCCATCATCTGTTCACTGGGTACCTGGTGGCAAAGGCTGGTGAGATCAAGTTGCTGCGCGAAACCTTTAATCCGCTGACGATGGCGCAGGCGCAACTGCCGAATGGAGTCGCCGATGTTGGACCTCCCGGCGACGAGGTGCACTCGTTCTGATTGAGTGCGAGCAACTAGTCCGAGACGTTCCAGCGTCAACCCAACCAGCTCAGCAAAGCCCACGCGCGACAGATGGATATTCGAACCCGACAAGAATTTGCTCAATCGTTGAAAGTTCGACGAAGCGCGCGCATCGATGCGCCGCCGTGGCTGTGGACGAGCGTCGTGGAGCTCGCATCCATTCACGAAGGCGCGTACTTAGAGCACTGTCGTCAGTATGCACTCGCGTGACGAAGGTTAGCGGCGCCGGTGGCGCCGCTTTCCCGTGTCGCTCACAGCCTGCTGTCGAATTCCTCGATCTGCTTTTGCGCCTCGTCCCTGGCCACTCCATAGCGCTCCTGAATCTTGCCGGCGAGGTATTCGCTGTTGCCGTCGGCGACCTTGAGATCGTCGTCGGTCAGCTTGCCCCACCGCGCCTTCAGTTTGCCGGCGAGCTGTTTCCATTGGCCCTTGATCTTGTCTTCGTTCATGAGAAGCTCCAATAATAATGATAGGAATCGATGTGTAGAGGGCGTCTTAGTCTTTCGACTTGAGTCCCGTCGAATCGACCTTCTTGACGCCCCTGACGCTCTGCGCGGCGGCGACGGCTTTCTTAACCGCGATGTCGCTCGCGAGCACACCTGTCAGCGTTACCACGCCATCAACCGTTTTCACGCCGATGTCCGTGCTTTTCACGCCATCGGTCGTGGCAAGTTCGGTTTTCACCTTGCTCGTGATCCAGGTGTCCGTGACGGGCTGATCCGATTGCGTCGCGGTTTCGCCGTTGGGGGCGGACTGGACTTGTGCAGCCGCCACGCATGCGAAGCCCAGCATGAAAATCGAACCGATGAGGGGTATCGATAGAATGAAGGGTACTTTCTTCATTGAGGTCTCCCTACGGCCGCGTTTACCGGACGTCCGGCTTGCCCGCACGGGACTGGCGCTGCCGGCTGTCCGCTGTGCCCGGCTGACGCGGCGCGGTCGGCACGCCGGGTTTGGGCTGTCCTGGCATGGGCTGGCCCTGGTCCGGACGTGGGTTCTGCGGGTTCTGGTCAGGACGGCTCTGATCACCGGGATTTTGAGTCGTGTTCATTTCGGTATCTCCTTGGAACGGGTTGAATGACGCACCGAACATCGGATGCCGGGCCAGAGTAAAGTCCGTTCCAGCGGAGGGGCAGAGAGCGTTGCACCAGTTCTTCTAGTATTTTTAGCTGAAACAGGGCCTGCTTCGGTCGAGGGGTGCCGAGTAAGCAAAACTCGCCGGGCGGGAGTCGGAGGTGACGATGGACAAGACAACCGCTACGCCCCAGGCCGATCGTCGGCAGCTGCAGCAGATCATTGCGGGATTGACCGAAGGCATCGTGCTGATCGATCCGGACCGCTCCATCGTCTGGGCCAATGAAACGGCACTGGCGATTCATGACGTCACGGCGATTACGGAGCTGGGCGCCACTGCGACCGAGTACCGCAAGAAGTTCACCCTGAAATATCGCAACCACCACGTTCTGCCGCCGAAGGAATATCCGATCGAACGCGTGCTAAGGGGCGAGGTGTTCTACGACGTGATCGTTGAGGTGACTCGTACCGACAAGGATGACTTCAAGCGCGTGCATCAGGTCCGCAGCTTGGTGCTGACCAATGCAACAGACGCGCCTGAATCCCTGGTGCTGGCCCTCCAGGACGTCACCGAGCGGTTCAGCGCCGAGGATCGGTTCGAGCAAGCGTTCAAGGCCAACCCTGCACCCGCCCTGATCTGCCGCTTGTCCGACCTGCGCTACGTCAAGGTGAATCAGGGCTTTTTGGAAATGACTGGATACAGCCGCGAAGACATCATCGGCCATTCGACGTACGAGCTCGATGTGCTCGAGGGTACGGAGAAGAAGGAAGAAGCCGTCGCCAGCTTCAAAGAAGGCCGCACAATTGCCCAGATGGAAGCCACGCTCCGATTACCCGCGGGCGGCACCAAATTTGTCATCGTCGCCGGCCAGCCCATCGAGGTCGGCGACGAAGACTGCATGCTCTTCACCTTCATCGACCTCGAACCGCGCAAGAAGGCCGAAGACGCGCTTCGCCAGACCGAAGAGCGGTTTTCCAAGGCGTTCCGCCTGGCACCCGTGCCGATGGCCGTCACTTCGCTGGAAGGCTTTCGCCTGATGGATGTCAACGACACCTTTGTCGCAACCACCGGATACGCAGCCGAAGAGGTCGTGGCGCGCAGCGCATCCGAGCTCGATATGTGGGCTGACCCGAAGGCATACGACAAGCTGGAAGCGGCACTCAAGGCGCAAGGCAACCTGCGCAACTACGAAATGCAATTGCGCACCAAGGAACGCGCCCTGATCGACTGCCTGGCTTCTGCGGAGACCGTTACGATTCACGGACAACCATGCGTTCTGGTTGTCCTGCAGGATATCACTGAGCGCAAGCGTTCCGAGGTCGAGCTGATTGCCGCGATCGAGGCCGTCATGCAGAACACCTCTTGGTTTAGTCGTACCGTGATCGAAAAGCTCGCGCAGATCCGTCAGCCGCACAACGCACGCCGCGGCAAGGGTCAACTGGCCGATCTGACCTCGCGCGAACGAGAGGTATTAGGTCTGATGTGCCAAGGTCAGAGCGACGAGGAAATTGCCGCGACACTGCATCTGTCGCGCCATACCGTACGCAATCACGTGGCCACTCTATACGGCAAGATCCATGTGCACCGGCGCAGTGCCGCCATCGTCTGGGCACGTGAGCGCGGTGTGGTCGGCTACGAAAAGCCCAGGCGTCGCAAAGAACGCCCTTCGACCGACGTATGAAGCGAGACCTGCCCCTGAAGCGGCCGCAGCCGCCGTCGTGGAGGTTGCGAACGCTCTCGAAGGAGCGCCTCCCCGCCCACGAACGGGCGCCAACCCGATGATCGTCGCTCGCTGCCTCCTTGGAAGAGCCGTCCACGAGAATATGCGTTTCACCGGCCGCGAGTTCCTCTGATTGTCGGCCGGACTCATGTCAACTCTTCGGGCGCTCGCTCCGTTGCTATAATAGTGCGAGTCGACCCGTTTCTGACTTCTGCGAAGCTCTGCGCTGGGGCATTAAATTAATAGTATCCACAACAACGAATTAGGAGGACTGCGTGGGCAACGATAAAATTTACAAGGGGAGCTGCTTTTGCGGCGAGGTGCAATTTCAGGTTTCGGGACAGCCAGCTGCGATGGGGTACTGTCATTGTGAATCCTGTCGTCACTGGTCTGCGGGACCCGTCAATGCCTTTACGCTGTGGAAGCCGGATGCGCTGCAGGTGACGCACGGTGCCGCGAGCATTGGTACTTACAACAAGACGCCGATCAGTTTTCGGAAGTGGTGCACGAAGTGCGGCGGGCATGTTTTCACGGAGCACCCGACCATGGGTCTCGTGGATGTATACGCCGCGCTGATTCCGAAGTTGGCCTTTGAGCCGGGCGTGCATGTCCACTACCAGGAAACCGTCCTGCATATTCACGACGGCAAGCCAAAAATGAAGGATATGCCCAAGGAAATGGGAGGCTCAGGAGTAACTCTGCCGGACTAGCGATGAGGCGCACGCGTCGGCCGCTGCAGTAAGCTCACGCCGGCCCAGAGCTGACCTTCATCAGCCGGTCGGTGGCTTGCCAGTGAAAACCGCCAATTGAGCGTCGAAAGCACGCTTGTAGGCGGGCCGCGCTTCGCCGCGGGCGACATAGGCGGAGAGGTTCGGATATTCGTCCAGAATACCCGATGGTTTCAACCTGAGCAGCACCGCCACCATCATCAGGTCCCCCGCGCTGAACGCACCATCGAGCCAGTCGGCATCGCCAAGGCGAGCGGAAAGTTCGCTTAAGCGGGCACGGATGCGATCCTGGACGAGACGCAGGCGCTGCGCGGCCCAGGGCTTGTCGCCCTCGACGAACTTGGCGATTACGAGATCCAGGATCGGCGGCTCAACCGTGTTGAGCGCGGCAAACATCCAGGTGATCGCGCGCGCCCGGGCATTCGCATCGTTAGGCAGCAGGCCTGCATGGCGCTCTGCGATATGGAACACGATCGACCCCGACTCGAACAGGGCAAGATCGCCTTCTTCATAGGTCGGAATCTGCCCGAAGGGATGAAGCGCTCGATGCGCGGGTTCCCTCATCGCATCGAACGAAACAAGACGTACCTCGTAAGGTTGGCCCACCTCTTCGAGCGCCCAGCGAACGCGCATGTCACGCGCCAGTCCCTTGCCGCGATCGGGCGACCGTTCAAAGGCGGTAATGGTGGGGGTCATTCGAAGGGTCATGGTGATTTCTCCTTTGCCGGAAGTCTCGGTGAGTGCCGGGTATGCATTGTGACTGCTCACTTACTGGACGTTCGAGATAGGCCTAAATCGACATCCCTGAACTACTTTTTTCGTTCGTTCTCAGAGATCGGGTAAATCGGTGTCCCGAACGAAACCATTCAAGCAATCACCAACTTGCCGGCGCCGGTCTCCAGTTCGGTCTCGCCCTGCCGGTAAGGCGCTCATTCCAGCTTACCCATGAAGCGATAGACAGCAATCAGAATTCCGAATCCGACATACATTGCCAACAACGCAACAAACATTAGGATTGCCATCTCGACGCTGATTATTTCCTTTTCCAACAGAAAGATAATCGTGCCAACGAGACCAGTGAACGAAGCAGCGATGCCAGCCGCAACCTTTAGTGTCCTATTCTTTGGCATAGATCATGCGGGCCCTCTCGATGGTGCTTAAATGGAAGAGCTTGAACAGGCGCACAACATTATACGTGAGCGGCAGGGTCATTTTTCGCTGTGGACTTGGAATGGTGGCGTTTCATGAGCCGCTAGCCATGCGCGAGTGCTATCCTTAATACGCACGAACAAGTCGAACGGTGAGACCGCACATGAGCAAAAACTTCACCATCGCCCCCACCGAACCTGCCGATCGCCTCGCTGTCAGGCGGCCGGTCGAGTCTGATGCGCACTGTGGGCGCATTACCTAACGGTCGACGATGGAAAGCGACGATGGCTGTTCGCCTCCCTTTATTGTTCTTCACCGGGTCATTCGCGCGGGCGGCTCGGCGCGAGCTGTGATGGAGGTCGTCTTGCTCGAAAGTGCGAAAGATCGATTCTTCGATATTCGTGGCATCCGAACCCTAGTTCACCTGCTTGATCGGCGCAAAGCCGACCAAGCGGTAGGCGGTGTTTAAGATGTCAGGCTCTTTGATTGAGCTGCGTGGTGGCTGGCACAGAGCCCGAATACAGCTTGGTAAGGCCCTCCGCGTCCTGAGAGCGTGGGGTGCTGAGCGAAGGAATGCGCTCGACCACTCGGTTGCGCATGCCGGAAGAGACAGTTCGAAGCGCTGGAGCGCACCACCGGTTGATTCGAATGGCGAGCCGTCGGAGCGAGCACGCAAATTATTTGGTACCGTTCAGGATGTCACTGAGCACAAGCGTGAGGAAGAACGACGGGCTTTATCCCGCAACCTTCAAGAAAGCAACGCCAGGCTCGAACAGGCGCAACGGCTGGCTCACATCGGGTACTACGAATGGAACCTCATCACAGGTTGCGTGACTTGGTCCGATGAACTCTATCGCATCTATGGACTGTCTCCGCAAGCTGGCCCCATTGACATGGCGATGGTCAGCCGAATGATCCACCCTGACGATCGAGAGCGTGTTTTTCGGGAAGCTGACGAAGCCGCTCGTAGCGTCGTGCCCGCAACAGCCGAGCATCGTGTCGTTCGTCCCGACGGTGAAGTGCGTACTGTTCAAGGCCTCGGTACTGTGAAAAGAGATGCGGCGGGACGGGCCTGTGAAATGTTCGGCACTGTGCAGGACATCACTGATCGCAAGCGCGCGGAGGAAGCTCTGCGGCGGAGTCGGTTTTATCTCAGCGAAGGAGAGCGTCTCGCTCATATGGGAAGCTGGGCCTTCAACGATTCCGGTCACTATTGGTCGGACGAACTGTACAAAATCTATGGTTTAGATCCGAAGAACGGGGCACCGACGGTCGAACAGTACCTGGCTCTCGCACATCCACAAGACCGCGCTTCCATCGCTGAATCCATCAAACTCATGCTGGAGGAACACCGTGGCTTCGACCAAATCGAGCGGATCGTTCGACCCGACGGACAGCTGCGGTACCTTCGCGCGGTGGCGGTTCCCGTCGTCGAACAAGGAGTCTTCAAAGGGTTCATTGGCACGACGATGGACGTTACGGAGCAGGAACTTCTAACGCTGGAATTGCGACGAGAGCGGGCATACCTAGCGGAAGCGCAAAGCCTGACTCATATCGGAAGTTGGGCGGCCAATTTTCACACAGGGCGGAATCATCACGTGTCGGGGCGAAGTTTATCGCCTGCATGGTTTTGAACCCACCCAGGGCCCTTTGGCAGTCGAAAGGTTCTGGAAAACCATTCATCCTGAAGATGAGCCGCTTGTGAGGGCAGTCCTAACGAATGCGCTTCACGCGCGAATAGACTACGACATCCGCGAGTTCCGAATTTGCCTTCCTGACGGAACCATCAGATTTCTGCGCACCATAGGACATCACAATCCCACTGGAAAGATGGGCGAGTACGTCGGTATCACCATGGATATAACGGAACGAAAGCATGCCGAGGCGGAGCGCGAAAGGCTGCGCCAATTAGAAGCTGATCTTGCACGCGTCAACCGCGTCAACATGATGGGAGAGCTGGCCGCAGCGCCGGCTCACGAAATCAAGCAACCCATCACCGCCTCGATCACGAGTGCAGGCGCTCTTTTGCGATGGTTGGCCCATGATCCCCCCGAGCTGGATAGAGCGCGGGCAGCAGCGTCCAGGATTGAACAGGACGCCAATCGTGCGGCCAACGTGATTGACAGTTTGCGGTCCTTCTACAAAACCGGAACGCCCACAGAGCGCCGGATCATCGACGTGAAGGAAATAATTGAAGAGATGACCGGTCTGCTGAGGGGCGAAGCGGGCCGGCACGCCATAACGATCTATTCCGAACTGGAGGCCGATAGTCCCAATATCCTGGTAAACCCGGTACAACTTCAACAGATCTTCATGAATCTGATGCTCAATGCGATCGAGGCCATGAAAGATACCGGAGGACACCTGGCGATCCGATCACGGGTCAATCCCGAAGGTCGTCTATTTGTTTCCATCAGCGATACCGGCATAGGCTTGCCGGCGGGATCGCCGAACAGATTTTCGAGCCTTTCCATACGACTAAACCACAGGGGACGGGCATGGGTTTAACGATTACCCGCTCGATCGTGGAGGCATACGGCGGGCGCGTGTGGGCTACCGCCAACCAGGGCATGGGCGCAACTTTCCATTTCATCCTTCCCTGCAAGGCCGAGGGTGCTGGTCCGCTCACACGTGAGCGACCGAGACGTTGAATCCAAGAATCCGGCCGTGCATCGCCTCGACCAATTCTGTCAACCACTTCTGTAGCGCCACCCGCTGCTTTCCTCGCTTCGTGCGCACCCAAAATGCTAATTGAGCGATGACGATTGAACTGGTGTAGCAGTGGTGTTGATGCTCTTCGAGCCACGCGATGACACGCGCATCCCCGATTTTCTTTGCGGGTTGGCTCAAGACATCGGAATCGAGAAGCCAGCTCACAACTTTAGGCGTTTGGGAAACTCGCGGCGCCTCGGCGGAAGATCGTCCATCTTCACCGGGCAGGCCTTCAGCACGTTTAACCTACTTTATAGGTTCTTATTTTTCAACCGCTTAGCAGGCACGCCCTCACTCAAAACAGGCACCGTAGCGCATGAAACTGCATCGAACGCTACGTTTTCGCTACGGCGCCTAGTCTCGCCGCCATAGATACTTTATGCCTCCCTCGACCAGATGATCGACGGGTTTGCATGAATATACAAAATATTGTATAAGGGAACGGCGATGCTAACTCGCAAATCTGTCGAGTTTCGGGGAAGTTCGCTTGATGACCTACGCGCCTTCCCGGACTCAGCGCGGCACGAAGCAGGTCATCAAATCGATCGAGTACAGCAAGGTTACCAAGCGGACGATTGGAAGCCGATGCCAACTGTCGGCGTCGGTGTACAGGAGATAAGAATTCGGGACGCCGCTGGGGCGTTCCGTGTCATTTACGTCGCGAAGTTTGCCGATGCAGTTTATGTCCTGCACTGTTTTAGGAAAACCACCCAGAAAACAAGCAAGACGGATCTTGATGGCGGCCAAACGTTATCGTGAATTGACAAAGGAGCTAGGCAAGTGACCAAGAAGCGATTCGCCAGCGTGTGGGATGCGATTGAGGACACGCCAGAGAAAGCGGAGAACATGAAGCTTCGGTCGTCGCTGATGATCGCTCTAAAGGAGCATTTGGCCGGCTCTGGTCTCAGTCAGGCGCAGATCGCCAAGCTCTTTGGCGTGACCCAACCGCGTGTCTCAGATCTGATGCGCGGGAAGATCGACGTGTTTGGATTGGATGCGCTTGTGAACATGGCGGCGGCAGCGGGTCTGCGCGTAAAGCTAAGCATTCGAAAAGCAGCTTGATCCTCTTGCACTGGGCTGTCGGACCATGACGGACAAACCACGCCGCGCCGATACATCGCCCTATTGGGCTTCTGCCGTTGTCGCCACCAGCACAAGGCAGGCCGATGACCCACGAGCGTCTGACGCACGAAGTACATCGGAGATCATTGCCGGGTATTTACAACGTTCTGACGAATCCGGCGCTGGTGATTTGCTCGCGACTGTCCATTACCGCGGCGGCCCGGAGGAACTGCGAGCGGGACCTACGCTTTTGGCAAGCGAAGACCCCCGGGAGCGTGCGGCCGGTGCCGACGTCTTAGCGCAGCTCGAACTCCCAGCCTCCTGGTTCGTAGCCAGGTAGTCGGGATAATGTGATTCTCTTCGTCCGGAATGGACACAAAAATTTTGGCGCGCCTACAAGCCGCAATTCGATAGCAGAGTCGAAAGGACTTAAACTCGTTTCAGCCGGGCGCGAGGACGTCGCTTCGGCATAAGGCTATCGACACCGGCGGCGACTGCAGTATCCATTGGTAGTACCGTTACCTCGAGCCCCAACTCATAAGATTGCTTGCCGGGATAAACGACCATCAGGTGCTCGAGGTGCAGATCCGCTAGCGCAATACGCATGGAGGGCGTAAGCGTGGGCGCATCCATCCGCTTAATCTCTATCCCGAAACGGCGGCCGCCCTTGAACAGTAGCAGATCGAGTTCGGCACCCTGATGTGTGGCCCAAAAATAGGCTTCATCGGGTTCCACCACTTTGAGAATTTCCTCCACTGCGTAACCTTCCCACGAGGCCCCGCCTTTGGGATGCGCCAGTAACTCGCTTTCTGTTCGTATCCCGAGCAATGCATGTAATAGGCCGCTGTCGCGTACATAGACTTTGGGCGCCTTCACCTGGCGCTTCTTCAGATTCTCATGCCACGGTTGCAACTGCCGAACCATCAGCAGGCTTGTGAAAAGATCCAGGTAACGCCGCACGGTCGACTCACCTATCCCTAGCGATCGCGCCGGGTCCGCAGAGCCCCAGATCCCGCCGTGGCTGTGGGCGACCATTGTCCAGAACCGCAATAACGCAGCGGCCGGAATGTTGATGCCGAGCTGCGGCACGTCGC
>Ga0137408_1256067_pt1 | contig 11538 bp, 10 predicted proteins | sample CZOMad2_2_16fung_FD_141241 | JGI IMG/M metagenome (GOLD analysis project Ga0137408, IMG submission 141241) | Vadose zone soil fungal communities from Angelo Coast Range Reserve, California, USA - CZOMad2_2_16fungal (PacBio error correction) | ecosystem: Environmental > Terrestrial > Soil >...
AAAAGCTCTACCTCGAAGATGAAATCCGCAGCGAAATGAACTTCGCGCAAATCGTGGGGAAAAGTGCTTCCCTGCGGCGAGTGCTGAAGCAAGTGGAGACGGTCGCTCCGACCGACTCGACTGTGCTCATCTACGGAGATACGGGTACAGGAAAGGAGTTGATTGCGCGCGCTATCCATGATTTGAGTCCGCGGCGCTCGAAGCCGTTCGTCAAGCTCAACTGTGCGGCCATTCCGACAGGTTTGCTGGAAAGCGAGTTATTTGGACACGAGAAAGGCGCATTCACCGGAGCGATCGCGCAGCGGATTGGCCGTTTCGAAGTGGCCAATGGCGGTACCATTTTTCTGGACGAAATAGGAGAAGTTCCTCTCGAATTGCAGACCAAGCTGCTTCGCGTGTTGCAAGAGCGGGAGTTCGAGCGGCTGGGAAGCTCGCGCACGCTTCGAACCGATGCGCGCTTGATCGCCGCGACGAACCGCGATCTAGAAGCGATGGTGAGCGAGCAGAAGTTCCGATCCGATCTCTTCTTTCGCTTGAATGTTTTTCCCGTCCACGTCCCGCCCTTGCGGGAACGCCAGGGGGATATCCCGCTGCTGGTGCGGCACTTCACGGAGCAGTTTTCCCGCCGCATGAACAGGGTGATTGAAACGATTCCATCTGCGGCAATGGATGCCCTGCGCCGATATCATTGGCCAGGGAACATACGAGAACTTCAGAATGTGATCGAGCGTGCCGTAATCATATCGACGGGTCCTGTCCTGAGCGTCGATGTTGCCGACCTTAAATTTCCCAAGGCTGGCCCTCCGGCAGAAAAACCCGCTTCTCCGAAATCGACAAATGGCGCACTTCACAGCGTTTTGGAGGAAACGGAGCGTCAACAGATTCTGAAAGCTCTCAAGGAATGCAATTGGGTTGTTGCCGGCCCGAACGGCGCAGCGGCACATCTTGCAATGAAACGATCCACGCTCCAGTTGAGAATGCAAAAGCTTGGAATCACGCGTGGTTCGGCATAGCCGCGGCAGCCATTTTGTGGACGCCTCTTCCCGTCTCGATCACCGTTCTCTGCGTGCCAGGAAACTGGCAGCTTACCATCTTGCTGGCACCGGCACGCGGGCAGCTTGATCTGAAGAACGGTCTTTCGGTTCGCCATCCCAATACAAATCAATAAGTTCCGCAAACTTGGGAGCCCCTTCTCGCTTTGGCCCACGCCATGCATTTCTCCTGAACGCGATGCGTTGGGGAAATGCAATGCCATGTCAAAACTGCTAAGTAACAGCATAACGGGCATGCGCATTTCACTCGTCAACCTGGCCATGGAGTCCGTCCAGGAGGTAGAGCGGGCTTTGTCAGGCCAAGGTTATGAAATCACCGCAGACCGCAGTCTGACGGTTGACGAAATCCTCGCTCTTTCCCCGGAAGTCCTGGTCACAGAAGTGACGCCCTCCGACCTCAGCTGCTGCGGTTTGATCAGCCAAATCAAGGCAAGTCCTGACCTGCCAACTGTAAAGATTGTGATGATCGTTCACGGTGGCGCGCTGGAGCGCGCCCACGCTCTGGACCTGGGTGCTGACGATGTCGTCTCCTTTCCCTTTGAACCGTTGGAATTCGCGGCGAAAATCAGGACGCGGTTTCGTGAGAGACAGCCGGAGCTAGAACTCGAAGCAAAGCTGAATGATGCGCTGCAAAGAGAGCACCTGGCGGAGACTGCTGTGGAAGCCCTGAGTGGCGGCACGAATGCCAAACGGCGTTTTTGGCTGATTCCAGCGATTCTTGGTCTCAGCGCGGCAGTGTTTCTGGCAGCGCTCGCAACGGTCATTTCGAACGGGCACAGCCGGAAGGAAACACTCCAACTCAAAGCGGAAGTTGCCAGGCTGAACGGCGGAATCTTGCAGCAGGGAGAACTCCTGCGCCTTGCAGAACAGGCACGTGCCTCCCTGGCCGCAAACAACGCGTCGGGAACCCGCGAGTCTTTGAAAGCGCAAACCGAAGAGATCCGCAAGAAGATGGCCGCGGACGGCGACGCAGATGGCGAATCCCTCAAGAAGCAGCTTCAGGAGACGCAGAATCGCCTAAACCGGCTTGAGAATGAGGGCCGGATCGCGGAAAGGATTATTCACACTTACGGACCCAGCGTCTGCTTGTTGCACGTGGTCGTGGAGTTTCGGGACAAAGATTCCGGACGGTTAATTCGTCTCGCCACGGATGCCACAGGTAAGCCGAGGGTGGACGACAAGGGGATGGTCTCTCTCGAAACAGACGGAACGGGACCGCCTCTGCAGCTTGACGTCTTTGGCACCGGGTTTCTCGTAGCACGCGATGGACGTCTCCTTACAAACCATCACGTTGTGGAGCCTTGGTGGGGTGATGAGCGATTGAAACAACTTTTCGACATTGGCGCTACCGCATTCGCTTCGTCTTACACGGCCTACTTCCCTGGGACCTCTCAAGGCATCGCGGCCAAGCTTGACCGGATTTCGTCCCATGCCGATTTAGCAACCCTCATGCTACAGACACCCGCACCGCTTCACACCGCACTCCTGGTGCTCGATGATCGGAGTGAAGCCAGTGTGACGGGCGATCCGGTCGTCCTGATTGGATACCCTACGGGAATTGAAGGTATCTTCGCGCGTGCGGGAAGTGACGTCACAAGAAAAGTGACGGAAAACGCGCGCGGGGTGACCCAGATTGTTTCGCAGTTGGCAGCGCAACACCTCATTCGCCCAACGACTACCCAGGGACACATCGGAGATATCTTAAAGGACAAGATTGTTTACGATGCAGCGACAACCTCCGGCGGTTCCGGCGGACCGCTCTTCAATCGCAATGGCAAGGTAATTGGCGTGAACTTCGCCATTCTGAATGATTTTGGCGGCTCGAACTTGGCAGTTCCCGTCCGTTATGCGGATGAACTGGTGAAGTAAGCATCTATTGTCCGCGCGCCTTAGCTGACCGGGGGCGCTCGTACCGGCTTCTACTGGGCGCGCGCGGGTTTGCGTACGAATACCCTCAGTCGGATTTCCTGTTTAACTGCGATAAGACAAGGAGGCATTTACATGAATTCGAGATATCTATCGGGGCAAGCGCTTCTGGTTCTCGCCGCGTCCATTGTAGGGCTAGAGTTGATGGCCACAGTTCCTACTCAGGCAGCGGGCGAGGCCGTAACCGTGACCGTCACAGCGGTCGCTAAGAAAAATGCCACGCCGCCGCCCATTAAGAAAGAAGACGCCCAGGTGTTTCAAGGTAAGGAACGCATGCAGGTAGTTGACTGGACGCGTGGAGAATCGCTCTTTCTCGCCATATTGATCGACGATTCGCTCAGCTCCGAAGTTGCCAACCAGTGGAACGATCTGAAAGCCTTTATTAATGCGCAGCCACCCTCTACGTACATCGCAGTTGCTTATAACCGCAATGGCACAGCAGTGGTCGCCCAAAACTTTACCAACGATCATGCCCTCGCCGTGAAGGCCTTGCGCATCCCGGTGGGCAACTCCGGGGCATTCTCGAGTCCCTATCTCGCGCTGCAGGATTGGCTGAAGCGCTGGCCGAACAAGGGTGGTGACCGGCGATCGATCATTATGATTACTTCGGGAATCGACTATTTCCGCGGTGGCTTTGATCCCATCGATCCTGATCTCGATACCACGATCGAGCACGCGCAGAAGGAAAACGTCAACGTCTGGACGATGTATTATCCGGACGCAGGCCGTGTCGGCCGCGTGTATTTCCGCACTTTCAACGCGCAAGGCAACCTCAGCCGGCTGTCCGAAGAAACAGGCGCGGAATCGTATTACCTGGGTTTCGAGCGGGCTGTTTCCCTTAAGCCTTACTTCGACGAAATCCAGGAACACCTCAACCATCAGTATCTGTTGACATTTGAAGCTAAGGGCGGCGGAAAGAAAGGGAAGTTCGAGCGCGTTCGTGTAACGACCGAAATTCCCAACGTCGAATTCCTAGCGCCGTCGGAAGTCTTCTTGCCGGTGTCGCAGTGACATAACATGGCGATCAGCCGCGGCCTTGGTTATGGAAAGCGAGGATCACAAAGTGGTCCGCGCCTTTTTAGCCATCAATTTTCCGATTCCGTCCGCAAAACCGCGCGAGTCGAATCTCGGATTACTAGTTCCGGAGTCATCTTGTGGTGGACGTCGGCGCTGAAATAGCCGAACGGGGATCTTGGAATGAAGCGATCGACCCTCCAGCTGAGAATTCGTAAGCTCGGGATCGCGCGCCCTACCGTTTAATCCTTCGGGCTTCATTTTTTTCATCCGCCCTTTTCGCCCAAAGCAGTTGCTGCTTGAGGGTGGCCTCGTGTGCCAGAGAACTGGCAGCCTACCATCTTTCTGGCACTGGCACGCTGGCAGCTTGATTTAAAGAACAGTCTTACGCCTCGCCATCTCGATACAAATCAATAAGTTCCGCAACCTTCGGAACCCTCCGCGCTTTGGCACGCGCGATGCATTTCTCCCGGGCGTGAGGCGATTGCGATGAGTGGAATGCGAAGCCTGAACGGAGCGTCAAATTCTCAACCACCATTCCTAGGAAAACGCTCCGGGTCTTCCATCCTGGAAGTCGACTCCTGGATGCCCGGCGCGATTCAAGCCATCTCACCGCTGGTCGACCGCTTGATGCGGCTGATTGAAGGATCGCACTGTGTTCCGGGAGCAGAACCCGACGTTGAGCTGGCGCTCCGGGAAGCGCTGGACAACGCAGTCGTGCACGGCAATCAGGAAGATCCAGAAACAAAAGTACACATCCGCTGCCGCTGTGGGCCCGGCAATGAAATATCAATCATCGTGACGGATCAGGGAAAAGGATTCGACTTCGGAAAGATAGTGGGTAACGGCCTCACATCGGACCCGGCATCGGAACACGGACGCGGCATCCAGCTGATGAAAGCGTATATGGACGATGTGCACTTTGAACGAGGCGGGTCGGAAGTCCATATGCGCAGGCGTTTGCGAACTACCTCCCGTTCGTGAAGGACAGGGGTTGGGGAAGAGTTCGAAATTGAGAGGGTAAACCGGTTGGTGGTCGAAGGAACACCGCCACCGGGCGAAAGAAGCGAGTCATGGGAATGCTACGAATCACGATCGCCGAAACACTTTCCGAACAAAGGTGGACGCTTGAAGGCCGACTCGTTCAGCCGTGGATTTCAGAACTGAAGTCCACCTGGAAGAAAACAGAAGTCGATCGCCGGGAACGCAAGTGTGTGGTGGACCTCACAGGCGTGACCTTCATCGACAAGAGCGGGGAGAAGGCACTCGCCGACCTGTCCAAAGAGGGCGCGGAACTCATCGCGACCGGTATTTACATCCGGGACGTCGTGCACAACATCGAGAAGAGAAAGTCGAATCGTCAGAGGTGAGGAAAGGAGTGCGTCGTGAATAGAGAAGAACTGAACTGGTTGTTGCAAACGATCAAGGACGCCGAGACCGCGGAGCGTTTCGTGTTGGCCCAATACGAGCGCGGGAGGATTTCCTTGCAGGTGATGGCCGATGTGAGTGAACGCACGACGAGAAGGAGGACTAGCTATGGCCAGCAAACAGTCGACATGGTCTCCGCTCCCTGAGCCGGCCCCCAGGCGCACTGACAAGGGCGCTGCTGAGTTCGGAGAAATCGTCGTCTTCATTGATGGGCGCAACGAAACAGCAGGCATCTTGGAATTCGCCGGCGTGCTCGCCGAGGAGCACGGCGCGCGCCTGATCAGCGTATTCATCCAGCCGGAACCCGCAGTTACCCCGGCAGAGACGTTCGCCCGCGGCGAGGGCATGCTCAGCGTGATCGAGGTGCACCGAGCGCAACTCGAAAGGATCGAGGCGGAGCACCGCGGCCTCTTCGGGGACATCGTCCGTCACCACGGACTCCGTTCGGAGTCGGAGTGGAGATCGTTGCCATACTTGAGCAGCGAGGTGGGCGTGCATGCGTACTACGCGGACCTGGTGGTGATTGCCCGCCCGGAGCCTGCGGGCCAGACGGCCCGCCCTCCTGGCCTAGCGGAGTCCCTCGTTCTGACTTCCGGCCGGCCGATCATCACGTTTCCACCACGTGGCACGGTATCCCGGGTCCGCCGCATCCTTGTGGGATGGAACGCTAGGCGCGAGTCCATCCGGGCCGTTGCGGACGCTCTACCGTTGCTTGTGAGGGCCGAGGTGGTCGAGGTGTTGGTCGTCGACCATGAGCGTCATCCAGGTCACGGCCAGGAGCCGGGGGCGGACATCGCACGCCACTTGGCGCGCCACGGAGCGCAAGTAGAGGTACGACGATTGTCGTCCGGCGGAAAAGACGTGGGTCGCCTGCTGCTGTCGCAAGCTGCCGCTTTCCGTGCCGATCTCATCGTCATGGGCGCCTATGGCCACTCCCACCTAAGCGAGTGGATGTTCGGTGGCGTCACACGAACGGTCCTGCGCGAGGCGGACCTCCCGGTCCTGATGTCCCGATGAGCGTTGGTCCCAGGCCCTCGGCCAAAGCGGACACGACGGACGCCGGCAATTGGTCAAATGCCAGGAGCGCAAAAAGAGAGGGAGTAAGGAGCACTGAGATGCTATCCAAAGTCGTAGACGAGATTGACAAAGCAGGACTGGGGAATCTTTCCCTTGATGGTCCGGCCGCAGAAGACGCGGCGCTCGTCGTTGCCGCGCAAAACGGTGATGGCCACGCGTTTGAAATCCTGGTCGGGCGACACGAGCAAAGGATTTTCTTTGTTGCGCGGCGCATTACGCGCACGCGAGAAGACGCCGAGGATGTCGTGCAGCAAAGCTTCCAAAAAGCTTTCACCCATCTGCGCAAGTTCGAAGGGAGATCTGCGTTTTCCACCTGGCTGACGCGTATCGCGATCACCGAAGCCCTGATGTTCTTACGGAGAGGTCGCGGGTTGCGCGAAGTCTTGATCGGCGATTTAAGCGGGAATGAGGAAACCACAACCTCGCTGGAGGTCCCTGACTCAAATCCGGATCCCGAAGCTATCTATTCACAGCGAGAGTGGGCGGAAATGCTGTCCTTGGCTATGAATGAGTTGCCGCCTGGAATACGGAAGGCAATCCAGTTGCGTGAGCTTGGCGAGCGATCGACCGAAGAGACCGCTCGAATCATGGGAATTTCCATTGGCGCGGTAAAGACTCGAGTGTTCCATGGGCGAAGGAAATTGCGCGAGAGATTGAAGCACTTTGTCGGATCAGCGTGGACGTCCGGAAGGGACGCTTCACGAACGATCGGCAACACCAGACATCTCTCGGAAGATCAGGTCGCCTGCAATGCGTGTGGTTAAAGCGGGGACGAAGGGAGGCCTCATCATGACGTTTCTGTTTCTCGCTGTATTGGCGAGTTTGGGATTTTTGTGTTTCACCGGCCCGGACGGTCCTATCGGCCCAAGGCATCGTCACTGAATCGAGTGCGCGACGACAGCATTTCGTCGGGAGATCAGGTTGTCAAGCAGAGCGTGTTTGATCGAATTGGTTTTGTCGTTATGGAGCGAAATCCAGCAAAGGGAGAAGGAAAAACATGATTCGGAAGGCTGTTGTGGCAGCAATTCTTGGGATCCTAGTGACCGCTTCGGGAGCGATGGGCCAGGAAGGACGCTGGCAGGAAATTGGAGTCCAGGGGACTGGCTTCCTTACGAAAGACTCGAGCGGAAACGGGATCAACCAGCACGCCACGGACACCGGTGGCTTTCTCGTAAGCTATCGCTATCACTTCAATCGCTGGCTGACGGCTGATGCAAGTTACGGCTACGCCCGGAACGCGCAACAGAATTTCAGCTCCTCCGGCCCGACCGGCGTCCAAGCCAATGTGCATCAGGCTACGGGTGCGCTCGTTGTGACAGCTCCGCGCCGCGTTTTCAAACTCCATCCTTATGCTCTCGCGGGCGCCGGCGCTCTCGTGTTTGACCCTACGGGTAATCTGGGTGGATTTGTTTCCGGAGCGCAGAGTCAAGCCAAAGCGGCGTTTGTCTACGGAGGCGGCGTCGACCACGACCTAAGCAAGCACTTCACACTTCGCGGCGAATACCGTGGCTTCGTGTACGAACGGCCGGACTTTGGACTGGACGCACTGCACTCTGGCGCGACAGCCCACACCGCCCAGCCCTCTGCCGGTATCGTCTTTCGGTTTTGAACCAACGATACCGTCCTTGTGGCCACGGGTCCCGACTTACCCCCTCGGGACCCGTGGCGCGGAGGTGTCAGGGGTCGGGTGAGATCGAGAGCAATTCAACTACGAAAGGAAAGGACTCGGGTATGACATTGAAAGGCAAGAGAAGCGAGACTTTGGAGCCCCACGCAAGTCCCATTCAGCCTCACGCAGAAGATGCTTCTCGAAACCACGCACCAAGTCACGAAGAAATCAGGCGCCGTGCATACGAAATCTATCTTGAGCGTGCCGGCCTCCCAGGCAATGAGGTTGATGATTGGCACAGGGCCGAACGCGAACTCCAAAAGGTCGCACTTTTCAAACGAGGCTGGAATCGTCTTCAGCAGGGGCATGGTCCCGACTCCGGAGACGGAAATTGACATTCGGCGCATGGAAACGATTTAAAGGGGAAACCAATGACGATAATCGGAAAAAAGCCAAGAACATGACAATTCAGAACTCCAAAGCTATTGGACCAAGTGGCGTTATACCGGCCAAGGGAGTCGTTCCAACGAGCTGCCTGCGATACCTGATACCTGAAGGGGCCAAGTTGCCAACGGTGGTCTTGACAGTAGCCCTCGGCATTTTTGTCTCAGGGTGCAACAAAGGTCAGGCAGCAACGGCCACGCCGGCGCCGGAGGTCGAAGTGGCCACCGTAGAACAACGCGATGTCCCGGTGTACAGCGAATGGGTGGCGACTCTGGATGGCTACGTCAACGCGCAGATCCGACCCCAGGTCTCAGGCTACATCATCAGGCAAAACTACAAAGAGGGTTCGCTCGTCCACGAAGGCCAGGTGCTGTTCGAAATAGATCCGAGGCCCTTTCAGGCGACGCTCGATCGCGCTAAAGGCGACCTTGCGCAAACGCAAGCTCAGCTAGGCAAAGCAACCCTCGACGTAGAGCGCGATACTCCGCTGGCAGAGGGCAAGGCCATCGCGAAGAGTCAATTAGATAACGAGACTCAGGCCAAGCTTGGTGCACAAGCGGCCGTCGAATCGGCCAAGGCCACGGTGGAGCAGGCGGAACTCAACCTGGAGTGGACGAAAATCACCTCGCTCGTGGATGGAATCGCGGGGATTGCCCAGGTCCAGATCGGCAACCTGGTCGGAGCCAACTCTATCTTGACTTCCGTTTCGCAAGTGGATCCCATCAAAGCCTTTTTCCCGATTAGCGAACAGGAGTATCTCCTCGCACAAAGGAAGAGCAATGCCATCTCCAACGAGCACACCATCAGTTTTTTCGGAAACTCGCTCAAACTGATCCTGACTGACGGCAGTATCTACCCTCAAAAGGGCAAAATCCTGCTGACGGACCGGCAAGTGGATCCAAGCACGGGCACGATTCGCATCGTTGCCGCCTTCCCCAATCCCGGCAACATTCTGCGTCCCGGCCAGTACGGACGTGTGCGTGTCGAAACCAACATGAAAAAAGACGCTCTGCTGCTGCCGCAGAGTGCCGTTGGCCAGTCGCAGGGAAGCTATCACGTGGCGGTTGTCGGCAGCGATCACAAAGTTAGTATGCGCACCGTGAAGCCCGGCGCGACGGTCGGGACGATGTGGGTTATTGACGAGGGCCTCAAGCCGGGTGAGCAAGTTGTAGTCCAAGGACTGCAACAACTCAGGGAAGGAACTCTCGTTACTCCCAAGCCCGTACATCTTTCCGGGGAAGGAAACTGAATTATGTCGAAGTTCTTCATCAACCGTCCGATCGTGGCGATGGTGATCGCCATCCTTATGGTGATTGTGGGCGCGGTCACCATCACAGGCCTGCCCGTGGCGCAGTTTCCTAACATCGTTCCACCGGAAATTCAACTGCAGGCTACCTATGTCGGGGCGGATGCGCAGACCCTGGAGCAAGCCGTCGCCACGCCGATCGAACAGCAGATCAACGGCGTGGACAACATGAACTACATGTACTCGCTGAACGCTACCGGCAACTCACAAACCACCCTGATCGTAAACTTCGACCTGAAGACGGACCCGAACACCGATCTCATCCTCACGCAGTCGCGCGAGCAACTGGCTGCCGGTCAGCTTCCGCCTGAAGTTAGCAACTATGGAGTCACCATCAAAAAGTCGACGACCGCACCGCTCATGCTGGTCGGCCTATTTTCCCCGAAGGGCACTTTCGATACGACGTTCCTTGGCAACTACGCCTATATCAACCTCAACGACCCCATCGCCCGCTTGTACGGTGTGGGCCAGACGCAGGTCTTCGGCGCAGGGCAGTATGCGATGAGGCTCTGGGTGCAGCCTGACAAGCTGGCGAAGCTGGGCATCACGGTTACGGACATCGTCAATGCAGTGCAGGCGCAGAACACGGTCAATCCTGCTGGTCAGGTGGGCGGTGAACCAGCTCCCGCGAACCAGCAATTCACTTATTCCGTGCTTGCGCAAGGCCGCCTGACGTCCCCGGAACAATTCGAAAACGTGATCGTGCGCGAGGCGCCAGATGGCGGAACGGTTCGCGTGAAAGACGTCGCACGCGTCGAGCTAGGCGCACAGGACTACAGCATTGTCAGCCGCTTGAATGGCAAGCCCGCCATCGTTATTCCCGTCTACCAGTTGCCAGGTTCCAATGCGGTCCAAACGGCCGCAGGCGTCCGAAAGCTGATGGCCGAGATGAAGCAGCGCTTCCCGCAAGATATGGATTACGCCATATCGCTGGACCAGACGAGTGCCGTTACGGAAGGCATAAAGGAGATTATTGAAACCCTTTTGATCGCCATCGTCCTGGTGATCCTAGTGGTCTACCTTTTCCTGCAAGACTGGCGCGCTACCTTGATCCCGATGCTTGCCGTACCCGTCTCGCTGGTGGGCACGTTTGCTCTCTTCCCGCTGTTCGGCTTCTCCATCAATACCCTTTCCATGTTCGGGTTGGTGCTGGCCGTCGGTTTGGTGGTGGACGACGCCATTGTCGTCGTCGAAGGCGTCCAACGTCACATCGACGAGGGTCTTGCTCCCAAGGACGCAGCTCGAAAAGCAATGCAAGAGCTGTCGGGCCCGGTCATCGGTATCGCCCTGGTCCTCTCGGCGGTTTTCGTACCGACAGTCTTTATCCCAGGCATCACCGGACGGCTCTACCAGCAATTTGCCTTGACCATCGCAATCTCGGTGGTCCTCTCGGCTTTTAACGCCCTCACGCTGAGCCCGGCGCTTGCCGCGCTCCTGCTCCGGCCAAAGAAGGAAAGCCGCGGGCCGCTCGCAAAATTCTTCGCGTGGTTCAATCATATTTTCGGGAGCGGCACGGAAATCTATCTGCGTCTGTCCGGTGGGATGATCCGGAAAAGCGTCTTGGCGCTGGTGGTGCTTGTGGCCTGCGGCCTTGCCGGCGTTTTCTTTGGCAGCCGCGTGCCATCCAGCTTCCTGCCCGATGAAGATCAGGGCTATGTCTTCATCAACATGCAGCTTCCGAA
>Ga0137408_1134622_pt1 | contig 11444 bp, 9 predicted proteins | sample CZOMad2_2_16fung_FD_141241 | JGI IMG/M metagenome (GOLD analysis project Ga0137408, IMG submission 141241) | Vadose zone soil fungal communities from Angelo Coast Range Reserve, California, USA - CZOMad2_2_16fungal (PacBio error correction) | ecosystem: Environmental > Terrestrial > Soil > Vadose...
GACCGAGCAGCGTAAATAATTCACCTTTCCCCACTTCGAACGAAACGCCGCGGAGCGCGCGCACTTCGCCGCGGGCACCGGGAAACGTCTTGACCAAATCTCTTACGCCGATCACGCTCAGGCCCGCTATGAGTTCGAATCACGCCGGGACGACAGCACATGGCCGCCCACAAGCAACAACGCCGACAACCCCGTCAACAGCACGCCGAGGACCGCCGCATCGGCGGTCCGCCCGTTCTGCCACATGCTCCAGATCATCGTCGAGACCACCACGGTATCGGGGTTGTACAGCATCAACGCCATCGACAGTTCCTGCATCGCATGCACGGCCACCCAAAGAAAAACATTGATGATCGCGGGAGCCAGCAGCGGCATGGTGACGCGCCGCAGCGTGCGCGTCCAACGCGCGCCGGCCATTTGCGAGGCTTCTTCCAACTCGCCGTGCACTTGCATGAGCGCTGAAGTCGTCGTCCGCGAGCTGAAAGCGAGATAACGCGTCGTCATTGCCAGCGCGATAATCCAAAGCGTGCCGTAGATCGGAACCGGGAAGCGCACGTAGACGAAGATAAATGCCAGACCGATGACGATGCTCGGCACGCATTGGGGCAAAAATGACACCGTCGCGAGATAGTGCGCCAGCCCATCGGTTTGTTTTCTGCGCCGCACCACGAACCAGCTCACCAGCACCGCTAGCAAAATCGTCGCGATCGATGTGACCAGCGCCAGCACCATCGTGTTCCACAGCGCGCGGACGACGCTACTCTCCTGCCAAATCTTGTAATAGCTCTCGAAGCTCATGCGCCCCAGCGATTCTGCCGACGGCGGCGCGTAAAAAGGCTGGACGCTCGTCCAAAGCAGCATCACGAACGGCAAAAGCACGGCAACGAAAATGTAAAATACGCACAGCACCGTTGCAGGTACGGCCCACACGCCTAACCTGAGCTGTCGTGGCCGATACCCTTTGCCGGTGATGGTGGCGAACCGTTCTTGGTGCGCGGTCAGCCGCTGGTAATTCCACATGAGCAAAAGCGCGGCTGCCAACACGATGGTTCCAAGGGCCGAGGCCAAGCCATAGTCGGGCAAGCCGACCTCCGAGTGAGTCGCCCAATAAATTGCCGTGCTCAGCACGCGAATGCGCGCGGTGAAACCCAACAACCCGGGAATGTCGAACGATTCGATGACGACGACGATGAAATAGATAAGCGCCGCGAGCAGCGCCGGCCGCATGATCGGCAGCGTGACACGCAGCGTGGTCTGCGCCACGCCACGGCCGGCCATCGCACTCTGCTCTTCTAAGGAGGGGTCCATCGCTCGAAAGGAGGCCGCAATCATGAGATACGCCGACGGCACCAAACGCAATCCCTGGACGAAACACATGCCGTAAAGCGAATAGATATCAAAAGGTCCGGTATCTCCTGTCATACCGAGAGCGCTGCGCAGGACAATATTGACAAGTCCGATGCGCGGATCGAGGAGCTGAATCCAGGCGATCGCCGACAAGAGGGACGGAATCGTCATCGGCACGAGAATCAAGTTGGCAATCCAGGCGCGCGCCGGGATCGCCGTCCGTTCCAACAACCAGGCCAAGAGAATCGCCAACGGTAGTCCTATCGCCAGCGAGCCGGCGGTAAAAAACAGAGTGTTTAGAAAAATCGGCAACGTCGACGAACTGGTAAGAACCGCCGCGTAATTGCTCAGCGTCGTGACCGTAGATTCAAACGGCAGCTTGTCTTCCGTGCTCTTGACGCTCGCGTAGAGCAACATGAGCAGCGGAACGAGAACCAAATAAGAGACGGTAATTAGGGTTAGCCCAAAGGCCACTGAGCGAGCAGACAGTTTGCGTACCACTGACCAACGTCTAAGCGGCACGTGTTTGGCGAGAGTGACCGGCGTTACGTTCATTGCAGACGGAAATTATTAACGAGGCGACAGACTTTTTTTGAGAGCACACATACTGCTGCCCGGTGTCATTCTGAGCCGGAGGCGAAGAATCTCGGCCTCAAGTCGAGATCCCTCACTAGGTTCGGGATGACAATTCAGGGAACGTTGAACCGCCGAACGCTCGGTCTGATGCACTCAGATCATTCCTAGCGCAATGCGCCGAGTAGTTTCCCCAGCTCGCGCTGAATTTCCAGAATAGACGCAAAGGTCTTATCGGTTTCCAGGATGATCGCCGGCTTATTGGTCTTGATTCGTTCAGCGACGGAGCCGATGGCGTTTCTGCCAACCTCCATCGCCTGGCCCCGTGTCGCGTATCTGATTTTCTGCCCCTCGGCCGTTCCCATCCAACCGGCGAAGAAGCGCGCCGCATTCGGATGAGGCGCGGTTTTGAGAACTCCTTCGGCCGAAGTCAGCACCGGCAATGGCGATACGGTGATCCAGTCCACTGCTGCTCCCTGTTTTTTCAAGCCCTCGATCGTAAAGGCGTAGGTGCCGACAGCGATCGAGACTTGGCCACCGGCAAGCGCATTGGCGACCGTGGTGCCGCCTTGAACGATAAGAGGCTGCTGGGCAAGAATTTTCTTGGTCAATTCGGTCGCCTTGCCCTTGCCCCACTCGGTGCCGAGCATGGCAAAAGGCACCAGTCGTGCCTCGATAATCAGCTTTCTTCCCTTCCATTTCGGATCGGCGAGATCTTCCCAACTCTTGGGCGCTTCCTGCGCGCTCACCATTTTGGTGTTGTAGGCAATCGGCAAGGTGAGATTATAGGCGCCGACAAATCGCTGGTTGGCATAGACCGCATCAAGGCCAAAATCCTTTTCCCATCCGGGAAAAGCGGCCAGCATGTCGCGATCGATCAAAGGCCGCAGCGCGCGTAACGAACCGGACTGAATGATGTCAACAGCGGCCGGCTTCCCGGCCTGACTCTCGGCGATGATTCTCTGCACCAGCGGCTCGGGAATGCTCTCGAAGTGTTCGATTTTGATGCCCGGATACTGTTTATCCAACACCTCCTGCATCCGCTGATAAACAATCGCGTCCGTGGGTCCCCAGATGACGACCGTGCCTTCTTTCCTCGCCGCGGCATAGAGTTGCGAGACGGCTTCACCCGCGCCGCTCTTGCCTTTGTCCTGCGCGGGGCTATCAACTGAGACGATAATGGCCAACATGCATAGAATGAGCACTAGTAAGTTTGTTTCACGCTTCTGACCAGTCATGCTCGTCGGTTCCCTATTTTTGCATCGTTTGCGTTCACGGCTCCAAATTCGATTCTGCTAGAAAATCCAGGAATGCTTCGACTAGGCTCAGCATGAACGGAAAATCTCGAATGATTTGCACCGCTCTTCCGTTCGTCCTGAGGCTCTCGAAGGATGAACGGTGGGTTTTTCAGCAGAATCAAATTCAAAGCGTGGCGCATCAAGTTCTGTTGATCGGATGGCGTTCCAGGAAATCTTGCAGTGCGGTTAACGCGCCATCGCTATCCCAAAAGGTCATATGTCTTACGCCGGGAATCAGCGCCACCTCGCAACCCGGCATGAGCTCCGCAAGCCGGCGCGCCGTACCCACCGGCGTGCTGCCCCGCCGGTTTACATCATCATCCTCGCCGCACAGTATTAGCGTCGGTACTTTGACCTCAGGGGCCTTGCCCACTGCATCCCAAGTCAAGCGCGCTTCTTCGTGGAGACGAAATTGTTCCACCGTGCTTTGTCCTGACCAGAGAGCGTCGGATAAGGCTGACGCCACGTCACGGTGGGCACGGTAAAAGTTCGGGTTAAAAGCCATGCCGTCATTGTCGATGTGTCCGCGGATATATTGCTCAAACCCGAGCTCGCGAATTTCCCGCGCCGCTTCCGGCGACAAATCGCGCGGGCCGCCGTCGAGCCTCTTCGATCCCGGCCCCGCCGCCGCGATAGTCAGTGTCGCGACCAAATCGGGGCGTTCAAGGCCGACTGCTTGAACGATTTGTCCGCCGAGCGCGAAACCCACTGCATGACAGCGGGAAATATGCATGTGCTCCAGGAGACCCGCGCAATCTCTAGCAAATTGGCTGACTGAGTACCCGGTCGTCGGTTTGTCGCTCCGGCCCGTGCCGCGGCAATCGAAGATGATCGTCCGGTAGCGCTTCGACACGAACGGTACCACGCCAACGTTCCAGGTATCGCTCGGCCACCAAGAAGGCGGCACCAGCAGAACAGGCTCGCCGTTCCCCCGCTGTTCATAATAAATTTCGATCTCGCCTATTTGAGCCTTGGGCATATTACGCTCCTCACTAAAACGAACGTTTCAGAGTACTTCTCGTTACTCTTGTCTGGCGGGAATATAGAGATGCTCGACTACTGCTGTCAACAATAAGAATGCCCTTGAATTGCCGTGCACGAGCTGTTTTACCCCTTGACTCTGTTTTACGCCTCTGAGTATGTTTCCTCGTGCTTAGGCAATTACCGACGATATAAGGAAGACATTTATGGAAAACCAAGCTTTCATTGATTCACTAATGCGGGAAATCATCGACCCGGGCGTCGACCGATTGATGAGTAGCCGTTACTTCACCGAGTTGCGCGAAGGCGCGCTGTCAAAGAAGCGGCTCAGAGGCTTTGCGCTGCAGCATTATCTGTCTAATCACGCCATCAACAAAGGGCTCGCCTTCTGCATGGTAAAGAACGCCAGTAATCCACCTGCCTACAATCAGTTTGTCGAGCTGTTCGTCGAAGAGTCGTCGCACCCCGGCCTAATGAAACGATTCGGCGAAGCCATTGGATTGAAGGACGAAGACTTTGAGAAGGAGATCATGATCTACGAGTGTGTCGCGCACACGGGGGCGATCATCCGCGGCATGTTTCTCGGAAGTCCGGCGGAGACTCGTGCCGGCGCGTTGGTCAACGAGACCATGGTTTGTCGCTACTCGGACGAGTTCGACGCCGCTCTGGAAAAGCATTACGGGCTTGATAGCCGGGCCCGAACCTTTTTCATCGTCCATGGCAAAGTCGACCAGGAACATACGGCGATGGCCGCCGAGACGATCGCACGGAATGCCAATACCGACCGGGACAAAGAATTGGTGCGAGCCGCAGCGCACAATATGGTGCGCTTCAAGCTCGCCAAATTCGAGGGCATCTACGACGCCTACGCGTAGCAGGCTGCTGAAAACAAGGTCCGGAATGCTTCGAGAGCCTCAGCATGAACGGAAAATCCTCAATGATAACAAAACCGCACCGTTCGTTCCTTCGATAAACTCAGGACGGGCTCTGAGCACCGTCGAAGGACTCCGACGGAATTTTTCAGCAGCGTACTAAAAAGTTTCAGTCTTGGATTTCGACTTTAGTGTTTTTGGCGGCCGCTTCTAAAGCGATAGGTAGAAAGCATGAAATACAAAATCCTGTTGTTACTCTCGTTAGTCGCCCTAGCGCTAATTCCATCGCCTGAAGACGCTGGGGCCGCGGAAAAATCCGCCAAGCTGACCACCGTGCGCATCGGCTATGTTTCACGCAGCATCCTGGATATGCCTTTTATTATCGCCCGCGACCGCGGTTATTTCCGCGAAGAGGGTTTGGAGCCTGAGCTTATTTTCATAAAAGCGGCTCAAACAATTCCGGCGATGCTGGCCGGCGGCATCGATTTCGGCACGGCGACGGGGACGGCTATCACCGCCGCGCTAAGTGGCATCGATGTGAGGGTCGTCTTCGCTATGAGCGACAAACCTTCCTTCGATCTGATCGCGCTGCCGAGCATCACGAACCTCCAACAAATGCGTGGCAAAAAACTCGGCATCACCGCGTTCGGCGCCCTGGCCGAAACTCTCGCCCGCGAGATTTTTCTCGCCAACAAGCTTCCGCAGGAGCAAGTTACTTTTATTCCTCTGGGCACGAGCGACGTGCTGTATGTGGCTTTGAAGGCTGGCACCATCGACGCCACTATGCTGCAGATCCCGCAGACCTTTCTCGCTGTGGATGAGGGATTTCGCAAGCTCGCCTCCGGCGCGGATTTTTACCGTGCCGTGCAAGGCGGCCTGACTACAACGAAGGCAATCACTTCCGAACGGCCCGAGCTCGTCACCAAGACCATCCGCGCCACGCAAAGAGCGTTGCGCTTGATTCGGAACGACAAGAAATTCGCGATAGAATTCATCAGAGGGCCCTATCTCGACCTCGGCAAGGATCGCGACCGGCACGCCGACCGTGTTTACGACGCCGCGCTGCAATACTACCTGCAAACGGGAACCGTCGACGAAAAGCTCCAGCGCGAGATGATCGCCGTCGCTGCCCAGCGCGTCAAACCAAAGGAGCTGCCGCCGCCCGAGCGCGTTTTCGATTTTAGCTTCGCGCAAAAAGTCGCCGACACGCTGAAATGATCGGCAAATTTTCTGGACCCAGATCAGAGAGCGTTCCGATTCCTTCCCCCGTCGAGGGAAGGCGAGGATAGGGGGGCTGCATTTTCGCCCTGCGGAAACATGAAATTTAGAATCCCCCTCGCACTAATCGCATTAGCCATTCTAGCATCGATCGCATCTCGCGCTGAAGAACTTTCGGCGGCGGACAAATCCGCTAAACTCATTACCGTGCGCATCGGGTATGTTTCGCGCAGCATCCTCGACATGCCGTATATGATCGCCCGGGACAGAGGCTTGTTTCGCGAGGAAGGTTTGGAACCCGAGCTCGTTTTCGTGAGAGCCGGTCTGACGCCGCAAGTGCTGTTGGCCGGCGGCATCGATTTCGCCACCGCCACGGGGACGGGTATCAGCGCCGCGGTAAACGGCGCCGACGTCCGGCTAATCCTGGCTTTAACCGACCGCCCATCGTTCGACATGATTACGGTTCCGAACATCACCGGCATCCAACAACTACGGGGCAAGAAGATCGGCGTTTCGGGAGTCGGGTCGTTGGCGGAAATTCTCGCGCGCCAGATTCTGATAGCCAATCATGTCCCGCCGGAGCAGGTGACTTTTCTTCCGCTTGGAAGCAGCGATGTGACTTACATTGCTCTGAAGGCCGGCACCATTGACGCCACTATGCTTCAGATCCCGCAAAAATTGTTCGCGCTTGATGAGGGTTTTCATAAACTTGCCGCTGGCGCGGATGTCTACCGCGCCGTCATGGGCGGACTCACGACGACCAAGGCCACCCTCACCGAACGCCCCGATCTGGTCAGCAAAACGATCCGAGCGACGACACGCGCGGTTCGCCTCATTAGGAACGACAAGAAGTACGTAATCGACTTCATCAAGGGACCATATTTCGAATTGGGCAAGGATAAGGAACGGTTCGCGGAGCGAATTTACGATGCGACCGTACAACTATATCTACAATCCGCCACCGTGGATGAAAAGCTCCAGCGCGAGATGATTGCAATCGCGTCGCAGCGAATCAAACCGAAAGAACCGGTGCCGCCGGAGCGAGTCTTTGATTTTAGTATCGTTCAAAAGGTCGGGGAGTCACTAAAATAACGACAGCAGAATTTTGGACCATGAGCAACTTGAACGTAGCGAAGCGATTGAACGGCTGGAACGATTGGAACGACTGGGCCTGTTCAAAACGTTCCACTAGTTCCAGACGTTCCAGCCGTTGAGGAAAGGAATACATGAAGTATAGCACTGACCGAATATTGACCACCCATGCCGGCGCACTGCCGCAACCGCCGGATTTGAAGGAAATGCACAATGCCCAGGTCGCCGGAAAAACCGTCGACAAAGATGCCTTCACCAAACGGGTGCGCAGCGCTGTCGCTGAAGTCGTCAAAAAACAACTAGCCTGCGGTCTTGACGTCATCAACGACGGCGAAGTGGGCAAGTCCAATTTCTCGCGCTACGCGCGCGAGCGATTAAGTGGCTTTAGCGAGCGTGAAGTGAAACCCGAAGACCGGCCATCCACAATCTACGCGCGTGATCTGGTGGATTTTGCCGACTATTTTGAAAATCGATCTTACCATCGCGGCGACAACCTCAGACGAGTCTTCTGCAACGCGCCGCTAAAGTATATCGGGCACCAATCGCTCAAAGCTGAGATCGACGATTTCAAGACAGGGCTGCAAGGACAGAAGTACGAAGAAGCGTTTCTCCCCGCGATTGCGCCGGGCACCATCGAGCACTGGATGAAGAACGATTACTACCCCGATGACGAGACCTATCTCGTTGCCATCGCCGACGCCATGCACGAGGAATACAAAGCCATCGTCGACGCGGGCTTTCTCCTGCAGATCGATGATCCGGATTTACCCGATGGCTGGCAGTTCATGTCGAAGATGAACGTCGCTGAATATCGCAAGTACGCGGAGCTGCGCGTCGACGCGCTCAATCACGGCCTGTGCGATATTCCGGCTGACCGCGTGCGCTTTCATACCTGCTGGGGCAGCTACCATGGCCCGCATAAGTACGACATTCCGCTGCGCGACATCATCGATCTGATTTTAAAAGTGAAGGCCGACACTATCTCCATCGAAGCGGCCAACCCGCGCCACGAACATGAATGGCGCATCTGGGAAGAGAGAAAACTTCCCGCCGGCAAAGTTCTCGTGCCCGGTGTCGTCGGTCACGCCACCGACATCGTCGAACATCCGCAAGCGATCGCTGATCGTCTGGTGCGCTACGCCAAGGTCGTCGGACGAGAAAACGTCATGGCCGGCACTGATTGCGGTCTCGGTCCGCGCGTCGGGTCACCGCAGATCGCCTGGGCAAAGTTCGAAGCAATGGCCGAAGGCGCGCGTCTCGCGAGTAAAGAATTGTGGGGGCGGTGACGCGTGTCGTAAGAAGGATGATCGAGGATCGAGGATGGAGGATTGAGGATTGAGAATCGCATTTTTCGATCTTCTATCCTCTATCTTCGATCCTCGACTTTTTTCCGCTCGCATTGACATGCCAGCGATGCCTTGGTAGCGTCCGCCGCGTTAGATTTCGCCAGCTCCAAACCGAGAAACACTACTGTGGCTAATAGCTCCAAGATTGTGGTCGATCACGCGAGCAAGCTTTTCCTCGAAGGATCGGTTGTCGCCTTTCGCAATATTGATCTGCAAATCAGCAACCGAGAGGTGCTTTGCGTAGTCGGTCCGTCTGGCTGTGGCAAGACAACTCTGCTGCGCTGTATCGGTGGTCTCCTCCCGCCGAGCTCCGGACACGTGCTGATCGACGGGCAAACCGTCGATTCGCCCCGAGCCGGCGTCGCTATAGTTTTCCAACATTTTGGCTTGTTACCTTGGAAATCCGTTGTCGACAATGTCGCTTTCGGGCTCAAGATTGCCGGCGCGTCCCGGGACTTGATCGCTGAGCGCCTCGATCATTACATCCGGCTGGTCGGCTTGGCCGGTTTTGAAAACCATTATCCCTACCAGCTGAGCGGCGGCATGCAGCAGCGCGTGGGTTTAGCGCGCGCTCTCGCCATTGATCCTGAAATCCTGTTGATGGACGAGCCTTTCGCGTCGGTGGATGCTCAAACGCGGGAACTGCTTCAGGAGGAATTACTTCAGCTTCACGAGCGCGAACGCAAGACGATGATTTTCATAACCCACTCGATCGACGAGGCGATTATCTTGGGCGACCGAGTGGCGGTCATGGGGTCTCGGCCCGGTCGCGTCAAAGAAATTTTATCGGTCGATTTTCCCCGACCGCGCGATCCGGCGGCGGTGCGAGCGGAGTCGCGCTACACCGAGCTTCGAAACCATATCTGGGAAGAACTGCGTCCGTCTGTGGTGATGCAATGAGCCTTAGTAGAACCGAAGAGCAATCAGCTAACGCAACTGCCCCTTTCGCATACCAAGAGATCGCCGCCGAGCAGCAAGCGGCGCGGCAAAAGGCCCGGGCTGTCCAACGACGCTGGACAACGACTCAGATAGCGATTCGGATCATCTCTCTCTTTGTAGTGCTGGGAGCTTGGGAATATTTGGGCCGGCATATCAACCCCGTTCTGTTTACCTATCCCACCGCTGTGGGCAGCGCGGCTGTGAAAATGATTGCCAGCGGCGAGTTGTGGAAATATCTTTCCCAGAGCCTCATCGTGCTGTTCGCCGGCCTTGGTTTGGCAACGGTCTTCGGTATCGCTTTAGGACTGATCATGGCGCGCTTCTGGGTGGTTGATGTGGCTTTGGATACCTACATTACCGCGCTCTATTCGATCCCATCAGTGGCGCTCGTGCCGGTGTTGGTCCTATGGTTCGGCTTCGAAATCACCGCAAAAATTGCCGTGGTTTTTCTTTTCACCTTCTTTCCGATCGTCATCAACACTCATCAAGGCGTGAAGAACGTCGACAACCGCCTAACCGAGGTCGGCCGCGCCTTCCGCTGCAGCGAGAGACAGCTTTGGGTGCATATCGTGCTGCCCGCGGCAGTGCCGTACATCGTTACCGGATTACGGCTAGCCATCGGCCGCGGCTTGATCGGCATGGTGCTCGCGGATCTCTATACAGCGATTACCGGTATCGGCTATTTGATTTCGCGCTACGCCAGCATCTATCGCACTGACGCGATGTTCGTACCGATCGCGACTTTGGGTCTTCTCGGTATTACGTTGACCGGTTTGCTGCGTTTCGTTGAGAAGCGGGTAGCGCCCTGGATGCACCAACCGGACCAAGAATGAGCAAACTAAGGAGGCAAACACATGACCGGTGAAAATAATCGCAAGCGTCTTATTTTGGCGATACGTGCTGCGTTGATAATGATCGCCGCTATGACCGGGATCAGTGCCGAAGTCGGTACCGCCGCGGCTCAAGCCAAGGCTCCCTGCAAGGAGATGCGCAAAATAAAAATCGGTGTGTCGGTCGCGCCACCCAACGTGGTGCACACGCCGGTCTATGTGGCGCGCGATTTGGGAATCTTTAAAAGCCGGTGTATCGACGCCGAGATCGTCGAGTTTGAAGGTGGCTCATCAGCAGCCAATCTGGCGGCGGTAACCCAAGGCCAAGCGGTGGCCTCGATCAACGCCACCGCCATATCCCAGGGCCTTAAGGCAAAACAGTTTTGGGGCATGGCGCCAAGATTGCCGCATGGATACATGGTGAGCGAGGAAATCAAAACCGCGGCGGACCTTAAAGGCAAGCGGCTTAGCGCCACCGGTGGCGGCGTGGGCGGCTTCAACTGGGTGATGGGCCGCGAGGTGCTCAAGACCGCCGGTCTTAAAGTGGAAGATGTCCAATTCATTTCTCAGGCCACTGCCGGAAGACTGCCCGGTCTACTTGCCGGCCAACTAAACGCCGTGGCGCTCCATCCGGAAGATGTCCACCTGGCGCAGAAGGAAAAGCCGGGTCTGCACGTGCTCGTCGATCTCTCCAAGCTGATGCCCAAATATTTCTTCAACGCTTACGGCGCGGCCGACAGCATGCTCGCCAAGGACCGCGCGATGGTGCGCGACGTGGCGACTTCCCTTATTGAGGCCAACCGCGTCATCTACAACCAGAAAGAAAAGGTCATCCCGATCATGGTGGAAGCGACGAAGAAGCCTCAGGAGGCCGTCAGTTTCTCCTACGATTACCTGGTGAAAAATTGCGTCTGGAGCGTCAACACAGGTTTTTCCAGGGAACGCACC
>Ga0137408_1345840_pt1 | contig 11439 bp, 5 predicted proteins | sample CZOMad2_2_16fung_FD_141241 | JGI IMG/M metagenome (GOLD analysis project Ga0137408, IMG submission 141241) | Vadose zone soil fungal communities from Angelo Coast Range Reserve, California, USA - CZOMad2_2_16fungal (PacBio error correction) | ecosystem: Environmental > Terrestrial > Soil > Vadose...
ATGTGAAGAGACGGTTTGGTTTGACGGACGCAAATGCCGTGGTGCGGCCCGCGTGCTCTGGGAGCAGCGGCAGGCGTACCTGGGTTAACAACGGTCGTTCGAACGGGCGGCGCAACTCGAAATAAGCTGCCGCGCATCCTATCGACGCGATGAAAACTTCTCTTCTGCGAATCGGTTTGTTAATTGGCCTGGCTTCTCTTTCGGCCTGGGCGACATATGCCGCCCCCTCCTCCGGTACCGCGAAGCTGACTTTTCGCCGCGTCTTCAAATCCAGCTCTCCGGAATTCGTTCAAATTGCGGTGCGGGAAGATTCGGACACTGCCTCTTACGAGATTCGCCAGCTCGACGAGGATGCCGGCGCTTCGCCGTTCCAGGTGGGCGCGGCGTTGCGCGCGAAGATGTTCGATCTTGCAGCGCAGTTGAAACATTTTCAGGGTCAGGATTTGGATGTACACCGTAAAATCGCCTACCTTGGCGAGAAGACGTTCCGCTGGGAATCCGGCGCCGAAGTCCATGAAACCAAATTCAACTACACGTTGAATTCGGCCGCGACGCAACTTTTGCAGATTTTCGAGGGGCTGGCGCGCCAGCAGGAGCACGTCGACCTGATCTCGCGCCGGATGCGCTACGACCGGCTGGGAATCAACGACGCGCTGCTGCAATTCGAATCCGATCTCAATCGCAGCCTGCTGCCGGAACCTCAGCGCGTCCTTCCGATGCTGGATCAGATTGCCGCGGATTCGAAGTTTGTGGATATCGCACGCCAGCGGGCGCGGTCCCTCGCCGAACGCATCCGCCACCAGGGCTAGTCCCTGCTCAATCCAGCACCGAACTCATTATCACCTTGAGTTCTAAACTCTACAGAATCATGTATGACAATCCCATTACTCGGATGCGTGGCATGTCAGATTCGCAAATTTCCGTCTAACACAAAGATTAGTTTACATTTATTTTAGCTTGACACTGGCCAGTTTCTTGCACTATCTAGACCGTTAAAGGCGTCATTCGTGATCGTAGGGTGAGGGCCGAAACCCATTGGTCCGGATTGCGCTGGCGCTCATGAGAAGATCTGCCTGGATCGAGGGCTCATGAGTCAATCCAGTAAGGTCAAATGAAATCCCGTTTGAAGCTCAGATAGAGAAATGGAGGCATAATGCGCCATACGCGCAGCAGTACCTCATTTGTCGCGCTGTCGATAATCGCCGCTCTCTTCGTGGGGGTAATGCTTGTGGCTCCGCCAGAGGCAAGCGCCCAAGCCACAATCTCCACAGGAAGCGTTCAAGGAGCGCTTCTGGATCCGAAAGGCGCGGTCGTCGTCTCTGCTAAAGTTACGGTCACCAACAAAGATACGGGACAAAAGTCGAAGCCGGAAGTATCGTCGGCGGGAACGTATAACTCCGGTCCGCTGCCGCCCGGGACATACATCGTACGCATCGAGGCGCAAGGATTTAAGACAGTCGAGAAAACTGTTGGAGTAGCCGTAAGCATAATCACAACCGCAAACGTCACACTCGAGCTGGGCTCAGAAACTACAATCATCACCGTGGAGAGCTCGGCGATTTCCGTGAATACCGAACAGGCGACGGTACAGGGCGTGCTCACTGCGCAACAGATTGAGAATCTCCCGGTCAACGGGAGGAACTTTCTTGATCTCGCTCAGCTCGAGCCGGGTGTTCAGATTCAGGATGGCGCCAATTTCGACCCCACGAAGAACGGCTTCTCCTCCGTCTCTTTCGCGGGACATTTCGGAAGGACGGCGCGGATCGAAGTGGACGGAATTGATATCAGCGATGAGACTGTCGGGACGACCACACAAAACATCCCGCAGATCGCCATCGGTGAGTTCCAGGTGGGCCAATCGAATCTGGATCTCTCAACAGAGCTGACCTCCACTGGCACGATCAATGTCGTGACGCGCTCGGGTTCAAATGACATCCATGGCGAAGGCTTCTTCTACTGGCGGGGCGACAGCGTGGCTGCAAAGCAGAGCTTGATCCCGGTGCCATTCGATCGCAAACAATACGGGGCGCGCCTTGGCGGGCCAATCGTGAAAGACAAGCTGTTTCTGTTCGGTGGCCTGGAACGGACACACCAAGACCTGCAGGCAGCGCAGGTGTTTCCAGATCCCTTCAGTACATTCAACGGCAATTACAACTCACCCTTCCGAGACTTGGAACCAATTGTGAAAATGGATTGGCAGTTGAAGCCCACCTGGAAGTTGTTTTATCGCTTCTCGTACGAACAGAACAGCCTTGTGCGGGGCTTCATTCCGAATACCTTTACCCCGTTCAAGAACGTTGACCATACGCCGGTGCACGCGGCGGGATTCGAGTTCAACACCGGCACGTTTTCGCACGGCATCCGGTTCGGCTACACCAAGTTCCGCAACGGAATCGCCGACGCGGTGCTAGGTACCGGGATCACGGACCCTGCGCCGGGGATCGCGATTGTCATCGGCGGTGACATTTTCTGCCTGAACGCGGGTGTAGACGCATTTTGCTCCGGCCCAAACTTTCTGGCGCCGCAGCAAACGTTTCAGAGCAACAAGCAAACGAAATACGACGGTAGCAAGACAGTCGGCCGACACACGTTCCGGTATGGCGCCGGCGTAAATCGGATTCAGGGCGCAGTGTTCGCTGCGTTTATCGGGACGGCACCCATCGTGACTTCCTTGACGCCCGTCAGCGGACAGTCGGACCCGTTGAAATACACTGTGGACGCTATTGCGATCGGGAATGGCCAAGGTTTCTTCACAGAAAAGCCGGGGTTTGGATTCCCGGCGGGCGGCTCGTCGGATACACGATTTACAGCCTATTTCGGAGACCAGTGGAAACTGCGGTCGAACCTGACGGCCACCATCGGCTTGCGATATGTGCGCGACACCGGGCGGACGGACAGCGACATTGCTCCGATCCCGTGCTCTGCTTCAACCTCAATAACTTGCACCGGAAATCTGCTTGACCAATTCGGGACGGGGCTAGGCGCGCGAGTGCGCCAGCCGAACAAGAACTTCGGGCCGCAATTCGGGCTGGCGTGGGATCCCTGGAAGAACGGAAAGACGGTGATCCGAGCGGGTTTCGGGATCTACTATGAGAATGCAATCTGGAACAACATTCTATTCGACCGCCCGCCTCGGCTCCAGAAAGGCATTTTCTTTGGCATCCAGGAAGTTTGTAGCCAGGGTGGAATCGCCATGCCGGACGGAACAGTACAGGCAACGATCAATGGCAAGAACATCGCCACGCAGGTGTGCGGCCAGCCGATAGGAAGCGTAACCGCGGATGCAATTGCCATCGAACAAGCCCTGCAAAAGGCAACGCTGGCGGCCGGAGCACAGAGCAACTCCGGGTTTATCGGCAACATTCTGGCGGATTCGTTCAACAACACCGGAACTGAGCTGCTGGCACCCAGCTACCGTACGCCGTACTCCATGCAATTCAACATCGGGGTACAACGGGAGCTACATCCCGGTACTGTGCTGACCGTGGATTATGTCCGCAACGTCGGCTTGCACAGCTTGCTGGGTTACGACACGAACCACGTCGGTGATGCACGCTTCCTGAATCTCAACGCAGCCCAACACGCGATCGCGCTGACGCTGGCAAACTGCGGGGTCGCGACAATCAACCAAGCGATCGCCCTCTGTCCGAGTGATCCAACCGGCGCTCCGCCGGACCCGGCCAACCCCTACGTGCCTCGGCCGGCTACGATTTTCGACTTCGCAGGGAACGGACTCGATTCTGGATACGGGAAGTTCGGAGGCCTGCCTGCGGCTGTTGCGGGCAAGAACGGGATCAGCAACACACCAGATACCGGAGCTGCTTTCCCGGGAATCAATCCGAATGTCGGCGCCAACCAGATGCTCTTTCCGATCGGGAGGGCAACGTACAACGCGCTGCAGATGAAGTTGACGTCGCAGAAGTCGAACCCGATGCGCGGAATGCGCAACCTGAACGTGGTCGCCTCCTATGCGTTCTCAAGGCTGACGGCCATGGCGCGCGACGGAGATTTCATCAACAACGGATTCAGCTTCCGGGATACGAGTCTCCGGGGGCCGAACGGGCTGGACCGCAGGCACCAGTTCTCCGCAGGCGCTTTGATGGACTTCAAATACGGCGCGTCAATGAGCTTCATCACGCATTGGTACAGCCCGCTGCCGTCAAGCCTGTTCCTGCCTTCGCCAGCCAACGGGATGCAGGGAGCAATCTTTACTTCCGACCTGGACGGCGACGGGTCGCTCGCTGGCAATACCAGCGGCCAATCCGGTGACCTGCTGACGGGGACGGGAATCGGCTCTTTCGGCCGAGATATCGGCGTCAGCGGGCTGGCGAATCTGATCAACCAGTGGAATTCGAGCGGCGCCGGTAAGCTGACTCCCGCTGGGCAGTCACTGGTGGACAAGGGGCTCTTCACGCAAGCGCAATTGATCGCGCTCGGCGCAGTCACTCCGACGATTTCGGCTCCGCCAACGGGTCAGCAAGGCCTCGCCAACATGTTCACCTTTGACCTGAAACTCGGATGGAAGATCAAGCCAGTCCATAGGTGGGACCGCCTGACGATCGAGCCGCAGGTCAGCATCTACAATCTCTTCAACCGGCAGAACTTCGATTCGCCAAGCCAGCCGCTAAGCGGTATCTTGAATGGAACGGCGGGAACCTTGAACGGCACGACGCGGGGCAACCGTTCGAACCTGGTTGGGTTGGGTTCGGGCGTGTTTGCGCTGGGCGCCCCCCGTTCGCTGGAGTTCGGCTTTAGAGTTGTTTTCTAGCGGCACGGATACCTCGGAACTGTTCGGGGCCGGAGGAACAAACTTCCCGCCCTTAGGAACACGTCGATCTGATCGTGCGGCGCATGACGTACGACCGGCTGGGAATCAACGACGCCCTGCTGCAATTCGAATCCGATCTCGGGAACCGCTCTAGGCTAATTCTGCAAGATCCCCCAGCAGCACCAATGCAGTCCTGCCGTAATGCTCGCCTTCTAGGATTCGCACCTGACAGCGCGATTGCGCTGGCTTGACCTCCAGGATTCTCACCTGAGTCCCCTTGGCCACCATGAGCAGCCGCTGAGATGCAATCAAGAGCGACAGACCCACATCGTCATTCGCCGCATCGAGCTTTTCTCTTTCTGCAGCGGTCTCTTCATCCACGGACACCAACGTAAATGCAAGTTTCCCGTCAGCGCACAGCTTTGCCACGCGGCCCACCTTCGAAGCCGCGGCCGGATCCTTCGCGGGCGTCATGAGCCTTGCGGCCTGCTCCACGGTGCCGATGAACCGGTAGCCGCGCTTCGGAAGCGTCTCGACGAAACGCGGCTTCTTATTATTGTCGCCCAGCGCCCGCCGTAGTTTCTTGATTGCGGTGTTGAGGCTGTGATCGAAGTCCACAAAAGTGTCCGCGGACCACAGTTTTTTTTGAAGTTCTTCCCGCCGGACGATTTCGCCCGGGCGCTCCAGGAGCAGCGCTAGGGTTTGAAACGGCAAGACTTGCAGCTTGATTTTGCGTCCCGCCTTGTAGAGTTCACAGGCGCGAAGATCCACCTCAAAAACGTCAAAGCGCAAGACAAGAGGGGAGCAGCCAGGCGTCGACATACAAACCTCTATGCATCGCACGAATATACCACGGCTCTGGAAATACACGGCCGGGGCGCGTCCACCAGAGTAAGTCTACTGTTTTCTTGAACTTCGTAGTACATCGAAAGACTCCCTTCTGTTCATCTCTAGTGCATTGTGCTTCCAGGAGGAATGCGCGAAAGTGTGCGCACCTCATGACGCTTTCAGGGGCGCCAGGAGCAAAGGAACAAAGAGGTCGGCCGAAACAAGAACTGACCAAGAGGAAAGAGAGGGTCCCATGAAAAAGCGCACTTTCGTAATGACAAGTCTCTTGCTTCTCTCCCTGATGGTAGCGGCTCAGGTCGTGCAGGCGCAGGAGCCCGTGGTTGTGAACATTCCCTTTGAATTTGTGGCGGGCAATGCGACGCTTCCGGCCGGCGAGTATCGCGTCGAGAAATTGGAAAAGAACTCCGTGGTGGTACTCACTCACTGCGCCCAGCCGGGCGCGTCAGCCATAGTGATGACCATCGCATCGCAAGCGAATGCGCCGCAATCGGATTCGAAACTGGTCTTCAATCGCTATGGAAATCTTTATTTTCTTTCGCAGTATTGGATGGCGGGAAGTTCCCGTGGCCGGCTGCTCCTGAAATCAGCGAGAGAAGAGGAGATTTCCAGAATTGCAAGGAATGAAACCCAGGGGCAAGTCACCCTGGTCGCCGGTCTCTCACCAGCCCCACGATGACGCACACCCCGCGTCGACCGTAGTCAGCGCACGGGAATCCAGAGCCACCCCCTCTGGATTCCCGTTCTGCTTTCTGTGCGCCTAGTTCCGGCACCGCTTTGCTGCCCCGCTACAAATAGAAGTCTACTCATACCTCAGCGCCACCATCGGATCAACGCGGCTTGCCCGCCGCGCCGGCACACCGCATGCGATTACCGATACGCCTGCTAAAAGCGCGATCACCCCGATGTACGTCACCGGATCGAGGCGCGATACGCCGAACAGCATCGAGGCAATGAACTGACTCGCCGCAGTCGCACCGGCCAGCCCGATCGCTACACCGAGCCCCGTGAGCATCATCCCCTGACGGACCACCAGGACGAGGATGCTCGCGCGCGACGCTCCCAGCGCCGCCCGCACTCCGATCTCGCGAGTGCGCTCCGCCACATTGCCGGACAGCACTCCGTAAATGCCGGCGGCCGCAAGCACTAGTGCCGCAAGCGCGAAGGCCTCGAACACGATCAGCACGAAGCGCCGCTCTGCCGCCGAGACGGCCAGCAGGTCGTCCATTGTGGCCACCCGTACAATCGGCTGATCCTTGTCTACGGACCAGATCGCCTCTCTGATAACTGGGGCCAGTGCCGAATCGCCGCGTGCCCGCACCACCAGCGACTGCACTTTGTCCACCCAACCCCAGTGCGTGCCCGTCATGTACACTGCGTCCGAATCACTCACTGCCAGTGACATCTGCCTCACGTCGCCCACCACACCGACGATCGTGTACCACGGCCGGTCAGCGCGGCCGATGTCGGGACCCATCCGAACACGTTGCCCGATGGGGTCTCGACCGGGGAACTTGCGCTTCGCTAGCGATTCGCTGATCAGCACCGCCACCGGCATGCCAGTCGTATCGTGCTCGTCGAGCAAACGCCCGCGGCGGAGCGGGATGCCCATCGTCTCGCAGTAGCCGGGAGTCACCGCATAACGAAAACCGGCGCTCACGTCGTTCGGATTGCTGTCATTTTCGAACTCTATGCCATACACGTCCAAGTCGCCGCTCAGCGGCAACTGGCTGGTGAACGCCGCCGCCTTGACGCCGGGAACCTGCCGTACGGCTTCCAGGGCTTGCGAGAAAAATCGGTACCTGGCGCTGTCGTCGTCGAATCGGTGACCGGACTCCTGCACCTGCATCGTGAGAAGGTGCGACGCATCGAAGCCCGCGTCGACCGCCAACAGCCGCTCGAGGCTGCGCAACAGCAATCCCGCGCTGACCAGCAGCACCAGGGCGAGCGCGACCTCCGCAACGACCAGCGCGCTGCGCGTACGCCGCTGTCCTCCCGTCGTGCGCCGTGAACTTTGCAGCAATCCGCTATGCGGATCGGTCCGCGAAGCGTGCAGCGCCGGAATCACCCCAATCGTTAGCCCGACCAACGTGGTAATTGAAAATGCGAACGCGAATACGGTGCCGTCCAGCCGGAGCGCGCCCGCCTGTGGCAGCCCCGGGAGACTCACCGCCGCCAATGCGCGTACACCAAACTCTGCTATCGCCATGCCCAGCGCGCCACCGAAGGTGGCAAGCAACAGACTCTCCGTGAGCAGTTGCCGCATCATCCGCATTCTTCCCGCGCCAAGCGCGGTGCGGACCGCAAATTCGCCCCGCCGCTGTGCGCCACGCGCCAGCAGCAAGTTCGTCACGTTCACGCAGGCAATCAGGAGCACGAGCGTAACTGCGGCAAGTGCGGCAAGCAGCGCCGGCCTCACGTCCGCCGTCAGGTCGTGCTGCAGCGAATTCACGATCAACCCCTGCTCGAGCGACGCCCACGGTGGCCTCGGGAACTCCCGCACTGAGTTGTGCGCAATGCTTTCGAGTTCCCGCCCGGCTTGTTCCTTGCTGATGCCGGGCCGCACGCGCCCCACCATGCGCAGGTGATGACCCCACTCCCTGCTCTGGAAGGAAATGATGTTGCGTCCGTCGTACTGCAAGGGCGTCCAGAGTTCGGCAGTGGGTGCCAGGACATTTTTGAACGCGCTCGGCATCACCCCGATGACCGTATACAGATTGTCGTCAAGCGTGATCTGCCTTCCGACAATCGCCCGATCCGCGCCTAAGCGCCTCTGCAAGAATGCTCCGCTGAGGATCACCACCTTGGGACCGTTAAGCCGATCGTCGGATGCGTCAAAGTCCCTCCCGAGCTCGGGTGATACGCCCAATGCATGAAAGTATGCCGCGCTCGCGCGTTGCCCATCCAATCGTTCCGGCTGGGTCGCGCTGGTTATGGTCGGCTGCCAGGGTTTCATAACCGCCATCGCTTCAAACGAGCGGCTCCGCTCCGACAGTTCGCGATACGTGTGGAATGTCACATCGAGTCGCGAGCCCTCGCGGCCAAAGTCCGAAATCATCATGATTTGGCCGGCGTCCGGATACGGCAGCGATTCGAACAGGATGGGGTCCACCGCGCTGAAGATCGCCGTCGTGGCTCCGATGCCCAGGGCCAGCGTAAATGCCGTGATCGCTGTGAAGCCCGGCGCGCGCAGCATGCTGCTCGCGCCGTAGCGCAAATCCTGAACCAAAGATTCAATGACGCTCACACCGCGCGCCTCGCGGCCTTCTTCTTTGACGCGCTCGATCCCGCCAAACTCCACCCGCGCCCGCCGCATCGCTTCATGGCGCACCACGCCGCCGCGCACCAGATCCTCTGCATACGCCTCCATGTGGAAGCGCAACTCCGCATCCATCTCGCGCTCCATCCGCGAGCGCCGCAGCGTTGCCCCTACCCAAGAAAGGAACCGAGCCCACAACGTCATTCTTCCTCCAGCATCGCACGCAGAATCCTGCGATGCCCCTCCTCATTCGTATCTCAGCGCCACCATCGGATCTACGCGAGCCGCTCGGCGTGCCGGTACCCAGGATGCCGCAATCGCAACAGTCATCAGCAGCGCGGCAGCACATGTGTAGCTGACGGAGTCGGCTCGGGAGACACCATAGAGATAGATTCCCGATCCGCTCCAGCCAATAGGCCCCGTCGGAAAGAATCGCGTCAGCGCAAATGCACCGAGCGTGCCCATTGCAAGGCCCGCCAGCGTGACTCCAAGTGTTTCACGCAACACCAGCCCTGTGATTTCGCCACGAGCTGCCCCGAGCGCGACGCGGATGCCAATCTCCCGTGTACGCTCAGCGACGGAGTACGAAGTCACTCCAAAGACGCCGACTACCACCAGCACCAGCGCCAAGCCGCCGAAAGAAGACAGCAGCGTAATAATGGGCCGGCGCAGTGTGAGCGATTCGGAATCGTGAATCTGCTGTTGCATGCTACCCACATCCCAGTAAAGCTGCGGATCTACTGGCCGAAGCCAGCTGCTTAGGCCCGCCGCTACGTTCCCCATGTCACTTTCAGCGCGAACCCGGATCGCCAAGCTCCAGCGTCCCGGAAGCATTTGCGTCGCCGGGAAGTATGCGAGTGGCCTTAGATCCTCCTCCGGGTTGCGCTGCCGGAAATCGGAAACTATGCCGACGATCTCTCTGTGGATAATGAGCGAATCCGCAAATGCAAGGTGATAGCCAATGGGGTTTGCCCCCAGAAAATACGTCTTTGCAAAAGTTTGATTGACGATTGCAACCGGGCCGCCCTCTTGACCATCCCGTTCCTGGAACGAACGCCCGGCGAGGATGCCGACCTTCAACGTTGAAAAATATTCGGGGCTTACTGAAACAAAGTATATTTCTTGCTCCGCTGGTGCTGCTTTCGTGGGAGGTGCTTCAATTCTGAGCCGGGCGCTTTCCGCTCCCTCCATTGGGAGCGAGTTGGCAATGCCTACTGATTCGACCCCCGGCATCAAACGTGCGCGCTCCGTCGCCTCATGCATCAAGCGAGCTCGATCCGATGGGGCTGTGTAACGCGTTGGCGGCAATCTGGTGGTGGCCGTCAAAACATCGCGCGGGTCATACCCCAGTGGGGAGGATTCCACGCGCAGAAAACTGCGCAACAATAAGCCGAAGCCGACGAGCAGCACCATGCCGAGCGCAATCTGGCCTCCGACCAGGACATTTCGCAACCGCCGCGATCGCCATCCGCCCGCCGCGTTTGGAGCCGCGCCTTTCAAACTTTCATTTAGGTTTACGCGCGTCGCCTGCAACGCTGGGATCATCCCAAACGCCAAGGCACTCAGAAGGGAAACTCCCAGACTAATCGCGAATACGCGCCCATCCACTTGCAGATACACGCCCGGAACCATACCCGACGCCGCCTTCGTGATGATCTCCTCACACCATCGCGTCGCAACCAAAGCGACGCCTCCGCCGCAAAAGAACAGGAGCGTGCTCTCGGTCAGGAGTTGCCTGACCATCCGCCCGCGCGAACAGCCCAGCGCCGCGCGCACGGCGACTTCCCGATGGCGCTTCAGGCCCCGGGCCAGAAGGAAACTCGCGACGTTCGCGCACGCGATCAGAAGGACGGCTCCCGCTGCGATCGCTGTCATCCACAAACCGCGCCGGGCATTTTGCATAGTCGGTCCGGGATGCCGGAGCATCTCGGCAAAATCTTCAACCACCAGCTGACCACCGCGACCGGCCGAAGTGCCTGGATTTCTAAACCGGCCAGCGATGACTTCCGCCTCCGAACGCGCTTGCTGCAGTGTCACTCCGGTCTTCAGGCGCGCGATGATTTGAACTCTCATTTTTCCCGCTCTGACGTTTGCCTGGCTTGCGTAAGAGTCCAGAACGAGGGGTGCAAAAATCTCAAGCTCTTCGTAATAAGGACCCAATGATCGCGGCAGTACGCCGATAACCAAGGCTGGTCGGCGATTCAAAATTATTTTCTTTCCGATAATGCTTGGGGCCGCGTGAAACCGAATGTGCCAGCAGTCGTACGAAAGAATCACAACAGCGTCTTGGCCGGCGATCTGTTCCTCATCTCGAAAGTCGCGGCCCAGCAATGGCTGAACGCCGAGCGTGCGTAGCCAGTTCGGAGTTACCAGAAGTCCCGGCAAGTTTTGCAAGACGGACCCATCAGCTCCGTAAAAATAGTCTGCCCACCCGGCCGCCGCAATTTGCTCGAAGGATTCACTCTCTTTCCGCACTTTCAGATACTGCGTCGGAGTGGGCGTGTGCATGTCGCCGTCGTCCTCAATCGTCCAGATATGAACCAGGCGCTCCGGTTCGCGGAAAGGT
>Ga0137408_1001563_pt1 | contig 11329 bp, 6 predicted proteins | sample CZOMad2_2_16fung_FD_141241 | JGI IMG/M metagenome (GOLD analysis project Ga0137408, IMG submission 141241) | Vadose zone soil fungal communities from Angelo Coast Range Reserve, California, USA - CZOMad2_2_16fungal (PacBio error correction) | ecosystem: Environmental > Terrestrial > Soil > Vadose...
TAAAAATGGGCAAAAATGGGCAGAGCATTCATCCCAAGTTCCATCCCAATCTTCCCGACCAGGGTCCGCTGGCAATGTGGACTTTTAACGGAACCATCCCGCCGAAGTTGGCGATTGGACGTTACGGCGAACCAATCATCTTCCGTCACCACAACCAGCTTCCCGCTGATGTGACCAAGAATGGCGGTTTCGGACGCCATACCATTTCTACTCACGAGCACAACGGACACCACGGCGCGGAGAATGACGGCTTTACCGGCGCATTCTTCTTCCCCGGACAGTTCTACGATTATCACTGGCCGATCATCCTGGCCGGGCATGACAGCATCAACGTTAACGCTACCGACCCAATGGCCGGCAGCCCGACGGATGCGGGTGGAATCAACAAGGTCCCGGGTGACTGGCATGAAACCATGAGCACCCACTGGTTCCACGACCACATGTTCAGCTTCACTTCACAGAACGTGTACAAGGGCAACGCTGCCATGTTCAACCTCTACAGCGCGCTCGATCGTGGCAATGAAGAATTGAATGACGGTGTGAACCTTCGCCTGCCCAGCGGCTCCTCAAAATCATGGGGCAACCTGGATTACGATATCAACCTGATGCTGGCCGACAAAGCATGGGACGCCAACGGACAACTCTATTTCGATATCTTCCAGCTCGATGGATTTATCGGCGACGTGATGACCGTGAACCTGTGCTACAAGCCGTTCTTTGAGGTGGAGCGCCGCAAGTACCGCTTCCGCATCCTGAACGCCAGCGTTTCGCGCTTCTTTAAGTACGGTCTCTCTGACGGCTCGCCGATGATTCAGATCGCGAACGACGGCAACCTCATGCCTCAACCGGTCGCGCAAATTGTGTCCGACGAACAGGGCATCGCCGAGCGCTACGACTGGGTCATTGACTTCTCTCGCTACAACCTTGGGGACAAAGTCTGGCTGGTGAACGTCTGCGAACACCAGGATGGCAAGAAGCCTGCGGCAGATCGCACAATAGCAGACGCATTGGCCGGTAAGTCTTCTGATCCTTGTGTTGGTAAGATTCTGGAATTCCGCATCACCGCAAACCCGGCCAAGCCCGATCTGAGCCAGGTTCCTGCACAAATGATTCCTAACCCCGATCTCTCGAATGTTCCTGTGGTTCGCGAACGGACGTTTGAGTTCGGTAGCGGTGCCAAGAGCCTTACCGATCCTACAGATAAAGATCCATGGGGCGTTAAGACTGATGGTGGAACCATGCTTCAGGCTGACTACGGCCGGGTTGCCGCTGCCCCAACACCGGGCACGCGTGAGATCTGGACCCTGAAGAACGGCGGCGCAGGATGGGATCACCCGGTTCATATTCACTTTGAAGAAGGTCAGATTCTTGCCCGCAACGGCAGCGCAGCCAATGTGCCCGCGTGGGAAAAAGGCCGCAAAGACGTGTATCGTCTGCGTCCGGGTGGAAGCGTAACTCTCACCATGCAGTTCCGCGAGTTCTACGGAATGTTCATGGAGCACTGCCACAACACCGTGCATGAAGATCACGCCATGCTGGTTCGTTGGGAACTGGATCGCGGCCTGGTTCCGATGCCGACTCCGATTCCGACTCCCCAGGGTGTGGGCTACATCGCGTCAACCACGCTGCCGACAGCATTCAACCAGCCCTCGAACGTCTCCAACAAGGGCGGCACGAATGGCGGAAGCGGCGGCGGTTCCGGCTCAGGTGGCGGTTCTGGCTCAGGCGGCGGTAAGGGCGGCATCGGTGGTGGTGGCGGTTCTGACACTGGCATCTCTGGCGGCGGTTCTGGCTCGGGAAAAGGTGGCTCTAGCAGCGGCGGCGGGAGCGGTTCCGGTAAAGGCTCCAGCGGCGGCTCTGGCAAGGGCAAGTAACTTAGAAAACAGGAGTGGCGGGAAGTCCTTCCGGGGCGTCCCGCCGCTTTATATCAACATGATTATCTGGGACAAATAAAGGGAAGAAACACCATGCGACGGAATGGTTGGGACATCCTTGCGGCAACAGTTGCGTTCATCCTTTGTGCCGCGTTTTACTTGACGGTCGGCGTTACTCCAGCCGCGGCTGACAACTCTTACTGGGGCGCAAATTATTTCCCCAACGTGCCACTCATCACCCATGATGGAAAGACCATCCACTTTTATGACGATATGCTGAAAGGCAAAATCGTCCTGATCAACTTCATTTACACCGAATGCGGCGAAACCTGCCCGCTTGAAACTGCAAAACTTGCCCAGGTTTACAAATTGCTTGGCGATCGCATGGGCAAAGACATTTTTTTCTACTCCATTACCGTTGACTCCAAGCGTGACACCCCCGCCGTCCTCAAGGCCTACGCAAAGAAATTTCATACCGGCCCCGGCTGGTATTTCCTGACCGGAAAGAAAGAAGACATTGACACTATCCGCAAAAAGATTGGCATGGCCGGACGCCTGGATGAAGACCCTCTTACCGGACACACCAGCAGTCTGACGCTGGGCAACGAACCCCAGGGTCAATGGATGCAGGACAGCTCGTTTGACGATCCTCATTTCATCGCTACGATCGTCGGTAACTGGCTCACTCCCGGTTACCGCAAGGCCAGCAACAGCTATGAGAACGTCCCGAAGATGGATGAATCTATAGGTGGAGAGGGCCCGTCGATGTTCCGTACGCGTTGCGCCGCATGCCACACCATTGGCGGTGGCGATGGTGTAGGTCCGGACCTGCTAGGCGTAACAACCGCTCATGGTCGCGACTGGGTAGCCAGATACATTCTTGCTCCGGACAAAGCACTGGCGGCAAAAGATCCCATCGCACTGGCGCTCTTTAAGAAATACAACAAAGTCAAAATGCCGAATCTTCACCTGACGCCGGTGGATGTAAAAACTTTGCTCGACTATTTCGACAAACAAACGGCTGCCGTCACACAGGCCGGTGATTCATCAGCTGAAAAGTCAGGCGCGATGAAGCCCGAGCCAGTTTCCACCAAAACCAGCCAGGGCCCGGGCAGCAATTAAATCTGTCCGCCTTGGCTGCGAGTGGGCCGCTCGATGCTTGCATGCGTCGGGCGGTATTTTTGTTAGCACTTAGCAATTAGCCCGAGTACTTAAGCCATGTTGTGCTAATAGCATCCCGTGAGCTGTGTGTAACTCTCACACTCGGGGACTATACGCTGATTCCGGTAAGCAGCTACGCGCTGAATCTCTGTATATCGGAGCCCCCGAAAGGGGGCGGAAGCGCGCGGCTTCAGCGCGCATAGCCCAGCCTGAGGCGAGCGGACGCGAAGCCGTAAGGCTGGGTAAGCGCACAAAAAAGACGAGCCCCGGAGGGGCGGCACACTTTACGGATACAGCATCCCGCAAAATGGGTGTAGCTATTCCTAAGAGCATTGCTTTTGCCTAAGGCTCAAGTTATCCTTCTCACCGCTTTCGTAATGAGATCCACGCAAATTATTCTCGGACTCGGATTGGTAATGCTCACTTCTTGTGAGCGACCCAAACCAACATCACAGGAGCCAATCACATGCGCGCCGAAATGCAGGATCGGGACCGTCGTAAGCCACAAGAGTTTGGAGCCAGAAATTTCTTATAACCAGCTTAGAAAGCAAAATGGTCTGTGGCAGCAATATCAAATGAAATTGGACACAAGCACGGGAATCCGGTTGTCATTAAGTTGTGGGCAGTGGAAATTTCCTGATATTCCGGATTCCTGCGGCCAACAGCTGCAGCCCAATGAGCGAGTGTGGACCAGAGAAGGTGCTAGAGCAGAATCGATTTGGGTGTATACGAATGCTCCCCAAGAAGCGACGCTCTGGCTGATAAAGGCCAAGGAAGCAAAGTAGCCACGATTCCGGAAGCTCGACCAAAATCGTTGCCGATAACTGAGCTGGCAGCCAAGAGCTAATAGTCAGCGGCTTCTGTCGCAACTGACAGCTCCTGTTAGAATCTCTCCCTCATGTTTACGCGGCCCCCAGGATTCATATACAAAAACGACGAACTCCACTGCGACGGGCTGGGCATCAACAAGCTCGCAAAAAAGTTCGGGACGCCTTTGTATCTTTATTCTGCCAACGCCATCCGCGAGCGCTACCGCGTGCTCGAAAGCGCATTCCACCACGTAAAGCACACGCTGTGTTACTCCGTTAAAGCGAACTCGAACTTGAGCATCCTGCGTCTGCTGGCCGGAATGGGCGCGGGTTTTGACATTGTTTCCGGCGGCGAGCTGGAGCGTGTTCGTCGTGCACATAAAAAGTCGCTCAGCAAAGTTGTGTTTTCCGGCGTTGGCAAAACCGCCGATGAACTGCGGCTTGCCCTGCATAGCGGCATAATGCTCTTCAATGTCGAAAGTGAAGGCGAACTGGAATTGCTGGCTGCCTGCGCCGCCGAATCGCGCAAAGTCGCCGACATTGCATTGCGTGTGAATCCCGATGTCCCCGCCGAAACACACCCTTATATCTCCACTGGCTTGCGCGAACACAAATTCGGCGTGCCAATTAGCAGCGCGCGCGAGCTTTGCCGCCGCGCCGCCGGGCACAAGTATCTGCGGGTGGCCGGTGTCAGTTTGCACATCGGCTCGCAAATCGGTGAAGTGACTCCTTTTCATCTGGCCATGGAGCGCGCGGTGGATCTCGCCCTGGAACTCATCGCCGATGGCCACAAGATCCGCTTCATCGACGCAGGTGGCGGGCTTGGCATCTCATACAACAGCTCTGCTCCAGTCGACTTTACTGAACTTGCTCATCGCTATGAGGAGGCAATCACGGAGCCGCTGCTGCGCATGAAAAAGCCCGTCCCACATCTTCTTTTGGAGCCCGGCCGGTCGATCATTGCTCCTGCCGGGGCTCTGATCACCCGTGTGCTTTACCTGAAGCGGAATGGCAACAAGCGCTTCACCATCGTGGACGCCGCCATGAATGACCTGATCCGGCCATCGCTTTACCAGGCGCGGCATGAGATCACGCCAGTAAACCTGGTCAAGGGGCGTAGCGAGCGGGTGCAATCGGATATTGCCGGCCCCATCTGCGAGAGCGGTGACTTTCTGGCCCGCGACGCCATGCTGCCCACCGTCGCCCAGGGTGAAAACTTGTGCGTTCTTGATGCCGGCGCGTACGGCATGTCATTGGCGTCGAACTATAATACTCGCCCGCGCGCGGCTGAAGTTCTGGTGGATGGCATCCGCGCCCGCCTGATCCGTCGTCGAGAGACCATAAAAGATTTGTTGCAAGAGGAGGCCGCCTGCTTATGACCGATCTTAAGGCCCTGGCCTATGAATTTCTGCACGAAGCCCAGCACACGCTCAAGAGCGATGGCTATCTCAACCCAACGGCCGTTGTGATCACGCCCGACGAAAACCTTATCTTCGATATCGAGTTTGAGACAGAAGAAGAACGCGATGAGATTTATTCTGAGATGATGGATGTCGCGCAGCAGAAAAATGCCGGCGCAATCATCACCGTGAATGATGTGTTTCCTGATGATGCAGCAGGTTCCCCTGTCCAGCTTCAGGGTGAAGGCTGGGGCCAACTGGCTGAAGCGCCTACTGAAGCCATCATGATCACCGTCTCCGGCAGCGGCTTTGATACCTGGAGCCTGATCTGCCCTTATTTCCGCCGCGACGATCAGGTCAACTTTCATCCTGCGCGAGAAGCTCGCAATCCCGGCGGCGAAGTAGAACTTCTGGGCGACTGGACTGGTAAAGCCGGCGCGGCATAAGAGAATCAGCCTTTGCTCTTAGCCATTGGCCATTAACTCTTGCCTAAACTCCCAAGGGATCGGGCTGCCGGTCCGGCAAAGTTTGCCATTCTTCCTATCGACGAGGTGTGCATGCACCGGGAACAAGCCAAGAACCAAAGGCCAAGAGCTAAGAGCCGGTCTTCTCTTCCCCGCATCAACATTGATTTTTCCTCAGATTTTCACATTTGCAAAAATTGAGAAAATAGCCATTTTGTCGCATGAACATTGGTCTTTGGTAACCTGTTGCACTGATTTCTGGGTAGCGCCCTGTGGACAGACCGCAAGCTGCTGATTCTGAGCGAGTTATAAATGCAAAAATCTGTTTGACTTAAATTACGAAGCGCGTAAATTCACAATTGTTCTTTGACATTACAAAGTTTTCCCGGTTGGCGGCGAGTCCGGGTCCCAAGCAAGGTCACCTCGCAACAGCGCAAGCTGTTAAGCGCGGAGGGTCGGCAAGGGTCTATTCAGCGAACTGCTGGTTGAGGAGAACGTGAAATGTTTAAAGGCAAAGATAGAAGCCCCGAGGTGTTGACCGATTTACCCGGTTGGCGGTAAGCCCGGAGCCCAAGCTTCAGCGCAAGCTGATTAAAGATCGCACTTTGTGAGTTTCGCAAGAAACTAAGGCAGAGAAGGCTGGTCGGCAAGGGTCTATAGCGAACCGCTGGGCGAGGTGAATGGGTCAACCACAAAACTCGGGGCTTCTTATTGTTTGTCTGTAATCCCGAGCACAGCGAGGGATCCCTACGGTATTCATACTTTCAAGATGCATTGCCCGCCGAAAGGCGGCTTTTTTTATTGAGCCGATTACAGTGTTGGCTGGAAAAAGATTAGATTCACCGATAATTGCACTTGCGCTATGCCTGGATAGCAATAGGGACCCCCTCGCTAAGCTCGGGAATTAAAACCAAATTATTCCAGCCCGCCATACACTAGCTTGCCGCCCAGGTAGGTCGCTTCCACTTTCACGTTTTTGATGGCTGCTGGCGGAATCTTGAAGATGTCGTCAGAGAGAATCACGAAATCTGCCAGCTTGCCCGGCGTGATCGATCCCTTCTCTTTATCCTGAAATTCCGCGTAGGCCGAGCCCATGGTGTATGCCTCAATGGCTTCTTTCACCGTCAGCCTTTGCTCGGGCACCCAGCCGTTAGGATTCTTGCCGTCGAGTGTCGCCCGCGTCACCGCGGCATAGAGGCTCCACATTGGGCTCAGCGGAGCGACCGACCAATCGGTCCCGAAAGCCAGCCGCACCCCGTTGTCAACGAAGGTTCGAAACGCATAGGTGCGCTTGATGCGATCCGGGCCAATGCGCGTCTCTGCCCAGCGGCCGTCATCAATCGCGTGGTAAGGCTGCACGGAAGCGATCACGCCCAACCGCGCATAGCGCGCAAAGTCTTTTGCCGCCATGTGCTGCGAATGCTCGATGCGCCAGCGCCGGTCACGCTTGCCGTTGGTCTTCTCAATCTGGGCAAACATGTCCAGAGTCATGGCAATTGCGCGATCACCGATGGCATGAACACAAAGCTGTAATCCGGCAGCGTCTGCGCCACGAAGGCGCTGTTGCATGGCAGAAACCGGATGCATTTCGTCGCTCAAAAGGCCGTGCGTGTTCGGCGCATCTGTATATGCGTCAAAAAAGTATGCTGTCTCCGAACCCAACGATCCGTCGGCGTAGCCTTTCACGGCGCCCATGCGCAGGAATGGTGTACCGAAGGCCCGTCGGATGCCAAGCTTTGCCTGGTCCTTCCAACCGGTTTCCATCGGCGCCGCGTAGATGCGTACGGTGAGAGCGCCTTGCTCTTGCAGCTCAGCGTAGGCTTTTACGTCGTCATATGTCGGGTTCATGTCCTGAACACTGGTTACGCCGACGGAAGCAGCATGGTCCAACGCCTGATGAATTGCCCGCATACGGTGGGCTGCTGTCACAGGGGGCATTACTTTGTTCACCAGCTCTTGAGCCGCATCCCTCAACACCCCTGTGGGATTGCCTTGTGCATCGCGAACAATCTGCCCTCCGGCGGGATCCACTGTCTTGGCCGTGATACCGGCCAGACGCAACGTGAATGAGTTCGCCACCGATTCATGCCCGTCATAGCGATTGACCCAGACAGGCGTGTCTGGCGTTGATGAATCGATCAGTTCTTTTGTGGGAAGATTGGGAGGCGACCATTTCTGCTCGTCCCAATCTCCGCCCACAATCCACTCGCCTTTCGCGGTGGTCTTCACGCGCTCGGCGATCTTGCGCGCAAATTCCTCCGGCGACGCTGCGTCTTTCAGTTGCACAGCCGAAAGATGATCTCCGCCATCTACAAAATGGACGTGTGCGTCATTAAACCCTGGGAGCAGCAACTTGCCTTGCGCATCCAGCACTTTCGTCTGCGGTCCGTGCCATGTATCCACCTCGGCCGCGCTGCCCACGGCCACAATACGTTCGCCCAGCACGGCCAGCGCTTCAGCATGCGGCCGCGCTTTGTCAACCGTCCAGATTTTTGCGTTGGTAACGATCAGGTCCGCCGAAGGTTTGGTCTGCGCCTGCGCAAGGCTTACAAGCGTTGAGGCGAACAAGAGCACCACCGAGTGACGCACGGTCATCATGAAAGCCGCCTCATACTGCTATCTTTCTCCCCACTTCAACTTGGTCCGCAGCACATCAAAGAACGACCGCCCGGCGAATTTAAATAATTTCACGTTATATTCCGACTTCTTGCAGATCACCAGATCATTTTCCACCAGCGGAGTTCCTACCTGACCGTCTACCGTCAGGAACGCCTGTTCTCTGGTAACGAGAATCCTGGCTTCGATAATCGCTGTATCTTTCACCACAAGCGGCCTGTTCGTCAGGGCGTGAGAAGCCACCGGAGTAATCACAAATCCCGAAACGTCCGGAGAAAGAATAGGTCCGCCGGCAGCGAGCGAGTAAGCGGTTGACCCGGTGGGTGTTGAGATGATCAAACCGTCGGCCTTGTAATTTGCGACGAAAATGCCATTTACTCGGAGTTCAAAATCTGTAATGCGTGCAACCGCGCTCTGATTCATCACAACTTCGTTGAGCGCGTCATGTGTGGCCACGCATTTACCTTCGCGCTGTACCTGGCAGCGCAGCATGGGCCGCAAGCTCAATTCACAACACCGTCCTGCATCCACTTCTTCCAACGCCTGTTCGATCTCTTCCTGCTTTACCTCTGTCAGGAAGCCCAGCGATCCCAGATTTACGCCAAGAATTGGGATATCCGCGCGCGCCACGCAACGTGCGGTCGAGAGCAGCGTGCCGTCGCCTCCCAGGACAATCACAAAATCGGGCGCGACATTGGCTAACTCTTCCCGCTCTGCCGGTTCGCAGTCAGGGCAGAACTCACGTGTGGCGGCGTCAGCGGTAATGGCGTAGCCATGATCGCGAAGCCAGCCTGCCACCTGGACAACAACTTTGCCCAGGTCGGGCTTGCCCTGCTTGGAAATAATGGATGCTTTCTTCATCAGAATTCCGCGCGCAACAGAAATTCCCGGTTTCCTTCCATTCCGAGGATAGGAGATTCCATCAATTCTATGTTCTGGCCGCCCAGCTCTTCCACTTTTTGCCGGACTCTCCTTACCGCGCTGTGTTGAGCAGCTTCGTCCTTAACGATTCCGCCCTTCCCCACCAATTCACGCCCTACTTCAAACTGCGGCTTGATTAGTATCACCGCATCACGTCGCACGGCGGGAATTCGTTTCAAAGTGGCGTCCAGCACCGCGGGGAAAACGAGTGTAACAGAGATAAAAGAAACGTCGACGGCAATGAAGCTGACCGGGCCTATTGCGCCGGCCCGCGCTAAATCCTCCGCCGTAAGATAGCGCGCATTGGTTTTCTCGAGCAACTTCACTCGCGAATCAGAGCGCAATCGCGCATGTATCTGGCCGTAACCTGTATCGACGGCGATAACCTCCGCGGCGCCATGCTGCAGCATGCAATCAGTAAAGCCGCCAGTAGAAGCTCCGACATCCATGCATGTTCGGCCGGTCAGGCCAATTTTCCAATCGTGCAACGCAGCTTCCAGCTTCAGCCCACCGCGGCCAACATACTTCAGGTCATCGCCCAATAAGCGAATTGCTGCGGCCGGATCGACATTAGCGCCGGCCTTCTCAATTTTTTGTTCGTTGACCAGCACGCGGCCGGAAAGGACCATGGCTTGTGCGCGCTCACGCGACGGCACCAGCCCTCGCTCCACCAAAAGCTTGTCGATGCGCACTTTCATCACAGCAATTGTATTTGGACAAGCTTAAGCCGGCCTAACTCCGACACGTGCGGGCCGTGCCAGCTCTGGGAGAGAGTTCTGCAGCAGGGTTTGCGTGATCGTTGGTCGCTAATAGTACAGCTTCAATGATCGCGATGCAACACGTTTTGCATTGAAAAATTTAGAAAACACAAATCTACTTGCGCGTCTTGTTCACAATGGTTTTTTTCGCGACACATGAGTCCCCTCGCACCGTTCGCAGTGCAAAGCGTCAAAACACGCAGGTTTGCTGCATCGCTTCAATCGCTCACTGCGGTTTTCCACACTCTTTTTCACTGAATTGTTGAAAAGGAGTAGGAATTAGTGGAAGCAAATTTGCGCACCGGTCGCAGGAGAAACATCTAAGCAAACCAGAAGTTCTCATGCGGTAGAATAGTCTCGCTCATGCCGCGCAAAAAGAAAAAGAAACCCGCCGCCACAGCCCAAAAGCAAAAAGGCAGCTCCACGGTAAAGTCTAAGTCCGCACGTAAGGCTGCTGCGAAAAAACGAAAGCCTGAAAGCGAAGTCCTGCCGGTTCTGAACTCAGACAAACTGAAAGAGCTCTACGCCACCATGCTGAAGTGCCGCATGCTCGCGGAACGTGTGCAAGGCGCTCAGACTTCAGGGTTGGAATCAGATCGTTCAATCCGCGGCTTTGAGGCTACTCTGGTGGGAGCGGGCACGCATTTATTGTCCAAGGATTGCATTGCGTTAGAGCATAGCGGCTTTGTTGCCAGCTTGATTAAGGGAACGCCTCTGCAATCGATTCTTGCGCGTAACGAGCACCAAACTGGCAATGGTACAGGCAAATCAGCTTCTTCAAGACATGACGGCAATGCCGCTGCAATTCTCAGTATGGACACTGTTATTTCGCTGGCTGCGGAGATGAAAGGCAAGACTGCAGTAACACTAACGTTTTGTATGCAGCATCCAGAGACGCTTATTTTCGACCCCGCCTCAATGGCCATGGCGGCCACGCAGAAGCTGCCTCTGGTATGCCTGGTTGAGAGCAGCTTTGACTCCCGCCTGGAATTGCCAAATCAAATTGCATCGGGTCCTTACGTTGGAGCTGACGCCACTTTTTATCCCAGAATTCCCGTCGATGGCGCCGATGCCGTCGCAGTATTTCGCGTAACGCAGGAAGCAATTCGGCGCGCACGTGAAGGCCACGGTCCAGCCGTGATCGAATGCCTGACGTCGCGCGGCAGCGCGATAGAACAAACGACCGACGGTAATTCGCCAGCGCAGTACACCGCCCAGGACCCTCTTACATTTATGGAGCAGTATTTGCGACGCAGAGATCTTTGGTCGGATCAATGGTCGCAGTCGATCATCGAAACATTCAACCGGGACCTGGACGTGGCACTC
>Ga0137408_1056649_pt1 | contig 11312 bp, 9 predicted proteins | sample CZOMad2_2_16fung_FD_141241 | JGI IMG/M metagenome (GOLD analysis project Ga0137408, IMG submission 141241) | Vadose zone soil fungal communities from Angelo Coast Range Reserve, California, USA - CZOMad2_2_16fungal (PacBio error correction) | ecosystem: Environmental > Terrestrial > Soil > Vadose...
GCCTGGGCGCCTCGGCGTTCACGGCCTTTCGCCGCATCATCCTGCCCTTGAGCCTGCCGGGATTGGTTGCCGGCACGATCCTGATCTTCGTGCCGGTCATCGGCTCGTTCATGGAGCCGGAAATCCTCGGCGGCAAGGAGGCGATCATGCTGGGCCCGATCATCGAGCGGCAGTTCACGGCCTCGGCCAACTGGCCGCTCGGCGCGGCGCTGTCCTTCGTGCTCCTGGCGATCGTGCTGGCGATCTTCGCGGCCACCTGGCCGTTCTTGCGCCCGCATCTGCGGGACGCCTAGGGTCGCGGCGACATGGCAAAGGTCGGCGTCATCCTCGTCCGCGGCTATCTGGCGCTGCTGCTGCTGTTTCTCTATCTGCCCATCACCGTCATGATCGTGATGGCGTTCAATCAGTCGGCCCTCTATCAGATGCCGTTCGTCTTCGACCTCAAATGGTTCGCCGCGCTGCAGGACAATCAGAAACTGCTCGATGCCGGCTTCAATACGGTGATGATCGCCTTGATCAACACCGTCATCGCGACGACCCTCGGCACCCTGGCCGCCCTGGCATTCGCTCGCTACAGCTTCCGGGGCAAGACCCTCCTGCAGCTCCTGCTGTTTCCGCCGATCACGATTCCCTGGCTCATCATCGGCAATTCGATGCTGGTGATGTTCTACTGGATCTATCTCGGCCGCGGCCTGCACGCCATGCTGCTCGGCCATGTCGCGCTCTCGCTGCCCTACGTGATCATCGTCGTCGGCGCGCGCTTCCGGTCCTTCGGCACCACCCTGGAAGAAGCGGCCGCGACCCTCGGCGCCTCGCCCTGGCAGGCCTTCTGGCGCATCACCGTGCCGATCATGGCGCCGGGCATGGTGGCGGCGGCGCTGTTCGCCTTCGCCGTCTCCTTCGACCAGTTCGTCATCTCCTACTTCCTCGCCGCACCCGGTGTGACGACCCTGCCGGTCGAGATCTACACCGCCATCCGCAAGGGCTACACGCCGGAGATCAACGCCATCTCCACCGTCATCATCGTCGTCTCGATGGGGCTGATGCTGCTGGTGTCGCGCTTCTATCGCTTCGGCGGCGAGCGCTGAGGCCGCCGCATGAGCCGGGTCGAGGTCGATCGCGTCAGCAAGCACTACGGCACGGTGCGGGCGCTCGACGAGGTTTCCCTGGCGTTCGCGGACGGCGAGTTCTTCGGCCTCCTCGGCCCCAGCGGCAGCGGCAAGACCACGCTGCTGCGGGCCATCGCCGGCTTCGTCGAGCCCGACAGCGGCGACATCCGCTTCGACGATCGACCCGTGCGCGATCTCGCCGTCCACCGCCGCGAGATCGGTATGGTGTTCCAGAACTACGCGCTCTTCCCGCATCTGAGCGTGTTCGACAACATCGCCTTCGGCCTTTCGGTACGACACCTGGCGGCCGCCGAGATCAAGGCGCGCGTGACGGAGATTCTCGGCCTGGTACGGCTCGCCGGCTATGAGGAGCGCCGGCCGCGCCAGCTCTCCGGCGGCCAGCAGCAGCGCGTGGCCCTGGCCCGCGCCCTCGTGACCAGGCCGCGCGTCCTCCTGCTCGACGAGCCCCTGGGCGCGCTCGACAAACGCCTGCGCCAGCAGATGCAGATCGAGCTGCGGCAGATCCAGCGCGAGGTCGGCATCACCACGATCTTCGTGACGCACGATCAGGAAGAGGCGCTGACGCTGTCCGACCGCATCGCGATCTTCAACGAGGGCAGGGTGGTGCAGATCGGCGCGCCGCACGCGGTCTACGAGCGCCCGTCCTCGGCATTCGCCGCCAGCTTCCTCGGCGATGCGAATTTTTTCGCCGGACAAGTATCGGCGGAGGCCGGACGGATCGAGACCGACGGCGGCCGGCGCATCGCGACCCTCGATGCGCTGCCGCCCGCGGGGGCCAGAATTACCGTCGCCGTCCGGCCGGAGAAGATGCTGCTTGAACCCGCCACGGCCCCCGAGCGTGACACACCCAACCGCTGGACGGGCGTGGTGAAGCAGTCTGTCTATTCCGGCAGCAGCATCACCTACCGCGTCGATGTCGGCACGGAGATCGTGGTGTTCGCCCAGAACCAGTCGGCGCAGCCGCTCGCGCCCGGCACGGCCGTCGCCGTCACCTGGGACCCCCTGCATTCGGTGGTCATCGAGGCATGATCATGGCAACCAGCCCGCTGCGAGCGTTGGGGCCGCACACCCTCCATGTCGTTGTCGACATGCAGCGCGTGTTCGCGGAGGCCACGGATTGGCGGGTGCCCGCGATTGCCGAGGTGGTGCCGCCCATCCTGGCGATGGTGCGGGCGCATCCGCGGCAGACCATGTTCACGCGGTTCATGACGCCGGCGGCGGTCGAGAATGCGACCGGCGACTGGCAGCGCTTCTATGCGCGCTGGCGGTCGGTGCTGCGCGATCGCATGGATCCCGCGATGTTCGATTTGATGGAGCCGTTCGCGGGCTTCGTGCCGCCGGCGGAGACGATCGACAAGGAAACCTTCTCGGCCTTTGCCAGCCCCGACTTCGCCGCCTCGCTGTCGCGCCGCGGCGCGGAGACTCTCGTGTTGTCCGGCGTCGAGACCGACGTCTGCGTGCTGGCGACAGCGCTCGATGCCGTCGATCGTGGGCTCCACGTCGTTCTGGCCGAGGATGCGATGACCAGCTGGTCGGCGGCCGGGCATCGCGCCGCGCTCGATGCGATCTACCCGCGCTTCGACCAGCAGATCGACATCGCGACCGCCGGCGCCGTCATGGCCGTCTGGCCCGCGGAGTAGTATCTCGTGATGCAGAGACGTGACTCACCCCCCGAAAGCAATCCGATTTCCTCCCCCACTGCATGGGGGAGGAATAGTTACCTTCGTGCCGCATCAGCGTTTCGTGATTCCGGGCACTAGGCCATGCCCGAATCCGCCATCCCCCTGGCGCGCGCCTGGAACAGCTGGGACAGCGAGCATCCGGCCGAGATGTCCTATCTGCCGCTGGGCCTCCGCATCACCCCCTGCGCCTACGCCAGCAGCGCCAACAGCTTCACCCGCTTTCCCGCCGGCAAGGGCGTGGCGCTCGGCCCGCGCGCGCTCGACGGCAATGGCATCGCCCTCACGCTCGCCCACGCGGGAACCAGCCTCGCGCTCTCTTACGACAAACCCGATCCGCTCACCCTGCGCGGCCACTGGGAGGCGCAGCATCTGGCGGAGTGGGGCCTGCGTTTCTGGATCGTCCTGGTCCTGCGTTGGACTCCGCCGGGCGCACCGGAATCCGTCGAGTGGACCTACGATGCCAAGTGCGGCGAGCTTGCGGCAACCTCGGGATCGCACGCCGTGGTCATCCGCGGTGAGCGGTTGCCGCTGATGGCGACATTCCACGACAGCCTGGAGGCGCTCGAGCGAGAATACGAGACGAAAGGCTATTTCTGCCTGGATTCGCGCGGCGAGCGCGGCCGCGTCGCCGTGCTGCGCTACCATCTCGAGGAAATGCCGCAGTTCACTTTTGCCGCCACGATTGCCGGCGACAGGAAGCGTGCCTCGGAACGGGCGGTCGCCGTGCTGTCGTCACCGGCGGTCACGCCACCGCGCCCGCTGCAGACCGGTCGCCATGCCGGCGCGCTCGATGCCGTGCGCGATGTCATCGGCTGGAACACCGTGTGGGACAGCGCCAACCGCCGCCCCTACACCAGCCTCAGCCGCAACTGGGTGGCGCAGAAGTTCGGCGGCTGGGGCGTCTGGCTGAATGACGTCCTCTATCACGGCCTCATGGCCGGCCTGTTCGACGCCGAGATCGCACGCGAGAACCTGGCCGCCGTATTCGCCGGCGCCACGCCCGCCGGCAACCTGCCCTGCCTGCTGACCGGCCGCGACTCCTGGGTCGACCGCTCGCAGCCGCCGATCGGCGCGTTCATCGTGTGGATGCTCTATCTGCGCACGCGCGACCCGCGCATCCTGAGCGAGAGCTACGCCGTGCTGGCCCGCAACCACGACTGGTGGTGGCAAACGCGCGACGGCAACGGCGACGGCCTCGTCGAGTACGGCACCTCGCCGGTGGGCGAGGGGCTCTACCGCGGCACCAAGCTCGCCGCCAAGGACGAGTCGAGCATGGACAATTCGCCCACCCATGACGAGGCGACGTTGCGCACGGACGTCTGGACGCTCGATTGCGCCGATGTCGGCCTCAACAGCCTGCTGGCGCTCGACGGCGAGATGCTCGCGAACATGGCGCGCGCGCTCGGGCAGGACGCCGAAGCCGCGCGCTTCACGAACCGGTCGGAGGCACTCAAGGCCCGTATCCGCGAGCGACTGTGGGACGGCGAGCGGCGCGTGTTCGCCAACCGGCTGTGGTCAGGCAAGTTCACCACCAGCCTGGCGCCGACCAGCTTCTATCCGTTGATCGCGGGGGCGGCGAGTCCGGAGCAGGCGCAAGCGCTCCTTCCCCTGCTGAAGGACGTCACCAAGTTCGGCGGCACCTGGCGGCTGCCCTCCTGCACCCGCGACGATCCCGCCTTTCCCGACAACGTCTACTGGCGCGGCCGGGTCTGGCCGCCGCTCAACTTCCTCGTCTGGCACGGCCTCAAGCGCTACGGCTTCGACGCCGAGGCCACCGACCTCGCCGACAACAGCTATCGCCTGTTCCAGGGCGAATGGGCGCGCCGCAACTGTCCCGAGAATTACAATGCCGTCACCGGCGAAGCGCTCGACCAGCCGGATACCGACTCGTTCTACGGCTGGGGCGCGCTCATGCCGACCATGGCCGTGGGCGAAGTCACCGACGTCAATCCGTGGAACGGCTGGGAGATCACCCACGGCCTCGGCGACGCGACCGTGGGCCCGCTGCTCACCCCCCTGGGGCCGGCCTTCGTCCAGTCGGTCGCCACCTGGATGAAGGTGGTCGTCGACGGCGACACGATCCTGCAGGCCACCATGCCAGGCCGCTACCGGCAGATCGAGATCGACGAGCGCGCTTTTCGTCTCGTCCTCCCACCGATCCCGGCCGACGATGATCAGAAGCGCTGGCTGGCGTTCCCGCAAGTGGCTCGCGACCGCGTCGCGACGGCGCGTCTCGGCGGTCACGCCCTCGAGCCCGAATTGATGGAGGAGGGTGCCATCGGCAGCTACTTCCGTCTGCCGCCGACCACCGATCCCCAACCCTTCGAGCTGCAGCTGTCATGATCGTCGTCTTCGGCTCCATCAACATCGATCTGGTCGTTCCCGTGGAGCGGCTCCCGCGTCCTGGCGAGACCGTGCTCGGCCCGCACTACACGCTGGTACCCGGCGGCAAGGGCGCCAATCAGGCGCTGGCTGCGGCGCGCGCCGGCGGCCAGGTGCGCATGATCGGGCGCGTCGGCCGTGACGGCTTTGCCGACTTGGCGCTGGCCGAATTGAAAGCCGCCGGCGTCGATCTGTCGGCGGTCGAACGCGACACACTCCCGACGGGGTGTGCGCTGATCCCCGTCGATCGCGCGGGCGGCAACCTCATCATCGTCGCGTCGGGGGCCAATCGCGCGGCCGTCGAGCGCCAGGTCGCCGACGCGCTGCTCGGCCCGGAGACGCTGGTGATGCTCCAGATGGAAGTTCCGCTGGCCGAGAATTGGCGACTCGTCGAGCGGGCGAAGCGTCGGGGGGCGCGCGTCGTGTTGAACTGCGCGCCGGCCGCCGAGGTGCCGCGCGCAACCTTCGCCGCGCTCGACTGGCTTGTGGTGAACGAGAGCGAGGCCGAACTGCTGGCCCGCAGCCTGTCGCTGACGGCGGCGGACGCACGCTCCGCCGGCCGCGCCATCGCCGAGGCCGTCGGCACGACCGTCATCGTCACGCTGGGCGGCGAGGGGGTGATCGCCTTTTCCGGCGTCGATGTCTGGACCGTCGGCACGCTGCCGATCACGCCCATAGATACCACGGCGGCCGGCGACGCCTTCGTCGGCGCCTTTGCGGCCGCCATGGCCGCCGCCGCCGATCTGCCGACCGCGCTCCACCGCGCCAGCACCGCCGGCGGCCTCGCCTGCACGATCGCCGGCGCGCAGCCGAGCCTGCCGACCAAGACGGCGATCGAGGGTCGCCTGCGCGATCTCGCGCCGGCGCGGCGCGCCTAGGTCGTCGTTGCCTGCTAACCTTACTCCTTCACTTACCTTAACGGGAATTTGTGATGCCGGCGTCCGTTGTCTTGGCGGCGGGCAGGTTTGCGGCCCAGCGTTGTCCCCCGTTTCATTGGTCGCGAGGTGACGGACATGATCAAGCGAAAGGACAATTCGGTGATGCAGTTCATCGTCGGAGCGGGTAGCCCGGTGACGTGGACAGCCGTCTTCCTTATCGCAGTCTGGTTCTGGAGCTGAGGCGCGCTTCGGAATAATGCTCTCTCTGCCGCGTTGTTCGAAAGAGCCGGCTCCCTTCCCCCGCACCTACTGCCGGCTTCGTTAATGTATGGGAAAGGCCCTGCTGAAACTGGCGGGGCCTTTCTTTCTGTGGGACATTTGGCGCTCTGCCAATCGACCGGGGGACAGACGCAAATGGGTGCACTTGACGGCAAGGTCGCGATCGTGACCGGCGGAACCAGCGGTATCGGCGCTCGCACTGTCGAATTGTTCGTCGAAGAAGGCGCCAACGTGGTCATCGCCGGGCGACGGCAGGCGGAAGGCGAGGGCCTGACGAAGAAGCTTGGCTCGGCCGCGAGCTTTGTGCGAACGGACGTCACCAACGAGGCCGACGTCAAGGCGATGGTCGAGCATGCGCTGGCAAAGTTCGGCCGCCTCGATTGCCTCTTCAACAATGCCGGCAACCCCGGCCGACTCGCCGGCATCGCCGAGCTCGACATGGCGCACTTCGACACGGTCATCGCCACCCACTTGCGCGGCGTCGTCCTCGGCATGAAGTACGCGGCGCCCGCGATGATCCGCCAGGGCTCCGGCAGCATCATCAACACCGGCAGCATCGCCGGCCTGCGCGCCGGCTATTCGGCCCACAGCTATTCCGCCGCCAAGGCCGCGGTAATCCATGTCACGCGCTGCGTCGCCGCCGAGCTCGGCGAGAAGGGCATCCGCGTCAACAGCATCTCGCCGGGCGCCATCGTCACCGGCATCTTCGCCAAGGGCGCGGGCCTGCCGGAGGCCGTCGCCGATCGCACCGCCGACGGCCTGAAGGAGCGCTTCGCCGCCTTCCAGCCGATCCCGCGCGCCGGCCTGCCCGAGGATATCGCGCGCGCGGCGCTCTACCTGGCGAGCGACGCCGGCAGCTTCGTCAACGGCCAGGACCTGGTGGTCGACGGCGGCATCGTCGCCGGCAGCCGCTGGTCACAACTGCTCAAGACACGCGCGGGCATGGCGGAGGAGATGAAGTCGCGGGCGAAGTAGGGTGTCAACGGAGCAGGGCGGGGGAAGCGCACGATCCTGTCCCCTCGACTGCGTGTCGCATCAATTGCTTGCAAGAGACTTGGATCGGCGATGTGCGTCCTTCGACAAGCTCAGTCCACATGTCCACGGGAGAGGGTTGAGGTGAGCGGTCCTGGCGCATGCAATGACGGGGGTTGCGCCGGACGGGCCGGCGCCGAGCCCCAAGCATGGAGGACCGCTCATGACGAAGGATACGCTGAACGTTGGCCTGGATACAGACAAGAACGCCATCGACATCGCGATTGCCGAACCGCTGCCCAAGGGCGAGGTGCGCTACTACGGCAAGATCGCCAACGACAAGACGGCGCTGCTGCGCGTCGTCAAGCGGCTGCAGAAGGACGGGCGGCCGCTGCGGGTGTGCTACGAGGCGGGACCGTGCGGCTACGCGATCCATCGCTGGCTGACGGACGTCGCGGGAGTGACGTGCGAGGTGGTGGCGCCCTCGCTGATCCCGCGCCGATCGGGCGATCGGGTGAAGACGAACCGGCGCGATTGCCTGTCGCTGGCCAAGCTGCTGCGCGCGGAGGAGTTGACGGCGGTGTGGGTGCCGGATCCGGCGCACGAGGCGATGCGCGATCTGACGCGGGCGCGGGCCGCGGCGGTGGCCGATCTCGTCCGCTGCCGCCAGCGTCTCGGCAGCCTGCTGCTGCGCCAGCACGTCCGCTATGCCGGCAAGCCCTGGACGAAGAAGCACCGGGCCTGGCTGGGGCGGCTCGCCTTCCCAGCGCCGGCGCATCGGCTGCTGATGGTCGAGCTGCTGGAAGCTCTCGACCAAACGCAGGCGCGGCGCGACCGCTTCAATGCGCATATCGCCGAGCTGGCGCCCCGCTGGTCGCTGGCCTGGCTGGTCGACGCCCTGCAGGTGCTGCGCGGCTATGCGCTGATCAACGCGACGACCATCGTGGCCGAGATCGGCGATGTCAGGCGCTTCGCCAACCCGCGCCAGCTGATGGACTATGTCTGCCTCACGGTGAGCGAGCATTCGACCGGCGAGCGGGTGCGGCGCGGCCGCATCACCAAGGCCGGCAACGGCCGCGCCCGCAAGGCGCTGGTCGAGGCGGCCTGGACCTACACCCACCCGGCCAAGGGGGCCAAGACCACGGCGGCGCAGGCCACGCCGGCGCTGCGCGCCATCGCCGACAAGGCCCGCCATCGCCTGAGCGCGCGCTATCGCAAGCTGCGCGCCCGCGGCAAGCTGGCCCCAGTGGCGGTGACGGCCATGGCCCGCGAATCGCTCGGCTTCATCTGGGCCATCGCCCAGGCCGCGGCACCCGCGCCGGCGCCCCACGGGCGCCGCTGAGGCCCGGCCCGCGGCTTCGTCCCGACCGGGGGTCAGCCTCGCGCCGTGCTCGCCGCCGTCAAGGCCGCTGGCGCGCCGCCTGCGGCGGTGGCCTGACGGCCAGCCTTGACCGCGGCTGCGCGCGGCGCGCCCAAAATCCCAGGTCGGGACGAAGGAATGGGCTCGCCAGGTCGAACAAAGGAATAACCGCAAGCCGTCTCCTCGGCGCCGGAGGTCGCCACACAACCGCCTGCACATCGCCGGTGCACCAGCCTGGGAGCGGGCCGCACGGTCACGGGAACCCTCGTCCCTCATCCGGAGTGGCTTCAGCCCCATACTCGTGCTCAGTCCGAGGCAGCCCCGCGGCGAAACCGTTGGACCTGTGGTACCCAACCCACGCATCAGAGACTCACCAACCGTCGCAGCCAGGCCCGCTCCCAGACCCGTGCACCGCTCCATCGCTCGCAACCACACGCCCGTCACACGCGCGTGAAAAAAATCTGCACCACCATCTTGCGAAAGTGGACATAAGAGGATGAGGGGCTTTCTTCGTGCCGCCAAAATTCCCCCTCATCCTGAGCTTGTCGAAGGACGCACGGTCGTTTTGCAGCAAATGTGGAACGTCGCGAGACGAGGATGCGTGCATCTCTAACGCTACGCGGGCGAGGGGAGGCGACTATGCCTCCCACTCGAGGAGTTTCTCCATCGTCGAACACTACCGCGGCGCCGGCACGTCCGCTTGATCCGGCCGCAGCATCTTGACCAGGGTCTTCGCGCCCTTTTCGATGCGGATCAGCGCCACGTCGCGCAGCGCGATGCGGTTGGCGCCGGCAAGCGTGATCCGGCTGCCCGTGATGCCCCGGAAGTCGGCGATGCCATCGAGCGCGTCGCGGATGGCGGCGCCGTCGGCCGAGCCGGCCTTGGCGATGGCAGTTTCGATCAGCTTGACGCTCTCATAGGCCGTGGCTGCGTAGGGGCCGACATCCGTCTGAGCGTCGCCGCCGAACCTGGCGACATAGTCGCCATAGAATTTCTCGAGCGCGCCACCGGGCGCCGGGTAGCCGGCGGCCGTGTAGACGACGCCCTCCGCCACGTCGCCCAGCGCCAGGGTCGTGGGCGAGTCGATGGCGTCGTCGCCCAGCACGGGCGTGTCGATGTCGGCCGCCCGCAGCTGGCTGAGGAAGATCGGGAATTCCGGCTCGGATGCCGCTACCATGATGACGTCCGGCCGCGGGCGCAGATTCCTGATGCTGGTCGTTTGGGCGCCAAAATCCTGCTGGCCCTGGATGTATAAGCCCTCGCTCGCGACCTTGCCGCCCATCTTCTCGAATGCGTCTTCGAAATAGAGCGGCAGCTTCTGGCCGGAAGGCGTGTCCGCCGACATCAGGATGTAGGCCGTGCCATAGCCTTGCTCGCGCGCGTACGTCGCCAGCGCCGCCGCCTGCAGGTTGTCGGACGGATAGATCTGAAACATGCTGGGGGCGGTTTCCACCGCCAGGGTCGGCGTCGAAGCGCAGGGCGCGATGATCGGAATGTCCGCCTGTCGCGCCGGCCCGCTGAACGCGATCGCCAGATCGCGGTCGCAAGGCGCGATCATGACCTTGACGCCGGCGGCCACGAATTCCTTCCCGGCCGCGGCCGATCCCGCCGTCTCTGAAAGAACATCCTTCACCCGAAGATCGATCTTGTATTTGCCGGCGATGCCGCCGACCGCGTTGATCTCGTCGACCGCCATCTGGGCGCCGTTCCGGGTCAGGTTGTCGTAGTAGGCGAGCCGGCCGGTGAGGCCGCCGCCGAAGCCGACGATGATCGTTTCGCCGGCAAGGGCAGGCGCAGCGGTCACGACGAATGCAAGCGCGCCCGCGACGATGCCTCGCAACAAGCCCTGATACATGATCGCCCCCGGCTCGTGCATTCGGAAGTGGCGGCCGCCAATTGCGCGCTTGATAGCAAAGGACAGGCAGCCGCACTCTAGTGGTCTGATCCTGACGCTTGGTTCCCAAGCGTCAGGTGAATCAGCCCACCAGATCAATAAGCTGGTGGTTCGATTCACGCAACGAATGGGAACCATTCGTTGCGATCGAACCACTAGCGGTGAAAATCTGACAGCAGGGTCCCACGACGCCAGCCGCCGCTCCTCTGGCTGCTCGCCCCGGTATGAGCGGAAGCGCTTGCGGCGGCGGCCCGCGGCCCTGATGTCGAGGCTAAGGCAGCATCTCGCGCCGGCGCAACATTCGTCAACGGCGCTTGGCCTGTTCCGCGAAGGGGTTCTGGAGCGAATTCCGCGGCGTTGGCGAACCGCTGCTCGTGCGGATCATGTCGATGAGGGCGCGCAGCGCGGCCGGGACCTGCCTCTGCCCGTGATAGTAGAGGAACAGTCCCTCGAAGCAAGGCGACCATTCCTCGAGGACGCGGACCAGCTGCCCCGAGCGCAGGAATAGCTCGGCCGAGGCTTCCAGCGTGTAGGCGATTCCGATGCCGTCGACCGCGGCCCGGACGGCCGCATCAGGATTGTTGACGATCAGTCGGCCGTCCACCGAAATCCGGCGCGACCTGCCGTTCCGCTTGAAGGGCCACTCGAACACGGCGCCGTCCATTGCCACGCGATATTGAATGCAGCTGTGGCGAACGAGATCATCGGGCGTGCGCGGCAGGCGCCGCCGCGCGA
>Ga0137408_1107975_pt1 | contig 11300 bp, 10 predicted proteins | sample CZOMad2_2_16fung_FD_141241 | JGI IMG/M metagenome (GOLD analysis project Ga0137408, IMG submission 141241) | Vadose zone soil fungal communities from Angelo Coast Range Reserve, California, USA - CZOMad2_2_16fungal (PacBio error correction) | ecosystem: Environmental > Terrestrial > Soil >...
TGGATGGAACCTTCCGGGCCCCTTCCGGGCCGGGTACGCCGGTGGCGTTGATGCGGCTGAAGGCGCGCATCTGGTTGCAGCGCATGACTTCGATCTCGGCATAACATTGCGCCAGCTTCTGCCGGATCACCGGATCTTCCGCGGCCAGCCGTCCATTGCGTTCCGTGGTCTTTGCCAGATCGATCAGCCGCTCCATATTTCGCCGATAGGTAATCTGCAGGCCCGCGCCGAAGGTCCCGCGCTCATGCATGAGCGTGCCCATGGCCACGCCCCAGCCCTCGTTGACTTTGCCAACGACGTTTGTGACTGGAATGCGCACATCATGGAAGAAAAGTTCATTGAATTCGGTTTCACCGGTCATCTGGCGCAGGGGACGGACTTCAACGCCCGGCGTCTTCATGTCAACCAGCAGCACGGTCAGTCCTTTGTGCTTGGGAACATCTGGATCGGTGCGGACAACCAGCTCGCACCAGTGGGCGGCCCAGCCGTAGCTGTTCCAGACCTTCTGGCCGTTTACGATGTAGTGATCACCCTCAAGCTTGGCTTCGCAGCGCACGTTGGCAAGATCGGAGCCAGCGTCGGGCTCGGAGAATCCCTGGCACCAGATTTCTTCCGCGCTCAGGATCTTGGCCAGATGTCTCTTCTTCTGCGCCTCAGTTCCAAAAGCAATGATGGTGGGACCGATAATTCCCAACCCCAAAACATTCGCTAAAGGCGGCGCCTGGGCCAGCGCCATCTCCTGCCAGAAGATCACTTGCTCCATGAGGCTGGCGCCGCGGCCGCCGTATTCTTTGGGCCATGAGATTCCTGCCCAGCCGCCTTCATACAATTTGCGCTGCCAGCGCTTCAGGTATTCAAAGCGCGACTCCATCGACTCTTCGCGGCGCTCGTCCCAATCTGTGGGAGCATTGGCGGAAAGCCAGCTGCGCAACTCGTCGCGAAACTTGATTTCGTCAGGGCTAAGATTCAGGTCCATTGGGTCCTCCCGTTATTGCTGAGAGCGAGCTACGCGGCGATGCCGGGCAGCGACACTCGTGCTTCGAAATCAAATGAATGGCCATTCATTTTGGCAGACAAGTGTACATCGTTCGCGGCGGTTGCGCTCGTCCCGCGGGCAAAGAGTTCGCTGACTCAAATGCTTTTTGCCGTGTTGCGAATCAGATCGGGCCCACCGCCTCGGCCTGTGCCTTCCAACGTTGCGCGTTCACGCCAAACACGAGGAGCCAGAAGATCAGCGATGCTGCCCCGAGGATGGCGAAGATTGCAATAAAGGGGAACAGACGGCTTCCGAGCGGCGGATACAAGAAGGTCAGCCAACCCAAACCTCCAAGCACCGATAACACGCCCAGAATCCGAGGCAGGAAGGTGGACTTGATAATGAGGTAGCCCGTCAGGAGTGCATAGAATCCGAAAAATACCAGGGCGATGCCGGCGCCACGGTCATTCACCTTAAGAAAGAGGAGCGCCAGCGCCTGCAACTGTTCCGCGCTGAACACACTCAAGTAGTGCGCGCCTCCCAGAATGAACAAGGGGGCAATAAAAAAGACCCGGCTGAAAGTTTTGATGACGCAACCGGTGAGGCCTAAGAACGCCGCCACCAAAGAGACGCTCCTGCCCGCCGGCTTAAGCAAGTCATAAAAGAGAGCTGTGATGGCGACCTGGCACGCCATTTCAATGAGGTAGACTGCGAAACCCAACTGCAACAAGCCCCTGTGTGCCAGTATGTTGGCCGCCGTAGCCGCAGCGTCGTCGTTGACCACCAGCCTGCCGGTCACGAAACCGGCGGAGAATATTCCCGTCAGAATGGTGAGGAGATAAAGCGCACCGGCGATCCTGGCCATCAGACGCGGCGACGGTTCTTCCGCAGAAACCCGCGCAAAACCGGCGCGGTTTGGGAGCCCCGATGTGATGTGTTCTTTCGTTATGCCGGTACTCATACTCATTTCTCCTTAATGGTCGATGGAACAAGACTGCACGTGATCAGATCGGGCCACGATAGCGGCGCAGCCGGACCGCCGCAGCGAGGAATGCCGCGGCAATTGCCAGGCCGATCCACAGACCCGGCTCGCTGAAGAAATTGTGCGGAATGAGCGTTGCCATTGGATCCATCGGAGCGCCGCCGGGCATGGTCATCGCGGGACTCGACGGCCCTGCCAGGCGGTGCATCAGCATGTTGAGGAAATGCGTAGTGTTGAACGCAATCTTCTCAACCCCGCAGATTACGAAGGGCGGCAAGGCAGCCCATATAAATGGCGCGCGCGGCGAAGCGGCGGAGACCAGCAGGAGCCAGCCGTAAATGGGCGCGTACCAAAGACCGTGAACGGTGAGCATGTGATAAAAGATCTCGACGGACACACGGACGAACGACCCTTGTGTCCACAAGGCGGCGATATTCGCGCTGCTCCCCAACAGTACTGCGCTGCTGAGCAGCAGCATGATGAAGTGCGTGACAAGGGTGATGGCGAAGGAGAGCAGCGGGATAACAACAAGCGGAATGCTCAGCTTGGAGAGCACAGCCGTGAAATCGGAAACCGGCAGCGACTTCCAGAACAGAATGCTGCGATCGCGGCGCTCGCCGTAAAGCGCGTCCAGGGAGTAGAAGATTCCTACAATAAGAGCTGTCCCCATGATCAGGGCGGCCGAGATTTCGAACGGGATGGTGATGAGCACATCGCCCTGGTGCGCCGGGTTAGGGGGCCAGGTGCCGTGCACGCGGTACCGCAAAGCAATCATGTTGATCAGGAAGCCAACGAGAAAGAGCGCGGCGGCGGCGAGCGGCACTATATAAATCAACCGGTTTTCCCAGAGCTCGCGGCGCAGCGACCAATAGAATGGCCGGGTGGCGGAGATGAGGGCAGGCGCGATACCCTGCGAGCCGAGCGAAGACTGGGGCATGGCATTCGATGGAGTATTCATACTGCGGCTCCTTTGGCCTCGCCTGCTTGATTGCCCAACACCGCAACAAACAGGTCAGCGATGCTGGGGGTGCGCACGTCGCCCAGAGCGGCGAGTTGCCGGCGATCAACATGATCGAAAAGCAGAATGCTGCGACCAAGCACTTCGCGTTCGTGAATCGGCTTGAGCGCCCGTGCTGCCGCGACTTGTCCGGGATGCACCGTCACTTCCACAAAGCGCGCCTCTAATCCTTCCATGCTGGAATCGAGTACGATACGGCCGCGATCGATAAACATAAGATCGGTGAGGACGTGCTGAAGCTCTTCCACCTGATGCGTCGTCACCACGATGGTGCGGTTGCGGTCAAAGTAATCATTCAGCAGCCCATCGTAGAATTGCTTGCGATAGAGAATGTCGAGGCCAAGCGTCGGCTCATCAAGCACCAGTAGTTTCGCGTCAATCGCCATCACCAGGGCGAGATGCAGCTGGGCCACCATGCCTTTGGATAGTTGCTTGACCTTGCGGTCGCGACCGATGGTGGTCCTGGCAAGGAAAGCTTCCGCTTTCGCGCGATCGAATCGAGGATGCACGCCGGCGACGTAGTCGATCGCCTGCGAAACCCGGATCCAGCGCGGCAGGACGGCGACATCGGCAATGAAGCAGACATCGCGCATAAGCTGATCGCGCTCGGTCCATGGGTTGCGTCCCAGCACTCGCAGTTCTCCCTGATATGGGGTGAGCCCGAGAATCGCGTTCAGCGCGGTGGTTTTGCCGGCGCCGTTAGGACCGATAAGCCCGACGATTCGGCCTTCTTCCACGCGCAGATTGATGCCGTCCAGCGCGATGGTTTTTCCGAACGATTTACGGAGACCGCGTGCTTCTATGCAGGCCATAGCTTCACCGCTCCTCTTTTTTTGTATTAGACCCGGGTGTGGGATCGGACCCGGGCGGATTCGACTCGGTGGTTTTCGACGGTGCGGCATCCGAGGACCGGGCTCCGCCATCGCCGTTCAGGAGTTCTTCCGCTTTCAGGCCGAGCCGCTGAATGGTTGCGTGGACCCTGGGCCAATCTTCCAGGAGGAATTTCTGCCGTTCACCCTGTAGCAACAGCTTGCGCGCGCCGGCATTGATGAACATGCCCAGGCCCCGCCTGGTCTCGACCAGCCCATCGTCCACCAGTTGCTGATAGCCCTTGAGGACCGTGAGCGGATTGACACGATATTCGGCTGCGACAGTGCGCACCGATGGCAGCGGATCGCCTTCTTTGAGGACGCCGTCAAGGATCATCGCGACGACCCGGTCGCGAAGCTGGCGGTAAATCGGCTGACTGTCATTCCATTCACGGTCCATCAGGTTTTCCAGTTACCTCTATCGGGCGGAAGCTGTTTGCTGCTTTACGCGCTCCAAGTCCAGGTGCGCGTGCATCAACTTGTCGCCCTTCAGCTTAAACGTCCAATCCTCGGTGTGATGGTTCGCGTCGATAAAAGTGAACACCGCGTGTTCCATATGGCCGTACTGCGTGTTGCCGGCGACGTCAAGAAAATCAAATTCTAACGTTTTGCCGTCCGGCGGCACCCTGGCCGCCATACGAGGCCGGTTTCCGGCGTCACAATAATGCGTGAGGATCAGGCGGTCATTATCCAGATAGAACATGGTAACCGGATGGTCGTACTTGGTGGGATCTTCTGGTTTTCCCGCCTCGCCCATCTCATGCACGAGCGCGTTGCCGCGGGAGGTCACGCGCAGCGAAACGTCCCCCATTTTGCCATCGCCCATTTCTTTCACCGGCGGATCTGTGGTGATCGAGGCATGCCAGGTGCCGGCGAGAGCTTTAAGTTGATCGAAAGATTTTTGTGCGTCAGACTTTGGTGCGTCGGACGGGGCGGCGTGCCTGTGCGCGTCAGACTGGGCAAAGGCCATCGCGGAAAGCGACAACACAGCAACGGAAAGCATAATACGAAGCGATTTCATGTGAATTCTCCTTCAGCGGCTGGACCGCTGTGTACTGATATAGTTAACTATAACACTATGTAACCTGTCAAGAAAATTCTTGGAGCTTGTGCTATCCGTATAAGGACAAAGGGTTTTCGTGGGCAGATATGCGGCACGAGTAACAGGACAGGTGAAGATAAAGTTTCGAAACAGAACTTGCCGCAAAATCGTTTTATCGGAGATCAACGCAGATCAGGCGTTAGTTCGCGAGGATCAGCCGTCGCATATTTCCAGTGTTCCTGTTTCAACTCATTTTTCAATTTCAATCAGTGGACTTCCCATAATGGAACTCCAATGAAACAAAAGTGGAAGCTGTTTATTGAATCGTTTCATTGTTGCGCGTAGTATTTGGCCTTGTTCATTGTAGTTCGATTTCATTTGCTGCAATTTTTTCTACGCTGCCTGGCCAGTCATTCAAATGTGAGATGTAGGAGAGGCCAGCGCCATACCAACCGCTCTTCTACGAAGGGAGTCCTCCCATGGAACGTGTATTTCCTGTGTTCACGAACAAATTGTCTTCGCTCCTGTTCGCATTCCTTCTCATCAGCACGGCCGCGGCAGCCACGCCACTACAGATCTACGGGGCCTGGCATTGCGGCAATGATGCATGCACCTGGGGCACGGTTCGCGACATCACCGATTTCGACGTCAAGAACCATTGGCTGATTGACCGGGGCGACGGCGTTCCGTCAGTGAATCTAGTAGTGCTGTCATTTGTCAATCCGCTGAAACTGCTGAACAAGACGAATGACGCCCAAACCATCAATGGCGTGCCGGTCGGCATGAACCAACAAGTCGTCAGCTACTTCACCAGCCACAATGTGCGGGTGATGCTCGCCATCGGAGGGATCACCTTCGTGACCGACTGGAACACGGCCCTGTCGACCAATCCAACGCAATTAGGACTGAACGCTGCTGCGCTAGCCAAGAGCCTGGGCGTTGGTATTGAAATCGATTATGAAGAAAACACCACTCCCAACCTGACGGGACTACAGGCCTTCATCGATGCCTATCGTTCGCAACTACCTTATGATGCGGCGGGAGCGAACGCCGCGGCGCGTCTTACGATAGACGTGGGCGCGGGCGACCGTTTTCTGATTGCGCTGGACCGCAAGGCTACCAGCGACTGGCTAACTACCGCCAACCCTGTGCTGGATTATGCCAATGCTCTGGTACCGAGCAAACAACCGACCAACGCGGCTTCTGCGGAAGGCAACTGGCAGGAACACGTGGACGGCAAGTCGAATTTCGCTCCGCCCATCCTGCCGCTGGCGCCAGCCAAGTTTACGGGCAGCCTATACATCACCAGTGGGCACAACCCCCTTCCCGAATGTACAACTTTCAGTTCGTCGCTTGAGGATTCCACGGGAAGCTACGTGCAAACGGTCGCGCCCAATGGCGCGGGCACGACAGCCGGGATGCTGGGTTACATGTTCTGGGCAGCAGAATGTCCTTCCACAAGGAACATCTGTACCACGCCGCCTAATACTTGCCAGGGAGGAGTGGGCGCAGGCGCGAGAACCTACAATATCCCTCTCCCGATGCCGCCACTGCGGCAACAATAAACGTGTCGGGAAGGGGAAGCGAAAGCGCATTTTCGACTCGATATGAGGCCCCACATCCCGTCCCCAGTATTCCGTCCAGCATGCGCGTGATTACCTTCGTCAATGACCTTTGGGCTCTAACTCACAGAGCCTGCCCGTGATAAAGATTACGTAACGATTTGCCGCTGCCACTTCTTGTTTATCCGTCTCCCCGCACAAGTTCTGGATTGAACCATTGAAGAAGTTAATTGGAGTGTGCTTGTGATGGGCCACGTTAGGTTATTGCTATCAATTGCCAGTCTCGCTGCTCTCAGCGCCTGTAATGGTATCCACTATCCCAGCACCGGAGTGGATTCGAACAACTCCCTTCCTGCTGGCAGCCACACTGTAGCCGGCAAGGTCATGTCTAAAGAAGCTCCGTTGGCTATGGTCCGTGCGGTCGCGGACACGAGTTCTGGCTCCTCTGCTGGCAAGCTCATCGCGCTTACATTCGACGACGGTCCCCGGCCGTATGTCCTGTTTGGCAGCAAGGGAGTCCATCCTGCTCCAGGCCTGGTCGAGATCCTTGAACAGAATGGCGTGAAGGCTACGTTTTTTGTTGTCGGCTGGCGGCTTACTCCCAAGACGTGGGGCGAACCACGACACGAAGAAGATATTGGCGTCACTTGTCTTGACGCGGCGGGACAGTTGATCCGGCGCGGCCACGAGCTGGAAGACCACACGTACAGCCATCTGGAATTGCGCAGCGCAGAAAAGAAAAACGGCGAGCAGTGGGTCATGCATGACGTGGATCGGGGAGCACAGGCGATCAAGGCAGTTACCGGCACGCAGCCCCGGTACCTCCGCCCTCCGGACTGGATCATCACCAGTGATGCGCGGCACGACCTCGAGCAGCAGGGCTATCGCGTGCTGACTATTTCATCAGAAAATCCCATGGCAATGCGCGATGTGAACTCGCTCGACTATCTGTGCGCCGGCAAAGCGGTGGGATGTCCCAAGCCGTCTCTGCCGGACGCAGTATTACAGCAGATAGGGCAGCGCGAGAAAAAAGGGACCTACACGCACATTCTCGCTTTCCATGAACTCTCGACAACTGTAGCTGCGATGCCACGGCTGATCAGCGATCTCAAAGCGCGCGGCTACCGCTTCGTCACGTTGACTGAGTACATGAAGCTGGTTGGATCGAAAACTAGTGAGACGGTGAAGCAGCAGGCAGCGGTGAGGCAACGGACTAGTGTTGCCGCGTTGAGCCGCTAGACCTTTATAAAGATCTTCTTCCGATACAAGCCCCAGGCCACCAGCGTCCAGAGCGCCAGATAGCAGAGGGCGAAGGCCAGCGACGCGTTCTTCTCTTGCGCCAGAGGCGCGAACCAGTGCTCATATATCCACGTCTGTACCGCGATCGCGTGTCCGCCGTCAGGCACTTTGATGATCGTCCCTAGTTTGCCGACGAATGTGGAGAGCGCGTAGGCCAGGATGGCGTTCGATCCCAGCCACAGGAACGGCCGGGCCCAGGTGTGCCAGCCGCGCATTTCGATCAGCCACCAGCAGAGCGCCAGCAGCAGACATGCGGCCCCGGCGGTGAAAAGCACGTACGAACTTGTCCACAGCGGCTTGGAGATGGGAAACCAGGGATGCCACGCGTAACCGGCAGCCACGCCCGCCACTCCGGCAATCGCAAGGCCGCGCAGTTTGTGCCGCAGGCTGGAGGCGCCGCGCAGAAATTCTCCGATGAGCGTACCCAGCAGCGTGGTTGCGATCGCCGGAAGCGTGCTCAGCAATCCTTCAGGATCGAAGTCGCGGCGGTAGAGGTGTCCGAGCATCAGCTTGCGGTCAATGAATCCTGCAAGCGAACAATGCTGCGTCATCCATGCGGCGGGATCGCATCCCGGTACCGGGACGAAGCGCATCACGGCGTAGTAGCCGACGAGCAGGCCGGCAATCCACAGAATGCGGCCGCGGGTTGAGGTCCACAGGGTAATCACTGAGGCACACAGATAGACCAGGGCAATCCGCTGCAGGACTCCGGGGTAGCGCATGTGGGTAAAGTTGAAATAGGGCAGGATGCGGATGGCATAGCCGATCAGCAGGATCAGCGCGCTCCGCCGGGCCGCGTGCTTCATGAGCGACTGTCGCGAGTCGCCACGCGCGCGCCGTGCAGCAAACGACAGCGCCATGGACGCTCCGACGATAAACAGGAAGAAAGGAAAAATCAGGTCGGTGGGAGTCCATCCGTTCGCGTCCACCCACCACTTCCCCGGGTACCAGTCCGATGGGTGTGCGGTCATCAGCTCGTCGGCGTGATCGAGTGGCCAGTAAGAAGCTGAACCGGGATTGTTGACCAGGATCATGCCTGCGATGGTCAGCCCGCGGAAGACATCGAGCGATTCGAGGCGCAGCCGCCGGGTGGTGGGAGGCGTAGCGCCGGCAAGCGTTGGTTTCGGCGTGGTCGTGGTGTGGATGGAGGTCGCCATTTATTTGTTGCGAGCAAGGATGATTGTAGAACAGCTGGATCGGCTGTTCAGGTTACCGTGGATCAACGCGGATGGGCGCGGTCAACGGCACTCCGCTGTGCAACGGAATATTCCAGTCGGTTGCCGGCTGGACGCCTGATAAGCTTCAACATCGGCATCCAAGGCGAATCTTGAAATTAACTGGAAAGGTGAGGAAATGAAACGAATCGTGCAGGTTTGTTGTTTTCTGTTGCTCGCAGCAGGATGGAGCCTGGCTCAAAACAACGAAGTAAGTTTTTCCATTGGACCTACCTTTACCACGGACCAGAAACTGCAAGTCAATACAGCACTTCCTGGCTGCCAGCTTCAAGGTTGCACGGCACTGAATACCTTCGCCGGCAGCACATCGGTCGCATTTGCTTTTGGCTACGCCCGCAGAATCATCGGCATGGGACCGGTCGCGCTTTACGTGGAGTTGCCCGTGCTTCGCCAGCCTAATCATGACCTCAACGTCACCACCAACAATCGGTCCCTCGGCCTTGTCGCGACTGGTCGCACTGCCGCATTTTTCTTTACTCCTTCCGCCAGAGTCCAATTCTTACCGAAGGGACGGATTTCACCGTGGATAACAGCCGGCTACGGGTTCGCGCACCTTAACCAGGATTTCAGCAGCAGCAAGCACACCAAAGGCGCGGCCCAATTTGGCGGCGGAATAGACGTCCGGATGTTACCTCACCTTGCCCTGCGCGGCGAGGTACGCGATTTCTGGACCGGGGGCATGCTGCAATCAGGCCCGCTGTTCACTTTGACTCAAGGAACAGCGCTGACCAGCCACATCCAGCACATTTATGCCGGTGGAGGCGTAGTGTTGAAGTTCTGAACTGCGGCGCACCTTTGCAGCGCTCCGCTGACGCTGCGCGCGGGCCTACGGCAGTGAGGAAGGAGTCTTTTCTTAGCTTACCGGCACTAATTCCTCAGCGCGCGTGGCGCGCCTCGGAAACATGCCGGGCTACTATCGGTCGTCCCGCTAAAGCGGGACTGAGGTTTGGGTGATCGGGGCTGTTTCGCAGGTCGCCAATCATGCCTTCCAAGCAGGCGTCCACGCCGTGAACGACTTTTAACGGAAAAGCCGGACACGGTCGCTTGAGTCCCCAACGCGAGGCTGACATCATGTAGGCATGGCAACCTTGACTGAATTCAACCTGGACGAAACTATCGCAGTTCTTACGCGCACTCCCGCAACCCTGGATGCGCTGTTGCGCGGGCTGCCCGAAAGCTGGGTGCGCAGCAACGAGGGCAAAGATACCTGGAGCGCATTCGACATTGTGGGCCACCTGATCGTTGGGGAGCGCACCGACTGGATGACGCGGGTCCGCGTGATTCTGGAAAACGGGGAAGCGCGCCCATTTGATCCCTTTGACCGTTTTGCGCAGTCGAAAGAGAGCCAAGACAAGTCGCTGGAACAGCTCCTGGACGATTTCGCCCGTCTGCGAAGGGAAAATTTAGTCGCGCTGAAGGCGCTGAATTTGCAGTCCGAAGATTTGAGCCGGCGAGGAAGGCATCCGGCGCTGGGAGTGGTGACGCTCCGGCAACTTCTGGCGACCTGGGCCGTTCACGATCTTACTCATGTGCATCAACTGTCCCGCGTGATGGCCCACCAGTATCGTGACGCGGTAGGTCCGTGGAGCAAGTATCTGGGCGTGCTGCAGTGTAGTGGCCATAGCTCGCCATAGGATTTGGCGCTTCGCTGTCGCTGCGCGCGGCCTGCGGCAGTAAGGACTGCATGCGCGGTTCCTCGAGCGTGATAGGCTTCGGTAGGAAAACGGAAGGCAGGATGGAATGGCGGGAAGCAAACCAAAATAAAGTGTGCCAGCGTTTATTGCAGCCTTGACAGACCCTATCAAGCCCGCAGAGGCCAAGGCACTGGTGAAGCGGGCGCAAGGGCGATATGCCGCTGATAGGATTTTCACCGCGCAACGCGGCAACGGCCCCGTACAACGGTTAACATCGTATATCACATCGTGGCGAGCGGAGGTTCTCCTGGTTCAACGAACCAGATTTCAAACACGACCTCAAACGCTAACAACGGTATGTCAGCTCTGGTGGGTTTCCCCAAACCACGCTACACGATGGAGACTTTGCCGACATCACGGTGGATTCGAGCACGGCGGCTCAGTTGGCTTGGGTCACAGCGATTGAGATTTAAGACTGTTTCAATTCGTATAAAATGAACGGCTCCGACTTGGGCAACCGGACGTAGAGCATCGACTCATACTGCATTGTCGCTGCCTCTCTGTAGTGTTCGGCAGCCTCTCTCGGCTCTGCATATTTGATGTCGCATTTCTCCGCATCAATAAGGACCCTGTTCTCCCCAAATCCCAACAACACTCTTAGACCATTGATGTTTCGGACGTTT
>Ga0137408_1008673_pt1 | contig 11296 bp, 10 predicted proteins | sample CZOMad2_2_16fung_FD_141241 | JGI IMG/M metagenome (GOLD analysis project Ga0137408, IMG submission 141241) | Vadose zone soil fungal communities from Angelo Coast Range Reserve, California, USA - CZOMad2_2_16fungal (PacBio error correction) | ecosystem: Environmental > Terrestrial > Soil >...
AGGATGCTTGCCAACTTGCCAATATTACTGCCGCGCAGTGCCTGCTGGTTCGCCTGGCTCAATTGGAGGCCGAAGGGAAAATGACCGACGCGCACGCGGCGCTTTCGAAGGCCTTCTGCACGGCCAAGTGCCGCGAGACGGTGGCCTGGGCCCGGGAGCTATTGGGCGGAAACGGCATAGTCGCAGACTACAACGTGGCGCGCTTCTTCACCGATGCCGAAGCGCTCTACACCTACGAAGGCACGTTCCAAATGCAGAACCTGATTCTCGGCAAGGCCATTACCGGCCTCAGCGCTTTCGTGTGAGCCCCTTTGCAAAGGTAACGAGCGGTTCTGCTGAAGCTCGCTCGATAGGCGAAATAAAACCAGAAAGGAAATGAAGAATCCAATGCCGTCTTCTAAAGCTTCCAAGTCCGAGACCGCAAAGTTGTCCGCAAAGACTGTGAGCCGTTTGTACTTTTTGGATCTGGCCGCTGGTCGCATCCTTACGTCGAATCCCGACGGTACAGATTTAAAGACCATCGTCAACGAAGGCAGAAAACTCCCCGACGGTATCGTGGTTGACGTCGCACGTGGCCACATCTACTGGACAAATATGGGAAATCCCAAGGCTAACGACGGCACGATCGATCGCGCCGACCTGGATGGCACCAACGTCAGAAACATTATTCCGCTCGGCGCGACCTGGACTCCCAAGCAACTTCAGCTCGACGCCCAAAACCGCAAACTCTACTGGTCGGATCGCGAAGGCATGCGCGTCATGCGCTCGAATCTCGACGGTTCAAATATCGAAACGCTCGTTGAAACGGGACATGGAGATGCCGACCAGCTTGACGCGAGAAATTGGTGCGTTGGTATCGCGGTTGATGTAAGCGGCGGCAAATTTTACTGGACGCAAAAAGGAAATGACAACGCGGGCCAGGGACGCATTTTCCGCGCTGGCCTAGAAATCCCAAAGGGCCAGACTCCCGCAAACCGTCAGGACATCGAAGTTCTTTACGACAACTTACCCGAGCCGATCGACCTTGATCTCGACCTCGGCAACCGGGTGATCTACTGGACCGACCGCGGAGACCCGCCGCGCGGCAACACAGTGAATCGAGCGCCGATGGATGCGGCGCCCGGAAAGCGTAAAGAGCCGGAAATTGTCTTTAACCATCTGATGGAAGGCATCGGTCTGTCCTTGGACCTGCCGAACAAGCGTATGTTCTTGACCGATTTGGGCGGATCCGTTTACAGCGCAAATCTCGACGGATCGAACAAGAAAAATGTCGTCTTCGCCGAAGGAAATTTGTCTGGAATCGCATATGCGGAGCTTCCTGCGAGTTCCTAGTCTGGCTCCGATCAGTCTCACCAATCACGAGGAGAGAATCATGAGTTCGCCGGCTTCTGCTTTGAAACTTGAGAACGTTCTGTACGAGAAGAAGGGCCCGATTGCCTATGTGACCATCAACCGGCCCAAAGTACTTAACGCTCTGAACGCGAAAACCATTTCCGAATTGCGATCCGCGTTCGAAGACGCCCGCGACGATTCCGAGGTGCGTGGAGTCGTCTTTACGGGAGCTGGAGACAAGTCGTTTGCGGCCGGCGCGGACATCGGCGAAATGGTCAACGATACTCCGCTCACGGCGGAACAGAAAACACGATCCGGCCAAGCGCTTACTGACCTCATTGAAAACCTCGGCAAGCCGGTCATCGCTGCTGTGAATGGTTTTGCGCTCGGCGGTGGCTGTGAACTGTCGATGGCCGGCACGATTCGAATCGCCGCTGAAACTGCGAGGTTCGGTCAGCCCGAAGTGAAAATCGGCGTGATGCCGGGCTATGGCGGAACGCAGCGTCTTCCCAGGTTGATCGGCAAGGGCCGGGCATTGCAACTTATTCTTTCAGGCGAAATCATCAATGCGCAAGAAGCCTATCGCATCGGCCTGGTGAATGAAGTCGTTCCAGGTGCCAACCTGATCGCGCGGGTTGAAGCCCTTCTCAACCAGATCATTTCCAATGCACCCGTCGGCGTGAAGTACTCCATCGAGGCGGTAAACAAGGGATTGGATACGAGCCTCGCGGAGGGCCTGCTCCTGGAAGCTTCGCTGTTCGCGATTTGCGCGGGGACCGAAGACAAGAAGGAAGGAACATCCGCCTTTCTGGCAAAGCGTGCTCCGAGGTTCCAGGGACGCTAGTGCACAAAAGGTTCATCATCATTTGAAATTCCTATTGGAAGCGGAAAGAAGGAAAACTCATGGCGAACGAAAACATATTCTCAGGACTGAAAGTCGTGGACCTCGCAAGTTTCATTGCCGGCCCCGGCGCTGCGACAATCCTGTCCGACTTCGGCGCGGAAGTCATCAAGGTCGAGCCGCCTGAGGGAGAGCTGTGGAGAAAGGGGCAGAAGATCCCGCCCCAGCCGCATTCGGAAGAGCCTTATCCCTTCCAATTGGCGAATCGAAACAAGCGTGGCGTTGCGCTCAATCTGAAAGCTGCGAGCGCGCAGCAGGTTCTCGAGCGGTTAGCCAAGTGGGCCGACGTGTTCATCGTCAACACACCGCATCCCGCGCGCAAGAAATTGAAGCTCGAATATGACGATGTCGCGCGGTGGAATCCGCGTCTGATCTATGCCGATCTCACCGGCTTCGGCGAGAAAGGTCCGGACGCTGCTCTTCCGGGATTCGATCTGACGGCCTACTGGGCGCGAAGCGGCTTGTTATTCATGACGCGCGATGCTGGAGAGCCGCCGACCTGGCCGGTAGCAGGTAGCGGTGACAATGCGACTGCGGTCTGCATTTATGCTGCGATTGTGACCGCGCTCTATCGTCGCGAACGCACTGGTAAAGGATCCTACGTCACGACTTCGCTCCTCGCTTCAGGTGTCTGGTCGGCCAGCGTATTTATCCAGGCCGCTCTATGCGGTGCGAGTTTCTATGGGCTGCACGATCGAACACATCCCGCAAATGCAGCTTTGAACACGTATCGCTCTTCTGATGGCACCTGGTTCGTTTTGGTAGCTACTCCGGACAAGGTACCCGCGGTTCTAAAAGCACTAGGTCGTGAGGATATCCTGACGGATCCACGATTCTCGGATCCCGCCAAGCTGGCACAGAACCGTCCGCAACTGACGGCAATACTCGATGAGATTTTTGGTTCGCAGCCAATGTCGCATTGGTATGAGGTCTTCAACGGCGTTCACGTCCCCTTCGGCGCCGTGCGTGAGCCGCAGGAAGTCGCTAATGATCCGCAACTGCGAGCGAATGACATCGTCGTTCCGCTCGAAGGAGCCGGCGAGAAGTTGACCTCGACCATCAGCAGTCCTATTCAAGTGCACGGTGTTACTAAAGTACCTGCCAGGCGCGCGCCGGGAATCGGCGAGCATAACGACGAGGTGCTGAAAGAGCTTGGTTTCACCACTAACGATATCGACGGTTTTCGTGCGAGCGGCACAATCCCGCACGCTTCGAATTTGGAATCGGCCGCCACCGGAGGTGGAAGATGAGTGACATCGTTACCGAACGCTCCGGGAGCATCTTGCGGGTCCAGCTCAATCGGCCGGCGAAAAAGAATGCCATGACTTCAGCGATGTACGACACCATCGCGGACTTGCTCAACGCCGCCGCGAAGGACGACGACATACGTGTCGTGCTCTGGCATGGTGCAGGAGACTCCTTCTGCGCGGGCAACGACTTGGAGGATTTTCTCAAGAATCCAATGGGACCGGACGACAGTCCGCAATCCCGCCTGATCGAAGCGCTAATCAATTTCGATAGGCCCATTGTTGCCGCCGTGCACGGCTTCGCCATTGGTGGCGGAACCACCATGTTGACGCACTGCGACTTTGTCTACGCAGGCGAGAGCGCGAAGTTCCAGATGCCGTTTATCAATCTGGCCTTGGTGCCGGAATTCGGAACAAGCTACTCGATTCCAGCGCGCATCGGGTATCTCCGAGCGGCCGAATTGATTCAGTTGGGAGAGCCCTTCGATGCCAAGCGCGCAGCGGAACTCGGGCTTGTTACTCGTGTCGTGCCGGACCAAAAACTGCTGGCCACGGCAACAGAGTCGGCGCAAAAGCTGGCTGAGAAGCCCACCGGTGCGCTCCAAGCCTGCAAGAGACTTATGAGGCAGCCTGTCCGTGTTCAGCTTGAGCAAGCAGCGAAATTGGAGAATGAGGAGTACTCCGCGCGACTCCGCTCCGCCGATGCGAAGGAGGCGTTCACGGCGTTCCTAGAGAAGCGACCGCCGGATTTCACGCGGACAAAGCACTCGGCAACTGCCGCCTAGTCGCTGTGCGGCGTCGGCAAAAACCAATGAGAGGAGCGAGTCATGGCGAAACGGGCTGGAGTTGGAAACACGGTTTACAAAGTCGTGGAGGTCATCGGAACGAGTACGCAATCCTGGGAAGACGCGGCGAAGAATGCGGTGGAGACCGCCGGACACAAGCTGCGGGATCTGCGTGTTGCAGAGGTTGTAAAGACGGACGTGACGGTCAAGGACGGCAAGGTGCAGGCGTACCGCGCGCGCGTGCTGCTGTCTTTCAAATATGGAAGCTGAGAGCCACGCCCGCCGGAAGCTCTCGTAGCATCAGCCGAATTGAATCGAGGTAGAGATGGCGCAAACAAAAATCGTGATTGTCGGCGCGGGTTTTGGTGGATTAGCCGCCACCAAGGCTCTTAAGGACACGCCCGCCGAAATTACTTTGATCGATCGCACAAACCACCACCTGTTTCAACCACTGCTCTACCAAGTGGCAACTGCAGTGCTGACGCCTAGCCAGATTGCGACGCCAATCCGCGGAATTCTTCGTAAGCAAAAAAACGCCGTCGTGATTCTGGGTGAGGTCACGGGAGTAGACAAAGACCAGAAGCGCGTCTTTGTGAGTGACGCCGACCGGCAGAACGTTCCGATTTCGTATGACTATCTGATTGTGGCCACCGGCTCCACGCACAGTTACTTTGGCCACAACGAATTTGAACAGTTCGCACCCGGATTGAAGAGTCTCGCGGATGCCGAGGCCGCCCGAAACAAGATTTTGCAGGCTTTCGAACTAGCAGAGGCTGAAGATGATCCCGCACGCCATCGCGATCTACTGACTTTCATTCTGGTTGGTGCCGGTCCTACCGGTGTCGAGACCGCCGGCGCCTTGGCCGTGCTCGTTCGGACAAGCCTGAAGTCGGAGTTCCGCCGCATTGACCCGGCTTCAGCCCGCATTGTGCTGGTTGATATGGCACCTCGAGTTCTCGGCTCCTTTTCTGAAGGCCTCTCCAAAACCGCAAAGGCACGCCTCGAAAAATTGGGGGTTGAGGTCCGCCTTGGCCAGGCCGTCGACCAAATCGACGAAGACGGCATCATGGTCGCGGGCAAGCGGATCGCCAGCAAGACTGTGATTTGGACCGCAGGTGTGTCGCCATCGCCCGCAGGAAAATGGCTAAACGTCGAGACGGACCGTGCTGGCCGCGTGCGAATTCAGAAAGATCTCACGGTGCCTGGGCATGTCGAGATTTTTGTGGTGGGTGATACTGCGTCTCTCGATCAGAACGGCAAGCCGCTGCCCGGTGTTGCGCAAGTAGCAATGCAGCAAGGGCGCTATGCGGCGAAGGTGATTCATAACCGTATAGCGGGCAAGCGTCCGCCCGATTCTTTTAGCTACTTTGACAAAGGAAGTATGGCCGTCGTGGGCAAGGGATTTGCCGTGCTGCAGAGTGGCAAAGTCCAGGTGAGCGGGTTCGGGGCTTGGCTCACTTGGGCAGCCGTGCACCTCCAGTTTTTGGCGACGTCGAGTCTTCGCTTAACCGTTTTCCTCCAATGGATTTGGACCTACGTCACTGGGCAAAGAGGTGATCAGCTGATTGTTCATCATCACGCGTCACCGGCGTGGACGCCAGAACGCGACACGGCTACGCAAAGCGCTGTTGTGGGCAAGTGAGTGGCGGCAACAAAGGAATTTCGCGGTAATTGGGAATCAAAATTCGAGGAGGCCTAGTTTCATGGCAAACAATAAGAAAATTCAGAACGTGGCGATCGTCGGCACAGGAGTCATCGGTGCGAGCTGGGCGGCACTCTACCTTGCGCGCGGCCTCAATGTCACCGCAACGGACCCGGCACCCGACGCCGAAGCCAACTTGCGCCGTTACATCGATGCCGCATGGAAAGACCTCACCATCATCGGCCTTTCCGCGAACGCGTCGCGCGATCGCCTGAAGTTCACAACGGATTTGAAGAAGGCGCTCGCAGATGCCGACTTGGTGCAGGAGAACGGACCCGAACGGAAGGATTTCAAGATCAAGCTCTTCGCGGACATGGACGCGGCGACTCGGCCGGATTCGATCATCGCATCGAGTTCATCCGGACTGACCATGAGCACCATGCAGTCTGCCTGCAAACATCCCGAACGTTGCGTCATCGGCCATCCTTTTAATCCTCCTCACGTGGTGCCGCTCGTTGAAGTAGTCGCGGGCGAAAAAACATCGCTGGAAACTGTCCAACGTGCAATCTCCTTTTACGAATCGGTCGGCAAGAAACCGATTCATGTCCGCAAAGAGGTCGTCGGCCACGTCGCCAACCGCCTTCAGGCTGCGCTGTACCGTGAGGTCGTTCACCTCATCGAGCAGGGTGTACTGGATGTCGCCGATTCGGACGCGGCCGTGTGTTGGGGACCTGGACTGCGTTGGGGAGTGATGGGTCCAAATCTTCTGTTCCATCTCGCCGGTGGTCCGGGCGGAATTCACCACTTCATGGAGCACCTCTCCGGGCCGGTAGCCACATGGTGGAAAGACCTCGGGACGATCACCGAATTCAGTCCTCAGGCTAAGCAAGCAATCATCGACGGCGTGCAAAAAGAGGCAGCCAACCGCTCGGTTGACGAACTCAATCGTGAACGCGACGCCATGCTGCTGGAACTGCTTGCTACCCGCACAAAGGGTGAACAGGCGGCGCAAGCAGCAATCGCTGGAGGCCACGGCGACTAACTTCAATCAGTGAAGTGCTCTGGTTCGCTCTTCGTGGCCCCAGGCGCTCTTCATTCGACAGCAGACAATGATCTACGTTCATTCGCTCGGCCGGGCATCCCGGTATCACACGCAACGCACGGCGCTGGTTGTCGACGGTGCCGGTGTTTCTTTCAAGGCGCTCCACGAGCGCGTCCAGAACATTGCGGCCGCGCTCGCCGCCAACGGCTTTGCGGCGGGCGACCGCCTCGCGCTTCTGTTGCCGAATTCTCCTGAGTACATCGAGTTGGTCTACGCCTGCAGCTGGCTCGGCGTCACTGCAGTCCCGATAAACGCACGGCTCTCCGCAGCCGAAATCGATCGAGTTCTGCTTGATGCAAAACCGCGCGGCTTGGTCCGGCATTCCTCGCTCCCGAAGCCTGCGGTGCAGCTTCCGTGGCAACTTGTGCTCGATGAAGAGCCCTTGGACGTTCGGAACGACTCCTGTCCAGATCCTGTTTATGACCCGGAAGCGATTCTGGCTCTCATCTATACGAGTGGCACGACGGGCCGGCCGAAGGGCGTCATGGTTACGCACGCCAACATCTTGGCGAACGTCGACCACTTCAGCTATTGGATGGGATACAGAGAAGGCGGTGTCTATCTGCATGCGGCACCGATTTTTCACATTGCCGATTTTCCCGCGATGTTCGCAGCACCGGCTTTCGCTGCGCGCCAAGTCACGATTCCAAAGTTCAGCCCGCAGGGTTTCTGTGAGTTGGTCCAACGCGAACGCGTAACCCACACGGTGCTCGTGCCGACGATGCTGAACCTGCTGACGCAGTTTCCCGAAGCAAAGTCGTATGACTTGAGCAGTCTCGAGGTCCTGGCTTATGGCGGCTCTCCAATGGCGCCGGAGCTTGTCCATCAGACGAGGAAGCTTCTGCCGAACGTGAAACTTCTCCAGTGCTATGGGCTCAGCGAGACCGGCTTCCTCACGGGTCTTGAAGATCAAGAACATGTCGAGGGCAAGCTCCTATCTTGTGGGCGGCCTTGTCCAGGAATTGATCTGCGAGTCGAGGACGAAACGGGAAAGGAAGTGGAAGTCGGGCAGCACGGTGAATTGGTCGCACGGGGCGCCAACGTCATGCGGGGCTACTGGAACGATCCGCAAGACACGGCTCTCGCATTTCGAAACGGAATGTTTCGCACGGGAGACATCGGCTATCAGGATGCGGACGGATATTTCTACATCCTTGACCGCCTGAAAGACATGATCGTCACAGGTGGCGAAAATGTTTATTCGGGCGAGGTCGAAGCGGTCATCTACAAACATCCCGCGGTTCGCGAAGTGGCGGTCTTCGGAATCCCTGACGCCCAATGGGGTGAACTCGTGACGGCTTGCGTCGTGCTGAAGCCCGGAATGCCTCTGAGCGCGAACGACCTGACCAGTCACTGTAGGCAATACTTGGCCAATTACAAGATCCCCCGCCGTGTCGAGTTTTCAGATACCGAACTACCCAAAAGCGGTTCCGGCAAGATCCTCAAAAGGCTTCTTCGCGAACGATTCTGGGCTCACGAAGAGCGGGCCGTAGGCTAACAGACAAGAATGCGTTTAATCGCCTGGAAGGGGAAGTTCGTGGGCGCGTTGCTGACCGTGATTCTGTCCAGAAGTCTCTTCACTCGCGTTGTATTCGCGGACGATGAACCCAAAACAGTCCCTGCAGCAGACGAGCAACCCAAGAAGCTCGGCACGGCGAAAACGGAAACTGGATGGCAATCTGATTCAGCCGCTAGGGAGACGTCCGCGCCTCAGGAGCAGAAACGTCGCGCTCTTCCGGCTCCGCTTGATCCGCTATTTCCCGGCTCAGAATATCTCGGGCCTACTCCACTCATCGGCGTACCCGACACGGATCCAGAGGCGAGATACGAATACGCCTTCAGTGCGCGGCCCTGGGACAACGGCACACGAAAAGGACAGTTGATGTTCGCAATGGATGCACTTTTGCGCTTTTAGCCAGAGTAATTCAGTTCCTGTTACGACGAGTTCTTCACAACGTTTCAAGGTACATCGGTCCAGACTCCATCACGCACTGCCGCGCTAGTCCGTGCTGCGATCGTAGTCATTCTTTCGCGGTGCGGGAGCGGGCTGCCATTCCTTGTTTGATCCTTAACCTAACTGTTGTGCTTCGCGGGTGAAGCGCAAATCTCGAATGACGAGAACGCTCTGTTGTGCCAACGGCTTGACGAAAACGCTAGACGCTTGGCGAGCGTACTCGATGCTCCGTTTTATGTTGTGCATCTAGAAGGTCATGCCGCCCTCTTTTGTGGAAAACGAATTGCACTGTCTCGTTCCGCAAGATATGGCCAAAGCCAAAGAAAGGTAGCGGCATGACGAAAAAAGTGGCGGACCTGTTGGTGGATGTTCTTGCTGAAGCAGGTGTCCGGAGAATCTACGGCGTCGTCGGCGACTCTCTGAACGGCATCACGGACTCAATACGCGTAAAGAACAATCTTGAGTGGGTGCATGTGAGGCATGAAGAGGTGGCAGCTTTTGCTGCGGGAGCCGAAGCGCATCTCACGGGAACATTGGCAGTGTGTGCCGGGAGCTGCGGGCCCGGGAATCTGCATTTGATCAATGGCCTTTACGATTGTCAACGCAACCGTGTTCCAGTACTCGCCATTGCCGCACATATTCCGAGTCGGGAGATTGGTAGCGGATACTTTCAGGAGACTGATCCCAAATATCTCTTTGCGCAATGCAGTCATTATTGCGAGCTCGTCTCCGATCCCGAACAGATGCCTCGAATCCTGGAGACCGCCATTCAGACGGCAATCTCGAAGCGTGGAGTTTCCGTCATTGTGTTGCCTGGGGACGTAGCCTTGAAAGATGCCGTCCAGGGGCCGCGTGTACGTTTTCACGAACAGAAGTCCAGCGTTTGTCCATCGGATGAAGAACTCAACCTCCTTGCCGAACTTCTGAATCGATCGGAAAAGATCACCATCCTCGGCGGCGCGGGTTGCGCCGGAGCCCATGCGGAGCTGATGGAGGTTGCCGGCAAGCTCCAGGCTCCCATCGTGCATGCCTATCGCGGCAAAGAATTCATTGAGTACGACAACCCCTTTGACGTGGGCATGACAGGTCTGCTCGGATTCTCTTCCGGCTATTACGCCATGATGAATTGCGAAGTCTTGTTGATGCTCGGCACGGACTTTCCGTACCGGGATTTCTATCCCAAAGACGCGACTATCGTACAGATCGACGTTCGCGGCGAACACCTCGGGCGCCGAAGCAAGCTGGACTTTGGCTTTGTCGGAGACACGAAGACCACTCTGCGAGCCCTGCTGCCAAAGCTGGAGCAGAACCAATCCCAACAGCACCTGAGAGATTCGCTGGAACATTACCGGAAGACACGCAAAGGCCTGGATGATCTAGCCACAGGAGATTCCAACAAAACGCCGATCCATCCTCAATATGTTGCCCGTGTGATCGACAGACTAGCAGCCGACGACGCGGTTTTTACTTGCGACGTAGGTACGCCCGTGATTTGGTCAGCACGCTATCTCAAGATGAACGGAAAACGGCGTCTTCTTGGCTCTTTCAATCATGGCTCTATGGCAAACGCAATGCCTCAGGCTATCGGAGCGCAAGCTGCCTATCCCGGCCGCCAGGTCATCTCGCTCTCGGGCGATGGCGGTTTCTCGATGCTCATGGGGGATGTCATTACCCTGAAACAACAGAAATTGCCGGTGAAGGTGATCATCTTTAAGAACGAATCACTGGCCTTTGTGGAACTGGAGCAGAAGGCCTCCGGTTTCCTCGAGTTTGCAACCGACCTGCAGAGTCCAGATTTCGCAAAGATCGCGGAAGGCTCGGGGCTTCTAGGATTGACAGCGCGGACGCCGGATCAGGTTGAGCCCATGATCGCGCAAGCTCTGAAGCACGACGGTCCTGCCGTGGTGGAGGTGTTCGTCGCGCGTCAGGAACTCGCCATGCCTCCGACGATAACGCTGGAACAAGCGAAAGGTTTTAGCCTCTTCATGCTCAAAGCCGTGCTCAACGGGCGTGGTGACGAAATCATTGATCTTGCGCGAGTCAATCTGTTTCGCTGATGAATTTCAATAGTTCAAAAAAATAAGAAAGAAAGGGAATACGCAAATGGTTACGCCGCAACAAGTCATGCGGTCAAGTTCACCGGATTTTCCGCGTGGGACGGATCTCCTGAACACTCCTTTGCTGAACAAAGGCACTGCTTTCACGGAGGAGGAGAGGGCAAGATTTGGCCTGCAAGGGCTTCTGCCGCCACACGTAGAAACCCTTGATGAGCAAGCCGTCCGCGCTTACGAGGCTTTTCAGAAAAAAGACAATGATCTCGAGCGACATATCTA
>Ga0137408_1026715_pt1 | contig 11255 bp, 8 predicted proteins | sample CZOMad2_2_16fung_FD_141241 | JGI IMG/M metagenome (GOLD analysis project Ga0137408, IMG submission 141241) | Vadose zone soil fungal communities from Angelo Coast Range Reserve, California, USA - CZOMad2_2_16fungal (PacBio error correction) | ecosystem: Environmental > Terrestrial > Soil > Vadose...
CGCGCTACCTCAAGGTGCGCGCTACCTCAAGGTGCGCGACCGCGCCTCCTACGCCTTCGCGCTCGCCTCCTGCGCGGCCGCGCTGCACGTCGAGGGAGGCAGGATCCGCGCGGCAGGGCTGGCGCTGGGCGGCGTGGGCACCAAACCCTGGCGCGTCCCGGAGGCGGAGGCGACACTGATCGGCAAAGCGCCCTCGGCCGAGGCGTTCGCGCGCGCGGCGGAGATCGCCCTGCGCGGGGCGCGCACGCGGCCCGACAACGCCTTCAAGGTGGAGCTGGCCAGACGGACGGCGGTGCGGGCCCTCCGGCGTGCGGCGGAGGCCACATGAAAGACTCGGTGGGAAAGCCGCTGGTGCGCGCCGACGGGCGCGCCAAGGTGACCGGCCAGGCGAGGTACTCGGCGGAGGTGCAGGTGGCGGGCGTGGCGTATGCGGTGATGGTCACCAGCAGGAGCGCCCGCGGCCGCGTTGCGTCCTTCGACACCGCCTCGGCCGAGCGCGAGCCAGGCGTGCTAGCGGTGCTCACCCACCAGAACGCGATGCGCCTTCCCGGCGGCGAGGGGGCGGTCGATCCGAGCGACCGCGTGGTGCAGGTGCTGCAAGACGACCGCATCTTCTACAGCAACCAGCCCATCGCGCTGGTGGTTGCCGACACGCTCGAGCGCGCCACGCACGCGGCCCTGCTGGTGCGCGCGCGGGAGGAGCCGGAGAAGTTCACCGTGCGGCTCGACGACGAGATCGACCGGGCCTTTCCGCAGCAGACGTTCAGCTCGGCGGGAACGTTTCCTGCCGACGAGGTGCACGGCGACATCGAGGGGGGCTTGAGCCGGGGCCCGGCCCGCATCGACCAAACCTACGAGATGCCGCCCGAGACGCACAACCCCATCGAGCCGCACGCTACCATTGCGGTGTGGAGCGGGCCCGACCGGGTCACGGTCTACGACGCCACGCAGGGGGTCTTCGGCGTCCGCAAGAAGCTCGCCAAGGCCTTTGGCCTGCCGCCCGAGAACGTGCGGGTGCTCACCAAGTTCGTGGGAGGCGGATTCGGTTGCAAGGGCTCGGTCTGGTCGCACGTGGTGCTCTCGACGCTCGCGGCGAAGCAGGTGGGCCGGCCGGTCAAGCTGGTGCTCACGCGGCAACAGATGTTCGGCATGGTGGGCGGCCGTCCTCGCATTCGCCAACGCCTGCGGGCCGCCGCCACACAGGACGGGCGGCTCACGGCTCTGTCCCACCAGAGCACCTCGACCACCTCCCGGTTCGACATCTTCCTAGAGCCCGCCGCGTCTGTCAGCCGCCACATGTACGCGAGCGCGGCGCTGGAAACGCGCCACCGGCTGGTCCGACTCGACATCGGCACGCCGACCTACATGCGCGCGCCCGGTGAATCGAGCGGCAGCTTCGCGCTCGAGTCGGCGATGGACGAGCTGGCCCATGAGCTGAAGATGGATCCGCTGGAGCTGCGCCTGCGCAACTACGCCGAAGTCGATCCGTCCAACGGCAAGCCCTTCTCGAGCAAGTCGCTGCGAACCTGCTATCAGATGGCCGCCGACCGCTTCGGGTGGCGGCGCCGCAACCCCTCCCCGCGTGCGGTGCGGCGCGACGGCTGGCTCGTGGGGATGGGAATGGCCACCGCTTCGTATCCGGCCAACTTCAACAAGGCCTCCGCGGTGGCGCGGCTCTTGCCCGACGGGAGCGCGGTCGTGCAAAGCGGCGCGGTCGACATCGGCACCGGCACTTACACCGTGATGGCGCAGGTGGCGGCGGACGCGCTCGGCGTTTCCCCGGAGCGGGTCAAGTTCGACCTGGGGGACACCGAAATGCCCGAGGCGCCACGGTCGGGCGGTTCGCAGACGGCCGCCAGCGTCTCCTCGGCGGTGCTCCTGGCCTGCCGCGCCCTGCGCGACAAGCTGATCGGCATGGCGGTGGCCGATCCACGCTCGCCGCTGAAGGGCGCCGCGGCCGCGTACGTGGCGGTCGCGGACGGCCGCCTGTCGGCGGGCGGAGCGTCGGACGCCTACGCGGACGTCGTCGCGCGCGCAGGCGGCAGGCCGGTAGAGGCGCGCGCCGATGCGCAGCCCGACCAGGAGCGCAAGAAGTACGCGCTGCAGTCCTTCGGCGCGCAGTTCGCCGAGGTCCACGTCGACCCCGAACTGGGGCAGGTGCGCGTGGCCCGGCTGGTGGCCGCCTTCGCCGCGGGCCGCATCCTCAACGCGCGCACCGCGCGCAGCCAGCTCATGGGCGGAATGGTGTGGGGCATCGGCATGGCCCTGCACGAGCACACCGTCTACGACGAGAAGCTGGGCCGGATCATGAGCCGCGACCTGGCCGACTACCACGTGCCCACGAACGCCGACGTGCTCGAGATCGTGCCGCTGTTCCTCGAGATCGAGGAGGACCCGCACGTGGCGCCCTCCGGTGTAAAAGGCATCGGCGAGATCGGCATCACCGGCGCGGCCGCCGCCATCGCCAACGCGGTATTCAACGCCACCGGCAAGCGCATCCGCTCGTTGCCCATCACGCCGGACAAGCTGCTGCTCTAGACGGACCACTGATCGTCAACGACAAGGAGATGGCGATGCATGCTACCCTGCAGGGCATCGGGATCGGGTTCCCGATTGAAGAGACGGTGGCAGGCCGCGCTTAGCTCGCCGTGGGCCTCCATTCGGGGGCATCCTCTGGACTGCCACGCTTTCGACGCTAGTCGGGTTCTTGTTCTGCTTGTTCCCAGGAGTCCTGGCTGCCGTGGGATTTGCGTTAGCCATGCCGGTCGTTCTACTCGAAGGCCGACGCGGGACCGCTGCCTTGCGACGCTCCTGGAGATTGATGAAGGTCGAATGGCCGCGTGTCGTGGGCTTGTGGCTTGTCGCGGTCGCAGCGATGGCAGTCCTCGTGGGTCCGCTGTCGTTGTTGTTCTTCCGCGCCGGCGATCCGGCAGCCATGTTCGATCTGATGTCGGGCTGGCTCGGTATCAGCCTGCAGCTTTCGCAGATCGCGATTTCGCTGTCGTTGTTCCCGCTGCCTGTCATTGGTACGACGCTCGTCTATCTGCATGCGCGCCGGGAGCAAGAGGGCATCCCAGTGGCCGAGTTGCAGCTGCAGATGCAGCGGGCGGCCACCGGGATCTAACGCGGCTCGAAACCGCGATGGATCGAGCTCTATTCGGAATCGCCGGCGCACCCCTCGGATTCGCTAGCGTCCTCTTCCTCGAACTGCCCCTCGGTGTCCGCGACGGGCCTGGTAGCGAATGGCGTGAAACGCGGCATAGCGGCGCCAGTCTCAACGATGACGGCATCGCCGGTTCCCGGGCCTTCACCCGAGGGGCCCGTCGCCGAGCCCCACCAGTTGCAGGTGGCGTCGATCGCGCTGATCTGCCTGGCCGCGACGCGCAGGCCGGCCTGAGCATTGCCCGCGATGTCGTTGTAGCGGACAACGGGCGTTGCAGGAGGGAAGCCATAGAGGCTGCCGACCCAGATTGCCGCGGGCAGGTTGCGCAGCGTGGCAGTGGCACAGCCTTGAACGACGCCGACGATCCGGTTCCGTTCGATCCGGCCATTGAAATACTCGAAACTGATCGCGGAAGTTGGCCGGCACGCATGGGTCGTATTGGCAATTCTGTTTCCGATGACGTTCACGGTACCGGTCGCGGTTGGCGAAAGCGACGGTGGCGGGAAACCAGGTCCGACTAGAATCGACGCCACGCGCCCCGTCGGGTAGCACTCGTCCACGTCATTGTTGATGACGTCGACGTTCGTCTCTCCTGCGAGGTCGGCTCGCAGGGAGACGAAGATGCAGGCGCCGCCGACACGGCGGATTTCGTTTCCGACGAGCCAGGCGTCGATGTCGCCACCTGCCCGGATGCCGAACGTTTGCGGGGATGAGGCCGGGCCAGCGATGGCGCCATCCAAATGACTGTCGACGACCACGAGGCTGGCGCGCGGGCCCCTGGGGTCTGAATTGTTCAGTACCACGATCAGGTTGCCGGCTGCGCTGGGCTCGACAGCGAGGACAGTGACCCGTTCGACGGTCAGGTCGAGCGCGCCCTGACCCCCGATGCCATTCGCGCCGCGCGAGTGCACCGTCACGTTGCGGATGGTGACCGGCTCCGAAGTCGTGACTTGCACGCCGACGTTAGGTTTGCCGCTCGCCGCGATGATCACAGGTGCTCGGTGCCTGGCGACACCCTCGAGCGTGAGTCCCTTCCCGATCACGAGCGCTTCGTCGTATGTCCCGGGGAGGACCTTCACTCGACCTCCCGGCGCCACCATATCGATCCCTCCCTGGATGGTGGTGTTGTCCCCTCGGCCCGCTGGGTCAACGAGGACGGTGCGGTGTCCCCCTTCATTCCCGAGACCGGCGGACACAATGGATTGGGTCGGTGCCGAATCCGACTTCGAGGATACCAATGCAATCGCAGTAATCAGCGTCACGAAATGACGGCGGATCATGACCGCCCCCTTCTGCAATGGCCACGGGCCGGATAAGTACGCTTCTCTCGAAGCTGAATTATCTGAACATCACGACCCGCCGGCGTGAGAGGAGGCCCGAAAGTGGCGACGGATCGAATGTCTACAGAGCCCCCCGTGAGACTACGGCCGGTCTACTCCTCCGCTGATCCGAGTGTCAACCCACGGAACGTCAGGACGAGCCCGCTGGTCTGACCCCCATGCCGCCGTGCGAGTGCCAGTCGGGCGACCAGCCGTGTGATTACCGCGATGGCAGCAAGCCAACCTCTTTCATGAACGTAGCTGCATCCCAATAATCAGATTCGCGATGGATTTTACCAGCCTCGAGTTCCAGGATGGTCGTGCCACGCACCGACGAAAAGCGCTTGCCAGTGGCCGGTATCCCTGGGAAGTCGCCTCTGTGCGTGCCTGACATGACCCACTCGATGAACGTTCGCGCACGTATCGATCGAAGGCGCGCATGGCCGACTCGATCGCGTGCTCATCCGCGAGCCGGACTTCACGCATCCAGGCTTCCTGGCTGCCGGGCTTTCCTGGACGGGAGGGCCTGCGGTCCAACGCCGAGGAGAAAGCCCAACAGGACGAAATGCATTGGACGACCGCTCAGCCCTGGTGCGCGACGACGCGCTGCTTTTGCACGCCCAGGTTCTGGATGCTCAGCGTCATGACGTCGCCCGGCTTGAGGAACACCGGCGTCGGCTTGATGCCCAGGCCCACTCCGGGAGGCGTGCCGGTCGCGATGATGTCGCCCGGGAGGAGCGTCATGTATTGGCTGACGTGCGACACGATCTTCGCCACGCTGAAGATCATGGTGCGCGTGTTGCCCGTCTGCATGCGCTGGCCGTTCACATCGAGCGCCATGTCGAGGTTCTGCGGGTCGGTGATCTCGTCGGTGGTGACGAGCCAGGGTCCGATGGGCCCCGCGGTGTCGAAGCCCTTGCCCTTGTCCCACTGGGTGGTCGCCATCTGGAACGAGCGCTCGGAGACGTCGTTGACGATGCAATAGCCGGCGACGTGGGAGAGCGCCTCGGCCTCGCCCACGTACTTCGCGGTGTTGCCGATGACCACGCCGAGCTCGACTTCCCAGTCGAGCTTGGTCGAGTTCCTGGGCTGGATCACGTCGTCGCTCGGCCCGCTGATACAGGTGGTCGCCTTCATGAACACGATCGGCTCCGATGGGATCGGCAGCCCGGCTTCCTTGGCGTGGTCGGAATAGTTCAGGCCGATGGCGATGAACTTGCCGATGCCGACATAGGGCACGCCGTAGCGCGGCATGCCGTTCACGAGCGGCATCGTCTCGGGCTTGAGCCGCGACAGCGTGCGCAGCTGGCGCGGCGAGATCTCGTTCGGGCCGATGTTGTCGATCTCCTTCGAGAGGTCCCGCAGGCGGCCTTCGCCGTCGATCACGCCGGGCTTCTCGTAGCCCTGCTTGCCATACCGGCACAGCTTCATATCGTCATTCCCCCATCGATCGAGTAAGCATTTCCGGTGGCGAACAGCGATTCGTCCGAGGCCAGGAACACCAGGATCCCCGTGATGTCGTCCACCGTGCCCAGCCGTCCCATGGGCTGGCGCGCGACGAAGTCCTTGCGCGCCTGCACCGGGTCGGCGAAGGCATTGATCCTTCCCTGCAGCGACGGCGTGTCGACCGTGCCGGGGCAAATGGCATTGCAGCGAAGGCCTTGTTTGACGTAGTCGGCGGCGATCGACTTGCTGAGTCCGATGACCGCGGCCTTGGTCGCGCCGTAGATGAAGCGGTTGGGCAGGCCGCGAATCGACGAGGCGACCGAGGCCATGTTGATGATCGAGCCGCGCCCCTTCCTCAGCATCCCCGGGATGAAGGCGCGCGACACCAGGTACATGGACTTCACGTTGACCGCGAAGCCCTGGTCCCAGTCCTTTAGCGTGGCGTCGAGAACGGTGCCGTGTTGCACGATCCCGGCGCAGTTGAACAGGACATCGATGTCGCCGACTTCGCGCGCCACGCCGTCGATCGCGACCTCGTCGGTCACGTCCAGCACGCGCGTTTGAATTCGCTCCTCCTGCAGAGAGGAAAGAGCCTGCTTGTTGACGTCGGTGGCCCAGACCTGCGCGCCCTCGCGCGCGAAGGCCAGCGCCGCGCCACGTCCCATTCCCTGCGCCGCCGCAGTGATGAACGCGACCTTGCCTGCCAGACGTCCCGCCATGAGGGCAGCGATTATCCTTCCGTGCAGGGCGCGGTGTAGCACACCCGCGCCGTGCTCTGCTACGCTGCGGCACGGTCAAGCCGGAGGAGACGCAGGCGACAGAACTGCGTGTATCCGTCCCGTGGAGCGGTCAACGAATGAACCAGCTCGACTTCAAGGGCCGCACGGCGGTCGTCACTGGCGGCATGCAGGGGATCGGCGCGGCGATCGTGAAGCGCCTGGAAGCATCGGGGGCGAAGGCACGCGTCTGGGATCTGAACGGCGCGCCGAAAGTCGACGTCGCGGATGCTTCTTCCATAAGAAAGGCGACCGAAGATGCGCTGAGGGAGCTGGGGAAGATCGATGTCCTGGTCAACAATGCAGGCGTCGCAGGACAAAACGTCCCCACCGTGGACTATCCCATCGAGGAGTGGGAGCGTGTGCTGCGCATCAACCTCACCAGCCAGTTCCTGTGCTGCCGGGCGGTCGCGCCGCACATGGTCAAGGCGGGTTACGGCCGCATCGTCAACATCGCCTCGATCGCCGGCAAGGAAGGCAATCCCAACGCGGTGGCGTATTCTGCGTCCAAGGCCGGGGTAATCTCGCTCACCAAGTCGCTCGGCAAGGAGTTGGCGCAATCGGGCGTGCTGGTGAACTGCGTAACGCCGGCGGCGGCGAAGACCGCGATCTTCGATCAGATGACCGAAACGCACATCAAGTACATGCTCTCCAAGATCCCGATGGGCCGCTTCGTAGACGTCGAGGAGATCGCAGCGCTCGTGTGCTGGCTCGTTTCCGCGGACTGCTCGTTTTCAACCGGCGCGGTGTTCGACATCTCCGGCGGCAGGGCCACCTATTAAATGAAGAAGTCCAATCCAAAGCAGCGTTCGATCGAGTGGTTCGGGCGCCAGGACATCTACGGCTTCATCTATCGCAGCTGGATGAAGAACCGCGGCGTGCCGGACGACATGTTCGACGGCCGCCCGGTGATCGGCATCTGCAATACCTGGTCCGAGCTGACGCCTTGCAACACGCACTTCCGCGTCCTCGCCGACCACGTGCGCCACGGCGTCCTCGACGCCGGGGGCTTCCCCCTCGAGTTCCCGGTCATGTCGCTCGGCGAGACGCTGATGCGTCCTACCGCGATGCTCTACCGCAATCTCGCCAGCATGGACGTCGAGGAGTCGATCCGCGCCAATCCACTCGACGGCGTGGTCCTTCTCGCCGGCTGCGACAAGACTACGCCCGCTACGCTCATGGGTGCGTGCAGCGTCGACCTGCCCACCATCCTCGTCTCCGGCGGGCCGATGCTCTCCGGCAAGTACCACGGCAACGACATCGGCTCGGGGACCAACACCTGGACGATGTCGGAGGATCTGCGTGCCGGCAAGATCACGCTCGAGGAGTTCCACGAGGCTGAGTCCTGCATGCACCGCTCGCACGGCCACTGCATGACGATGGGCACCGCGTCGACGATGGCGTCGATGATCGAGGCGCTCGGCGTCGGCATGCCTGGCAACGCGGCGATTCCCGCGGTGGACGCACGCAGATACGACCTTGCGCGCATGGCAGGCCGGCGCATCGTCGATCTGGTCAAGGAGAACGTCTGCCTTTCCAGGATTCTCGCCAGGGAGGCGTTCGAGAATGCGATCCGCGTCCTGGCGGCCATCGGCGGATCGACGAATGCGGTGATTCACCTGACCGCCCTCGCGCGCCGCATCGGCGTCGATCTGGACCTCGACGACTTCGACCGGCTCGGCCGCGGCGTGCATACGCTTGTCAATCTGATGCCCTCGGGCAAGTACCTGATGGAGGATTTCTATTACGCCGGCGGCCTGCCGGCCGTGCTCCGGGAGCTGGGCGAAAACAACCTCCTGCAGCGCGACGCGTTCACGGTCAACGGCAAGACGATCTGGGAGAACAACAAGGACGCGCCCTGCTGGAATCGCGACGTCATCCACGGCTTCAAGTCGCCGTTCAAGAAAGACGCCGGCATCGCGGTGCTGCGCGGCAACCTCTGCCCCGAGGGCGCCATCATCAAGCCTTCCGCAGCGACGCCGAAGCTCATGACACACCGCGCCCGCGCGGTGGTGTTCGAGGACATCGAGGACTTCCACCGCCGCATCGACGACCCCAAGCTCGACATCGACGAGAGCTGCGTGATGGTGCTCAAGAACTGCGGCCCCAAGGGCTACCCCGGGATGGCCGAGGTGGGCAACATGCCGCTGCCGCCCAAGCTGCTGAAGAAAGGCGTCACCGACATGGTGCGCATCTCGGACGCGCGCATGAGCGGGACCGCTTACGGCACCGTGGTGCTGCACGTCTGCCCCGAAGCGGCGGCAGGCGGCGCGCTCGCTCTGGTCGAGAACGGCGACATGATCGAGCTGGACGTCGAACAGCGCAGGCTGGTGCTCCTGGTGACGGAAGACGTTCTCCTCGAGCGAAGAAAAAAGTGGAAGCCGCCGCCGGCGCCGCTCGAGCGCGGTTATTGGAAGCTGTACTTCGACCACGTGCTGCAGGCGAGCGAAGGCGCCGACCTTGATTTTCTCGTCGGCAAGAGCGGCGCCTTCGTGCCCCGCGACAACCACTGAGAGGCCCCCATGCTGCAGGGTGCATGACGTGGCGCGCGATTGACAGCCGCGATTTTTCGTGCCCTACGATTCGCACGAAGAAGGTTCGATCGAAGCCGCCCGACAACTCAGAAGGGAGAAATCGCGATGAAGCGCTTTCATCAGAGCCGGCTGCTCCTGCCCACCATCGGCGGCCTTTCGTTCATCTTCCTTCTGGCCGCGGCAGCGTTCGCCACCGGGCCGGAGACGGTGCAAGGGCCCGGAGCCGACCCTGAGTGCTTCAAGGCCTGGGGAAAGAACACCAAGTATTTTCAGTGGAACAAGAAGAAGGGACCTTACCGCATCGCGCTCGACAACGGCTTCATCGGCAATACCTGGCGCATCCAGATGATCAAGACCGCCAAGGCGTTTGCCGAGCAACCGGGCGTCAAGGGGAATTTGAAGGAGTTCAAGGTGATCTCGACGGGCGAAGACCTGCCCGCGCAGATCGCCGCCGCCAACAACTTCATCGACGCCGGCTACGACGCGGTCATCGTCAACGCGCTCAACCCGGCGGCTTTCGCGCCGGTGGCCAAGAGGGCCAAGGCGGCTGGGGTCGTTCTTCTGTCGTTCGACAACGTCATCGAGTCAGATGACAACATCGTCGTCAACGTGGACCAGGTCGATCTCGGCCGTCTCGCGGCGCAATGGCTGCTCAAGCAGATCAAGGCCGACAGCGGCAAGCTCCTCGAGGTCCGCGGCCCCTCGGGGAACTCGGTCGATCGCGATCGGCACGACGGGTTTCACGAGGTCCTGAAGAAATCGGGCAAGAAGTTCGAGGTGGTCGAGGTGGTCGGCAAGTGGGATGACGGCACGGCGCAGAAGGCGACCGCCGACGCGATCGCCATCCACAAGAATTTCGCCGGCATCTATGTGCAGGGCGGCTCGACCGGAACCGTGCGCGCCCTCCTCGACTCGGGGCATCCGATGGTCCCGATCTCCGGCGAGACCGAGAACGGCTTCCGCAAGCTGTGCGCCCAGAACGCGGCGAAGGGTCTACATTGTTCCTCGGCAGGGACGGGCCCGGCCCAGGTCGCGGTGACGATCAAGGCGGCGATCGCCGCGCTCCAGGGCGAAAAGGTCCCGCAATCGATCGCGCTGCCCGCGTCGTACGTCGAGTACCCGAACATCAAGGAAGGCTCGGACTTCTATCCGGCCCTCTCCGACAACTTCTTCGTCGGGAACTCCTTTCCCGCGTGCAAGATCGGGTTCTCCGCTGAAGAGATCATGGGCAAGTCGGAGGCCAATCAGTAGTCCGACGCCCCGAGCAGCATGACTCCGCTACTCCGCTTGGAGGGCATCTCGAAGCGGTACGGTGGCGTCCGCGCGCTGGCCTGCGCCCGCCTGGAATGCGAGCGCGGGCGCATCCACGCCGTCCTGGGCGAGAACGGCGCGGGCAAATCCACGCTCATCAAGATAATCGCGGGCGTCGTGAAGCCCGACGCCGGAACGATCGAGCTCGCGGGCAAGCCCATCGTGCTCGCGACTCCGGCAGCGGCGAACCGGGCCGGCATCGTCAGCGTGTTCCAGGAGCTGTCCCTTTTGCCCGATCTCACCGTGGCGGACAACATCGGGATCATCGATCCGCCGAAGAAGTGGGGCATGATCGACCAGCGCGCGCAGCGGCGCCTCGCCGAAGAGGCGCTGGCGAGGGTGGGCGCAGCCGATATCCATCCGCTCGCTCGGGTCCGCGATCTGGCGCTTTCGCGCCGTCAGATGGTGGAGATCGCCAAGGCCCTCGCCCGCGATCCGAAGCTCCTCATCCTCGACGAGGCGACGTCGGCGCTGACCGCGGCCGATGTCGCCACAGTCTTCACGGTGCTGCGGCAGCTGCGCGAAGAAGGGCTGGCGATCGTCTTCATTTCCCACCGCATGCACGAGATCGCCGAGCTTGCGGACGATTGCTCGGTCTACCGCAACGGCTGCCACGTCGCCACCTTCACCGCCGGCAGCAAGAGCCCGAGCGAGATCATCGAGATGATGATCGGGCGCGACGTGAAAAGCGTGTTCCCGCCGCGTC
>Ga0137408_1258829_pt1 | contig 11252 bp, 8 predicted proteins | sample CZOMad2_2_16fung_FD_141241 | JGI IMG/M metagenome (GOLD analysis project Ga0137408, IMG submission 141241) | Vadose zone soil fungal communities from Angelo Coast Range Reserve, California, USA - CZOMad2_2_16fungal (PacBio error correction) | ecosystem: Environmental > Terrestrial > Soil > Vadose...
CCCCCTCTGGGCCGCCGCGCAGGACATGGACGTGACGGTCTCGTTCCACGGCAATCACGCCGCGTACGGCGAGCACCTGGCCCGGCGCTACCTGGATAACCTTGTCCTCAGCCACGCCTGTGGCCAGCCGGTCGAGATGATGCTGACGCTCGGCGCGGCGGTGACGGGCGGCGTGCTGTCGCGCTTCCCGCGCCTGCGGATGGCCTTCCTCGAGGGTAACTGCAGCTGGTTGCCCTGGTGGCTCTGGGCCCTGGACGAGCGCTGGGAGGAGTGGGGCGACCGAGAGCTGTTCGAGCAGGACGCCAAGCCCTCGGAGCTGTTCCGGCGCCAGTGCTACGTGTCGGTGGAGCCCGAGGAGGAGCTCTGCAAGTACGTCGTCGCCGAGCTCGGCGACGACAACCTCGTGCTGTCGACGGACTGGCCGCACGACGACTCGCGGTTCCCGCACTCGATCGACTCGTTCCTGGCCCTGCCCTATCTCTCATCCGAGACGAAGCGCAAGGTTCTGTGGGACAATTGCGCCCGACTCTACAATCTCCAGCCCGTGAGCGTGGAGAGCCCCGGAGGGAACTGATGCCTTTCGACCTGGTGATCAAGAACGGGATGGTTGTCGACGGCTCGGGCTTTTCACGCTATCGCGCCGACGTCGCGGTGAAGGACGGCACGATTGTCGAGATCGGGAAGATCCGCGGCGCCGCCGCCACGACGATCGATGCCGACGGGCTCTTCGTGACGCCGGGCATCATCGACACGCATACTCACTACGACGCCCAGCCCTTCTGGGACAAGCTCTGCACCTCGTCGATCTGGCACGGCGTCACGACCGTGCTGATGGGCAACTGCGGGCTCACGCTCGCGCCGCTCCGCCCGGAGCATCGCGAGACGATGCTCGCGACCTTCTGCTGCGTCGAGGACCTGCCGGTACGCTCGCTGGCGGCCGTCACCCCCTGGAACTGGGAGACGTTCGGCGAGTACCTGGACGCGATCGACCACGGCCTCGGGCTGAACCTGATGCCGCTGGTCGGCCACAATCCACTGCGCCTGTCGGCGATGGACCAGGCCGCCTGGGACAGGGCCGCGACGGCCGACGAGATCGCCCACATGCAGCGGCTGCTGCGCGAGTCGCTCGAGGCGGGCGCCTGGGGCTGGAGCACCACCGATTCGCCGACGCACGCCGGCCCGGCCGGGCAGCCCGTGCCCACGCGCCTGGCCGCCGACGAGGAGCGCGTGGCCCTGGGCCGCACCCTCGGTGAGTTCAACCGCGGAATCATCGAGATCCTCCCGAAGGGCGCGGGCAAGCCGAGCCCGGCCGACCTCGATCACCTGCGCGACGTGGCGGTCGCCAGCGGCCGGCCGGTGTTCTTCCTGAGCTTCGACACCAACGCGTGGCCCTACGTCGAGAAGGCGACGCGGGAGGGCGCGCAGATGTTCAATCTGCTGCGGGCCATCCCGTTCAATCCGCGCTTCACGCTGAAGAAGACGACCTTCTTCCACAACCTCGATGTCTGGGACATCGTGATGCACCTGCGCCTGCCCGAGCGGCTCGCCGCGCTCGCCGACCCGGAGCGCCGCGCCCGGATGCGTGAGCAGGCGTTGAAGCCGCAGCGGCGCCGGCCCGGCGTGCCCGGTCGGCTCGTGCCGTGGCGCTCGATCTTCGTTCGCAAGGTGAAGCTCGCCAAGAACCTGGGGCTCGTCGATCAGAGCCTCATGGATCTGGCCGAGCGGCAGAACCGGCACGTCGCCGACGTGATGCTCGACCTGGCGCTGGAGGAAGAGCTCGACACCGAGTTCCAGCTCATGACCCGGTCGGCGGAAGAAGAGTCGCAGATCGCCGAGATGGTGAAGAGCGGCCACGCGCTGCCCACGCAGTCCGACGCCGGCGCCCATCTTAACACCAACTTCTGCACGGCCGGCGAGTCGAGCTATGTCCTGGGCCAGTGGGTACGCGACCGTGAGCTGATGACCCTCGAGGACGCCATCCGGCGCTTCACCTTCCAGCCGGCCCGCATCCTGGGGCTACGCGATCGCGGGATGATCCGCGAGGGACTGGCGGCCGATCTCATGGTGTTCGACCTCGCGAGCATCGGCATCAAGGAGGACGAGGTCACCAACGACGGCCCATCCGGCACGCCGCGCCGCGTGCAGGGCGCCGAGGGCGTCCACCAGGTCATCGTCGGTGGCCAGGTCGTGCTCGAGCAGGGCAAGCACACCGGGGTGCTGCCCGGTCGCGTGCTCCGCGCCGGTCGCTAACGCACCGAAGCGCTGAAATCGGCGGCGGGACGTCCTCCCGCCGCCGATCTATTCCCCGGCCACGCCCCCCTTCGGCGGGATGATCGGTAGCAGCAGATGGGATCCGCGCTCGCCGCCTGCTAGGATGTCGCGTGCGCCGACGGATCCTGGTGGCCGGCCCCCTCGTGCTGCTCGTCGCCAGCGTCCTCCTGAGCCTCGCCCTGGCCGAGATCGCGGTTCGCGCTCACATATGGAGCCGGCCCGTCTCCTTCCACATCGTGAAGTCCGTCTTCGGGCAGTTCGACGCCCGGTTCGGCCAGCGATTTCCGCCGAGCACGAGCAAGGTTCTCTCGCTCGTTCGCGACGGCGGGGTGGTCTGGTGCCCGGGGATCGTCGCGAGGGCCAACGCCGACGGGCTTGGAGGTCGGAGCACGCTGGCGGACGCCCGGAAGGCCGACTACGTGATCTTCACGACCGGGGATTCGTTCAGCTACTGGATGCGCTCGGACCTGACGATACCCGACGTGATCGAGTCCCGGCTGAGCCAGAGAACCGGTCTCAAGGTCGTGAACCTGAATTTTGCGCGCGGCACCTACGGGGTGCTGCAGATGCTGACGCTGGCCGCCGAGATGTACCCGGTCCTCAAGCCCGATCTCATCGTCGTCCAGCTCATCAGCGACGACCTGACGCGCGGGCGCTGGTGGACACGCGAGGCGGTCATCGACGGCCGGCCGCGGGCGCAGATCTCTCCCCGCCCGGACGGCTTCGACGACCCCCGGATCACCAACGAGCAGGACGTCGTGGATGGGCGGGCGACCGAGGCATGGTGTCGCGGACAGCTCGGCGCTCAGCAACCGGATGCGGTCGTGAAGGATTCGGTCGGCTACTACCGCGCCTATCTCCGCGCGAAGGGAATCGGCTTCGACCCCTTTTCGCCGACGAAGTCGTACCTGATCGACGCCGCGTGGAGCACCCTCTTCGATCGGCCCTTCTACGCGCAGACGGCCCTGAGTCTGATTCCCCGGGTGACGGCGAAGGAATTCCTGGCCGATCCGGGCTACCATGACGCAGTGCAAAAGCTGACGCGGTCCGGTGTGCCGCTGATTCTGGTGCATCTGCCGAACAAGGCGGAGATCGTCGTCGGCCGCCCGTTCCGAGGACGGGAAGCGGAGTCGATCTGGATCCAGCTCGAGCAGGATCTCGGCACGCGGATCGCGACGCTCGCGGCGCTGGAGAATCGTCCGGCGGCGCCCGCGAACATCGACCTGCAGCCCAACAACGCGCACCCCAGCCTCGACGGCATCAGGTTCTACGGTGAATACGTCGCGGGAGTGATCGAGCCTCGCATGAAGCGCCGGTAGGCTGTGCCTGGACCTGGGAACGACGACGACGAGATCAGGCACCTCCTGCGCGACATCCGCGATGCTCAGCGCGAGCACGGCGCCGAGTATCGGCGCGTGACGGAGCGCCTGGTCGAGCTGCAAGAGCGTGCGGTGACGCAGCAGGAGCAGCTCGGCCGTCTCTACCGGCGCCTGGTGCGGGTCGGCGGGGGCCTCCTGGCTGTTCTGCTGGCCCTGCTTCTCTTCCTGGTCCTCATCTACTACCTGCTCTCCGGGTGGTCGCGCTATCTCTTCGGCGTCTAATGCTAGGATCTCTCCCATGATCGGCGAAGCGCATCCCAGGCTCGGCGGCGAACGGTTCGTGAAGGGCAGCGGGCGGTTCGTGGAGGACGTGCGCGTGCCGGGCATGCTGCACGGCGCGGTGCTCCGCTCGCCGCACGCGTACGCTCGCCTGATCTCGATCGACGCGAAGCGCGCCCGCGATCTTCCGGGGGTCCAGGCGGTCTTCACCGCCGCCGACGTGCCGCCGACCGCGATCATCCCCAACCGCGTCCCCGCCCCCAAAGGGACCGAGAAGTATCTGCAGCCGGCCATCGCCCGCGACGTCGTCCGGTTCGTCGGAGAGCCGGTGGCCCTCGTCGTCGCCGACGACCCGTACATCGCGCGCGACGCCCTGGAGCGGATCGACGTCGTCTATCAGCCGCTCCCGGCGTGCCCCTCCACCGCCGAGGCCCTCGGACCCGGGGCGGCCCGGCTCTTCCCCGGCACCGATTCCAACAACGTGGCGACGATCACCATGCGCGTGGGCGACACCGACAAAGCGCTCGCGGGGGCCGCGCTCGTGCTGCGCGAGCGGTTCTCCTACCCGCGGCAGACCGCCGCCGCGCTGGAGACCCGCGGCCTCGTCGCGGTGCCACCCGATCCTCGCGGCGGCGAGCTGCACCTGATCGGCTCGACCAAGTGCATCCACATCAACCGGACGATCCTGGCGCCCATTTTCGGGATTCCGCTGGGCGCCCTGCGCCTCACCGAGGTGGACGTGGGCGGCGGCTTCGGCGTGCGCGGCGAGCTCTATCCCGAGGACATCCTGGTACCGCTCGCCGCCATGAAGCTCGGGCGGCCCGTGAAGTGGATCGAGAGCCGGCGTGAAAACCTGATGGCCGCCAACCACGCGCGCGAGGTCGCCTACGAGATCGAGATCGGCTTCGACCGCGACGGGCGGATCCTCGGCATCCGCACGGTGATCCACGCCGACATCGGCGCCTATGTGCGGACGGCCGCGCTGGTCCCCGCCGAGTTCGGCGCCGCCCTGCTCCCCGGCCCCTACCGCGTGCCGAGCTACGCGTGCGACCTCTGGTCGGTCGTGACCAACAAGACGCCGGCCGGCACGCTGCGCTCGCCGGGGCGTCCGGAGTGCAACTTCGTGCGCGAGCGACTTCTCGACCAGGCCGCAGCGCGTCTCGGCCTCGATCCCGCGGAGCTTCGCCGGCGCAACCTGATCCGTCCGGACCAGATGCCCTACGACTGCGGCACCAAGTCGTTCGGCGTGAGCACGGTCTACGACTCCGGCGACTTTCCGGCGCTCTTCGACGAGCTGCTGCGCCGGCTCGACTATCCGCGCGCGCGCGCCGAGCAGGCGGCGATGAACGCGCGGCCGTCGGGGCCGCGGCGCGGGATCGGGATGGCGGTTTACGTCGAGAAGACCGGTCTGGGCCCGTTCGAGACTACGCAGGTGGAGGCGCGGCCCGACGGCACGCTGGTGGTCGACACGGGCGCGTCATCGATGGGGCCGGGGCTCGAGACTGTGCTCGCTCAGATTCTCGGCGAGGCCCTCGGGCTTCCGGCGCGGCTGTTCGATGTGCGCCACGCCGACACCGCCGCCGTCGAGAGCGGCGTCGGTACCTACGGCTCGCGTGGCACCGTCACCGCCGGCAACGCGGCCCATCTCGCGGCGGCGAAGCTGATCGCCGAGGCCCGGCAGCGCGCCGCCGAGCGCTGGGCCGTCGCCGAGAGCGAGGTGACCTACGCCCACGGCGCGCTGGAGGCTCGCGGGCGTCGCACTACCCTGGCAGAGCTGGCCCGCGAGCGGCGGCTCGCCGCCGGCGCCTCGTTCGAGGTGCCGAAGGTGACGTACGCGGGCTGCGCCGCGGCCGTCATCGCCGACGTCGATCCCGACACGGGCTCGATCGCTCTCCAGCGAGTCGTCGTAGGCGCGGACGTCGGTCGCGCCGTGAACCCGGCGCTCGTCGACGGCCAGCTCGTCGGCGGTGTGGCCTTCGGCATCGGCAACACGCTGCACGAGAGCCTCGCGTACGACGCGGGCGGCCAGCTCCTGTCGTCGACGTTGATGGACTACGCGCTGCCGCTCGCCACCGACGTTCCGCCCGTCGACGGCTTCTACCAGGAGGTTCGGGCGACCACCAACCCGCTCGGCCTTCGCGGTCTCGGCGAGTGCGGTAACCCCGGCCTCGGCGGCGCCATCGCGAACGCGGTGTGTGACGCCCTCTCGCCCGCCGATCTCTCGATCACGGCGCTGCCGCTGACACCGGCGAGAGTCTTCATGGCTTCTCGCGCGCTGCGCCCGCGTTCGAGCTCGTAGTCGATGGCCTGGTGGTGCTGATGACGCGCTGGCTCGGTCGGCTCACGCTTGCCGTTGTCGCCGTGCTGCTGGCCGTCGGACCGGCAGTCGCCGCGGACGAGCAGCAGGCGTGGGCCGCGCTGACCGGCGGCGGTCACATCGCGCTGATTCGCCACGGCAACGCGCCGCCCGGGTACGGCGGCGACCCACCGGGCTTCAGGTTCGACGACTGCAAGACGCAGCGGAACCTCGACGACAAGGGGCGCGCGCAGGGCAAGGCGCTGGGCGAGGCTTTCCGGAAGCACGGCGTGCGCGTGGACCGGGTCCTCTCCTCGCCTGTGTGCCGCTGTATGGACACGGCCTCGTTGATGGCCGTCGGCACCGTCGAGAGCTCGTGGGCGCTCGTGCCCGACCGCGACCCGACCAACCGCGCTCGACTTCGCGAGCTGAAGGAGATCGTCTCCACCTGGCGCGGGCCGGGAACGCTCGTGCTCGTGTCCCATGGATTTACAATCGAGCCGCTGATCGGCATCGTCCCCGACCAGGCTGAGGTGATCGTTCTCAGGCCGACGCCGGGCAGCGGCAACGGTTCGAGCATCGTGGGAAGGATTCCGGCGCCACGCTAGGACCGGGCGACCGATCGTAGTCGTCGCTGAGGGAGAATCGATGAGCGAGAGCCGCCGCATCAAGACGATGTGCCCGATGAACTGCCACCCGACGTTCTGCGGGATGGAAGTCGAGGTCCAGGACGATCGGGTGCTGAGCATCCGGGGCGATGCCGACAACCCCGACAGTCATGGCTTCCTGTGCATCCGCGGTCAGGCTTCGCGCGAGATCGTCGAGAACCCGCTGCGCGTGCTGCGTCCGCGCATGCGCGACGCGCGCCGGGACGACGCCTGGCGCGACGCCTCGTGGGACGCGGCGCTCGACCGCATCGCGGACGCGATCCGCACGGCGGGGCCCGAGTCAGTGGCGGTCTGGATGGGCCACGGCATCATCGTGAACACGGCCGCCCGGCGGCTGGTCCCGCGCTTCGCCAACCTGTGCGGCTTCCAGACCTGGGAGCCGGCCATCGTGTGCTGGGGCCTCGGCGGCTTCGGCATGTCGCTCACCGGGCCGGTGCACGTCAACACGAAGGAGGACATGGGGGCGCACTCCGACCTCATCATCCTGTGGGGCGCGAACCTCGCCAGCCAGCCGAACACGGCGCCGCACCTGGTCGCCGCGAAGCGGCGCGGCGCCCACATCGTCGCCATCGACGTGCGCCGATCCGAGGCGTTCGACCAGGCGCACGAGAGCCATCTGATCCGACCCGGCACCGACGCAGCGCTGGCCCTGGCGCTGATGCACGTGATCATCGGCGAGGGATTGCAAGATCGGGCGTTCGTGGTGAATCACACGACCGGCTTTTCAGAACTGGGGGCTCATGTCGCGCAGCACTCGCCGGAATGGGCCGAGCGGGAGACCGGAGTGCCGGCGGCGGCGATCCGCGCGCTGGCCCGGCGCTATGCCGCGACGAAGAAGAGCATGATCCTGATCGGCGGCTCTTCGATGCACAAGAGCGCCAACGGCTGGCAGGCCGGGCGCGCGATCACGTGCCTGCCGGCGCTCACCGGTGCGCTCGGCCAGCCGGGCGCCGGCCTCGGTCCCCGTCATGCCGCTCAGAGCAGCGGCATGGGTATGGGCAGTCTCGACGGCGGCGAGCGCCGGCCGGCCACGCGCTCCGGTCGCCCGTACATGATCAGCGAGATGAGCAGCATCCTCGACGACCTCGACGCCGGGCGAATCAAGGTGCTGCTCCTCTTCGGCACCAACATGATCTCGTCCTTCGCCGACGCCTCGCGCGTCAGCCGCGCCCTCGATCGGATGGACCTCGTGGTCAGCCACGACCTGTTCATGCAGGACACTTCGCGCAACCATGCCAACATGGTCCTGCCGGCCACCTCGTGGCTCGAGGAGACCGGCTTCAAGGTTACCAACACGCATCTCTATCTCATGGACCAGATGATCTCCGCGCGCGGCGAGACCCGGTCGGCCATCTGGGTGATGGACGCGCTAGCGCAGCGCCTGGGTGTCGAGGACGTCTTTCCGTGGAAGAGCACGGACGACTTCCTCACCGCGATCTTCGACCATCCCGCGATCGGCCACGTCACGCCTGACATGCTCCGCGCTCAGGACGGGCGCCAGTCGCTTGCCGTGTCCCACGTGGCCCACCCCGACCTGAAATTCCCGACGCCGTCGCACAAGGTAGAGTTCTTCTCGGAGCGCGCTGCCCAGCTCGGCCTGCCGACGCTCCCGGTGTACGAGCCGATCGCCGAGGACGCCACGCGCCAGCCGGAGCGCGCGGCGCGCTATCCCCTCCTCTTCCGCCAGGGCCGCGCGCTGACGCATTTCCACGCGTTCTACGATCAAGGCCGAGCCCTGCCGACCCTCGCCAAGGCCGATCCGGAGCCGCGCCTGTGGATCAACCCGACCGACGCGGCAGCCCGAAGCCTCGCCGACGGCGACGCGATCCGGATCTTCAACGACCGTGGGGCGATGGATGCCCGGGCTCAGGTGACCGATCGGGTGCCGGCGGGCGTCGTCTGGATGCGCGACGGCTGGGCCGGCATCAACACCCTCACGAACGGTGGGCGTGCCGTGCCGGACGCCGCGGCCAAGGCTTTCCCCGGCGGGCAGGCGGCCTATGAGGCGCGCGTTGAGGTCGGCTCGAGCGGTCGGGGCTGAGCCCTCTACGCGGACCGTCGGCTCCTCTCTCGGGCCGACGCGCAGACAATCGCGCCCTCGCGTCGGCCGTAGGCGCTGGTGTGCGGGCGTCGCGGCGACCGTCATGCTCGTCGGCGTTACTATGTCGGTCGGCGTTCAGCCGGCCCCGGCCTACACGGAGGTCTTCTATCCAAGCGGCGGCCTGCGGATACAGGCCTATCTGTACAGGCCGGAGGGCGGTGGGCCTTTTCCTGCCGTCATCTACAACCACGGCTCGCGGAGCGGACGGGAGCGTCAGTCCGTGCCGTTCGAACACATCGGCCGCCTTCTGACGAGCGCGGGATACGTGGCGCTCGTCTCCGAGCGCCGCGGCTACGGCCGATCCGACGGGGTCACGTGGCCCGAGGACGTCGGCAAGACCCGCGGCCGGGTGGTCGGCCGGCTCGACGAGGAGACCGACGACGTCCTGGCCGCCGTCGACTTTCTGCGGACGCAGGCGTTCGTGGACACGAAGCGCCTGGGCGTGATGGGCTGGTCGTTCGGTGGCATCGTGACGATGTTCGCGGTGAGCCGCAGCAACGCCTTCGCGGTCGCCGTCGATCAGGCGGGAGGCGCCCTCACCTGGAACGGCAACCCGGACGTGCGCACCGCGCTCACCGCCGCCGCGCAGAAGTGCACGACGCCCACGCTGCTGCAGGTGGCCGAGAACGACCGCACGACCGACTCCATCACGACCGTCGCGAAGATTCTCGAGAAGCGCGGCGTCCCGCACCGGATGGTGATCTATCCGCCGTTCACGGCCGGGGCGCCGCAATCGTTCGGGACCGGCGCGCTCGGCCACATGGTGTTCGCCGAACGCGGCACGAGCGTGTGGTCGGGGGACGTGCTCGAGTTTCTGGGGCGTTATCTGACGCGGCCGGTTGGATGAGGACCGCGACGAGCTGAGCCACAGACCAGGCCGCGACTGCGCTCATTCGATCACCTTGTCCGCGCGGACCGCGAGGGACTGCGGAATCGTCAGTCCGAACGCCCGGGCCGTTCTGAGGTTGATGAGGAGCTCGAACTTGGTTGGCTGCTCGAAGGGCAGCTCGCCGGGCTTGGCGCCCTTCAGGATCTTGTCGACGTGGTTCGCCGACCTGCGGATGATGGTGTTGAGGTCGGGTCCGTAGCTCAACAACGCGCCGCCCTCGGCCCACGGTCCCCAGCCCGACACGAGAAGGATGCGATGTCTGGCTGCCAGGTCGATGATCTGCTTCCGGTTGAGCGCCATCTGGCGAGACGACGCGACGATGACGGCTTCCGCTCGGCTGGTCGAGGCGGCCCGGAAGGCGCCGTCGAAGTCCCCGAGATTGCCGACCTCCAGGGATTGAACCGAGACGCCCAGGCGCTGCCCGGCGACCAGTGTCTCCTTGTACTCGAAGTCCGGGTGGGCGCGATTCCAGAGGACCGCGACGCGCGAAATCCCCGGCGCGGCTTCCTTGAGGAACTGCAGTCGCTTGGCCGCAAGGTCGGAGGAGACGAGCGTGACGCCGGTGATGTTGCCGCCCGGCCGCGCCAGACCACCGACCAGCCCGGCCTGAACGGGATCGAGGCTCACGATCACGACCACCGGGATGGTGGCGGTCGCCGCCTTGATCAACGGCGCCACGTCCCCGCCCAGAGCGTAGATGACGTTGGGCTTCAGGCCGACCAGCTCGCGGGCGAGGTCGGGAAGCCGCTCGGGCTTGCCCTCCGCGCCCCGAACCTCGAGGTAGATGTTGCGGCCTTCGACGTAGCCGAGGTCGGTCAGGCCTGCGCGAAAGGACGCAAAATTCGGGTCGGTCGCGGGGTTGCCGAAGAGCAGCACGCCGACGCGCGGCTGGGCCGCGGCCGTGAGCGGCGTGGCCGCGAGGGCGATCGAGACCAGAAGGAGCGTCAGTCGGCGCATCGGGGCCTCGATGCCGCACTCATCGCGCCGGCGCCCGGATTCTACGCGTACAGGTGGCAGGCCACCTGGTGGCCGGCGACCTGCTCGCGGAGCACCGGCTCCACCTCCGCGCAGACCGGCAGTGCCTGAGGACAGCGCGGGTGAAACCGGCAACCCGGCGGCGGATTGAACGCGCTCGGGACCTCACCTCTCAAAATAACCTCCTCGCGGACGTCGTCGGGGTGCGAGGGCAGCGCGTTGTTCAACAGCACCTGGGTGTAGGGATGGAGCGGCCGCTCGTAGAGCTCGTCGGCGGTCGCCGTCTCGACGAGCTTGCCCAGGTACATCACCCCGATGCGGGTGCTGACGTACTTCACCACCGCCAGATCGTGGGCGATGAACAGATAACTCACGCCCAGCCGATCCTGGATCTCGCGCAGGAGGTTCATCACCTGGGCGCGGATCGAGACGTCGAGCGCCGACACCGCCTCGT
>Ga0137408_1006863_pt1 | contig 11200 bp, 8 predicted proteins | sample CZOMad2_2_16fung_FD_141241 | JGI IMG/M metagenome (GOLD analysis project Ga0137408, IMG submission 141241) | Vadose zone soil fungal communities from Angelo Coast Range Reserve, California, USA - CZOMad2_2_16fungal (PacBio error correction) | ecosystem: Environmental > Terrestrial > Soil > Vadose...
ATCGTTCGCGTCGCGTAAGTCTACGACATCATGGACTTCCACGTCGGAATTGACGCTGAGCCGCCGAACGCCCTAACGTGGATTCGTCGATGTCTGTGACAGCGGCCTGGCCTCTCCTGGCGTTCGTGGTCGTCCCCGGCGTGTTCGCCTGGTGGAGCGGGCACCGTCTCGTCCGCCGTCAGGACGATCCGGCGCTGGCCGAGCGGCTCCTGGCGCGCGCCCAGCACACGTGGCGCGTGATGCTCCTGAGCTGCGTCGCCCTCGTCTTCGCGGCCGGACAGTACTACTGGTTCGCGGTGCTCGGGCTCGTCGTCGGCCTGTGGCTGGGCGATTACCCGTCGCGCCGCGTGCTGCTGGACGAGCGCTGGGGACTCGGCACCTACCTGCTCTGGCTGCTGCGCTTCAGCATCGCGTGGCTGGGCTTCTGGTTCGTGCTGCTGCTGGCGCCGACGGTGATCGCGGCGGCGGACGTCTGGCGCTGGCCCGTCGCCTGGACGCTGGCCGTGATCCTCGGCCTGTGGGCGTTGCGCTCCACGGAGACGTTTCTCTGGCTGGTGGGGGCACGGCCGCGCCTGTGGCGAACGGAGTGGCAGCGGATCATCGATCGCTCACGCGCGACGCGTCCGCTCCTGTTCGAGATGCCGGTGCCCGGCGGCCGCTTCGTCACCGCGTTCGCGTTTCCCTCGGCGAATGCGCCGAGCGTGCTCTTCACCGAGTCCGCGGTGCAGCTCCTCAGCGCGCGCGAGCAGGCGGCCGTCTTCGCCCACGAGGTGGCCCATCTGGAGCACTACGGTCGTCGGGGGTCTCGCATCGTCTGGGCACTCACCTACGGGCTCGTGCTCACGGCGCCGCTGGGTGCCGCGCTCGCCCTCGATCGACTGCCCGGCGGGCGAGTCATCGCCGCCTGGTCAGTGGTGCTCGTGGCGGGCTTCGTCTGGAACCTCTCGCTCCGGAAGACGCATGAGACCGAGAGCGACATCCGCGCGTTGGATCTGTGCGAGGACCCCGAGGCGCTCGTCAGCGGGCTCACGAAGATGACCATCGCCGGCCGCATGCCACGCCGCTGGAGCGTCGAGCTCGAGCACGGCTCGTCGCATCCGAGCCTCGCCCGTCGCTTGCATGCGATTCGCCGCGTGGCCGCCATCCTCGTCATGCCGTTCGACGACACGCTGGTCGTGGCGACCACGCGGCCGACGGCGCTGGTCATCCTCGACCACGAGGGAGTGTCGTGGGTCGAGGCGCGCGACCCGGCCGAGCGGAATCCCGAGACCCTACGCGCGACGGCCAGGTCGCGGTGGTCGGTGCCGTACGACGAGCTGGTCGAGCTCCGGGTGCGCGCCGCCTGGTGGGGCGACGCCTCGCTGGTCGCGCGCGACCGCAGCGGCGCGTCGCGCGCGGTGCAGATCGCTCCGGGCGAGGTGGAGCGGCTCCAGCGCAAGCTCGACGCCATCGAGCCCCGGCTCGCCCACGACACCTTCGTGAGCGAGCCGCCGGCGGTGGCCGGACGCTTCACCGCGATGGCGCTGGCGGTTGTCACGACGTTCGTCGACGGCCTGCTGGCGCTGGGTCTCATCACCGGTCTCGTCGCGATCATCCGACCGAGCCGCGCGGCGCTGGCGGCCGTCGCCGGCGTCTCCGGCGCCTGCCTGCTCGCCTTCGCCGCCGACATCGGTGTGCGCAGCCCGACGTGGGCGACGCTCGCGTACGCGGCCGGCGCGGGGCTCGTGTGCGTCGTCGCCGTCTGGCTCGCCGTGCAGCCGCGCACCTTCGCCATTCGCCCCGCCGACTACCTCCCCATCCTCGCCGTGCTGGCCGTGGCCGTCGCGCTGACGTGGGGACCGCTGCTCGCGCACCTCATGCGCACGACCAGGCGCGGAGCGGTGACCGTTCACCTCCTCGGCGGCGCGCCGGTGCTGTGGGCGGCGCTGCTCGCGCTGGCGGCCGCGCTCTCGACCGTCCCGCGCCGGGTCGTGCGGTGGTCGGCCGCCGTCGTGCTCGCAGCGGCCGCGGTCGGCGGGCCCGGCGTCAAGCTCGTCGACACGCTCGTGACCTCGCGACCCGGCGCGGTCGGCGAGATGGAGCGCGGCACGCTGGAGCGCACGACCCAACTCGAGCTGCCGTGGCGCAGCAGCACGCTGCGCGTCTCGCCGGCCGGTGCCCGCACCGCGGTGATGACGCGAGACGCGCCGCGCGCGCCCGAGCACTTCCTCATCCTCGCTCCGGAGGGCGGACGCGCCGATGTCGAGGCGCGCGACCTCCGTTTCGTCGACGACAACAACGCGCTGATCCTGGTCGAGTCGCCGACTCGCACCACGCTGCAGCATCTGGAGCTCGCCGAGTCGGGCGCGACCGCCGGGTGGAGCATCGCGCTGCCGCCCCTGAGCGCGGCGAAGGTCACGTCCATCGAGCGCTCGGGCTGGGCTGCGGTCGGCTACGACGGCGACGCCGAGGAGTTCGTGGGGCTCGCCGGTCGCATCGGCAGCCCGGGCATGACCCGGTACCGATGGGCCGTCGACAACAGCGAGAGCATCGACGCGGAAGTGGTCGAGATCCTCCCGGATGGCCGCGGCTTCCGCGCCATCCGGGGCGTCACGACGCTGGCGGGCTTGCCGTGGGGCGGTTGGATCTACGATCGCCGAGTTCGGCGGCAGACGCGGCTGTGGCGGGTCAACGGCAACGTCCAGGAGCTGGTTGCCATCTGGCCCACGACGGCCGACTGTCGCCTCGTCGCCCACCCCGACGCCGACGTCGTCTGCGTCGGCGACCGCAACGACCGGACGCTGATCTGGCGCTTCGGGCTGGACGCGGCGCCCGCGCGTCCGCTCGCCGTGCCGGGACTCTCCCAGCGCACCGGCGTGAGTCCCGACGGCCGCTTCGTCGCGCTGTGGGGAAAGGACTCGCTGGTCGTCGTCGACCTCGATCGCGCCGCGGCGATGCGACGGCCGCTGCCGGCGGAGGCCGGCGTCCCGTCGCATCTCGTGCCGCTGGCCGATCGTCTCGTGGGGCTCTTCCGCCGGGCGCACGCGGCGCCCGTCCTCGAGGTCTTCGACACGCGCTGGTGAGCGGCGGTGGTACACTCGGCGTCCTCACAAGGAGGTCGGGTGCGATGAAGATTCTCTTCGTCGGAGCGGGCGCGATCGGCAGCTACCTCGGCGCATTCCTCACGCGCGCGGGACAGGACGTGACGCTCATCGATCCGTGGGCCGAGCAGGTCGAGACGGTCCGCGCGAAAGGCATCTCGGTCACCGGGCCGCACGACCCGTTCGAGGCGCGGCCGGCGATCTTCCACCTGCACGAGGCGCAGCGCCTGCCGCGCGACTTCGACATCGCCTTCGTGGCGATGAAGGTCTATGACACGGCGTGGGCGACCCAGCTCGCGCTGCGCCACCTCAAGCCCGAGGGCTTCGTGGTGGCCGCCGAGAACTGCTGGCCCGATCCCGTCGTCGCCTCGGTCGCCGGCAAGGAGCGCTCGGTCGGCCTCATCATGTCGAAGATCGGCGTGGCGTCGTGGAAGGCGGGCCATGTGGAGCGCGGCCACGAGCGCGGCGGCACCACCGGCCACGACGTCTTCCGCGCCGGCGAGCACGACGGCAAGATCACCCCGCGCACGCAGATGATCGCGGAGATGCTCAAGGTCGTCGACGGCTCGAAGCCGACCGACAACCTCTGGGGCGAGCGCTGGTCCAAGCTCTGCACCAACGCGATGGGCAACCCCGTGCAGGCCATGTCGGGGCTCGGCTCGTTCGAGGTGGCCTCCAGCGAGGTCGGGCGCGCGATCACCATCCACCTGGCGTCGGAGTCCGCGCGCGTCGGGCTGGCGCTGGGCTACACGATCCCCAAGATCAACGGCACGACCGCCGAGCAGTGGGCCGACGCCGGCCGCCGCGAGGCGTGGCAGGCCCTGGACGCGATGCTGACCCCGAAGTCGGCGAGCGGGCGCAACTGGAAGGCGTCGATGGCCCAGGACGTCGCCAAGGGCCGCCCGACGGAGATCGACTACATGAACGGCTTCGTCGTGGACAAGGGCCGCGAGAAAGGCATCCCGACACCGGTGTCGGCCGCCGTCGTCGAGACCGTGCGCGAGATCGACCGGCGCGAGCGCAAGCAGTCACCCGAGAACATCGGGCTCACGCTCAAGCGCGCCGGGGTCTAGCCATCATTCGGTCCTGCGCGCTCACGGTGGTCTTCATCGCTTCGATGCTCGTCGGCTCGACCGCGCCGGCGTTCGCGGAAGGATTCATCGACTTCTACCTCGGCGCGGCCGTCACGCGTGACTCCGACGCGAGGTGAGCAACCCGGGCTTCAGCGACACGCAGCGGATCGACTGGGACGCGTCCGTGACCTCCGGCGGTCGCTTCGGTTTCTGGTTCGACAGCCTGGAGTGGATGGGGCTGGCCCTCGACGGTTCCTTCTTCAGGCCCGACAGCGACTGCCGCTGATCAAGGACAAGGACTTTGCCCACGGCCGGCTGCAGCCGTACGTCGGCGTCGGTCCCAGCCTCTTCATTTCACGGCTGAGCGGCGATCTCGGGAACCGGGGCGGCCGCGCATCCGACACGTCCCTCGACGTCGGCGCCGACGCGCGCGGCGGCGTGATGGTCCTGCTCACGCACGTTTCCGCTTTTAGCTAGCCGTACTGGATGCCGATGATCTCGGCGACGAGGGCCGGGCGCTCCTGGCCCTCGATCTCGACGGTCGCCTCCGACGTCACGCGAAAGCCGTTGGCGTCCATCGGCTCGACGTTCTTCAGCTTGAACGACCGCAGCCGGATGCGCGCGCCCGCGGGCACCGCGTTGGTGAACCGGACCTTGTTGCTGCCGTAGTTCAGGCCGCGCTTGCGCCCGGTGACCTTCACCAGCGTCTGCGCCATGCGCGGCACCAGCGCGAGCGTGAGGTAACCGTGGGCGATGGTCTTGCCGCCCGGCATCTCCTTCTTGGCCCGCTCGACGTCGACGTGGATCCACTGGTGATCGCCGGTGGCCTCCGCGAACTTGTCGATGACCGCCTGGTCCACCGTCATCCAGTCGGACGGCCCCAGCTCCTTGCCGACGTGCTGCAGCAGCTCGACGGGCTTCTCGACCGTGAGCGTCATGCCGGCAGCCGCTCGTACATCCCGTGCACGTCCTGCCCGTGGAAGCGGGCGACGTGGTTGGTGGGCGCCAGCGGCTCGTCGTAGAAGAACGCGGGCAGCTCATCGTCCTTCGCCGTGAAACCGGCGCGGCGATTGAATTCGTACTCCAGCTTCAGCGTCTCGCGCCCCAGCGCCGGGAAGAAGTCCTTGGTGAGATTCGTGCCGAGCGCGACGTTGATCGCGTTGGCCAGCCACTCGGTGTTGGGCTCGGTCACGCTGCGGCCGAAGATGCACAACCCGAGCGAGTCGGTGGCCGCGCAGTTGATCTGCGCGATGAGGCTCTGCTCCAGCAGCGCGTTCAGATCCATCTCGCGCGTCTTGAGCCGCGGCAGGTTGCCCGCCGTGTGGTCCGCGCCCTGCGCCGTCGCCATCATCGAGATGCCGGTGGCCTCGACCACGCGCGGGTCGTAGGCGCTGATCGCCTGCTTCTTGATGACCGGCACGCGGCGGACTTTGTAGTGCTCGCCCACGCGCGCGGTGCCCTGCGCCCAGATCTTGCCCTGCGGCGTGCCCTGCATCATCTCGCGCAGGCAGGCGGCCATGAACTTGGCGTCGCCGAAGCGGCCGAGCCCCGCCTCCATGAGCACGCCGAGCGTGGCACCCGTCTCGATGGTGTCCACGCCCATGTCGTTGGCGATCTCGTTGAGCCCCGCGAGGTCGTCGGGCTCGGTGAGCCCACAGTTGGAGCCGAGCAGCCCGAGCGTCTCATACTCGACGGGCGAGACGATCTCCTTGCCGCTGGCGTCCACGTAGACGTTGCTGCACTGGATCACGCAGCCGGGCATGCAGGCGTGCGTCTGCTCGCCGCCGCGCCCGGTGTTGAGCGGCGCGATGAACTGGCCGCCCATCTTGAACGTCTCGCCGGCCTTCACGTCCGCCAGCTGACCGGCGCTGAAGTTGCGAACGGGCAGCCCGCCCATCTGGTTCTGCACGTCGGCCATGCCCATGGTGCCGAGGGGCTGGTAGAAGTTCGTGACGATGCCGTCGGCCAGCAGCATCTTGCTGTAGTCCTTGATGGCCGCGTTGGTCTTCTTGGGGTCCGCGAACGGCGGGATCTTGTCGAGGTCGAGCACGATCGCCTTCACCTTCTTGCTGCCCAGCACCGCCCCCACGCCGCCGCGCGCGGCCAGCCGCGAGGGTCGCAGGTCCTTGTCGGTGAAGGCGATGCCCGCGATGAGCCCCTGGTACTCGCCGACGGGACCACACAGCGCCGTGGCGACCTTCTTGCCGTAGCGCTCGAGGAGCATCCGGTTCACCTCGAAGTTGCCCTTGCCCAGGTACGGCCGGGCGTCGTCGAAGTCGAGGGTGCCGTCTTTCTTGAAGTGCAGCACCACCCAGTCGGGCGAGGCCCCGTGCAGCGTGAAGCCGGCAATCTTGAGCTGGCCCATGCCGTAGCCGAACGTGCCCCCGCCGTTGGACTCCTTGACGCCGCCCGTGAGCGGGCTCTTGCACCCGACACTCGTGCGGTTAGCGTTGGAGAACGACGAGCCGGCGAAGGGCCCGGCCGAGAAGATCAGCGGGTTGGCCGGCGACAGCGGGTCCACGGTCGCCGCACCGAGCTCGAGCAGCGTCCGCACGATGTGGTTGCGGCCGGCGTTCACCAGGCTCTCACCGGTGAGCTCCCGCTTCGTGACCGTCCGATCGCCCAGCTGGATGTCGTAATACGTGCGCATTTCTAGGGCTCCTCTCGGTCACAGAGTATACTTGATGATGATGCCCATTCGAGTCGACCCGGGCGTCGCCGCGAAGATCCTCGCGTATGCGCGCCTTCTCACCGCGCGCGGTTACGTCCACAACCAGCTCGGCAACGTCGCCATCCGCGTCCCCCACCCCGAGCACGAGCACGGTGTCATCTACACCAAGCACGCCGGCGTGTCGCTCGAGGAGGCCACCGCGGACAACGTCGTGATCACCGACGTGCCGACCGGCGCGCTGCTCCACGGCACGGTGCCGACGAGCGTGGGCCACCAGCTCAACCGGGAGATCCTGAGACTACGGCCGGACGTGGGCGCCGTCATTCACGTCCACCTCGACGAGATGATCGCCCTGTTCGCGTCGCGCGCGGTGAAGGAGCTGCGGGTGGTGTCGCTCGAGTTCCCGCTGATCATGGGCCGGCCGCCCGTGCTGCTGCCCTCGCACATGGACGTCGAGCAGGACGTCGGGCCCGTCGGCGGATTCATCCAGGACACGAACGCCATCATGATGGAAAATCATGGCGTCACCACGTTGGGCGCGACGCTGGCCGAGGCCTACCACCGCCTCAACACGCTGGCGGCCGAGGTGCGCCGGGTCACGCAGGCCGAGATGCTCGCGCGTGTCGCGGGCACCGAGGTCGCGTACCTGGCCCCCGACGCCGTCGACTTCATGTACCGCAACGCGCGTGAGCTGCAGTACGCGTCTATGGACCGGGGGGGCCTCGAAATGGCCCCCCCGACCCCCCAACGCTCGTAGCGCCCCGGGAAACCCGGGGCGCTCCTCGATTCGCTAATTCGAGACGGTCACCATCCGCACGGCCTGGCCTGTCCCGCCGGCGGAGTCGCGGACGGTGATCGTGACCGATTGGCTCCCGTTCGGCGCGGTGGCGGTGTTCCACGGCATCGACACGGGCCCATTGGAGGTCGTGTTCGTCGTGCCCACCGGGGTAGTTCCCACGCTCATCGTGTACGTCTTGTTGCCGGCCGCGGCGTTCTCGAGCCAGATCGTGAACCACGTGGTGCCGCTGACCGTCGCGCCATCCGCGCCCGGCTGCGTGATGAACACCTTGATCGTCGAGGGATTCTGGACGAACACCGAGCGCGAGGCCGTCGCCGTGCGGCCGGCGCCGTCGCGAACGGTGAGGCCGAGCGTGTGGCCGTTGTTCGACACGGTGGTCGTGTCCCACGAGTAGGACGCGGTCATGGCCGCGCCGGACGTGGTGAACACCTGGGTGCCATCCACGGTCAGCGTGAACGTGACCGGCCCCGGGGCACCGCCGGTCGAGGCGCTCATGCCGACGGTCACGGTGCCTTGGACGGTGGCCGCGTCCTCCGGGCTCGTGAAGAAGGCGGTCAGCTCACCATACGGGGAGTCGACCACGACCCTACGCTCCGCGGCGGCGCTACGCCCCGCGCCGTCGGTGACGACGAGCGAGAGGACGTGTTGGCCACCGGCGAGCGCCGTCGTATCCCACTGGTACGAGGCGCTGGTGGCCGTGCCGGACGTGGTGAAACGCTGGATGCCATCGATCGTCAGCGTGAACGTGATCGGCGTGCCACTGGCACCCGTCTCCGCCATGCCAATCGTCACCACGCCGGTGACGCTCGCGCCCTCCGCGGGGCTCGTGAACGACGCCGTCAGCGGCGGCGGGTCCGTCACCGTGACGCTGCGCGTGGCCGTCGCCGTGCGCCCGGCGCCGTCGCGGACCGTCAGGCCCAGGGTGTGCGGTCCGTTGGGCACGCTGTTGGCGTTCCAGTTGAACGACGCGGTGGCCGCGGTGCCCGAGGTCGTGAAGACCTGCGTGCCATCCACCGTCAGCGTGAAGACGATCGGCGTGCCGCTGGCGCCGGTCTCCGACATCCCGACCGTGACGTTGCCGAACACGGTCGCGCCCTCAGCCGGGCTCGTGAACGACGCCACCAGCGGCGGCGGCCCGCCCGCGATGACGACCGTGCGGTTGGCGCTACCCGTGTTGTTCGTCGAGTCACGCACGCTCACCGTGGCCGTGTGCGTGCCGCCGGAGGCCCCGGTGCTGTTCCACGGCATCGAGATCGGGCCGTTGGCCGTGGTCGCCGTGGTCGCCACCGCCGTGCCGTCGATGCTGAGCGTCAGATTCCGCGTGCCGGCGGCGGCGTTCTCGAGCCAGATCGTGAACCAGACCGTGCCGCTGACGGTGGTGCCGTCGGTGCCCGGCTGGGTGATGAAGACCTTGATCGTGCCCGGCGAGCCGACGGTGACATTGCGCGTGGCCGTCGCCGGGCGCCCGCCGCCGTCCTGCACCGTGAGCTGCAGCTGATGCGCTCCCGGCGCCAGGCCTGTCGTATCCCAGTTGAAGGACGCGGTCGCGGCCGTGCCCGACGTCGTGAAGATCGGGCTGCTGCCGCCATCGAGCCGCAGCGTCCAGCTGATCGTCCCGGTCCCGCCCGTCTCGCTCATGGCGACCGGCACCGTGCCGCTCACCGTCGCGCCCTCGGCGGGGCTCGTGATCGCCGCGCTCAGGGCAGGCTGCGTGACCGTGATGCGCCGCGTGGCCGTACCCTTGCGTCCGGCGCCGTCCTGCACGGTCGCCGTCAGCGTGTGCGGGCCGTCCGCGACCATCGTCGTGTCAAAGCTGCAGCTGAGGCTGCTGGTCGTCCCCGACGAGATGCAGAACACGATGGTGCCGTCGGGCGGCCGCCGCGGGTCGTCCACGCTGATGGTCCAGTTGAGCGTCCCCGTCCCGCCGCTCTCCGACACGGACACCGTGATGGTACGTAGGCCTTGTGCTCCCAGCCCGCGGGAAACGTGAAGTTCAGCGTGCCCACGAACGTGTAGGGCGACGCGGGGCCGTTGTTCATCTTCAGCACGATGATCCGGTTCGCGTTGTCCTTCGCGCTGATGACGAAGACCATGTTGCCGGTCACCGCGAGGCCCGTCCAGACGCCGACCGGGTCGGAGTACATGACCTGCCCCGGCCCGTCGGCGATGCCATCGTCGTTGGTATCGGTGAAGCGCAGGAGCGCGCCGGACGAGACGAAGAACATGCCTGACCCGTTCGGATTGTTCGTCGCGACCAGGATCGAGCCGTCGGACAGCCGCGCCAGCCCGTTCGGGTAGTTCAGTCCGGTGGCGAACGTGGTGATCCGGAAGTCGGCCGGATTGACCCGGGGATCGCCGCCGATCGTGAACTGGGCGGCGGCAGGATCGGCGGTGACGAGCGAGACGAGGCACGCAGCCAGCAGGCTGAGACGACGGACCAGGCGCATGGTTCACAGACTCCTTGTCGCGAGCGTTTGGCCCCGACTGTCGGGAAAGCAAGCCGATTGCCGAACCGGAATGCCCATATTTCGGGCCGTTTCGTGCGGTTTCTGCGCAGCCCGACTGAGTGGAGCGCTGCGACATATGCAGTCGCCTGCGGTATGCTTCGGCCTGATGCGCCCTGCCACCCGGACGTGGATCGCCGCCGTCGTCATCGGCTGCGTCCTCGTGGGCGGCGCGTACGCGCTCACGCGCTCCGGCAAGGGTCAGGGGGGCAAGACCTCGGGCGGCGCGTCGGCGGCCCCGGGGCCGCGCGCCACGCCCGTGGTCACCGCCGTCGCCCGAAGTGGCGACCTGCCCGTTTCCCTCACCGCGCTGGGCTCCGTCACGGCGCTCAACACCGTCACCGTGCGCAGCCGCGTCGACGGTCAGCTTCTCCGGACGCACTTCAGCGAGGGCCAGCTCGTGCGCCTTGGCGAGCTGCTCGCGGAGATCGACCCCAGCCCCTTCCAGGCCCAGCTCACGCAGGCGGAGGGCCAGCTCGCCCGTGACGTGGCCGCGCTCCAGAATGCGCAGCTCGACCTCGAGCGCTACCGCGTGCTCGTCGACAAGGAGATGATCGCGCGCCAGCAGTACGACACCCAGGCGGCGACCGTGCGACAGGCCGAAGGCGCGGTCAAAGCCGACCAGGGCCAGGTGGAGCTCATCAAGGTCCAGATCTCGTACACGCGCATCACGGCGCCGCTCTCCGGACGCGTCGGATTGCGTCTCGTGGATCCCGGCAACATGGTCAAGGCCAACGACCCCGGCGGCCTCGTCGTCATCGCGCAGATCGAGCCGATCGCCGTCGTCTTCGCCATCCCCGAGGACAGCCTGCAGCCGGTGCTCCGCCAGTACCGTGCCGGCAAGGCGGTGCCCGTGGACGCCCTCGACCGGGAGGGCAAGAAGAAGCTGGCGACGGGCGTGCTGGCCGCCGTCGACAACCAGATCGATCCGAGCACGGGCACCGTGAAGCTCAAGGCCTCGTTTCCCAACCTCGACGGCGCCCTGTTCCCCAACCAGTTCGTGAACGCGCGCGTGCTGCTGGACGTGCTGCCGAACGTCGTGCTGGCGCCGAGTGAGGCGATCCAGCGCGGCC
>Ga0137408_1355424_pt1 | contig 11196 bp, 10 predicted proteins | sample CZOMad2_2_16fung_FD_141241 | JGI IMG/M metagenome (GOLD analysis project Ga0137408, IMG submission 141241) | Vadose zone soil fungal communities from Angelo Coast Range Reserve, California, USA - CZOMad2_2_16fungal (PacBio error correction) | ecosystem: Environmental > Terrestrial > Soil >...
AATGCACTAGAGCATGATGAGTTTAGGTTGAAGCGAGGCGGATCACTTCTCCCTCGCCCCGCTTGCGGGGAGAGGGTCGGGGTGAGGGGGACTCTCCGCAGGTTCTGACTCGTTGAGAGTCCCCCTCACCCGGATCGCAAGAGCGACATAGCCGAAGCTTCGCTTCGGCGTTCTTTTCAAGGACGGCCGCCAAAGGCGGCCTATGCCTCTCCCCGCAAGCGGGGCGAGGTGATCCGAGCACTCGCGCCGATTCAACTCAAGGCCATCATGCTCTAACGAGTGCACAGGCTGGACGCGTGAAAGCCTGTGGTTGTGATCATTATACGCATATCCAGAATTTCTGCATCGGTCTGAGAGCACTACGCGCGCCAGCCAAGCGCGCTAGCCGACGCCGTATTTGTCGAACAAATCGGGCGCGAATTTCAGCCCGAGCCCGGGTCCGGTTGGCACGGTCATTTCGCCGTTGACCGGCATCGGCGGATTGTCGAACAGGCGCCAGGTCCACGGCATGTATTCGACCACCAGCCCGTTCGGCACGGCGGCGACCAGGTGCACATGGATTTCCGGCAGCAAATGACTGGCCACGGGCTTATTGAAGGCCTCCGCCATGCCGGCCACCTTCATCCATTGCGTCACACCGCCGACCCGCAGCAAATCGATCATGGTGATGTCGATGGCGTGGTGCGACATCGCCTGCCGCTGCGGCTCGATGCCCCAGAGATATTCGCCGGCGCAGATCGGCGTCGTCAACGCATCCGCGATCTTCGCGAGCCCCTGGTAGTCGTCGCATGTCGTCGGGTCCTCCAGCCATCCGAGGCCCAACGCTTCGACGCGGTGGCCGATCGAAATCGCCTCGGCTACGCTCCAGCGCTGATTGATGTCCACCATCAAATTGACATCCGGCCCGACCGCATCGCGGATCAGGCGGACGCGCTCGACTTCCTGCGCCGGCGTGAACCCTTCCACTGCCATTTGGGTCTTGATCTGGGAATAGCCCTTCTCGACCAGCGCCGAGGCGGCGCGCTCGAGTTTGTCGGTTGGCGTGGTGCGCGTCAGCGCGCCGCTGGCATAAGCCGGCACCTTGTCGCGCAAGCCGCCAAACAGCCGCGCCAGCGGAACGCCGAAGGCCTTGCCGCGGATATCCCACAACGCCGTATCGATCGCCGAAATCGCAAGGGTCGCTATGCCGGAGCCGCATGAGGCCGACGCGGCACGCAGTTTTTCTATCACTTGTTCGGTGCGCAGCGGGTCGTCACCCCTGATCAACTCGCCAAAATCCTCGATCGCTGCCTTGAGCGCGCGCACCAGTTTGCCGCCGAACCCGGTGACGCCAATGCCCTCGATGCCTTCGTCGGTTTGCACCTGCACCGTGAAGAATTCGCGCAGCATCCCGGGCATGTAGGGTGCGCCGACCAGCGGCTCTTCCAGCGGCAGCCGGACGAAATTTACGTTGATCTGCTGAATCCTCATCTTGTCCTCCGGCTCAGGCGACGCTCAGTTTGTCCAGAATAGCCGGATCGGGATGGCGCGGCTTGCTTTATGATAGTGGCCGGGCTCATGCGGCAGGGGCATTTTTGCATGTCGAATGCAGGATCGGGACCGCGGTCCGCTTCACGCGGCGCCGGCACAAAGAAGCCCGGCTCCGCAAGTTCAAGCAATTCGGCGACATATTCACCGACGCCGTCGCCCTGTTGGCCGCCCGGAAACAGCGCGACTGGTCCGGATCGGCGGTCGCGCCCCTCGCTTTCATGACGGCGCAGAGCTGCACGCGCAGGCCGGCAGATCCGGCCGCGGCGAAGGGGAACCGGCCAGCATAAGGTTGTCCACCTGATTGTGACGATCGCTGAGCCGAGACGGGCGGCTTTCGTGCGTCCTCTATTGCTTTCGCCTCCCGGTTGCGCTTGGGTGACCGTGGTCGGGGGACACTATCAAAATGCGGATTCTGGGAATCGTGGCGCTCGGCGCCGCGCTGGGCGGCTGTGCGTCATCCGCTGCGGATATTACACCCGCATACATCTCGCCTGTCGCCTATCAGACATATACCTGCCAGCAACTAGCGCTTGAGGCGCAGGCTATATCGACCCGGGCGGCTGCGTTGTCCGGCGCACAAGACAGTCAGCACACAAAAGACGGCTGGACGACCGCTGCGGCAGTCGTCATCTTCTGGCCAGCAGCATTCTTTGTGGGTGGAGACAAGCAGACGGCGGCCGAACTCGCCCAAATGAAAGGCCAGATGGTCGCGATCGAGCAGGCGTCGATTCAGAAAAAGTGCGGTATCCAGTTCCAGGGCAAGCCACCAGGAGCCTAATAGGGCCCGTCCTTTCATGGGACGTGTTGATCCGGTAAAGATTCGACATGCGAAAACCTGAGCCGAAAGAACCTGACGCCTTGAGCCGCGGCGCGTACAGCGCAACCGAGGGCCTCAGGCTGCTCAATTTCAGCCGCGGGCACAGTCCAGTCCGGCGCGTTTCGCGCAACACCGTCGCCCGTTGGCTTCGCGGTTATGATTTTGGGACTGACGGCGAAGGTCACTCCGAGCCCCTATGGCAGCCCGACTATTCCAACGACGACGATCTGATCGAACTCAGTTTTCGCGACCTGATCGAACTGCGATTTGTAAAAGCGTTCCGCGATATCGGCCTGGCGCTGCCGACGATCCGCGAGTGCTATCAGCGTGCGGCAGAGGAAGTGCACGACGAGCGCCCGTTCTCAACGCAAAAGTTTCGAACGGATGGCAAGACTATCTTCCTTGAAATAACGGAAGGGATTCAGGAAGCGAAGTTGGTTGACTTGAAGCACCGGCAGAATGTTTTTCGAACGATCGTTGAACCAAGCCTGAAAGATCTGGAATTCGACGCATCCGCGGTGGCCCGATGGTTTCCTCTCGGCGTGGCGCGGAAGTCGATCGTTATTGATCCTACGCGTTCATTCGGTAGGCCGATTGCAGCGTCGGGGGTGCCGACAGAGGTTCTCAATCGGGCGGTCACCGTAGAAGGATCTGTTGCCAAGGTCGTCCACCTCTACAACGTTTCAACTGTAGAAGTGAAGGACGCGGTTGCATTCGAAAAGAGGCTCGCTGCTTGAAGCTATTGGTGGACAATAACCTCAGTCCCTCCTTAGCTCACGGCCTTCAGCCCATATTTCCAGAATTTAAAATCGAAGCACTGCGCGACAAGTTCGCAGCAAACACATCCGATGTGGACTGGATCAAGGCGCTCGACAGTGAAGGCGGATGGGCCGTGCTGACGGCCGAGCGTCGCCTGAAAACTCGTCCCCATGAACGGCTCGCACTAGATCGCTCGAATATAGTGTTCTTCTTTCTGACTGGTGCGTGGCTAAAATTCTCAGTACCCGAAACGGCGTGGCGGCTGATCCGACTAGTTCCAGCGATGGCAACCCAATCGGCTCTTGCCGAAGGTCTGTTCGACCTCCCGATTAACGCGACATCCAGGCTTCGGCAGCATGGGCGATAGAGGCATCGCCGCGGTGGTCGTAGCTGCGGTACCGTAGAACTCCGGGGTTATCTATCCGGCGCAGTCGCGCTTTGATGGGCGATGCCCTGGACGATCCCGAACCTGCTGCTTCACGACAAGCCCGTATCGCTGGCCAACATGCGGAGCCACGGTCGAAAACATGTGTTTGTCGTTTGCAGTAATCCGAACTGTTATCATAACGCAGAATTGGACGTCAGCCGTTTTCCGGATGAAGTGACCTTGGGCGACCCACAGCCACGCAGCTCTATGCAGTGTGCGATCATCGTGGCGCCGGCGCATCGCCGAGCGCGCGTCTGTGCCCTCCGAACCAGCGTGATCCAGCTCACATAACGGTAAAATCGACCGCTCTAGTCTCCTGGCACAACAACAGGAGACTTCGCATGCGTAAATTCATACTGATCACAGCGTTCGTTCTGGTCTCCGCATCCGCACAGGCAGGCATCAGCAGAGGCCTGACGCTGGCATCGAACGATCCGTCCGCCACCGTCGAGCCGTCCAAGGCTGCCGAGGCGCCGGCATCTGTCGCAAGGCAGCGGCCGTCGATACGGGAGCAGAGCAGCCAAAACCCGCAGCAGGACAGCCAAGGGCTGCAGCAGAGCCAAAGGATGCAACAGGGCGGCCAACGGATGCGGCGGCCAGGCCCCATCACCGCAGCGAAATACGCCGTGGCCGTCAAGGTCGCACAGCTGAAACGCCAGGGTGCATCGACGCTGGCGCGCGTCACATACGCCCTGCATCGGCACGGCATCTACTGGTGAGGCAGCGCTTGGTAGCGAGTTCGTCATGCCCGGCCAAAGCAGTCTGCCTCGTGCAGACTGCTTGAACTTTTTTGGCGGATGCCCGGGACACGCCCGGGCTATTGAGCAACGGTCTGCACCACATTGCTGAGCGCACGCGCGCTCACCGTCGGCAGCTTCATGTCCTTGACCAGACCCTCGTCATATTCGGCCAACGTCTGCAACGAGGCCTTGGCCCGCATCTGCACGACCTTGTAGCCGCCGGCCTTCAGCCGGCCCAGCAGCGTCGGCAAGGCTTCCGCCGTATGCTTCTGGAAATCGTGCATCAGGATGATGCCTTTGCCCTGCTTGTCCAGCTTGGTCATGACGGTGTTGACGATCTGCGCCGCGTCCTTGGCCCTGAAGTCAAAGGAATCGAGATCGCATGAAAATATCGCGACGTTGCGCGACCCGAGATAGGCCACGGCCGCCGGGCCATGCTGCAGTTGCGGAAAGCGAAAAAACGGCGACGGTGCTGCACCCAGGGCAAGCTTCACCGCGCTGAAACCTTTTTCGACCTCGTCCTTGGCCTGCTGCTCGGTCATCTTCTTGCCGTTCAGGTTGGCGTGCGACCAGGTGTGAGCCCCGACGGCATGGCCGGCAGCGGCCACCTGCCGGAGAATTTCCGGATGATAGGTGGCGTGCTTGCCGATCGGAAAAAACACCGCCTTGGTGCATTCGTCGGCAAGCGCCTTGAGTACCGCAGGCGTATTGCCCGGCCACGGACCGTCGTCAAAGGTCAGCACGACCTCCTTGTCGGTGAGAAAGTCGAGCTGCTTGAAATGTTCGAAGCCGAAACCCGGCCCGCCCGTGGTGTCGATTTCCACCACGCGGCTGACGCCAAGCGCATCCGCATTGGCGCACCCGGCTTTCGGCTGCAAGGGAGCGGCAGGCAAAGCAGGGGAAGGCAAAGCAGCAGACGGCAAAGCAGCGGAAGGCAAAGCAGCAGAAGACGCAACAGTGGAAGGTCTGGCTGCAATCGTCGCGGTGACTTCAACTTCATCCGCCAGCGTTCGGGTTGATTTGGCGGTCGGGGTAAGCCGCTCGGCCAGCCGGGCGCTGACAGTGTCGGGCGCTGCCAGAACGGCGCGCGGAGAATAGGTCCAGAACCATACGGCAACGAGAACAACAAGCGAAACAGCACTCGCCAACATCACGCCTAACGCACTACGCATTTTTTGCCTTTCAAGAAAACCAGATGTCGTTGAGCCCCGGGGCATTAATGCGAATGAGGTCTTAACGCCGTAACAACGCAGCCCGGATCGGCAAATAAATTTAAATGTTGTCAGCAGCGGCTCGCCGAAAATGCACCAACAAGCGCAAAATGATCCGCGCTTTCGTCGTGGCCCGGCTTCGTTTCAGTCATTCCGGTCTATCCTGCCAAAGTGAAGTGGATGCCCGGCCCAACGCGCTGAAGGCAGCATTTCGACCTCGGTTCCATCGGCCGATCGCGGTTTTCTGCGGCCGAGGAAAAAAAGATGGGTCGATCCTTGCCTAGTGATGGGCGTCACAGTCGGCGCGGCGGGTTAGGAGCAAGGTGTGGGCATCAGAAACGGCCCGCCACATGGGGCCAACAGGAGCCGACCATGACCGCTTTCATCACCAGGACCGTTCGCCAGGCCGCTTTCGTGGTGGCTTTCGCAGCTTCGATCTCCGCGCTGTCGTCGACCTCGAGCTTTGCCTACACCGCTGAAGCCCAGCAGATGTGCACCGGCGATGCGTTCCGCCTCTGCAGCTCGGAAATCCCCAACATTGCGGCCATCACCGCCTGCATGCGGAAGAACAAGGCCAATGTGAGCGCCGGATGCCGGGCGGTGATGGACAAGGAAGCGGCAGCGCAGGCGGGCAAGGTCGCCACCAAGTAATTTGGTTAAGTCATTCAGGCAGGTAATTCAGGCCTGCCTCTGCCTTCGGATTCGCCGCAACGTCGTCACAAGCCGTTGCGGCGCCGGCTTGAGCGCATTAGCTAGAACACGTTCAGCTCATGACCGGGCAGGCGCACCCCATGGCCAGATTTCTTTTCATCATTCCGTTTATTTGGCTGGTTTCGATCGCGTCGGCACAGCAGCAGGGACACGACGCCTGCGCGCGCGACGTCTCGCGCTTTTGCCGCGCCCAGATCAATGACGGCGACCAGATCGTGCTGGCCTGTCTCAAGCAGAACCGCGCCAGGCTCAGCAAGGCCTGCGCCAAAATTTTGACCGATCACGGTCAATAGCGCGCTGCGGAGTCCGTCACGAAACTCAGAAGCTGTCATTCCGGGCTCGACCCTTCGGGTCACCCCAAAATGACGAAAACGGGCAAGTTAAATGGCTCCGGTCAGGCACTTAGGTGCCGCTGCCCGCCGCGGTGGCGACCGGCAGGACCTCGCTGGCGGCGCGGTCGGGCGTGTCTTCCTTCCAGCGCACCGATCCGAACGGTCGTTCCAGCATGCGGCGCACGCGCACCGGATCGGGCCCGAGATGAAAATCCATCGCGCGCTGATGCAGCGCGCGTTCGGATTGCGTCGAGCGATTGCGCTGGCGCAGATAGTCGAGCCAGGTCGGGCAATGATAGCGCTCGGTCCACAGTTCGGGATCGGCGATGTCGCGCGCGATCGACCAGCCATAAGCGCCGTTGCGCTGGCGGCTGAGCTGCACTTCCTGCATCACGTTGTGGAAGGCGCGGGCGCTTTCCTGGTCGACGCGATATTCGATCTCGACCACCAGCGGTCCACTGCGCCCGGTCAGCAACAGCCGCACCTCGGGATCGGCCAGCACCTCCGCGTCTTCATTGCGGGCGCCGACCGGCGGCATGCTCGCCCACAGGCCGAGCAGCGGCGAGACGAACATCAGGCCTGCGGAAACCAGCAGGGCGGTCTCCACGCCGGCCGCGTCGGTGAGACGTCCCCAACCCCAGCTTCCGATCGCAATGCCGCCGGCAATGGAGGCCTGGAATGCCGCCAGCGATCGGCCCGCGACCCAGCGCGGCGCCGAGAGCTGCACGCCGATGTTGAACAGCGCGACCGCGAGCATCCACACCGCACCGGCAACCACCAGCGCCGCCGCGGTCAGCACCGGCTCCCGGCTCAGCGCCACCGCCGCGATGGCGCCGCCCATGCACATGGCGCAGGCGCGCACCGCGGCCTCGCCGCTCATTCGTTTGCGCACTTCGGCGATGTTCAGCGCACCGATCACCGCACCCATGCCGAATGCACCGAGCATGATGCCGTAAGTTTGCGCCCCGCCATGCAGCAGGTCGCGCGCGACCAGCGGCATCAGCGCCGATACCGAGCCGCCGATCACGCCCGTCACCAGCGTGCGGCCGAGCACGATGCGGATCGATGGCGAGTTGGCGATGTAGCGCACGCCCGACACGATGGCGCGGTTGAGACGCTCGCGCGGCAGGCGCGATGGCTCGCTGCTGCGCCGCCAGAGAACCAGCACAATCAATAGGGGAATATAGAGCACCGCATTGGTGGCGAAGGCCGCGACCGCACCGGCGGTGGCGACCACGACGCCGCCGATGGCGGGACCGAAACTCCGCGCGATGTTGTAGCTGATGCCGTTCAGCGCCACCGCGGCCGGCAATGTTTCGGCCGGCACCTGCTCGCTGACGGAGGATTGCCAGGCCGGTCCGAACAGCGCCATGCCGCAGCCGACCACGAAGCAGAACGCCAGCAGGATCTGCGGGGTGACCAGGCCGAGCCACGCCATCACCGACAGTGCCGTCGCGCCCGAAAGCGCGATCGACAGCGAGGCCAGCGCCACGATGCGCCGGTCATACATGTCGGCGATGGCGCCGGCCGGCATCGAGATCAGCATGATCGGCAGCATCAGTGCGGTCTGCACCAGCGCGACCTTGTCGGCCGACGACGTCATCTGCGTCATGGCCCAGGCGGCGCCGACGCCCTGGATCAGCAGTCCGAAATTGGAGAGCAGGCTGGCGAGCCAGATGCGCCGGAACACCGAATGCCGCAGCGGCGCCGCGACGCTGTCGGCGGCAAACATTCTGGGTTTCGGCTGGTCAGTCATCATCGGTTCCGTTAGCGCCGGTCATGGGCCGGCCTTTGATTCCCTGCGATCTGAAGTGATGCCCGCGAAAGTCCTTGGCTGTCCAGTGGTTAGGCCGCTATCAGCGGTCACAAAAGGCGGCTAAAAGGCCGAAAATACCGGGAGGTCACTAAATGAGCCTATCGCGGCGGACCATATTGAAAGGTGCCGGAACCCTGCCGCTGGCAGCCGGCAGCTTCAGACTAGCGGCCTTTGCGCAAACGCCTCTTTCCGCCCCGGGTGCCGCGCAGGTTCCGCCGGTTTTGTTCGTGCATGGCAATGGCGACCACGCGGCGCTGTGGATCACCACATTGTGGCGGATGGAATCCAACGGGGTTCCGCGCGACCGGATGTTTGCGATCAACTTTACCGATCCGCTGGCCCGAACCGACGATTCGGTAGCGCAACCAAATCGCTCCTCGACTGAGGATCAGCGCCGCGAACTCGGCGACGCCATCAAGGAATTGAAGCGCCGCACCGGGGCGTCGCGCGTGGCTCTGGTCGGCAATTCCCGCGGCGGCAATGCCATCCGGAGCTATATCAAGAACGGCGGAGCCGGGGATGTCAGCCATGCCGTACTGTGCGGCGTTCCCAACCATGGCGTCTACGATTGGGACGATGGTCTCGGCGGCGAGTTCAACGGCCGCGGTTCCTTCCTGCGCGGGCTCAACGAGGGCGAGAGCGAAGTAACGCCGGGCACGTCGTTCCTGACGTTGCGCAGCGACGGCATCGACAAATATGCGCAAGAAGATGGCCGCTTCGTCGCCAAGCCGGGCACGCCAACCGGGATCACGGCGGAAGGCCCGGCGCTGAAGGGCGCGACCAATCTCGTGCTCGGCGCGGTTGATCATCGCGAGACAGCGTTTTCTCCACGCGCATTCCGCGAGATCTATAAATTCATCGCTGGCCGCGAACCGGACCGGATCGCGATTACCCCGGAAGCGCAGGTCAAACTCAGCGGCCACGTGACAGGTACGCCAGGCGGGGTTCAAACCAATCGTCCGGTGGCGGGCGCGGCGGTGGAAATCTACCGCGTATCTCCGGATACCGGCGAGCGCATCGGCGGCGCGATCCATGCCTCGCAATCCGCCGAGGATGGACGCTGGGGTCCGGCTGAGGTCGATCCGTCCTGGTATCTTGAGATCGTACTCACATCAGCCGGTTCGACCACCACGCATTTCTACCGTTCGCCGTTTCCGCGCTCGTCGGACATCGTGCATCTTCGCGCCGCGCGCCCACTGGGGCCAACGGACGCCGGAGCCGGCGCGATCGTCTTGATGTCGCGGCTGCGGGGATATTTTGGCTTGCCGCGCGATGTGGTGCTGCTCGACGGCAAGGAGCCGGCGGATGTGAAGCCCGGCGTGCCGACCGACTCGGTCACCACCTTGCGGCTTTCAACCGCAGAGACCGGACGCGCTGTTGTGGCGCTGTTCAATCAGGAACGGATCGTCGCGCGGGCGTGGCCGGCTTCGGAAAACAGAATGACGGTCGCAGAGCTGACGTACTAGAGGCTTCCGTTTCGATGGAATCGAAACGGGGCTCCAGTCTCTTGATTTGACGCGTTTTCTTGACGCGAACCGATATCCACCTTGGATCAAGTCCGGGCAGGCCTTCGCTTCAGAACGCTCCAGGCATCTTCCCGGCCCGCGCGCCTTCATGGTGCCTGGATCCGGGGCCTGATATGATTGCGACGCGCCGTTCGTATCATATCTACGCTTTCAACGTCTGAGATCGCGAGGTCGTCAGTGAGCATAGCCGAAGCCTGGGACATGCCCGTCACGCGTCAGCCGCTGGTGCCTCCCAGCGTGCCGCGCGCGCCCGAAACCATGACCTTCTTCGGGCGGCTCGCGGCAATGCGGGAGAGCGTGATCGGCATCTGGGGACAGCGGGCTTACGAAGAGGATATCATCCAGGGCCGCTTCTTCGGGCACAGCAGTTTTATTCTCAACACGCCGGATGCGATCCGGCATGTGCTGGTCGACAATTACGAGAACTACACGCGAACGCCGGTCGGCTTCCGGGTGTTGCGTCCGATTCTCGGCGAAGGCCTGCTGATCGCCGAGGGCCGCGCGTGGAAGCACCAGCGAAGGACGCTGGCGCCGGCCTTTACGCCGCACGCTGTTACGACGCTTATTCCGCACATGATCGCGGCAACCGACGAGACGATCGCCAAGCTGCAGACCGCTTGCGGCGCTCCGGTCGATCTCCGCGAGGCGATGCAACGGATGACGCTCGAGATCGCCGGGCGCACCATGTTTTCGTTCGAGATGGGCCGCCACGGTCCGACGCTGCGCGATTTCGTCATGGAGTATGGCGCGCGGCTGGCGCGGCCGCATCTGCTCGACCTGATGCTGCCGCAGGGCTGGCCGAGCCCGCAGGATTTCTCCCGCGCCCGCTTCCGCAAGCGATGGACAAGTTTCGTGGCCATGCTGATGGCGGAACGCCGCGCCGCCGGCAAGAACGAAGGCGCGCCTCCGCGCGATTTGTTCGATTTGATGGTGGCCGCGCGCGATCCCGTGACCGGCGACGCCTTCAGCGACCAACAGCTCGGCGATCAGGTCGCGACCATGATTCTCGCGGGTCATGAGACAACCGCGACAGCGCTGTTCTGGTCGCTCTATCTGTTGGCGCTCGATCCAACGAGCCAGGAGCAATTGGCGGCCGAGGTGCAGGGTGCGACCGTGACCGGCGCGCTCGATCTCGAGCGGCTGAAATTTACCCGTGCGGTGGTCGATGAGACGATGCGGCTCTATCCGCCAGTTTTCCTGATTGCGCGTGCCGCCGCGGGCCCGGATACGGTCGCCGGCAGGCCGGTCAAGAACAAGGATGCGATCATGATCGCGCCGTGGCTATTGCACCGGCATGAAAAACTCTGGCGCGATCCGAATGCGTTCA
>Ga0137408_1393060_pt1 | contig 11194 bp, 7 predicted proteins | sample CZOMad2_2_16fung_FD_141241 | JGI IMG/M metagenome (GOLD analysis project Ga0137408, IMG submission 141241) | Vadose zone soil fungal communities from Angelo Coast Range Reserve, California, USA - CZOMad2_2_16fungal (PacBio error correction) | ecosystem: Environmental > Terrestrial > Soil > Vadose...
CCCAACCGCGATAGCCGCGATAGCGCGCTTTGATCAGCGCTTTGAGTTCCCGCTGGGCATCGCGCCAATTCAACAGCTCATACACCAAGGCCCGGTAAATCTCCCGGGTGCGATCTTGTCCCATCCACACTTCTTTGAGCTTGCCCAGGCGAAGAAGCAAACACATCCCTTCCACGTCCGCTTCGTCACTCTTGGTCGGGTTCGAGTTGATCAGCCGATTGTGCCGCGGCTCGCAAATGATCAACCGGTCTACCACCGGACGCACAATCGCACTCGCCCAACGGCTCAACGCTCCGGCTTCCATGGTCAGGTAAAGCGGCCGCCGCTGCCTTTGCCGCAACCGCTCCACCTCCGCTCGCAGAATGTTTGCTTCAGTGGGGAAACGCATCCGCGGCTGCGTTTGGCCGTCGTGATCCATACTGCCCAGCACGCTCCGGCGGCTGTGCAGATCCAACGCTGCGTAAAGTGGACTCTTTCGTTTCATAGGGATTGATTTGTAGCAGCTCGCCCTGATAAACTCCGCTGCTCAATTCAAACCCCAATTAATGACGACTCAGCCAACCCAGCCACTTGGTTTACGCCCGCGGCGAAATCCACATCTTTGCTTCAAGTGGCTGGGTGGCTTATCTCTTTGACTCATGATCTTCACAGCTCATTGGTTCTTTCGCTCCCGCTCGAGAACCGCTACCCTCGCGGCTTTTCCGTCTACCCCGCGGCTTCCCAGCCCGCGGTGTTCGCCCTCGCGGGCTATCCCGTCCATCTCGCAGATTCCCAATCTGCTCGATTCTCGTTAGGCCTGTGAAAACCACGCTTCGCTCGACGTTGGTCGCAATGATTTTCTCGACGATGTTGCTTTCATCCGGATGTGAGGAGAAAACTGGCGCCACAGATCCCACTGCTCAAAGCACACCTGGAAGCACAAAGCCCCTGGAGGCAGCAGATCTCGTTGGATACGACGGAAAAAGGCTCAGGAAGAGTGTAGATCGCATCAAAGAAGGCAACGAAAAACATAATCAGGAATTAGAAAAGATGGCCGGAAGTGGGCCTGACCAGTAACGTGCCCTATGGAACTTCAGGGACCTTGCCACAGCACTGCCGTGGCTTGGCTATTGCGAATCACGCTACCGCCTGCTGGTGCGCGTGGTGGGAGTAGCCCGCGGTTTTGCTTTCGCGGTTTTGCGGACGGTGATTGTTCCCTCTCTGGCGACAGCAGGCGCAGGTGATGCTTCGGGATATTTTTTGGTCGTGGGCCAGATCAAACGCCACGGCTGAGTTTTTATTGTTTCGCTGAATTGCTTGATGTTTTCGCCAGCTGGCTCGAGGTCGGTCACGGCGAGTTTCAGTTTCTCCGATGAATTCCGAAGGTTTCGCAGCGTGACCTCGATATTGTCGTTCTCTGTGAGGCTGGTGCTGATTTTTTCGATGTTGGTGAGCGAATGCGAGAGCGCGCTGTCAGGCGCGGTCAGGCCGGAGAGGTGTTCGCCGAACGTCTTGAACTGGGTGAGCGCGAGATTCAGTTCGGAGTTTTCGTCGGTGAGTTTATTGAGATTTTGGGCGGTGTTCTGAAGGTCTTTCATCGTGTTCGTTGCTTCATTGGCAACCGGTTTGATGACCTCAAGCATTTTCGCCGCGGCCTCGCCAAGATCGGGTGTGCGCTCGCCTGAAAAGCTTTCGCCGTTCCCCGCTCGACCTGACTCTTGCGTGCCCTGGGTAAAATCGATTGCCATATCGCCTAACAAACCGAGTTGAATCATCTGGACCTTGGAGTCGCGGTAAAGCCTGGCACTCTTGTCCACCTGCACATCAACGCGCGCTTCAAATCGCGGAGTTGGCGAGGGGCTCGCACCAGGTTCGGAGGGATGAATCGCCGCCGCGGCTTGCTGCGCCTGTTTTTCTTCGGCAGAGGTAAGTGGTGAATACAGCTTTTGGACCTGACCAATCTTCCGACCGGCCAGCATTACCACCGCGCCGGGTTTAATTCCGGCGGCATTATCGAAATACACCTTGTAGGTGACCAGCGGCCGAAACAATCCCGGCGCGCCGAGCAATACCAGAAGAAACGCGATCACGCCGATCGTGCCGATCACGAGCAAACCGGTCAGGATTTCATTTCTTTGTAATTGCATCGAGTGAGCCTTCCAGAATCGGGCCTTCCGTGCTGCCGCTCAAGAACTGTGCGACCACCGGGTTCTTAGATTGTTTAAATTCTTTTGGTTCGCCTTCTTCAATAATTTTACCCTCGTACAGCATAGCCATGCGCGTGGCGATGCGAAAGGCGCTCTCCATTTCGTGTGTCACCGTGATGGAGGTCGCCTTCGTTTTCTCAGTGAGGCTGATAATCAATTCGTCGACAACCGTGGCAATGACCGGGTCGAGTCCTGCTGAAGGCTCGTCCAGCAGGATCAACTCAGGGTCGAGCACGAGCCCGCGCGCAAGGGCCACGCGTTTGCGCATACCGCCGCTGAGTTCGTCCGGCAGCAGGTCTCTTGTGTCTAGCATTCCTACAAGCTCGAGTTTTTCGTCAACGATTTTGTCAATCTCGCTGGGCGATTTGTCGGTAAGCTCTTCCAGCGGCAGCGCCACATTCTCGCGAACCGTGAGCGAGCTTAATAACGCCGAATATTGATAGACCATCCCGATGTGCTGTCGCACCTGTTGAAGTTTTCTGCGGCTAAGGCGGTTGATCTCAAACTGTTTGAAAAAAATCGAGCCGGAATCCGCTCGAAGTATGCCAAGGATCAGGCGCAAAATTGTGCTTTTGCCGCTGCCGCTCTGTCCCATGATTACCAGGCGCTCCTGCGGCTGCACCTCAAGTGAGACACCTTCAAGCACCTGCTTTTGTTCGAACTGCATGTGAACGTCGCGCAGTTCAACCATGTGCGACGGAGTGCTCACGTCGGGTAGAAGTTGGTGTAAATGACGTTGTAAACCGTGTCGAAACCGATCACGGTTGTGATAGCGGTGACCACGCTGGAAGTCGTGTTGGTGCCGACTCCAGCCGCGCCGCCCTTCACAGTCAGTCCCCGGTAGCAGGCGATCGAGGCGATGAGCAGGCCGAACATGAAGCTCTTCAATATCCCAGTGATGATATCGCGAATGAGCAATGAATCTTTTACCAGATCGAGAAAATACGGAAATGCGATGCTGAAATACACCTTGCAAACCAGGCTGCTCGCGAATACGGCTGCAAGGTTTGAAACCGTGGAGAGACACGGCGTCAGCAGAAACAGCGCGAGCATTCGCGGCGCCGCCAGAAACCGCAACGGTCCGATACCCATGGCCTCAACCGCTTCGACTTCCTCGTTAACCTGCATTGTGCCCAATTCCGCCGTAAACGCGGCGCCGATGCGTGCTGCGACCATAATCCCGGTGATCAGCGGACCAAGCTCACGAGTAAAAGTAATGGCCACCAGTCCCGGAATGAGCCGCTCCGTTCCGAAGCGTTGCAGCTGATAGCCCGTCAATAACGCCATTGTCAGCCCGAGAAAGAAGCAGACCAGCCCTACCAGCGGCACTGAATCCACACCAGCCCGTACGCTCTCGCGGAAAAAGCTGGCTGCGCGGAATGGGGCGCGCCCCTGCTGCACGCGTTCCATGGTTTCCTGGAACGTGTTTACAATGAACCAGAAAACGCTGCCGACCTCGCGCAGAAAACTGCGCTCGATCTCAACGAACTCGAGCGGTCCCGGCTTCGTGCGACGTGCTTCAGCATTCGGCATGGACGAGACATTGCCTCAGTTCGCACTGGGGAAAAGGGCAAACTTGATTGCTGTAGCCGCTTTCCCTGTGGGAAGCGCGGGGCCGGTGTTTTGGAAGCGCACGCATTACGTCGCCCACAGGGCGACGGCTACAGGCGCCTGTTTAGCACACGACCTTGTCTCAAACGCTTCGACATTTCGCAGGCCCCGGCGTTACGTTTGAATCCATGAAAATTGCTCGAGTTTGCGCAGCTAATTGCTTCTTTGCTTTCATGCTCTTTAATGCTGCGGCGTCGGGGTTAGCCCAGGAACCCGGGCGATCTATCAAACCGGCATCGGAAATACGGCCCGATAACAATCCAAAGATGGAAACAAAGAAAATTGGACTCGCGATTCACGGCGGCGCCGGAACGATTGAGCGCAGCGAAATAACACCGGAAAAAGAGCGTGAATATCGAGCAGGGCTTGAGCAGGCGTTGACTGCTGGTTACGAAATACTGAAGCGCGGCGGATCCAGTCTCGACGCAACCGAAGCAGCTGTGCGCGTGCTCGAGGACGATCCGCACTTCAACGCCGGGCGCGGTTCTGTATTTACCAGCGCCGGCACAAACGAGATGGACGCGTCCATTGTGGACGGAAAGACACTGAAGGCCGGTGCAGTTGGCAGTGTCCAACATATAAAAAATCCTATCAGCCTCGCCCGGCTGGTAATGGAAAAATCTCCGCATGTCATGCTCGATTGCGCGGGGGCGGAAGCGTTCGCGAAAGCGAACGGGATCGAACTGGTGGACCAAAAATATTTTTTTACGCAGCAACGATGGGACGCTCTGCAGAAGATGAAGGCTGCGGAAAAGAACAAGACGAGTGGAGCCGGGAAGAGCTTTCTGATCACCGATCAAGATCGACACGGCACCGTCGGTGCGGTTGCGCTAGATAAGGACGGTAATTTGGCCGCGGCGACTTCGACCGGTGGAACAACAAACAAGATGCCCGGCCGAATCGGCGATACGCCGGTGATCGGCGCCGGCACTTACGCGAACAATCAGACTTGCGCGGTCTCTTGTACCGGCGACGGCGAATATTTCATTCGTGCTGTCGCTGCGCATGGACTCTCAGCGCTGATGCAATACCGTCGGCTAAAGTTGCAGGAAGCGGCGCAGGACGCTCTCGACACCGTGAAACAGCTCGGCGGCACCGGCGGTTTGATCGCAATCGACAAAAACGGTGAGATCGCATTGCCGTTTAATACAAACGGCATGTATCGCGGCTACGTCGATCCGAAGGGCAAGTTTGTCGTGGAGATTTACCGCTGAGTCGTAGAGGCGGCTGTGTCACCCGCGTGAGCTTACTCGCTGAATTTGATTCCCAATTAAACAAACATTGCCTGATGCCCCGGTGTTTGACACAAACGCCACTACACAATGCTGCCAGCATTTTCGATCGTCATTCCGTGTTTTAACGAAGAAGCCCGCATCGGCCAGACGTTGCGGCTCACGCTCGATTATCTTGCCGCCAACGCGCCGGAAAGCGAATTGATCGTCGTGAACGACGGATCAACCGATGCAACGGGTGCAACCGCCCGTGAAACATTGAAGTCTGCGGAGGTTGCCACACGTTTGCTGGAGAATTTTCCGAATCGCGGAAAGGGCGCCGCGGTACGCTCTGGATTACTTGCTGCACGAACAGCAATCGGGCTTTTTTCCGACGCCGACCTTTCTACGCCACTTGAGGAGACGCCGAAGTTGATCGAACCCATTGCAAATGGTGAATTGGATATCGCGTTTGGCTCGCGCGCTCTGGATCGCAGCTTGATCGGAATTCGTCAGCCGTGGCGGCGAGAGCAGGCCGGCCGCATTTTTAATTTGCTGGTGCGGTTCGCCACCGGATTGCCGTTTTGGGACACGCAATGCGGATTTAAAGCGTTTCGCTTCGAGGCGTGCCGACCGATTCTTGAAGCGGCGCGGATCGAAGGCTTCGCGTTCGACGTGGAGCTGCTTTATCTCGCGTATCGGGCCGGTTTGCGGATTCGCGAAGTTCCAGTGCGTTGGAACCACGCTGAAGGCAGCAAAGTTAGTTTTTTGCGCGACAGCCTGCGCATGTTGCGCGAAGTGATCGCGCTCAGCGCAAGCTCATAATCTCCCGGGTGGAACGCGTTGTCCTAACGCGTTGGCTAATGCGGCTTCGCCGCCTGGCTTTCGACGCGGTGCACTTGCAATAATTATTGGCCTTCGGCGATGACATCGTCTTCGGAGAAGCCGATCCACCTTGGCGTCCCTTTTCTTTCTGCTGACGCCATCTAAATTATTTATTCCACTTTTCGATTCCCATGCAGCCTTTCGAATTTCATCCCGCGGTCGCCCGGTGGTTCGAACAAAGGTTCGGGTCACCGACCAAACCACAACTGCGCGGTTGGCCGGCCATTCAATCCGATCGGCATGTGTTGATTTCTGCACCGACAGGCTCAGGCAAAACACTGGCGGCGTTTCTCGCTTCTCTCGATGCATTGTTTCGACACGGCGCGGAAGATCATTTGCCTGATGAGACGCAAGTCGTTTACGTCTCGCCGCTCAAGGCGTTGAGCAACGATATTCGAAAGAATCTTCAGGAACCGCTATCCGGGATTCGTGCGTTACTAGGCGAGGCAAATGGCCACGACATCGATGTTCGCGCCGAAGTGCGCACTGGCGATACGACTGCGGCACAACGCCAAGCGCTGATCAAAAGGCCGCCGCACATTCTAGTTACCACGCCGGAGTCACTATATCTGCTGCTTACGTCCGACTCCGGCCGGAGAATGTTGGGCACCGCGCGCACGCTTATCCTTGATGAGATTCATGCGGTGGTGGATGACCGGCGTGGCGCGCACCTCGCACTAAGCGTCGAACGTTTGGCCGCGCTAGTGCAAGGTCCGCTACAGCGAATCGGTTTATCCGCAACGCAGAAACCGATCGAAGAAGTAGCGCGTTTCCTCGTAGGCACTCGCGCCGTGGACGAAGCCGGCCATCCGGATTGCGAGATCATCGATATTGGTCATCGCCGCGAGTTGGACCTGGCAATCGAAATCCCGAAGTCGCCGCTTGAAGCGGTGATGTCGAATGAAGTTTGGGAGGAAGTCTACCGTCGGCTCGCAGAGTTAATCGAGGCGCACCGGACGACTTTGGTTTTCGTCAACACACGTCGCATGGCCGAGCGCGTCACACATCACTTGAGTGAGCTGCTTGGCGCCGACGCTGTGACTTCACATCACGGAAGTCTTTCTGCAAAACTGCGACTCGAAGCGGAAGACCGATTGAAGCGCGGCGAATTGAAAGCGCTCGTCGCTACGGCTTCGCTGGAGTTGGGAATTGATATTGGCTCGGTTGATCTCGTTTGCCAGTTGGGTACGACGCGCTCGATAGCCACGTTGCTGCAACGTGTCGGTCGCGCTGAGCATAAGCGCAGCGGTTTACCGAAAGGCCGGATTTTCCCGTTGAGCCGCGATGAATTGATCGAGTGCGCGGCGCTGCTGCGCTGTGTTAATCGTGGCGAACTCGACCGTCTAACGATTCCCGAAAAACCGCTGGACGTGCTGGCGCAGCAAGTCGTTGCCGCAGCTTCGACAGAAGATTGGGATGAAAATGAATTTTTCGAGCTCGTCTGTTCAGCCTGGCCGTACCGCAATCTCACGCGCGGCGAGTTCGACCAGGTTGTGACAATGCTAGCCGAAGGTTTCAGCACGAAGCGTGGACGGCGCTCGGCGTTGATTCATCATGACGCAATCAATCATCGTTTGCGCGGCCGGCGCGGAGCCAGACTAACTGCACTGACATCCGGCGGAGCCATTCCTGATAATGCCGATTATCGAGTGATTCTCGAGCCATCGGAGACTTTCGTGGGCACAGTCAACGAAGATTTCGCCGTCGAAAGTCTCGCGGGAGATATTTTTCAACTTGGAAACGCATCGTGGCGAATCCTGCGCGTGAATTCCGGGGTCGTTCGGGTGGAGGACGCAAAAGGTCAGCCACCGGGAATTCCATTTTGGCTGGGCGAAGCTCCCGCGCGAACCAACGAGCTTTCGTGTGCGGTTTCTAATTTGCGGATGGAAATCGAAAAACGCTTGTCCGCAGTGGAAGCTGAAAACTTTGCCGCCGAAATCGAAGAATGGGTCGCTAAAGAATTCCAGTTGCCACAAAACGCCGCGGAACAGGTCGCCGCGTATTTTGCGGACGCATATCGTTCGTTAGGCGCTATCCCGTCACAGCAAACGCTGGTGCTCGAGCGCTTCTTCGATGAATCGGGCGGCATGCAGCTCGTTTTACATGCGCCTTTTGGCAGCCGAGTCAATCGCGCCTGGGGTTTAGCGTTGCGAAAACGCTTTTGCCGTTCGTTCAATTTCGAGCTGCAGGCAGCAGCGACCGACGACGCGATTGTGATTTCGCTCGGTACCCAGCATTCATTTCCCCTCGACGAAGTTTTCAGGTATCTCAATTCGAAAACAGTTCGTGACCTCTTGGTTCAAGCGTTGCTCGACGCTCCAATGTTCACGATTCGTTGGCGCTGGAACGCAACCCGTTCGCTTGCCGTGCCGCGTTTCCGTGGCGGCGCGAAAATCGCCGCGCCACTGCAACGGATGGAGTCGGAAAATCTTTTGGCCGCAGTTTTCCCGGATCAGCTCGCGTGCCTGGAGCACATCGTGGGCGATCGCGAGATCCCGGATCATCCACTGGTGAAGCAGACGATCGATGATTGCCTCACCGAGGCAATGGACATCGACGGATTGGAGGAAGTATTGCGCAGAATCGAGCACGGCGAGATCCGCTGCATCGCGCGCGATTTGCCGGAGCCGTCGCCGCTCGCGGCCGAGATTCTGAATGCGCGGCCGTACGCATTTCTCGATAATGCGCCGTTGGAAGAGCGCCGCACACAGGCGGTGTACACGCGGCGCGCTTCGGAGAGAAATGGCAGCGACGGCCTCGGTATTCTCGACGCTGCCGCAATCGAAAAGGTTAAAACGGAAGCGTGGCCTGAAGCAACGAACCCGGACGAATTGCATGATGCGCTGATGTTGATAGGAACCATGCCGTCGGAGGAAATTCAGCCGAACGCGCGCAACGGCAACGCGGAGCACTTCATATCAACGCTCGTAGCAGAGAACCGGGCGACCCGTATTCTCGTGTCTTTGGAGGGCGACGATCCCGCGACTAAAACTTTTTACATCGCTGCAGAACGACTTCCGATGCTCCGGGCGATCTATCCGAACGCTGTCTGTGAGCCGGAATTGGTTTTGCCTGATTCTATGCACGGTAAGACTTGGGAACGCGCCGATGCGATTCGCGAATTAGTTCGCGGTCGCATGGAAGTTTGCGGACCAATCACGGCCGGACAGCTCGCAGACATACTGGTTTTGCAACAATCAGAAATTGATGCGGCGCTGCTCGCACTCGAAGCGGAAGGTTTTAGCTTGCGCGGCAAATTTCACCCAAGGGCCGCCGAACAAGAATGGTGCGATCGCCGGTTGTTGGCGCGAATTCATCGGCTCACGATCGATCGATTGCGCGCGGAAATTCAGCCGGTCTCGGTTCACGATTTCTATCGTTTTCTTTTTACGTGGCAGCGAGCCGACCAAGAACATCGGGTGGAAGGTTTGGAAGGGCTGCAATCCGTCTTGGAACAGCTTGACGGTTGCGAGTTGCCACTGGCTGCGTGGGAATCGGCGGTGTTTCCGGCGCGTGTGGCCGATTACGATCCCGAATGGCTGGACCGGCTCTGTTTTTCCGGTCGGGTTGGCTGGGGACGTTTGAGCACGCCGCAAAATTCAAGCGCACGAGCATCGGCGCCGTTGCGGACGAGTCCAATCGCGCTTTATCTGCGCGAAAATCTTGCCGATTGGCTCACGTTGACTCTGCCGAAATCGGCGGTTGAACTTTCGGTCACCAGTCAAGATGTGTTTGAGGCACTGCAGAGTGGCGGTGCGCTTTTCTTCAGCGAGTTGGTCAGTCGCAGCCGTCTGTTGCCGTCCCAAGTTGAAGAGGCTTTGTCGCAGCTCGCAGCGCTCGGTCTGGTAACTTCAGACAGTTTCGACGGGTTACGCGCACTTCTCGTTCCTTCCAATAAACGTCCGACCTTTGGCCGAAATACTGCAAAACGCCGGCGCCGAATAAACCTCGCCAGTATCGAGTTTGCAGGTCGCTGGTCATTGTTGCCGAGGAGCGGCGGCTTTTCAACAACCATGGGCGTGTCAAACGGCGCAGGCCCGCGTGAAGCGGCGATTGAAAAATTCGCTCGGGTGTTGCTGCGCCGTTACGGGGTTGTTTTTCGGCGATTGCTCGAACGAGAGAGTTTCCCGGTTACGTGGTACGAGCTGGGACGCATTTATCGGCGATGGGAAGCACGCGGAGAAATTCGCGGCGGTTACTTCGTTGGTGGAGTAAGCGGCGAACAATTCGCGTTGCCGGAGGCAATCGGTCTGTTGCGGTCGATCCGCAAGAGCTCGTCAAACGGCGAGCTGATCACGCTGAGTGCTGCCGATCCCTTAAATTTGCAAGGTATTCTCACACCGGGAGCGCGGATCCCTGCTTTCACCGTGAACCGCATTCTGTTTCGCGCTGGACTGCCTATTGCTGCGCTTGAGTCACGCGAGATTCGAACGCTATCCGACGAGCATTTCCCCGATTTGCAAATCGAAAACGCTCTTCGAATCGGCAAGCTGCGGCCGTCGCTTCGGCCGTATTATAAGTAGCAGCTGTAGCCGTCGCCCTGCGGGCGACGGGCGCGTTTCGCACAGCGAAACGGCTACAAGTTACTTCTTTACGACTTCCGCGTTCTCGATCATGGCGATGCCGCCGCGCTCGGCCATTTTGCCCTTCAATGTGACCGTTTTGCCGCAGTACTCAGCCAATTGATCGTTTATCGGCTTGTGTTCGCCGACGACCAGATACGCTTTGCCGTCGCTGACGATCCCGGCCGGACCGCCACTCTTAATGCACTTGGCCCCGCAAGATTGCCCGTGTTTTTCTCCGACAGCGTTGTGATCGACGTAACACATCATATCCACGATTTCGCCGGTCACTTCTTTTGAAGCGGCTGTATCACTGCCGTGTTCGTGTTCCTGCGCGATTGCCAGCGGCGACACCGCCAATGCTGCGATGAACGTCGCTGCAACCGCAACTTTCAAGACGGTGGGTTTATTATTCGTTGAATTAAACATGATACAAATGTGGGCTGCTGGGCGTGCTGGTCAATTGTAGCCGCTTCGCTGTGCGAAGCCGCGGCGCTAAGGTCGGGACGCGCGCGCTGCGCCGCCCACAAGGCGGCGGCTACAGTTGTTTTTCGATCAGCTCAGCGAACTGGTCGAAAAAGTAGGTGGCGTCATGCGGCCCGGGCGCAGCTTCAGGATGATATTGCACACTGAAGATCGGCAGTTCCTTGTGACGCATTCCTTCGACTGTGCCGTCGTTCAAGTTGATGTGGCTCACTTCAACCTCTGAAGGGAGCGACTCCGAATCCACGGCGAAACC
>Ga0137408_1222771_pt1 | contig 11077 bp, 8 predicted proteins | sample CZOMad2_2_16fung_FD_141241 | JGI IMG/M metagenome (GOLD analysis project Ga0137408, IMG submission 141241) | Vadose zone soil fungal communities from Angelo Coast Range Reserve, California, USA - CZOMad2_2_16fungal (PacBio error correction) | ecosystem: Environmental > Terrestrial > Soil > Vadose...
CGCCAGCACGATAAACAAAAGTGAAGCCACCAGAAGCGACGCTTCCAGTGGGGTGATCTCCCATCCCATCACATTCAAATTATGGTCACGCGCCAGTGCCATGCCCACTCGCTCAGCGTAGGTCGATAAGGTAGAAGATCCCAGCACCGAAATGTTGCTTCTGCCCATAATGTGCAGGTTGATGGAATACAGCCCTGTCATCACCAGAATGCCGGCAAGCAAGCCATTAATTTTGAATTTTGTCGCCAGGGTTCCCGTCAAAGTGCCTGCAAGAAAGCCGCCTGCAAAAGCAGCAGACGTCGCCAGTACCGGATTCACGTTATGAACGAGGAGCATGGCAGCCAAGGCGGCGCCAAGTGTGCTCGATCCGTCTGCAGTGATGTCGGGAAAAGCAAAGATTCGAAAGCTGATGAAAACGCCCAGCGCGACCAACGAAAAGATGAATCCCAGCGTTAGCGCTCCCAGCAGGAGACTCATGCCTCGGCGCCTTCCGCCGTGATGTTAGAAATGGGCGCGATCCAGCATGCGCCACGAACGAGTTCGCTCTGTCCGCTGCCGGAAAGGGCTCGATCATCGCTTAACAAGTGAAGGATGCCTTCCAGCGCTTGCCCTTCAAAGAGCGTCTTGATCGAGGCCTTTAAGTCAATCTGGCCCCTCTGCACGGGACGATAAGAGAACGCGGCGGCATGGAAATGCCCGGCAACTGCGAGCTCCGAACTCGAAGCGTTCGGAAACGGACGAATAACGGGTGCCAGAGCCCCAGCACTCCCGCGCACGGCGATGCCAGCCAAAAGGACCACGCTTTTCGTGTAGGCACGTTCCGCTGTGAAGCTGAGCCAATCGCGAATCCGGGGAAATTGGAAAGCATTAGGTTCAGAAGCGGCCACAACCGGCGAGCGGCGCAACGCGGCTCCGATCAAGCCTGCGGACTCCGCGATCATAACAATACCGATTTGCTGGGCATTGAAGAGATCCAGGCATGACTCAAGCAAAAGACTAAGCGCCACAGGCTCACCGTTCTTCTTTGCCTCAAAGCGGATCAAGGCGCTGAATGGCTGCGGATTCGCTCCATGGCAAGCGATGCCATAGCAGACCTGAACCTCTGGAAGCGTTGTTCCACCGGCTAGCAGAAAATCTGGGACATTTGTTCCATCCGTCGGCAGGTAGGCGACCGCCCCGCCGGCGGCGATGAATTCTCCGAAACGTCCCTGGCAATCTTCAAAATGCTCACCGAGCGCCCCCAGTCCGATCGCGAAAGTGGAGTCGGAGAATTGCAACGTCCGGCAGTGTTCTTTGGCAAATCCGCAGCGCTCGAGCAGGCTGGCATTTCCCAATCGGCGGCATTCTAGTTTGGAACCCGGCGCGAGCGGATACACCTCGTATATGGCCCCGCAACTCTCAATCTGCCTTATCGCTCTGGGAGCGGGTGCTTCAACTTTCGGACTCTCGGTAGCCTCATTCGGTGGCAAAGATTCCGGCATTGCCTTCGCGACAAGCACGTCTTCCAGCTTCGACAGCTGGATAACTTTCAGGACGTTGCGCGAACAGTTCGAGACTGCGAACGATCCCTGAATGCTCTTCAAATCCTTGTAGAGCCTTACCAGGGTGCCAATTCCGGCTGAGCTCAAGAAGGCCACTCGTGAAAGGTCTAACTGAATATGGTGCGAGCCTTGCCGGATTTCCTGATCAACGGCTGCGGCAAGATGATCAGCCCAATAGCCGTCGACACGTCCTTCGACCTTGAGTTCGACCGTTTCGCCGCGGAGTTGTTTGGTAATTTGCATTTCTCTTACTTTGGGCCATTACCTTGTCGTTTGGTCTGCCCGGCCAATCGTCTGGTTGTGAATCCCCGTTTCGTCTACGACGACGTTTGCGCGACGTAGAATATCATCTGGAATCCGCCACTGCTGCTTGAGACCCTTCAGCGCCGCCGTGTTCACGACGAAATGAATAGGGATTTCGTTCCGGACTGGTATCTGAGTCGGATCGGAGCCACGCAAAATTCGCGAGGCCAATTCTCCCGTTTGTTTGCCGATCTGGTAAAAATCAGCGCCGTAATCGAACAAGGTCCCGCGATCAGGTTTACCTGGTGTGATACTGAACACCGGAATATGAGCTCTCTGCCCGACCAAAACCACTGAGTCGGCGGCAACACTGACTGTCACATCGCCGCCTATCCATAAGGCTTCTGCTCCTCGGGCAACTAGTGAATCTTCGGCTTCGAGCACGGAATTTGAATTTTCGACATTGGCCTCGAATAACTCAATACTCCATCCTTGGCAAACCTCGCGCGCTTTCTCGACAAAGGCCCGCGAATTAGCTTCAGCCGGATTCCAGGCCACGCCCACTCTCTTTAGGCTTGGGAACATCTCCCGCGCGATTCGGAAAGCATCTTGTACCGGAAGGAAACTGCCAATGCCCACCAAGTTGCGCGGGTGATTCAGTGGGTTGTCGCGACTGATCCCCACTCCTGCCACCACCGGATCGGCAACCAGGCCGAACACTTGAATCGTCTTGTCGCCACGATTCGCATTGGCAACTGCTTGCAGCGACAAGGTGCTCATCGTAAGCAACAAGTCATAACGGGCATTGACCATTTCCTTGGCGATGGAACTCCCGACAGAAATATCGCCTTGCGCGTTGAACTTATCTATGACAATGGTTTTTCCTTCAATAAATCCATTCGCTGCCAAGCCGTCTATGGCGCCCCGAGTGCCCTCATCCAGCAGCATTGTCGAAGCATGCTGAAGAAGTCCGACGTGTGGTATGTTCCGGGCACTGGTGCTTCGCCGTCCAAGATCGGACAAAAGGAGTGCCGCGGAAGCTGAAATGATCAGGACGAGCCCCAAAAGGAGACGCTTGACAACAAATCGCATCTGCCAACCTGCGAGGAAAAGTTAGTGTCCGGGCGTAGAGTCTACCACTGTGGTGTGGTGGGTGCAGACGACAGGAAAACATATCTCTGGATTACGCCCGAGTATCGGGCTACTCGGACACAACCCCTGTTATGGAACAGTCTTCGAGTCAGTCACGGGACTTGTAATTTCCGATGAGGTGGGTGCTTAAGCAAGGTCCGATGCGGGGTGTTTCCGTTTGGGCGTACCGCGAGCGTCCTTCTGGGCACTTGTTCCCCGGGGTTGGGGATGGTATTCACGAGGTAGCGCCCTTGGCTACAGAGGGGAAAGTCATGAGACCTCCGTTCGTTGTATCTCTTCTTGCCGTGGCCCTACTTGCGGTTGCGTTTGCCGCATTGCCATCTTCGGAAGCGCCGACCGGTTTCGACAACCAGAGCAATGGGATGGTGGACGAGGCGACGCACCAGGCTGATCAGGTCAAGTTTGATGAAGTAGAAAACGTCAGCGACGGCCTCGGTCCTCTATATAACGCGCAATCCTGCCGCGAATGTCACCAGAGCCCGGTATCCGGCGGGGGCAGCCAGGTCGCCGAGTTGCGGGTGGGCCACGAGGGAGCACACCACCGTTTTGAGAACGCGGAGATCCCCATCGCGCGCGGAACCGAGATCATCACCGGGCGCACCCTGGTGAATGATCGCGCCATCTGTCCCAATGGAGCGTTTCCCAACACCGAGATCCAGGAGCGCCTGCCTGACAGCGAAAATGTCCGCACAACCCGGCTGTCCCTGAGTCTTCTGGGCGACGGGTTTGTGGAGGCGGTGGCCGATCAGACGTTCATCGAGCTGGCTCGCAAACAATGTAAGGAGACGCACCACAAGATCTGCGGGCAAGCGATCTTTGTCCCCATCCTGGAAGCTCCCGGGCAGACCGGGGTTGGAAGGTTTGGCTGGAAGGACCAGCACGCCAGCCTGCTCTCATTTTCCGGGGACGCCTACCTGAACGAGATGGGCATCACCACGCGGCTGTTCCCCGACGAGGTGACCAAGCTGTGCAACACCGTTTCCGAGCCCAACGATGTGCCCGATCCGGACGGGCTGGACGACTTGGACCACTTCGCGCGCTTCATCCGCGCTACCAAGGCGCCGGCGCGCGACGGGCAACTGGCAGTGACACCGCAAACCAGGCGCGGCTCCGAGCTGTTCGAGAAGGTCGGCTGTGCCACCTGCCACGTGCGCGCTTTGACCACCGCACCCGCCGGAACCAAGATCAATGGTGGGAAATTCACCATTTCCGACGCGCTGGGAGCGAAGACCTTCCATCCCTATTCGGATTTCCTGATGCACAACGTGGGGACGGGTGACGGCATCGTCGTCCCCATGTTGGAACATTACGGCCGCAGGATGTATCAGACAACATGGAGGAATTTTTCGGGCGAGGACTTCCACAACGCGCGGTTCAAGGTACGGACAGCGCCGCTGTGGAGCGTCCGGCTGCGCAGCCGGTTGATGCATGACGGAGCTTCGGTGACTCTGCGAGATGCGGTCACGCGCCATGGCGGCGAAGCTTCCGAGGTAATGCACCACTTCGAAAAACTATCGCACGCCGACCAGGAAGCAATCCTCGAATTCCTCCGGTCGCTATAGGATCGTCAGGAAGGGCGCCTGCGAAGTGTCCCATCAATCGGCTGGCGGGAAAGTTGCCAAGCTCGGTGGCGCTTGCGAACGAGTGACGGGCAAACCGGAATTAATGAACGTGGCGTAGCGCACCCAACACGCTTGACCTAATCCGCAGCAGGCTGTGCTAATCAATCTCCTGCCTGCGCTACATGCGCCGGCTCCAGCTTCTCGATTTTCACTCGTGCGATGCGGTGGCCTTCCATTTCTTCGACCGTATAGCGGTGGCCGTCATAATCGAATCCGTCGCCGACGCGAGGTATCTTTTGCAGGCGGGCGAGAACGAATCCAGCGAGGGTTTCAAATCCTGAATCGCGCGGCAGCGAAAGCTGGTATTGCGATTCGAGATCGCGAATGCTTACCGACCCTTCCAGCACTACGGCAATTTTGCCCTCGATTTCCGCCTGCTGCGGCGGCGGCACGTCGAACTCGTCTTCGATCTCGCCCACCAACTGCTCCAGAATGTCTTCAACCGTGATTACGCCTGCAGTCGAACCAAATTCATCCACCACAACCGCCATGTGCCGTTTTCGTTCTTTGAATTCGTCGAGCAGCTCAGTTAATGGCTTGGTTTCCGGGACCACCAGCACGTCGTGCATGATCTGACTGATTCGCATCATCGGGATGCGCGCAGCCATAGGTTGCAGCGGGCTTGCGGTGAGCCGCAGGCGCGTCCAGCGCATTAGGTCTTTGGCGTAGAGCACGCCGATAATATGCTCGGGACCGCTTTTGGGATCATAGACGGGAATGCGCGAATGTTGCTCTTCGACCACGCGGCTGAGGGCTTCGTCCAAGGTCAGATCTCCAGGCAGCGAAAAGATATCCGGCCGAGGCACCATTACCTCGCGCACGGTAATGTTTTCCAGCTCCAGCGCGTTATGGATCATTTCTTCCTGGAATGGCGGAATCTGCCCGAATTGCCGGCTGGCAGTCACGATCAGCTTTAGCTCATCCGGCGAATGAATAGGTCCCGGCCGCAACTTGCGTGAGCCAAAAATTCGCAGCACCGAACCTGCTGCCCGGCTCATTAAAAAAAGCAGCGGCCTGGTCAGCGTGAGGAAAACATCCATGGGTGCAGCGACAGCCAGGGCGACCTGTTCAGCACGCTGCAAAGCCAATGACTTAGGTACTAATTCTCCAAGGATTACATGCAGGCAGGTGATCAGGCTGAAGGCGATTATGATCGCGATGGTATGAGCATAAACCGCGGCATGGGGCATTTCATGCACAAAGCGGAAGCTCTCCACCAGACGGGCGACCATAGGCTCACCGATCCAGCCCAGCGTCAGGCTGACGATGGTGATTCCTAGTTGGACGCCGTTGACAACCTCATCCAGATTCCGGTGTAGCTTTTGAACGATACGCGCACCGATGCGCCGGGCCTCGATGAGCTGCTGAATCCGCGTATCGCGCACACTCACCAGGGCGAATTCGGCGGCGGCGAAGAAGGCATTGGCTGCCACCAGAAGCAGGATGAGAAACACCCGCAGCAGCACAAAAGCAATCATGGAGAGCCAATTTTAACACTGGCAGTGTACTTGGACCGGGATCTTAGAGCTAAGCTGTTGTAGAATTTAGGAGTAAGCATGATGTTGGGGTTCCGCAGTTCCGGCCTGATCTGGTATACCTCGCAGGTTTAAATCAAGATTTCCTGCTTCCTATTCTGCGATTGACTGGTCTAACGCAACGGCGCGAGTCGGCAGCAGGCTAAAGTTCAGCGCAATCTGAGGAACAAATCGCGTTCCGCTTTCGTAATCACCATAGGGCTCAGGAAACCAAAGTATCCGCCGCAGGAGGACGTTGTGAACGGGAATGGAAATGGCAAGAAGAAACGCCGCAAACGGATCATCATTATCAGTGTCGTTGTCGGAGTGGTCCTCCTCGGAGCGCTGGGACTGTACGCGTTCACCCGCGGCGGAACGAAGATTGAGGACTCGAAGCTCGCGAAGGTGACGCGCGACGACCTGGCCAAGAGCGTGGTCGCGACCGGCAAAGTAGAGCCGATCACCAAGGTGGAAGTGAAGTCGAAGGCCAGCGGCATCGTCAAGAAGCTGTACGTGGAATACGGCGACCGGGTGAAAAAGGGACAACTGCTCGCGCAATTAGATAAAGAAGAGATTCAGGCGCAGGTGGATCAATCGCGCGCTTCCCTGGCCGCGGCAGATGCCAATCTTAAGAGTGCCGAAGCCGATTACGAGCGCTCCAAAGTGGATGCCGAGGGTCCCGACGTACCGTTGCTGAAACGCGCGCACGACCGCGCGCTAGGCATGGCCAAGGAAGGCGTCGTATCCACCTCTGCCCTCGAAGATGCGCAGAAAAACTACGAGCTAGCCTTGAATAAGCAGAATGTCGCCAAAGCTCAAATGACTGTCTTGAAGGCGAAAATCGCGCAGTCAGAAGCTCAAGTGGTGCGTGATCGCGCCAATTTGAAGCAGCTTGAGGAGCAGCTCGGTTACACAGATATTGAGTCGCCGATTGACGGAATCGTGCTCTCGCGCGACGTCGAAATGGGCGATGCGGTTAGCTCCATCCTTGTACTCGGATCCTCAGCGACTTTGGTGATGACTCTCGGCGATACCAGCGAGGTGTACGTAAAAGGCAAAGTGGATGAGAGCGATATTGGCAAGGTTTATCTGGGACAGCCGGCTCGCATCAAAGTGGAATCATTCAAGGAAAAAACTTTCAACGGCAAGGTCACGAAGATCTCCCCGATGGGCGTGGAGAAAGATAACGTGACCACCTTCGAAGTACGGGTTTCGATCAACAATCCTGGCGGCGAGTTGAAGGCGGAGATGACCGCCAACGCCGAAATTATTCTGGAAGAACACAAGAATGTTCTGCAGATTCCTGAAGGCGCGATTATCTATGACAAAGATAAGAAGGCATCGGTAGAAGTGCCCGACCCGCATGCCAAAGACGGAAAGCGGAAACTTGCCGTGAATATTGGGATCTCCAATGGCGCCAAAACCGAAGTGCTCAGCGGGCTCAAGGAAAACGATCAGGTGGTGCTGCAGTAGTTGGAGCCTTTTTCTCTTTTGTCATTCCGAGCCGCACGGAGGCGCGCTCACGCGCCGAGGGTGTGCGAGGAATCTGCTTTTAAAGGCTTTTCAAGAGTCACAAAAGATCGCGCTATTTCTAAAAAGACGCACTGGGAGGTCTTATGTCCATGTCACGCCGCACGCTCTCTGCCCTAGTCGTCGCTCTGTTCGCTACTGCGTCGTTATCCGCAGCTTCGGTCCAGGGATCATTCCAGCGAACATTTCAGGTTAGCGGGCCGGTTGATCTCGAGGTGCTCACCCGTTCGGGGGACATTATTGTCCACAGCGGTCCGGCAGGAACTGTGTCGGTGAACGGGAAGATTCACGTCGGTGACAGGTGGTTTGAGGGAAATCGGGGAAGCGATGTCAGTGACCTGGAGAAGAACCCACCCATTCGGCAAAGCGGCAACAGCATCCACATTGATTATGTAAACCTGCGCAATATTTCGATCGATTACGACATCACGGTTCCAGCCGATACGGCGGTGCGTGCGCGCAGCGGATCAGGCAACCAAGAGATCGAAGGCTTGCGGTCGAAGCTTGATCTCGAGAGCGGATCGGGCGATATGCGGCTCAGAGATGTAAGCGGCGACATTCATGTCCACACCGGGTCGGGCAATGTGGAGGGACGCGAGGTGTCTGGTCCCCTTACGGCAGAGGCTGGCAGCGGAGACATCCGCGTGGAATCAAAAGGAAGCGGTGACGTTCGCGTCCACACTGGCTCGGGGAATATTGAACGGCACCAGGTGAATGGCGCGATGCGAGCCGAGGCGGGAAGCGGTGACGTCCGAGTTGATGGCGTGCAAAAAGGTGATTGGGATGTGAAAACTGGATCAGGCAATGTTCAGCTTAAGCTTCCGGAACAGGCTGCGTTCGATATTGGAGCCTCTACAGGCTCCGGCCGAGTAGTTGTTGACCATCCTGTGACCATGACATTGCAAGGAGATGTGCGCCACGAGCAGAGGTCAGTCCGTGGCAAGGTACACGGCGGCGGACCACTGGTGACCGTGCACACCGGATCAGGCGACGTGCATATTGATTGAGGATTATCCGTCGTGGCGGCGACTCGCCTGCCACCGGTGATGCTCACCGGTAGTTGTGCAGTTTGATTGTCATCCTTGAGCAAGCGTTCTTTGCGCAGCGAAGGATCTGGGCGAGCCGCGCGAAGCGTCGCGTTTCTTGCGACGCAATAATCGCGCGTTTGGCTCGCTTCCTTACCAAACTGCACCACTACCGATGTTCATCGAGGAACAAACCACATCATCACCTCTGTCGTGCCTCAGCTTCGGCCAGCCACCCACGGCGTAGCCTTTCGGGCGGGATGCTAGACAGGTAGGGTTTGATATCGAGAATAGGTGTCCCATCCAGCATATCGACGCCGCGAACATGCAGCTCGATGCCTTCGCGGCGACGCAGCTCGACGGTTGTCAGGCCAATCGGGTTTGGACGTCGCGGAGATCGGGTCGCAAACACACCATGCGGCCGATTGTCGGAGGGCGGTGTGCCGATCAATTCGGACCCATGCAATTCGTCTCGATGGCCATACAAATCGAGCTTAGGGGAGCGATCGAACTCCCAGATGACGATGAGATGCGAGAAGCCCCCGATGTCAGTGAGCCCCGGCTCAAACTCGGGCAGGATCTTGAGCACACCATCGGCCTCGTGTTTAGCGCCAAGACCCTTGGGAACTTCGCTTGCGTCCTTGTACGGACTACTCACAAATCCAATCGGCCGCGAGGTGAACATATGGGAAAACGCCTCCATTTCCCATAGTAATGCCGCAGCGGCAGGAATTTCTTTTGACCGGAGCTGCTTTTCGGTTTTTCCGGTGCACTCGCTAACACCATACTTTTCATTGCGCACGGCTCTTTTCTGAAGTACGATTCACGCCTTCCCCAAAAAGTTTCCTGGGCCGCGCCTTGTGAGCAGTCGTGATTGAACTTCTTCTATGCCCACGTTCTCTCAGGCATTTAGGTTGGGAAAGTCCCAATCCGAACTTGACTTCGTTGACGTCGTACTCCAACGTGACAACAGACTTTTCCTTGATCCGTTCGCCATTTCTCAGGAACTCGATCGGTGGTCGGAAGATGCGGCACGAACAATTTCAATGTTCTTCCAACAGGTGATTGATGATATTCGCAGCGGACACGAGGATAACGCACGCCAACTGCTATTAAACCTTCGCGAGCCGAATGAAACGCGCCTTGGCTTTTCTAAGAAGCGTCCCAAAGGTGCAGGTATTGGCGAACAACAGGCACAAGAAATATTTGAGGCGTTGAGCAGTTCGACTGCCGTACAACAAGGATTCATTTCGTCGTTGCAAGAGTGCGAGCTGATGATTCCGGGCATCAGCCACGATAAGATATCGGATTTAACGACCAATGTTGTGCGAGTACACCTTGTTGATTACACCCGTTCGCAATGCGAGCTGCACGATGTTCCTCTACACACTGTTCCAATAGGTGCACTTTTCAACACCGACACGATGCAATGGGAAGAGTCGTACGTTGAATTGCCGGTGTGGCGTAACCGACCAATACTTCTCGTACCGAAAGCTGTTGTTCGATGTGGTCCGGCTTATCAACATGGAAAGTATTACCAGCACTACGTTCTCAATTTCCTCCAAGTTCGCGAACTCAACGATCCCCAGTCGGACTTGGTTCGCTTGATCCGAAACGAGCGTAAGAAGAGCGTGCGGCGCGTAGTCTATAAGAAGGATCTGTCAGGACGGTATCCCCGCACCAAAGAGTTTCTGTTTGAATCCTCTCGAAATAATCCCGAAATTCTTCGGGAATATCGAGAAGACTTAGAGCGCATTGAAAGAACCGATGACCGTAGCGATGTTGACACCGAGGATGAAACGATCATCGCGGAAGCGCTAGTGCAGGTATTACGAAACACCGCAGTAGGAACCGAGCATGCAACAGCGTACCACCGTCTGATGGTGGGTGTTGTAGAGTTTATCTTCTACCCCAAACTGATGCATCCGAAAAAAGAAGAGAAAATACACCAAGGCCGGAAGCGGATTGATATTGTGATGGAAAACGGGGCGCACAACGGTATCTTTTACACTCTCCCGAACATCCGCCGTATGCCATCTGCGTACATTCCACTGGAGTGTAAGAATTATGGCCGCGAGGTAGGCAATCCGGAACTCGATCAGATCGCTGGACGATTTTCCGTAAATCGAGGAACGGTTGGATTCTTGTGTTGCCGGGAATTTGAAGATCGAGCGTTGTTCGTACAGCGTTGCAGAGATACGTTTACAGATGGCCGTGGGCTAGTGATGCCACTTGATGACGCAACGATTATTAGCTTCCTCGAAGCAATTGGGCGAGGAGCGAGGAACGAACTTGAGCGTCTATGGTCAGACCTTGTCACTGAGGTCTGCCTGAATTAAGTGAGAGGAGGTGAAGGGAATGCTGGGACATTTCAGGTCGAGGTTCGGAATACTACGAGCTTATCCTCGATGCAAGTTTAGTCAACGCCTGATCGGGCGTCGTCGAAGGAT
>Ga0137408_1343585_pt1 | contig 11026 bp, 10 predicted proteins | sample CZOMad2_2_16fung_FD_141241 | JGI IMG/M metagenome (GOLD analysis project Ga0137408, IMG submission 141241) | Vadose zone soil fungal communities from Angelo Coast Range Reserve, California, USA - CZOMad2_2_16fungal (PacBio error correction) | ecosystem: Environmental > Terrestrial > Soil >...
TTGCTCGACGAGGCCGAGGCTCTCGGCGGGGTCGTCGGCGGGGTCGAAGGTCTCGGTGAGTACCTGGCGGGCGCCCGTCAAGATCGACATGAGCGCGCCGTCGGAGAAGCCGAACAGGTGGAACAGCGGCAGGTACATCATGATCGTGTCCGCCGGGGTGACGGCCATGCGAAAGGCGCGGTCGACCAGGTTCCGGATGATCGCGTGGTCGTGCATCGCCCCTTTGGGGAACCCGGTCGTGCCGGACGTGTACATGAAGAACGCGGTGGCGTCGGGGTCCACCGCGTCGGCTCGGGCGCGGAGCGCGACCTCGTCGACGGCGTCGCCGGCGGCCTGCGCCGCCGACCAGTGGAGCGTCTCCGCGCGCGGCTCGTCGCCGGCCGAGACGACCAGGCGGAGGTGCTCGAACCGATTCTCGCGCACGGCGCCGCCGCGCAGAGACGGCGCCAGCTCCTTCACCATGCCGAGGTAGTCGACGGGACCGGAGCGGTCCGCGATCAGCAGCACCGCCGAGTCGGACTGGCCGAGGATGTAGGCGGTGTCCTCCGTGCGCAGGCGAGTATTGATCGGCACCAGCACGGCTCCGATCTTCATCACCGCGAACATCGCCTCGATGAACTCGGGCCGGTTCACCATCCAGAGCGCGACCTTCTCGCCGGGCCGCACGCCGAGACCGATGAGCCCGCGCGCCAGCCGGTCGACTCCCGCCGACAGCTCGGCGAAGCTCCAGCGCCGTCCCTTGAAGTAGAGCGCTTCGCGCGCTCCCCAGCGCTCGGCCGCACGCTCGGGTAAGGACCCGAGCGTCTGCTTCGGAAACCAGTCGCCCATGAGCGTGTTCGAGCGTAGAGAGTAGCGCGCTTCTGGGCGACGCGCCGCGCGACGATGAAACTCTTACACGCGGACATGAGATCTGTTGCGGGGCCGACACAGAGGTGACTCGCCGTCGCGGCGAAAATTATTGTTGTCGTTGACGTCACGGCCGCCCCTGAAAGGTGGCATCGGGCATGCTGGGGTCTGGGTGGGCGGCTGGGTCAGCGCCCTCAAAGGAGGCCGAATGCCCATGGCCACGTTTCGCGCTTTCGTGCTCGGCTTGGCAGTCTTCGCTCTCGTGGTAACTCCCGCGCTGGCGAAGGGTGGAGGAGGCGGCGGCGGGGGCGGGGGAGCAGGTGGCGGGGGCGGGGGAGCAGGCGGTGGGGGTAACGGCGCGGGACCCGCCGCTGGTGGCGGCCACGGAAACGGCCACGGCATCGGGGAAGGCGCCGGCGGATCGAGCAGCTTCACGACCGGCGCCGGCCGAGGCACGGCGATCACCGCGCCCGGCAGTCGGCACCGCTCCGAGACCGCGAGCCAGCGCCTGTCAACGCCCGCACCTGGTAAGGCCAATCCGACGAGCGGAGTGAAGCCGGGTATGGGAAGAGTCGGGACGGTTCCTACGACGCCCGGGCAGACTCCCTGAACGATTCGCGCGGCGGCAGGCCTCGGTCGCCGCCGCGCGCCTTTCATCCGATCTCGCTCGTCCACGCGGCCCCGTACCCTTGACGGCCCGCCTGTCCACCGTCTAGCCTCCGTCTGACATCGCGCGAGCCGCCGGCTCGTTCGACCGAAGACTTGACTCCGTTTCTCCAAAAGGGAGAGTCGTCATGATGACCGCCCTCGAGTTCATCCACGCCGAGCTGAAGCGCCTGCACGGAATGCTGGACAAGGCGATCGCCGACCTGACACCGGCCCAGCTCCATGCGGTGCCCGCGAGTCACCCCAAAGCGAACACGCTCGCGTGGATCTTCTTTCACTACGCGCGGACCGAAGACAACGTGGTGCGCTTCGTGCTCCAGAATCGCCGCGCGACCGTGTGGGCGGACGGCGGATACGCCGAGAAGCTCGGGCTGCCGCCGATGGCCCAGGGCACGGGTATGTCGACGGCCGACGCCCAGGCGCTGCATCTCAAGGACGTCGCGCTGTTCAAGGACTACATGCAGAAGGTCTGGGCGAGCACCGAGGACTTTCTCGCGAAGACGGATCCGGCGGCGCTCGATGTGGTCATCACCGTGAAGCCGCTGGGCGACATGCCCGGCATCCGTGCGCTCGGCCAGACCTGCGTCTCGCATGGCATGGCCCACGCCGGCGAGATCGAGCTGGTGCGGACGCTCGTCGGCGCGGGCCCCGCCATCGGCGTCTGATTGACAGCGAGCAGTGCTTCGCCACATAGTGCCGCTATGAGCACACCGCGAACGATCGGCGAGCTACGAGCGAGCGGGTATCAACCGAAAACGGTGAAGCAGGAGCTGCGCGACAATTTGATCGCGCGGCTCAAGACGGGCACGGGTCTGTTCCCGGGCATCATCGGGTACGAGGAGAGCGTCCTGCCGCAGATCGAGAACGCGATCCTCTCCGGCCAGGACATCGTCTTCCTGGGCGAGCGCGGCCAGGCCAAGACGCGCATGGCGCGCCTCTTGACCGAGCTGCTCGACGCCGAGATGCCGCGGATGGCCGGCTGCGAGATCAATGACAATCCGTTCGCGCCGATCTGTCAGGCCTGCCGTCAGGCCGTCGCCGAGCGCGGCGACAAGGCCGAGATCGCCTGGATCCCCCGTGACCGCCGCTACGGCGAGAAGCTCGCGACCCCCGACATCACGATCGCCGATCTCATCGGCGAGGTCGATCCGATCAAGGTCGCCGAGGGACGATATCTCGGCGACGAGCTGACCATCCACTACGGGCTCGTGCCGCGAACCAACCGCGGCATCTTCGCGATCAACGAGCTCCCGGACCTGGCCGAGCGTATCCAGGTCGGCCTGCTCAACATCATGGAGGAACGGGACGTCCAGATCCGCGGCTACAAGGTGCGCCTGCCGATCGACGTGTACGTGGTCGCCAGCGCGAACCCGGAGGACTACACCAACCGCGGCCGGATCATCACGCCCCTCAAGGACCGCTTCGGCTCCCAGATCCGCACGCACTACCCTCGCCGGCTCGAGGACGAGATCGCGATCATGGAGGCCGAGCTCACGCAGTTCCCGGCGGCCGGCTTCCAGTACGCGCCCGCGACGTACATGAAGCAGGTCGTCGCCGAGCTGACCCATCTGGCGCGCAAGGCCCCGGAGATCAGCCAGCGCTCGGGTGTGTCGGTGCGCGTGAGCATCTGCAACTGGGAGAACCTCCTGTCCAACGCGCTCAAGCGCGCCATCCGTCTCGACGAGCGCGAGGTGGCGCCGCGGGTGAGTGACCTCGGGGCGATCGTCGCGTCGACGAGCGGCAAGATCGAGCTGGAGACAGTCGGCGACGGTACCGAGGACAAGGTCCTGGGCAAGCTCGTGCAGAAGGCGGTGCTCAACGTCTTCAACCGGAGCTTCACCGGCGGAGAGCTAGACGCGGTCGTGGCCGCCTTCCAGGGGGGCTTCGGCATCGACGTCGCGGACACGATGCCGTCGGCGGAGTACCTGCGGCAGATCGGCGAGGTGCGCGCGCTGCAGCCGGCGTTGAAGAAGCTCGGCGCGGGCGACGCCGCCAGTACCGCCGCGGCGCTCGAGTTCGTGCTCGAGGGCCTGCATCTGAGCCGCAAGCTCAACAAGGACTCGCGGGCCGGGCGATACCGCTACCGGAGCTGAGCGCGCGATGACGTCACGCCTCGTGGTCTGCTTCGCGACGGCGCTTTCGCTCGCGATCGCGGGGTGCGCCTCGAGCGGCTCGAGCCGACCCGACGACGATTTTGCGTTCGGTCGAACCAGCCGTCAGGAGATCCTGCAGCGTCTGGGCACGCCCTACCGCGAAGGATCGCTCACGAGGAACGGCAAGCAGCTCAAGACCATGACCTACGCGTTCGGCACGGCCGGCGGCGCCCCGGCCCGGGAGGGCGTCAGCCCGGAGCGAGGCCAGGGATTCTATTTCTTCAATGACAAGCTCGCCGGATACGACTTTCAGAGCTCATGGAAGGAAGACCAGACCGACTTCGACGCCACGAGATTGCCGGCTATCAAGAAGGGCGTGTCGACGCGCGACGACGTGGTGCGCCTGATAGGCCGGGCCCGCGGTCGGTACGGGTACCCCATGATTCCGAATCAGAACGAGCAAGCCGATGTCTATCTCTACGCCGAGACCAAGGGCGGTCCCTTCAACGTGAAGTTCTACCAGAAGCACCTAGTCGTGACGTACGACGAGCGCGGCGTCGTCAGCAACGTGGACTATCAGGAGATCGGCCAGAAGTAACGCGCCCGACGCGGCGCCGAGCCGCCGCGCCGCCAGCAATCGACGAGCTGGCCTATTGTGCAAAGGAGTGAGCGGCATGGCCCGACCTTCGAAATTCGCCCACGTCGTGTATCGGACGCGACGCTTCGACGAGATGGTCGACTGGTATCGGCGCGTCTTCGAGGCCCAGGTGCGGTACAAGGATCCGGTCCTGGCCCACCTACGCGAACGTGGGAGACCTCCTCGACACCTACACGCGTCTCAAGCAACAGGGCATCCGGCCGTACTGGCCGGTTCACCACGGCCCGACCCTGTCGTTCTACTACCAGGATCCCGACGGCAACCGGCTCGAGTTCCAGGTCGATTGTTTCAAGACCGCCGAGGAGGCCACCGCGTACATGCAAGGCGAGGCCTTCGCCTCGAATCCGATCGGCGTCCAGATCGATCCCGACGCGCTGGTCAAGCAGTACCGGAACGGCGTGCCGGAGAACAAGCTTCTCGTTCGGCCTGATGGACCGGGCGTGCCGATCCCGGCCGAGCACGGCGTGTGATCGCGAGGCAAGGAGGAGACCGCGGCTAGGCCTGCGCCGCGGCGAGGATCGCCCTGGCCAGGACGCAGCTGCCCTCGTAGCACTTGTCCGGCTGCTCGTAGCTGAAGGCCAGACGGATGTGGCGCTCGCCACCCTTTCCGGCGAAGAACGCGCGTCCGGGTGTGTACTGCACGCGCGCCTCGAGCGCCAGCGCTTCGAGCTTGGCGACATTCGTAGCGGCCGGCAGCTTGATCCAGATGAAGAATCCGCCCTGCGGCCGGCTGATCTCCACGTCGGTGCCCTTGAGCACTTCCCAGAGCCCGCGGAGCATGGCATCGCGCTTGGCGCGATAGACGCCGACCAGCACCTTGACGTGCGCCTCCATGTGATCGCGCAGGAAGAACGTCGCCACCCGCGACATGAACGGGTTGACGCCGCCGCCGAAGTTGAAGCCCTGGAACGCCGGGAGCATTGCCGGCGGCGCGCAGAGCCACCCGAGCCGTACACCGGCGCCGAGAATCTTCGAGAGCGTGCCCGCGCGGATGACACGCCCCGTGCGGTCGAGCGCGTAGACCGGCGGCTTCGAATCGCCCTCGAACCGGAGCTCGTTGTAGGCGTCGTCTTCGAGGATGAAGGTGTCGTACTCCTCGGCCAGCTCGATCAGCTCCTGGCGACGACCGATCGACAGATCGGGCCCCGCCGGGTTCTGGAAGTTCACGATCGTGTAGATCAGCTTGCACCGGCGGCCGGACCGCTTGATCTTTTCGAGGCTCTCCCGGACCGCGCTGGTGACCATGCCGTCCTCGTCGACCGGGACGCCGAAGATCTCCGGGCCGTGCCGGCGAATGTTGTTGAGCGAGCCCGAGAACGTCGGCGCCTCGATGATCATCGGGTCGCCCGGGTCGACGAAGGCGCTGAACGCCAGGGACAGCGCCGCGCCCGACCCGTTCGCAATGAAGATGTTCTCGGGGGTCACCGCGAGATTCTCGTAGAACTTGTATTTGTGGCAGATCAGCTCGCGCAGCCCGCGATAGCCCTGCGGGTCGCCGTAGGTGAGGGCCTCGGCGCCCTCGGCGTCCATCATCTTCCGGGTGGCCTCGACCATGCCGTCATACGGGAACGAGGCCGGGTCGGGGAAGCCGCCGCCGAACTCGAAGAGCGGTTTCGCGACGGCACGGGCGGTCGTGACGGACCCGCCCCATCCGATGCGGGCGCGGGTCGACAGGAGGTCTTCGAAGCGGACGGTCGGCTGAGTGGTCATGACGGTTAGCATACGACAACCGACGGCCCTATAATCACCTCACCATGCTCTTCCGATATTCGCGCTGGGACGGCAGTCAGCAGCTCGCCGACCTCGACGCCGACGACCTGCTGGCGGCGATGTCCGACGACCTCATGTCCGACGGCGACTTGTGGAACGCGCTCCGGCGCATGTTCCAGCGAGGGCTGCAGACCCCGCACGGTCCGCAGGTGCCCGGCCTCCAGAACCTGCTCGACCGGCTGCGCAAGCGGAGGCAGGAGCAGCTGGATCGCTACGACCTGGGCTCGGCGCTCGAGGACATCAAGAAGAAGCTCGACGAGGTCATCCGGACCGAGCGCGCCGGGATCGAGCGGCAGGTCCCCGACGGGAACGAGCGCGCGAAGAAGCTCGAGCCGCTCGATCAGCTCCCGCCCGACCCGGCGGGGCGGATCAAGGAGCTGCAGAACTACAACTTCAGCGATCCCGAGGCGGAGCGCCTCTTCCAGGAGCTGATGCAGTCGTTGCAGCAGCAGATGCTGCAGCCGTTCATGCAGGGCATGAAGCAGTCGCTCCAGAACATGAGCGCCGACGACCTGAAGCGCATGCGCGAGATGATGCGCGACCTCAACCAGATGCTGCGCCAGCGCGCCGAGGGCGACGAGCCCGACTTCGACGCGTTCAAGGCGAAGTGGGGCCAGAACTTCCCCGGCGTCGAGAGCCTCGACGAGCTGCTCGAGCAGCTCGGGCGGCAGGCCGGGCAGCTGCAGTCGCTCCTCGACAGCATGTCGCCCGGCCAGCGCCGCCAGCTCCAGGAGATGATGTCGAGCCTGTTCATGAAGGACGAGCGGCTGGAGGCCGAGATGGCCCAGCTCGCGATGCACCTGGACCAGCTCGGCCTCACCGAGGAATTCCGCCGGCGCTACGACTTCCGGGGCGACGACGACGTGACGATGCGCGAGGCCATGAAGCTCATGGACGAGCTCCAGCAGATGGAGGAGCTCGAACGCCAGCTGCGCCGCGCCCAGACCCCCGACGATCTGGAGAAGATCGATCCCATCGACGTCCAGAAGCTCCTCGGCGAGGAGTCGGCGCAAGACCTCGAGCGGCTGAAGGAGCTCGCGAAGAAGCTGGAGGAGGCGGGGTACCTCGAGCGCAAGGGCGACCGGCTCGAGCTCACCGCGCGCGCGATCCGCAAGCTCGGCGACAAGGCGCTCAAGGACATCTTCGCGCACCTCAAGCGCGACCGCTTCGGGCGGCACGCCGTCGAGCGCCGGGGCGCCGGCGGCGACCCCACCGACGAGGCCAAGCGCTACGAGTTCGGCGATCCGTTCCTGCTCGACCTCAAGAAGACGCTGATGAACGCGGTCGAGCGCAACGGCGCCGGCACGCCCGTCCGCCTCTCGCCGGACGACTTCGAAGTGATCCGGACGGAGCTCTCGACCCAGGCCTCGACGGTCGTGATGCTCGACATGAGCCGCTCGATGATCAACAACGGCTACTTCCTGCCGGCCAAGAAGGTCGCGCTCGCGCTGACCTCACTGATCCGCGGCCAGTTCCCGCGCGACAACCTGTACATCCTCGGGTTCTCGCTCTACGCGCGCCAGTTCAAGGCCGAGGAGCTTCCGAAGCTCTCGTGGAGCGAGTGGAACATTGGCACCAACATGCATCACGGCTTTCAGGAATCGCGGCGGCTCCTGGGGCGGCAGAAGGGCGGCAACAAGCAGATCATCATGATCACCGACGGCGAGCCGACCGCGCACATGGAAGGCACCCAGGCGGACTTCTCCTATCCGCCGACCCGCCGCACGTTCGAGGAGACGCTGAAGGAAGTGCAGCGCTGCACGCGCGAGGGGATCACGATCAACACGTTCATGCTCGAGCAGAGCCGCATGCTCACGCAGTTCATCGAGCAGATGGCCCGCATCAACAAGGGCCGCGCGTTCTTCGCCAGCCCGGACCGCCTCGGCGAATACATCCTCGTCGACTACGTCCGCAACAAGCGCCGCGCGATCGCGTAGCGGCGTCGGGGCGCGGCGCGCCGTCCGGGCAGTCTAGCGGGCCGCCACCGTCACTCCACCTTGATCAGATCAGCCTGGCGAAGTACGGCGGCATGATCCCAATAGATCCGCTCGCATGCGAGCTTGTCGCCGCGAAACTGCACGACCACCACGACGTCAATGGCGATCTTCTTGTGCGTCGGCGGCACGTTCGGCAAGAGCCACGGCATCGGCTTTTCGTGCGTGAAGGTGAGGCGCAGTTCATCAACGAGTTGTCCCTCGCCGACGACGCGATTCACGGGCGTGGTCTGTAGATCGTCAGGCCACGAGGGGATGAAGTCATCCCGATAGAAAGCTCGCAGCGCATCCTTCCCCCGACCCCCGGTGTTCACGGGCATATGGTTGACGTAGGCATCTTCGACCATGGTGGCCAGGGTCGCCTCGACGTCCTTGCTCTCGAACTCCCCTTTGAGATGCTCTGCCCACAGGTGCTCGAGTTGTTGCGGCGAGAAAGTCATGTTCCGTTCCTTTCTCTGATGCGGGAGACCAATACGGGTCTGTCGCGTAATTCTGCCTCTTCCCTACGACGATCAACACCGGATACTGCCGCCGACAGCGCCGGTGCCGAGCGTGTTGCGTAAGCTCCTGGAAAGTCACTGAATACTAGTTAGGCGATACAGGGGACATGACAGCGGTTGAGACGGATCGGCTTCGCTTGCGTCCCTGGCGCGAAGAAGATGGCGTGGAACTTCAACGCCTCTTGAGCGATGCGGCTGTCAGGGGTGGTCGAAACCTGCCTCCCGAGCGAATCGCCAGACTCGCCGAAAGCAGCTTGCGACAATGGCGTGTGAACGGGTTCGGCCCATGGGCGGCCGTCGAGAAGGCCACCGGCTCCTGGATCGGCAGGCTCGGGCTCGATGAGCTCGATGACTGGCCAGGTGGCGACAAGATCGAGGTAGGGTTCGAGCTTCACCAGGCCTGGTGGGGCCGCGGCCTCGCCACCGAAGGAGCTGTGGCGGCGCTTGACTTCGGCTTCGAGCAGCACGGCCTCGAGCGCATCATCAGTGTCACGGCCGCCGCGCACACCGCGGCTCGTCGCGTGATGGAGAAGGCAGGGCTCACCTACAGAGGCACGCGCTATTGGATGAATCCCGAAGTTCCGGTCGTCTGGTACGCCGTCGACCGCGCCGCATGGAAAGCGAGAAAGTCCTGACCACGCGACGAACCCGCTCCTAACCCGCTGCCTAACCCCGCGCGGCGGCCGGCTCCCCCAGCGGGGTCGCTCGGCTCTGGCCCTTCATCAGCCACCGAATCAGCGGTGTGGCGATGAAGGTGCTGACCAGCGCCATCATCACGAGCATCGAGAAGATGTCGGTCGGCAGGAGCCCCAGATCCTTGCCGATGTTGAGGACGATGAGCTCCATCAGCCCCCGCGTGTTCATGCAGACGCCGATCGTGAGCGCGCTCCGATGCCCTTCGCCCACGAGCCGGGCGGCGGCGTAGGCACCGCCGAACTTGCTGACGAAGGCCACGGCGAACACCCCGAGGAGGGTCACCAGACCCGCCCAACCCTGAATCGCGCCGACGTCGGTGCGCAGGCCGGTATAGGCGAAGAAGATCGGCAGAAAGAACGCCCAGACGATCGGGGAGACCCGACGTTTCCACTCCTCGACGAACTGCCGATCGTCGTGGACCGCCACGCCGATCACGAAACCGCCGATGATCGCAAAGACTCCCAGGTTGCTGGTGATCGCGGCGGAGGCGAAGAGCAGGATCACGACGTAGGGGACAAACGTCAGCCGCATCTCGCCGTGCCGAGCAAGATGGTCTGCGATGGCGCGACGGAGTGGCTTGCGGAGAACGAAGAAGACAAGCGCCAGGTACGCGGCCAGGCCGGCCACCCGCGGGACCGCCCAGCCCCAACTGAACGCGCCTTTCACGAGCAATGAAATCGCCCCGAGAATGATCCACCCCGAGACGTCGTCGATCGCCGCGGCGCCGATGGTGAGCGCCGCCGTCCGCGTGTGCGAGAGTCCGAGCTCTATGAAGATGCGGCCCAGGATCGGAATCGCCGTGATCGACATGGCCACCGCGAAGAAGAGCTGGAAGCCGGACAGCGGCACGGGCTCCGACAACCTCGCGTGGAACCACGGGGCCGAGAGATAGCCCATCGCGAAGGGGATCGCGAGTCCGATCAGGCTGATGACGACGATCGGTCGGCGGTTTCCGCCCAGGTGCCGCGTGAACTCGAACTCGAGGCCGATCTGGAACATCAGGAAGATCAGACCGATCTGGGCCAAGCCGGTGAAGATCGTGCCGGTGCCGGGATGAAACAGCCCGTGCATGAAGTTCGGCGCGAGAGCCCCGAACAGGCTCGGTCCTAGCAGAAGACCGGCGAGGATCTCACCCGACACGTCGGTCTGTCCGAGCCGCCGGACGACCCCGGTCACCAGCCGTGTTGCAAGGAGGATCACGATGAGCTGATAGAGCAGGCGGAGCGTGATTTCCTCCGCGCCTGCGCCCACGGCGGATTCGGTGCCGGCCGAAGCGCCCGGAAGCTGCGCGACGGCCGTCGAGCCGAGCACTACGGCTCTGGCGTCATGCCGCGCCGGCCAGATTGTAGAGCCGAGCGCAGTTGTCCCAGAGGATCTTCCGCTTGCTCGTCTCCGAGAGTGGAAGCTTGAGGAAGAGGTTCGTCGACTCCGGGAAGTGCGAGTCGGAGTGCGGATAGTCGGTCGAGAAGACGAGCGTGTCGTCGCCGAGCTTCTGGACGACCCACTCGACCTGATCCTCGTCGGGATCGACGCTGATGAAGCACTGCCGACGGAAGTACTCGCTCGGCGGCGCCTGGAGCTTCGTCGTCTCGCCGCTCTTCGCCATCTCCCAGTATTCGTCGAGCCGCCAGAGGAGCCACGGCAGCCAGCTGCAGTTGCCCTCGAGGAACGCGACGCGCAGACGCGGGAACCGCTCGAGGACGCCGCCGGCCGTCATCGAGGCGACGGCCGCCATCAGCTCCACCGGGTTGTTCAGCCCGCCGGCGATCGTCGTGCTGGGGGCCGAGAGATAGCGGTTCACGA
>Ga0137408_1103719_pt1 | contig 10957 bp, 10 predicted proteins | sample CZOMad2_2_16fung_FD_141241 | JGI IMG/M metagenome (GOLD analysis project Ga0137408, IMG submission 141241) | Vadose zone soil fungal communities from Angelo Coast Range Reserve, California, USA - CZOMad2_2_16fungal (PacBio error correction) | ecosystem: Environmental > Terrestrial > Soil >...
TTCGGCTGTCCGCGTCCGCGCTCGCTCCTGGTCGAGGCGCTCGACCGCATGCGGGCGGCTCTCACGGACGACCGGCCCGCGCGCGTCTGAGCTGGTCGAGGTGGTTGTCGTCGTGCCACGACCTCCCGGACCCTCATGGTAGCCGATGGCGATGCACGCGCGGGCGACGTCGCGCGACGTCGGGCGCACATGCCCGATGGCACGCGCGCGATCCTCGACACCCGGTCGCTCCAGTCGGACCATCGCCGGCTCGCGGCGCTGCTGCGCCCCGGGCTCGCGGTGCTCGACGTCGGCTGCGGCACCGGCGCCATCACCCGCGGCATCGCCGAGGCCGTCGGCCACGAGGGCCACGCGGTGGGCGTCGACGTCAACGCGTCGATGATCGACGCCGCCCGCGCCGCGCACCGCCGCGTGCCCGGGCTGTCGTTTCACGTCGTCGACGTCTACGGGCTGCCGTTCCGCGGCGAGTTCGACATCGTGGCGGCGGCGCGCGTGCTGCAGTGGCTCGCCGATCCCGGGGCCGCGCTGCGCGAGATGACGAAGGCGCTGCGGCGCGGCGGGCGCATGGTCATCCTCGACTACAACCACGAGAAGGCTTCGTGGACGCCGGAGCCGCCGGCGAGCATGCGCCGCTTCGTCGCGGCATTTCTCCGGTGGCGCGCCGCCGCGGGCCTGGACAACGCGATCGCCGACCGTCTCGGCGAGCTGCTGTCGGGCGTCGGCCTGACCGCGATCGCGACGACCGACCAGAGTGAGGTCGCGCGGCGCAGCGATCCCGACTTCGAGACCCGCGCCGGCATCTGGGCCACCATCGCCGCCACGCGGGGACATCAGATGGTCGCCGACGCCGCGATCAGCGAGGGCGAGCGGCGCGCGGCCGAGGTCGAGTACCGGGCCTGGCTGGGCCAGGCGGGCCAGTCGCACGTCCAGTACCTGCTCGCCGTCGAGGGCGTGCGGCCGTAACGCTCCGGGCGCCCTCAGCGCTTGAGCAGGTACGGTACGTCGGCGACGACGGTATTGCTCCGGAAGAGCAGCGCGCCCTTGACCAGCAGGGCCGTCTGGTTGTGCAGGACGTGCTGCCACCAGTGTCGCGGCAGAAATTCCGGTAGCACGATCGTGACCATCTGCTCGCCGCCGCGCGACTGGATCTGGTCGAGGTAATCGAGCAGCGGGCGCAGCAGCGACCGGTACGGCGAGGTCAGGACGACCAGGGGCACGCCGAGCCCCCACTTGCCCCACTTGTCCTCGAGCCGAGCGGTGTGGGCCGGGTCCGTCTCGACGTAGACGGCGCGCACCACCGCCGTCGGGGCGAGTGTCCGCGCGTACTGCACGGCGCGGACGACGCCGCGATGGACGTCGCCGATCAGCACCAGGACCGTGTGCTGGAACGCCGGCGGGCCCTCGAAGCCCTCGAGCGACAGCTCGCGGGCCACCTCGTCGTAGTGCCGGTGCATCACGACGAACGTGGTGACCAGGACCGGAATGACGACGACGACGATCCAGGCGCCCTCCACGAACTTCGTGACCGCGAGCGTCAGGAGCACCACGCCGGTCACGGCCGCCCCGATGCCGTTGACCCACACGCGCCACTGCCAGCCCTTCTCGCGCAGGCGCAGCCAGCGCCGCACCATGCCCGACTGCGATAGCGTGAACGAGATGAAGACGCCGATCGCGTAGAGGGGCAGGAGCGCGTGCGTGTCGCCCTGGAAGGCGACGATCAGGAGGATCGAAAAGCCGCTGAGGATCAGGATGCCGTTCGAGAACACCAGCCGATCGCCCTGGTTCGCGAATTGCCGGGGCACGAAGCGGTCGCGCGCCAGGATCGACGAGAGCCGCGGGAAGTCGGCGTACGAGGTGTTGGCGGCCAGGACGAGGATGAGCAGCGTGGAGGCCTGGACCGCGTAGTACGGGGCGCCGTTTCCCCAGACCCGGCGTGCGATCTTCGACACCACCGTCTCGTCGCCGCTCGGGATGATCCCGAAGTCGTAGGCGAGGTACGTGATGCCCAGGAACATCACGATCGAGATGACGCCGAGCGCTGTCATGACCGCCTGGGCGTTGCGTCCCTCGGGCGGCTTGAGCGCCTGGACGCCGTTGGACACGGCCTCGACGCCCGTCAGCGCGGTGCAGCCGGCGGCGTAGCTTCTCAAGAGAAGGAACAGGCCGAGACCTTCGAGGCCCGGTGGATGGGGCGCGTACGGCGCCTCGGGCAGCCAGTCGAAGATCGCGCCGACGAGGCCGTACGCCACCGTGGCCATGATGCACGTCACGAAGAAGTAGGTCGGCGCCGCGAAGAGCCGGCCGGATTCCCGGACACCGCGAAGGTTGCCGAGGGCGATCCCGGCCACCGCCAGGACGCTGAGCACGATGCGATAGGGGTGAAGCGCCGGCGCCGCCGAGGTCAGCGCCGCGATGCCGGCGACGACGGAGACCGACACGGTGAGCACGTAGTCGACCAGCAGGGCCGCCGCGGCGATGAGCGCCGGATACCGGCCGAGGTTGTCCTTCGCGACGAGGTAGGCGCCGCCTCCCTGGGGATAGGCCGCGACGGTCTGGCGATACGAGACCACCACGACGGCGAGCAGGGCGCCGATTCCGATCGCGACGGGCAACGAGTAGCTGAGTGCGGCGGCGCCCCCGAGCATGAGCACCAGCAGGATCTCTTCCGTCGCGTACGCCACCGAGGACAGGGGGTCGGAGGCGAACACCGCGAGGGCCACAGTCTTGCTGAGGCGCTCGTGCCGGGCCTGGGCGAGCGGTATCGGCGCGCCGACGACGAGGCGTTTGACGAGGGTGAGTCGCATATCGCCGAGCCCGACTCTAACCCTCTCCGTGACGGCCGGGACCGTCTCACCGCGATTTTTACGGGTTCTTAACGTCGACGCGGCCGATCTTGACGCGCGCTTGAGACGGCGAGTGGCAGGTTAGAACCGGTGCTTCGATTTGCAGCGAACCCGACCGTTCCGGAAGGGCACGAACGGTTCCACGACCGAGGTGGGGCGGCCTCTACGCGCTGGCCGGCCTCATGCTCGCCGCGCTGGCGACGGTAGAACTAGTCGTCACCCCGGGCGCCGAGCTGACGGCGCTCCAGTGTGGGCTCGTCCTCGCGGGCTTCGGCGCGATGGTTGGGTGGACGCGACGCAACCGCGCGGCGCTCGATCACCTGGACTGGTGCGACTGCGCCAGCGCGCGGGTGACCGTGCGGGTGATTCCGTCTCACCGCCGCGAGCGGGCGCGTGCCGCGGTCGCGGACATGCCGGCGCCGGTCGAGGCGCAGCTGGAAGAAGTCGCCCGCTAGCGGCGCTTTGGCGACGCCGGGCTCAGGTGAGCCAGCGCAAGAGCGCGGTGGCCAGCGACAAGAAGATCGTCACGCCCAGGACGTCCTGAAACGCCGTCTCGAACGGCCCCGCGGTGATCGCCGGATCGAATCCGAGGCTCTTGGACAGCATGGGGATCATCGTCCCGGCGAAGCCCGAAAGGTTCACCGAGATGAACATCGAGAGCGCCACCACGCACGCGAACGCCGCCGAGTGCCACAGCCAGCCGACGAGCCCGACGGTGAGCGCGCAGATCCCGCCCAGGATGCTGGAGGTCTCGACCTGCCGCCGCAGCGGCTCCCACCACTCGCCGACCCTCACCTGCCCGGTCGCGAGACCGCGCACCACCATCGTCACGGACTGCAGCCCGGTATTCCCGGAGATCGCCTGGATCACCGGCATGAACGAGGCGAGCAGGATCACCTTGCTCAGCGTCTGATCGAAGTAGTGGATGACCAGGCCCGCCAGGAGCTCGATCACGAGCGTCGCCAGCACCCACGGCAAGCGCAGCAGCGCGACCTGACGCGGTGACCGCCGCTCGAGCTCGGCCGCGTCCGAGCCGGCCATGCGGAAGATGTCCTCCGACGCCTCCTCGTGAACGATGTCGACGACGTCGTCGACGGTGATCGTGCCGACGAGGCGATTGCGCTTGTCCACCACCGGGAGCGCCACCAGGTCGTACTTGGCCACGATCCGCGCGACCTCCTCCTGGTCCATTTCGGGGGTCACGCTGATGACGTTCTCGTCGCGGATCGCGAACGCCAGGGTGGTCGGATCGGCGGTGAGCAGGCGACGGAGCGGAACCACGCCCACGAGGTGGTGGTGGTCGTCCACGACGTACAGCTCGAAGGCGCGCTCCGCGGAGACCGAATCGCGGATGTGCTTGATCGCCTGCTCGATGGTGGCGTCCGGCCGCACCGCCACGAAGTCCGGCGACATGAGGCGACCCGCCGAGTGCTCGGGGTACTCGAGGATCTCCTGGACCTCTTCGGACTTGTCCTCCTGCATGAGGCCGAGGATCTTTTCCGCCTGCTCGGCGGGCAGCTCCTCGACGACGTCGGCGGCGTGCTCGGCGGGCATCTCGTCGAGGATGCGCGAGACCTCGACCTCGTCGAGCATCCGCACCAGCTCGAGCAGCGCGTGGTCGTCGAGCTCGGGGATGAGCTCGCCCGCGCGCTCCCGCGACAGCGCGCGGAGGATCGCGACCTGATCGGCGAGCGGGAGCTGGCGCAGCACGGCCGCGAGGTCGGCCGGGTGCGCCGACTCGAACATCGCCTGCTCGTGGGCGGCGGCCTTCCCCCGGGCGACGTTCCGCGTCGCTTCCAGCAGCCGGTCCTGGTCTTGATCGCTCATGACCATAGGGTACGCCGAGCCCCCAGCCGCGCCGCGATCAATAGGCTCGAGCCCGAGCGCGTGCCGGGGTTCCCCGCCGGCAAGTCACCGCCGGCCGCTCGGCCTCATAGCACCGCCTCGCCACACTCGCCGGTACCAACCTTGGTCGCGCCGTCGAGCGTCGAGACGAAGATCACGCCGGCGCCCCGCTGTCCCGTCCGCGCCGCGCGTGTGATGATGCGGACCATCTGGTCGCAGAGACGGTCGGGCACCGCCACTTCGAGCTTGAGCCCCGGCACGAGCCGCGTGTACTCGAGGCCCCGGTAGATGTCGTTTCGCGCCGACCGCGGCCCCGCACCGAGCACCTCGCTCACCGTCATCGCGGTCACGCCTGACTCCGTAAGTGCGCTCTTGACCTCGTCGAGCTTGAACGGTCGAATGACGGCCTCGATCATCTTCATGCCGATCATCGCCCCCGAGCGTCGAGAGCCAGATTCAGCGCGAGCACGCTCACGCGGGGCTCGCCGAGCAGACCGAGCTGGCGACCCTCGGTATGCCTCGCCACCAGATCTCGCACGACGGCCTCGTCGAGCTTGCGGGCCCGGGCCACGCGACCCACCTGATAGAGGGCTGCCGCCGGGCTGATGTGGGGGTCGAGCCCGCTGCCCGAGGCGGTGACGAGATCGACCGGCACGGGCGTGGTGTTGCCTGGATCGGCGGCTCGCAGAGCTTCGACCCGGCCCTGCACGGCCTTGATCAGATCGGCGTTGGTCGGGCTCAGGTTCGAGGCCCCAGACGCGCCGGCGTTGTAGCCGAACGGACTGGTCGCGGAGGGACGGCCCCAGAAGTACCTGGGGTCGTCGAACGGCTGCCCGATCAGCGTCGAGCCCACGAGCTTGCCGTCCTTGACGGTCAGGCTCCCGTTGGCCTGGTGCGGGAAGACGAGCTGCGCGATGACCGTCACGATCGCCGGATAGGCCAGGCCGGTGACCACGGTGAACAGGGCGAGCGAGACGATCGCAGCGCGGACGTGCGTCAGCATGGCGTCGGCTCCTCTACACGAGATGAAGGGCCACGAGAATCATGTCGACCAGCTTGATGCCCGGGAACGGGAGAATGATGCCCCCGACGCCGTAGACCCAGACGTGACGGCGCAGGACGGCGGCGGCGCCGATGGCCCGGTAGCGGACGCCCTTCAGGGCCAGGGGGATCAACGCGACGATGATCAGCGCGTTGAAGATGACCGCCGACAGGATCGCGCTCTGGGGCGTCGCCAGCCGCATGATGTTGAGCGTGTCGAGTACCGGATATGTCGTGGCGAAAGCCGCCGGGATGATCGCGAAGTACTTGGCGACGTCGTTGGCGATGCTGAACGTCGTCAGGGCGCCGCGGGTCATCAGCATCTGCTTGCCGGTCTCGACGACCTCGAGCAGCTTCGTCGGGTTCGAGTCGAGGTCGATCAGGTTGCCGGCTTCCTTGGCCGCCTGGGTGCCGGTGTTCATGGCGACGGCCACGTCGGCCTGAGCGAGCGCGGGGGCGTCGTTGGTGCCGTCGCCCGTCATCGCCACCAGTCGCCCCTGGGTCTGCGTGTCGCGGATGAGCTTGAGCTTGGCTTCGGGCGTGGCCTCGGCCAGGAACTCGTCGACGCCGGCCTCGGCCGCGATCGCCGCCGCCGTGAGCGGGTTGTCGCCGGTGATCATCACGGTCTTGATGCCCATGCGGCGGAGCTCGGCGAACCGCTCCTTGATGCCGCCCTTGACAATGTCCTTGAGCTGGATGACGCCGAGCACATTGCCGCCATCGGCGACCACCAGCGGCGTCGCGCCCTCCTTCGCGACCCTGTCGACCACGCCGCGGATGCCGGCGGAAACGCTGCCGCCGAGCCGCTTGACGTGAGCTTCGATCGCGTCGGCGGCGCCCTTCCGGATCTGGCGGCCGTTCAGGTTGACGCCGCTCATCCGCGTCTGCGCCGTGAATGCCACGAAAGTGGCGCCCATCTTCTCGACCTCTCGCTCGCGGAGACGGTATTTCTCCTTGGCCAGCACGACGATGCTCCGGCCCTCCGGGGTCTCGTCGGCCAGCGAGGCAAGCTGCGCGGCGTCGGCCAGCGTGGCCTCGGTGACACCCTCGGCGGGGAAGAAGGCGGTGGCCTGGCGGTTGCCGAGCGTGATCGTGCCGGTCTTGTCGAGCAGCAGCACGTCGACGTCGCCCGCCGCCTCGACGGCGCGCCCGGACATGGCGATGACGTTCTTCTGGATCATGCGGTCCATGCCGGCGATGCCGATCGCCGACAGCAGCGCGCCGATCGTCGTCGGGATCAGGCACACGAGCAGCGCCACCAGGACCGTCACGGTCACCGGCGTCCCCTGCCCGGCCGCGCCCACGCTGTAGAGCGAGAACGGCAGCAAGGTCGCCGTCGCCAGGAGAAAGATGATGGTCATCGCCGCCAGCAGGATGTCGAGCGCGATCTCGTTCGGCGTCTTCTGCCGCTTGGCGCCCTCGACCAGCGAGATCATGCGGTCGAGGAACGCCTCGCCCGGGTCCGCCGTGACCTCTACGATGAGCCAGTCCGACAGCACCTGCGTACCGCCGGTGACCGAGCTGCGGTCGCCGCCGCTCTCCCGGATGACCGGCGCGCTCTCGCCGGTGATCGCCGCCTCGTTCACCGAGGCGACGCCCTCGACGACGGTCCCGTCGGCCGGGATGAAATCGCCGGCCTCGACGAGCACGTGCTCGCCTTTCCGGAGGCTCGAAGCCGACACGAGCTCGAATCGAGCGACGCGCTCGGGCCGCGACAGCCGTTTGGCCTGGAGGTCACGCCGCGCTCGGCGCAGCGAGGCGGCTTGCGCCTTACCGCGTCCCTCGGCCATCGCCTCGGCGAAGTTCGCGAAGAGCACGGTGAACCAGAGCCAGACGGACACCCAGAAGATGAACCAACCCGGCGCCTCGCCCTGCCCCACGAGGGCCTGCGCCCAGAGGAGCGTCGTCAGGATGGAGCCGACGTACACGACGAACATGACGGGATTCCGCACCTGGCGGCGAGGCGTCAGCTTGCGGAAGGAGTCGACGATCGCCTGCCTCACGATCGCCGCGTCGAACAGTGAGCGCGCAGTTACGGTGCCAGCCATGGGCTCATCACCTCATTTCGTGGCGATCAGCGTGAGATGCTCGACGATCGGCCCGAGCGCCAGGGCCGGGACGAACGTCAGCGCGCCAACCAGGAGCACCACACCGACCAGCAGCCCCACGAAGAGCGGTGTGTGCGTGGGGAGCGTGCCCGCACCGACCGGCACGATCTTCTTGCGTACCAGCGCTCCGGCGATCGCGAGCACGGGGACGGCGAGCCAGTAGCGCCCGAACAGCATGCACAGGCCGAGCGCCGTGTTGTAGAAGGGCGTGTTCGCGGAGAGACCGGCGAAGGCGCTACCGTTGTTGTTCGAGGCCGAGGAGAACGCGTACAGGATCTCGCTGAACCCGTGGATCCCCGAATTCGCGATTCCGGCCTTGCCCGCCGCGGTCACGACGCCGATGGACGTTCCGATGAGCACGAGGGCCGGCGTGATGAGGATCACCAGCGAGGACATCTTCATCTCGTACGCCTCGATCTTCTTGCCCAGGTACTCGGGCGTCCGCCCGACCATGAGCCCGGCCACGAAGACCGCGATGATCGCGAACATGAGCATCCCGTAGAGGCCGGAGCCCACGCCGCCGTAGATGACCTCACCGAGCTGGATCAGCCACATCGGCACGAGCCCGCCGATGGGAGTGAACGAGTCGTGCATCGCGTTCACCGAGCCGTTCGACGCGGCGGTCGTCGCCGTCGCCCACAGGGCCGAATTCGCGATGCCGAAGCGGACCTCCTTGCCCTCCATGTTGCCCCCGGATTGCAAAGCACTCGCGGTGTGGTCGACACCCTGCTTCGCGAAGACGCGGCCGTTCTGCTCGGCCACCACACAGACGAGGAGCAGCCCAACGAAGATGACGGTCATGGCGGCGAGCACCGCCCAGCCCTGGCGCGTGTCGCCGACCATCACGCCGAACGTGTAGCAGAGCGCCGCCGGAATGAGCAGGATCGCCAGCAGCTCGAGGAGATTCGAGAGTGGCGTCGGGTTCTCGAGCGGATGCGCCGAGTTGACGTTGAAGAAGCCTCCGCCGTTCGTGCCGAGCTGCTTGATCGCGATCTGCGACGCGGCCGGCCCCACCGCGATGACCTGCTCGGTCAGCGTGGACCTCTTCGTCTTCGGCTGGCCCTTCTCGTCGAGGACGGGCTTGCCGTCCTTGTCGGTCACCGGCTCGTCGTACCCGGTGGGCTGTACCACCGCGACCTTCGCGTACGGGCCGAACGTCTGCACCACACCCTGTGAGACGAGCACGAGCGCGAAGACGAACGACAGCGGCAGGAGAATGTAGAGCGTCGCCCGCGTGAGATCGACCCAGAAGTTACCGATCGTCTCGGCGGAGCGGCGGGCGAACCCCCGGATCAGCGCGACCGCGACCGCCATGCCCGTCGCCGCCGACACGAAATTCTGCACGGTCAGCGCGAGCATCTGCGTGAGATAGCTCATGGTCGTCTCGCCGCCGTAGCCCTGCCAGTTGGTGTTCGTCGCGAAGCTCACGGCGGTGTTGAACGACGAGTCGGGCGAGACCGCGCCGAGCCCCGCCGGGTTGAGTGGCAGCACGGCCTGGACGCGCTGGAGCGCGTACACCGCCAGGAGCCCGGCCAGGTTGAAGAGGAGCATCGTCAAGGCGTAGGTCTTCCAGCCCATCTCCGCCCCGGGCGCCACACCGGACGCCCGGTAGATGAAGCGCTCGAGCCAGCCGAGCGCCCGGTCGAGCCCGATCGGGCGGCCCTCGTACACACGAGCCATGTACGCGCCGAGGGGCTTGGCCAGCACGAGCAGGACGATCAGATAGAAGGCGAGCTGAAGAAATCCGTTGCCAGTCATGCGAAGAGCTCCGGCCTGAGAAGCGCCAGCACGAGGTAGATCAACAACCCCAACGAGACGAGACCGCCGACGACGTAGAGGAGTGGCATGAGAGCCTCCTACACGCGCTCACAGAGCCTGACGAACGCCCAGGTGAGTCCGAAGAAGAGCACGCTCAATCCGACGTAGAGCCCGTCCATCCAGTCCATGGCCTGCCTCCAACCGAGAACGATAGAGCGCAACCGTCTCAAGAAATCGTCAAGATCCGGTGGCTCGACGTTAAGGCCGCGTCAAGACGCGCTAACGTCGCGACGCACCGAGCGTTCTCACAGCCTTGAATCCCGACGGGGCGTGGGCGCTACACTAGGGCCGTGAGCATCGACCGGCCCGATCCCGAGGCGCTCCTGGCCCGTGTCAAGGCGGAGGAAGCGCATCAGCGTCGGGGAAAGCTGAAGATATTCCTCGGCGCCGCCGCCGGCGTCGGCAAGACGTACGCGATGCTGGAGGCCGCGCGCGAGCAGAGGGCCGATGGAGTCGACGTGCTCGTCGGGTACGTCGAGACGCACGGCCGGGCCGAGACCGACGCGCTGCTCCAGGGCCTCGAGATCCTTCCGGCGCGGATGGTCGACTACCGCGGAACCGCGCTGCGCGAGCTCGACCTTGACGCCGCGCTCGCGCGCCGCCCCGCCCTGATCCTCGTCGACGAGCTGGCGCACACGAACGCCCCCGGCCTCCGACACGCCAAGCGCTGGCAAGACGTCGTCGAGCTCCTCGACGCCGGCATCGACGTCTACACGACCATGAACGTGCAGCACCTCGAGACCCTCAACGACGTCGTCGCGAAGATCACCGGGGTCGTGGTGCGCGAGACCGTGCCGGATTCGGTATTCGAGCAGGCCGACGAGATCGAGCTGATCGATCTGCCGCCCGACGAGCTCCTCGAGCGCTTCAAGGACGGCAAGGTGTACATGCCCGAGCAGGCGCAGGAGGCCGTCAAGAACTTCTTCCGCAAGGGCAACCTGATCGCCCTGCGCGAGCTCGCGCTGCGCCGCACCGCCGAGCGCGTGGACGCGCAGATGCGCGTGTACATGCACGAGCACGCGATCGGCAAGGCCTGGCCGACGGTTGAGCGGCTCCTGGTGTGCATCAGCCCGGGCCCGGAGTCGGCGCGGCTCGTGCGGGCGGCCAAGCGGATGGCGGACCGCCTCGGCGCGCCGTGGGTCGCCGCGTACGTCGAGACGCCCAGGCAGCTCCGGCTGCCGGCCGAGGTGCGCGATCGGGTCACCCAGACGCTGCGGCTGGCCGAGCAGCTCGGCGCCGAGACGGTCCGCCTGCCCGGAGAGAAGATGAGCGAGGCGATCCTGCGCTTCGCGCACGACCGCA
>Ga0137408_1359453_pt1 | contig 10950 bp, 12 predicted proteins | sample CZOMad2_2_16fung_FD_141241 | JGI IMG/M metagenome (GOLD analysis project Ga0137408, IMG submission 141241) | Vadose zone soil fungal communities from Angelo Coast Range Reserve, California, USA - CZOMad2_2_16fungal (PacBio error correction) | ecosystem: Environmental > Terrestrial > Soil >...
GCTAACCTGCTCATTGTCGCGGCTTTTGCCGCTAACCTGCTCATTGTCGCGGCTTTTCCGGTCCTGACCGCGACTCTCGCGATGCTGGCGCTCGATCGCTATCTCGGCTTTCATTTCTTCACGCTCGAAGGCCAGGGCAATCAGATGCTGTACTCCAACCTGTTCTGGGTATGGGGGCACCCCGAAGTCTACATCCTGATCCTGCCGGCGTTCGGCGTATTCTCGGAAGTGATGGCGACCTTCTCCGGCAAGCCGTTGTTCGGCTATCGCTCGATGGTAGCCGCGACGATGGCCATCTGTATCCTCTCCTTCCTGGTCTGGCTGCACCACTTTTTCACAATGGGTGCCAGCGCAAACGTCAACGGCTTCTTCGGCGTCATGAGCATGATCATCGCTTTGCCGACGGGCGCGAAAGTCTTCAACTGGCTGTTCACGATGTACGGCGGCCGGGTTCGGTTCTCGGTGCCGGTGCTGTGGTCGATTGGCTTCATGGTGACTTTCGTCATCGGCGGCATGACCGGCGTGCTCATGGCGGTGCCCCCGGCCGACTTCCAGCTGCACAACAGCGTGTTCCTAGTAGCGCACTTCCACAACGTCGCCATCGGCGGCGTCGTGTTCGGCGTGATGGCGGGGTACAATTATTGGTTCCCCAAGGTATTCGGGTTCAAGCTCGACGAACGCTGGGGCAAAGCCTCGTTCTGGTGCTGGTTCGTCGGCTTCTATGTCGCCTTCATGCCGCTCTACGTGCTGGGCCTGATGGGCATGACCCGGCGCATGCAACATTACGACAATTTGTCCTGGCAGCCGTGGTTGATAGCGGCGGCATTCGGCACCGCTATCATCCTGGTCGGCGTCGTTTGCCAGGTCGTGCAACTCGTTGTGTCGATCCGTAATCGCGAGAAGCTGCGCGACGTGACCGGTGATCCGTGGAACGGCCGCACGCTCGAATGGGCGACGGCGTCGCCACCGCCGGCATGGAACTTTGCGTTCCAGCCCAGGGTCGCCGGACTGGACGCATTCTGGAACAGCAAAAGCCGCGCGCAAGCGACAAAGGACGAGCCGACGCCGGCGCGCAAGTACGAGCCCGTCGAAATGCCGAGGAACAGCGCCACCGGCTTCGTTACTGCTTTCTTCGCAGTCGTCATCGGCTTTGCGCTGATCTGGCACATTTGGTGGCTGGCCAGCGTCGGAGTGTTCGGCGCATTCATGACGTTGCTTGCCTTCTCATTCCGCCGTCAGAGCGAAATTGAGGTGACAGCCGAGCAGATCGCCGGGTTCGAACGGGCCCACCAGGCAGGAGTTGCAGCATGAATGTCGCCGTCGCAATTGATCAGATCCCGCAAGACGCACTGCCAAGTGCGAGTGAAGCAGGACCTGCTCCAAAGAGGATCGTGGTCGCCTATGGCTTCTGGATCTTCCTGCTGAGTGACATCATCATGTTTGCCGCGCTGTTCGCGAGCTACGCGGTCCTCGTGCGCTCCACGGCCGGCGGTCCGACCGGTGCCCAGCTGTTCAATCAGGCTACGGTCGCGATCGAAACTGCTTGCCTTCTCGTTTCGAGCTACACCTGCGGATTGATGTCACTGGCTGTCAACTCACGACGCCGTCTCGGGACTTATCTGGGAGCCCTGATCACATTCGCACTCGGAGCCACGTTTCTTAGTCTCGAGATGCGCGAATTCTCAAACATGATCGCCATCGGCGCGACGCCGCAGCGGAGCGCCTTTCTGTCCGCATTCTTCACGCTTGTCGGATGCCACGGGCTGCACGTCGCGCTCGGACTGATCTGGCTGATCGTGATGATGGTGCAGGTGGCGGTATTCGGATTCGCTGCGAGAGTGCAGCGTCGCCTGCTCTGCTTCTCTTTGTTCTGGCACGCGCTCGACATCGTTTGGGTCGGAGTATTCACGGTGGTTTATCTGATGGGAGTGAGCCTATGACCGAAGCTCGACACGAACGCGCACCCGGAGACAGGCCGAGCCGCGAAATGGACGCATCGGCTCCATCCGAGTTTCTCGTCTACACGATCGGCCTATTTGTGGCGGTTCTTCTCACGGCCACGTCGTTCTGGGCTGCAAACACGACGCTGCTCTGGCCAGGCGGCGTATTCCTCGGGCTCGCTGTCCTCGCCATTGCCCAGATGGGCATTCATCTGGTGTTTTTCCTGCACATCACCAGCGGGCCGGAAAGCACCAACAACGTACTCGCGCTCGCATTTGGCGTTCTCATCGTATTCGTCGTGGTCGCCGGCACAATGTGGATCGTGGCAGATATGAACGCGAATATGATGATGCCGTCGGGCGCGCCGATGAGCATGAGGATGCAGCACTGAAGTGCGTCGCAGGGATACTGGCTGCTAATCAAGCATGCCTTCCCTGCGCGGTGCGTGACGACGGGCCATTTTTCTTCTGGTGCCCCGGAGGCGACGCAGCGCAAGTGCTGCGAGCCGGGGCCATTCTACTTTGCATGGGGTTGTTTTCGTGATTTTGTGCAGGCCCTGCGGTGGACCGCCCATAGCGTGTCGGAGACGCGCGTGAACACGCTGGCGGAGGCGCTGCGTTCCGTGGTGCGCCGGCCTTTCAGATCAAGACGGAGTCAGATGGAATGCGTCTCAAGCATCAGCCGCCATGGTCGCTCCACGCGCTGTCGAACAGCGCAGACGCAACGTCAACGGTCAGCTTCGGCCAAGCGACAGCGAGTTCGAATGGAGTCGCTGGAGCGATCGATCCGACAAATCCACTCACCACCATCCATTGGGGATAGCACTCGATCCCGCAATAGCGTCTTGAGGTGGAAAGATCGTGCAAGTAGCCCCGTTCCAGCGGTCGCGAACACTCCGTACAGACAGCGGGCCGGCGCGGCGCCATGTCGTTCACCAACACAAACTTCAATTTGTGAACGGGCATCCCACCGGTCCTTATCTTGACAGGCCTCGATACACTCTTGCAGGAGCGCGCGCATGTCGCGAAACGTCAGAGTTTGTAGCTTTCGACCCCGCTGCAGTCCATCCGCGCCCCAAAATGGGGGGCGGAGCATCGAGCAGATCGGCGAGGTTGCCCGGACCGGCTTCGTATCAACGTCGGGTGCGCACAAACCACTAAGTCGTCACACGTTTGTCCAAGCGTTGGGAACAACACCAACGCTAACATTTCATGTTGAAATAATGCGCGGCTGATACGCCACTGGTGGTGGGGACGAGAAATGCTGAAAGGATTCACTGCGCCTCGGTCCCCTCTGGGCGCTGCTGCATTGGTCCCGTCGCCACCCTGGCATTTCGCAGGCGACGTCCTGGCGGTGGAGTTTTGGAATGATCCCGATGTATCAGTCCACACCCTTCCGACGGGGGTTGAGCTTGATGAGAGTTGTCCAGGCCACTCTGTTGCACTTTTCACCGACTACCAGTTCACCGCGCGGAACAATGAGTATCTCGATCCTGCCAGATATCAGTGTCGCGGGTTCAGCGTCCTCCTCGACGCGATATGGAAGGGGGCACGAATAGCATGGTGTCCATATTGTTACGTCGACAACGACGCTGCGTTGATGAGAGGCTGGATTCAAGGCTATCCGAGAAAGTTCGGTACCGTACACCAGACCCGTACGTTTGCCACTGGGAGCGTGGCTTCGGCACCGCTCGCGCACGATAGCCGGTTCTCTGCCTGCATGTCCGCTCATGGTCGGTTGCTGGTGCAAGCCCGTGTTACCTTACGCGAAAAGGCCGAGCGCCTTGTTGGCCTGCTCGATCGCCGGATTGTGGGAAGGCGATATTTTCCGCGGCTCTCCGTCGGCATGCACGACAAGCCAGCTGTGGATGAGCTCGTTCGATGCGTCTCGGACCACCTCCAGATTACAAACATCTGGATCGGCGAGAGTGAGCTCAACTTTCCCGAAGCCTATGGCGAAGAGTTGGAAATGTTGGGGCCGCTGAAGGTGGGGCGCGGGTATCGATTCTCGTTTTCCTATTGCGTGACCGATATCGAGATCCTGGCAGACCTGACCGCCTGCAATCGCGGCTGATGCCAACAAACGCTTTGTGGATCGCGGCAGGAATAAACAAGTCGACGCACTTCAATCAAATCAATTGTGGCTGGTTTCGGTAGCCTCTGTGCCGAAAGTGATAGACGCATCAGGATACGGAAATGCTGAAGGGCTTTACAGTTCCGAAATCGCCATTCGGTCAGGCCGCACTAACTCCGCCACCACCCTGGCACTATGCCGGCGACGTTGTCGGAGTCGAGTTCTGGACGGATGCTGATGCGACGGCAGCGACATTGCCGAATGGTCTTTCCCCAGATCCGAAGTCAAACGGTCACGCCGTCATGATGTTCCTGGATTGGCAATTCACGGCCCAGGACGACGAATATCTTGAGCCGGCTCGTTATCAATATCGCGAGGCGTTTATTTTGGTCGACGCAATGTATCGCGACGTACCGGTCATGTGGTGTCCGTACATTTATGTCGACAATGACGCTGCGCTGGCGCGCGGTTGGACGCAGGGGTTTCCAAAGAAAATGGGCAGCATTTTTCAGACGCGTTCCTTTGCGGTCTCAGGCCCCGCCGCGGCGCCGGTCGCGTCCGGCAGTCGGTTTGGCGCCAGCCTCTCGGCCCATGGCCAACGTCTTGCGGAAGCCTGCGTCACCTTGCACAAGCCGGTCGAAAACGGAATGTCTCTCCTCAGCCGACCCACGGTCTTGTTGCGATACTTCCCCAGATTGGTGGCCGGCTACCAGGACAAGCCTGCGGTCAACGAACTGGCGATGTCGATCACCGACAATCTCACCGTTGCCGGCGCATGGATCGGGAAGGGCGAGCTTAACTTTCCGGAAGCGAATGGCGAAGAACTCGACGCGCTCGCGCCCAGAAGGATCGAGTCAGGATTCCGTTACTCACTTTCTTACTCAGTTAGCGATCTGAAGATCCTCGAGGACCATGGCTCGTAGGTAACTGAAAACACTCCTGCCGTAACGGCGAAGCGTACAGTCCCTCGCTTCGCCGAGAGGGTCTCCGCGGCACCCCCGTCGCGCGGAGATCCTCGGCGGGGAGACGTTCTTGCGATAGTAAGGAAAAGTTGATGAGCAAAACTGCATCCGAATATTTGGTCGAAGCCATCTACACGACTAAGGCCGTTCTCGACGGCCGGGCGACCCAGCTTGTCGACCTTGCGAAGGTCAATCTCTCCCGCTGACGGCGGGAGTAGGGGAGCAAGGACATGATGGGGATCGAGCTTCTGTTGTTTGGTCCGGCGCGGCTCTGTCTCAAGGCATTCCACCTCATTGCGGAAGACCAGAGCTGTTCCTTGAAGGCACGTGACGTTCGCACATGGTAATACCGGTTCACATATGGGCCTATGCCCTCAGAATCTGGTTGGCGGCGGTAGTCGCGCTCTACATCGCGTTTTGGCTGCAACTTGAAGGGGCATCATCCGCGGCCGTCACGGTGGCAATATTGGCGCAGCCAACGCGCGGCGCGGCACTTGCCAAAGCGGCTAATAGGATCGCGGCGACACTCATAGGCGCCACCATGTCGGTCGTGATCGCCGGTCTCTTTCCCGGCGAGCGGATCGGAATGCTCGGCGCCTTTGTTTGCTGGATATGCATTTGTGTCTTCGTCGCAAGCTACCTCCGCGGCTATCAGGCCTACGCCGCCGTATTGTCCGGTTACACCGTCGCAATCATTGCGCTCGTCAACATCGATACGCCGCAGAATGTGTTCACGACGATGACCGACCGAATGGCGGCGATCGTGATCGGCATCCTGTGTGTGACGCTGATAAATGATGTGTTCGGATCACCGCCGGTGTGGCGCGGATTGGATCGCCGAATCAACGATATTTGGCGCGATGTTCGCAGCTATGCGCGCGATGTGCTCAGTGGGAATGAGGAGAACCCCGAACGAGCAGGAGCACTCCTCGCACAAATCTCTGGGTTGAGAGATCAGGTCGACATCGTCGCTCACGATATGGCGGACGGGCGGCACCGGGCTGCGGGTGCAAGGAGTGCCATGCTCGCGCTCGTTGAGATCGTGCAACAGGTTCGGCAGTTGCGTTTGCTCGCGCACGGCTATCCTTTGGCCATTACCATCAGAGACCAATGTCTTGCCGCTCTCGACGGGCATGACTCAGAGGCATTTGCCTTCTTGACAAAGCTGCGTGAAATCGAGCTGTCCCGCCCGAATATTGTTGCAGGAGCGGTTTGGCATATCCAGCAGGCTGTCCGCTTCGTCGAATCGAAAAACCTGTTAGACGACGGACTGCTATCTTTGCGCGAAGGGCTCGAGCCGGCGCGCGACGTACGCCTGCCGTATCGCGGGGAATTTGCCGTTGCTTTGGGTAACGCGGCGCGCATCGGAATTGCGCTACTCGCGGGAGCGACATTTCTGGTGTTTGCCGGATGGCCTGCATCTGTTTCTGCGCTGACAATTACAGCGATCCTGTGCGGGCTTAGTGTCACAATGCCGAGTCCTTCAAAATTCGCGGTGGCAGCCATGGTGAGCTTCGTGCTCGCCTCGGTGAGCGCCGGAATTGTGCGCTTCTACGTCCTGACGGAGTCGCAGGATTTCGTGCGACTTGCTGTTGCAATCGCGCCCGCCTTGATTTTTGGCTGTTTGCTCAGTGTCCGTCCGGCGATCGCCGGCATTGGTCTGACCATGAACAACATTTTCCTGGTCCTGCTCGCGCCGTCCAACCCTCAGGTCTACAATCCGCTCACTTTCTATTCTGAATGCATGTTCGTCGCTTTCGCGCTTGGGGTCGTGTTTCTGGCCTCCCGTCTGTTGTGGCCGGTGTCCGCGTTCGACAAACAACATGCGGTCGTCAGGGCGACACAGAAAGCATTGACGGCATCCGTCGCCGGCGCCGAATACAGCCTGCCCGCACTCGAATTTAGTTTGGCTTCCCGGATCGCCGACTACGTCGCATCGGCTGCCGGTGCACGCCGTCCGCGTCGGGAAATCCTTAAGGGCCTGCTTTCGACCAATGACCTGTCGTTCGCTGTGGCGTCGGCTCACCTTCATTTGGCGCAGAGTTCGGACGACCCGGCAATCCGTTCCAGGATTGGCCAATTGCAACGCGCTCTTTGGTCCGGGAACAGCCGACGACTTCGCGCTGGCGCCAGATCGATTCTCCGACGGATGCGCGTTAGTCAAGCCGAGGCACGTGAAGCACTTCTGGCCGCAGCAACAGATCTCTGGTCGGCAGGCCTGGTGCTTGAGCGCGAGAAACGCAGGATCCGGCACTTCTGCGACCATGGCTCGGTCAGGAAAGGAGACGTTCGATGGTCGTTGCACTGAAGACGAGAAGGCGATCTACGCTCAAGGTGCTTCGTTATGTAGCAACCGGTGTACTTGTAGTCGCAGCGCTTATTGCGGCGCGCCATGGCTGGCGGATCTATATGACATCTCCATGGACGCGCAATGGGATGGTCCGTGTGCAGGTCGCAAACGTGGCGCCACAGATCTCGGGGCAGATCGTTGAGGTGCGAACACACGACAATGAGCACGTTCACAAGGGAGATGTGCTCTACGTTATCGAAAAAGTTGATTTCGAGGTAGTACTGGACAATGCCAAGGCAACAATCCTGAACCGAGAGGCCGACCTCGATGTCAAGAAAGCGCAGAACGCCCGGCGGGCGGTTCTTACGACGCTGTCCACCTCGATTGAGGAGAAGCAAGTGTTCGACGGCAACGCGAAGATGGCGGAGGCCGCGCTTGCGAGCGCCAAGGCTGGGCTTGCGCAGGCCGAGATCAATCTTCAGAGGACCGAGGTACGGTCTCCCGTCGACGGCTACGTCACGAATCTTCTGATGCGTGTGGGAGACTTTGCCCGGGCCGGTTCGCCCAACCTGTCGGTGATCGACGAGCATTCCTATTGGATCGATGCCTATTTTGAGGAGACAAAACTCGCCAACATCCATGTCGGCGATCCGGTGGAGGCGACGCTGCTGGGCTTCCAAGCTCCGATCAACGGAAGGATCGAGAGCATCACGGGCGGAATCAGTGCTGCGAACGCGGCAAGCAGCACGCAGGGCCTTCCAAATGTCGACCCGATCTTTACCTGGGTTCGGCTTGCGCAACGAATTCCGGTGCGTATCAGGATCGAACAAGTCCCTCCGGAGGTATCGCTCGTTGCAGGAATGACCTGCAGCGTCTCGGTTGTCGGAGGAAAGGGAATGCCGGTGGCCAGGCGCGACCAGGGCCTCTTCAATCGGCTGGAAAACCTGCTTTAGGGAAATCCAATGGGCGCACCAAGGGATATTGATTTGGGAGGCATCCTGGTGGCTCCCTTTGTGCGATATCTGTTTCTCGCGTTGGTGATCCTGATCGCCGTTCGATTTGTTGTCGGTCGCCTCGGATTGAGATCAATGTTCGCGAATCCTCCACTGGCGGAGGCGGCCCTGTACATCTGCATCCTCGCGTCTCTCATAGCATTTTGGATCTGAGCGACTGCCGGGATGTTCTGAATTGTTGCGAACTCCAGTTCGCCAAGATGTAACATATTGATCTTTAATACTAAATGCGTTCCGTGGGGCTGAGCAACATTAACCTTCCATAACGCTGATTAACGAGCCAAAAGGGGCTCCTTGCTGCACTCTCTCGCCGATCCGAAGCCTCGGATAGTTCGTCGAGAGGATGATTATGGAAGGACTTCAAACCGCCGCACCGGAATCTTCCTTTGCAGCCGACCAACAGTTCCACTTGGTTGCGAACAGCCTGGCCAAGCTGCTTGAAACCGCGACGCGAGAGCTCGCGCGAGATCGGGAGGCGGCCAAGGCGTCGCTGGTCACGGCATCGAACATCCTGCAAGCGGAGATCGAGCGCTGTTCGGGCGCTAACGGCTCCACAAGGGGCGGTCTGGCGGCTTGGCAGATCGCTCGCGTGCGAGCTTACGTTGACAGCAATTTACACCGCACCGTTCACATCCGGGATCTCAGTGCGGTCGCGCGTCGGAGCCCGGCGCACTTCTCTCGGAAATTCAAACTGGCTGTTGGCGAGTCGCCACATGCCTACGTGGTGAGAAGGCGTCTGGAGAGAGCCTGCCACCTGATGATGACCAGTGCGGAACCACTGAGCGAAATAGCCTTGAGCGTAGGCTTTTCGGATCAAGCACATCTATGCAGGCTCTTCAGACAGGCCTTTGGTCAAAGTCCGGCCAGTTGGCGACGCGAGCGTGGAATCCCTGGCGAGGTCACCTCGAGAACCGGCATGGACGAGAATATTCCATGAGCGATCAGCGCGGCAAAGTCCTGAGCTTCGGCCCTTTCGAACTGTCGATTAGAAACAGACTTCTGACAAATGGCGCAAAGGTCGTACCGCTCGGCGCGCGTGCCATGGATCTCCTCATTGTCCTGGTGGAGCAAGCAAACACGGTCATCGGCAGGAGAACCTTGATCGAGCGCGTTTGGCCAAAGAGAGGGGCCGAACAAGTCAGCCTGCGCGTCCACATCTCAGCGCTACGGAAAGCTCTCGATCAGAGCGACCCTGGCAGACGATATATCGCCAACGTGCCCGGGCGGGGGTACAGCTTCGTCGCACCGGTAACGTCGCTGTCCTCGCCAACGTCGCGAGATCTCGAACCATCCTCGAGGTCTCGACTGCCTGCGCGCTTGATGCGGATGCTCGGACGAAGAGACGCCCTGGCCACGATCCAGATGAAGCTGGCGGAGCAGAAGTTTGTGACGATTGTCGGGCCTGGCGGCATCGGCAAGACCACGATAGCGGTCGCAGTGGCCCATGAGATGAGCGCCATTTTCAACGGCCAGATTCGTTTCGTCGATCTGAGTGCTCTCGGCGGCGCTTCGCTCGTCGCTCCAGCCATGGCCGCAGCACTCGGTGTGTCGGTACAAACAAATAATGTCGTACCAGCCTTGATCGATCGTTTGCAGGAAAGGCCAACGCTCATCATTCTCGACTGTTGCGAACACCTTATCGATGGGGCGTCTGCCGTCGCAGAAGAACTGATCCGCCGTGTCCCGACATTGCATTTGCTCGCGACCAGCCGGGAGGCGATGCGTGTTGAAGGTGAACATGTCTATGAACTCTGCGCGCTCGCATGCCCTCCGGAAGATAGCAGTTTGTCGGCGCACGACGTCCTGCAATATCCCGCTGTCCAACTGCTGGTCGACCGCGTTCGGGCCGTGCAAGGCGACTTCGAGCTGGTCGATGCGGATGCGCCGATTGCCGCGGGAATCTGCCGGCGGCTTGATGGAATTCCATTGGCAATCGAACTTGCAGCCGGCAGGGTTCACATATTTGGCCTCAGCAAGACCGCGAGCTTGCTCGACGACCGACTAAACCTGTCATGGGCGGGGCGTAGAACGGCCCTGCCGAAGCACCAGACCTTGAACGCCGCGCTGGAGTGGAGTTATGACCTGCTTGGTGAGGCAGAGAAACGCGTACTGAGCCGGCTCAGTGTTTTTGCTGGCGGATTCACGTTCGAAGCGGCGGTCGCCGTTGTCGCTGACGAGACGATAGATGAAGCAAAGGTCTCGGATTGCCTTTGGGAGCTTCGTTCGAAATCGATGATTGCCGTTCGGGGACAGGAGGGGCGGTTGGGTTTACTCGACACCACTCTTGCCTTTGCTTCACGACGACTTGCCAAGAGCGATGAAGAGAACCACTGCCGCCGGCGTCACGCCCAGTACTTCTGCGACTTGTTCAAACAAGGCGCTTCAATGGATATGCCTGAAAGGCTCAGAGCGCTAGGGGTCGAGGTCGACAATCTCAGAGCCGCTCTGAACTGGGCTTTCTCGGTCGAGGGTGATGCGAAAATTGGCGTTGAACTTGCTGCCGCCTCGGCAAGCACCTGGATGGCAATGGCCCTTCTTACCGAATGCCGGAAGTGGATGACGAAAGCCATCAGTCGACTCGACGATGCGAGTACCGGCTCACGGCAAGAAATGATCATCCAGTCCGCACTCGCCAGTTGCATGATGTTCACGGATGGTATGACTGAAGAGT
>Ga0137408_1007121_pt1 | contig 10893 bp, 9 predicted proteins | sample CZOMad2_2_16fung_FD_141241 | JGI IMG/M metagenome (GOLD analysis project Ga0137408, IMG submission 141241) | Vadose zone soil fungal communities from Angelo Coast Range Reserve, California, USA - CZOMad2_2_16fungal (PacBio error correction) | ecosystem: Environmental > Terrestrial > Soil > Vadose...
AACGCGCCAGCGGCGAGGAAGATTTACGCAAGCGCAAGCGCTTCGACCGCGCCATCGCCGAGGGTGATTTGCCGGCAGGATCTGACGCGGCCGATCTCGCGCGCTATATCTCCGCGATTTTGCAAGGCATGGCGGTTCAGGCGGCAGGCGGGACCAGCCGCGAACAATTGCGCAAGATCGCCGAGATGGCGTTGCGAACATGGCCGCCGACTGCAAGCTCGGCGTCAGACAGGCCGGCGTGATTTTGGCATAGATGAGGTTTGCTTTTTCGAGGATTTGCACGAGCTGGTCTAAAGGCCGGCAGCTTTCCCGATGGCATCGGAAAACGAACGATCGACGATATCGGCTGCGTTGAGCTTCTGTTTGATCAGGCCTGAGCGGAAATACAGGTCGATGGTCTTTTGCTCGTCGGCCACCACGCCGTCATCGATCGGCGCGATGCGAATTTTCGCGCGGCTCAGCCAGTTCAGCGGCACCGCGGGCGGAATGCTCATCAGCTTGCCCCAGCTCTCGGCGTAAGCGCTGACATTGGTCAGCGACCAGGCGCGTGCAGCTGTGAGCCGGCGAAGGAAATCTTCCAATTCCGGGCGCTTGTCGCGGATCGCGTTGGGGGTCGCGACCTGGAATCCGAGTCCGGGGGTCAATCCCTCGGCCGTGATCACGCGCCGCGACTGGAACAGCACTTCTTCCTGACTGACATACGGCTCCCATGTCGACCATGCATCGACCGACCTTTGCGTATAGGCGACCTTGGCGTCCGACGGCGCGAGGAACACGATCTGCACATCACCCGGTGACCAGCCTTTGGATTCGAGCGCGGCAAGAAGAAGCTGATGTCCGATCGAGCCGCGGCCGGTCGCGATTTTCTTTCCTTTCAGGTCTTCGAAGCCATGAACAGGGGACTCGCGCGGCACCAGGACGGCCAGGCCCTCCCGGCTCTGCCGGATGGCGCCGATCGCCTTCACGGGCACATTGGCGGCCGCGGCGAACGTAAACGGCGCGTCGCCGACCAGCCCGGTTTCGATCGCCCCCGCGCCGAGCGCTTCCAGCAGTGGTGCTGCGGCCGGAAATTCTTTCCACTCGATCTTGTATGGTACGTCCTTGAGGACGCCGGCCGCTTCCATCACGGCCTGGGAATTTCCCTTTTGATCGCCGACCCGCAAGGTCGTCTGGGCCGTCGCGGCGGCAATGGCGCTCAGCAACAGGCCCGCAGCGAAGATCATGCGTTTCATGCCGCGGCAACTCCTTTGGCGGCACCGCGCTCGGCGATCAGCTTGCGCGTCAGCGGAATCAATTCGCGGCCATATTCGATGGCATCGATCAGCGGATCGAAGCCGCGGATAAGGAAATGGCTGACGCCAAGGTCGAAATAGTCGCCGAAGACTTCGGCGACCTGCTCGGGCGTACCTACCAGCGCGGTGGTGTTGCTGTTGGCGCCGGTGAGTTTTGCCATTTCGGTCCAGAGGCGCTTGTCGATGCGGGTGCCCTGCTCGGCGAGCTCAAGCAGTCGCCGCGCGCCCGCGGTCGCGTGACCGTCCGCCGGTTTGCGATAGCCGGTCTTGTCCTGCAGGGCTGTTGCCCGTGCCAGAATCTCCTCGGCCTTGGCCCAGGCCTTTTCCTCGGTGTCGGCCAGAATGGGGCGAACCGACAGACTGAATCGCGGTGTCGGCCGGCCATGTTTGGCAGCCGCCACCCGAACCCGCGAGGTTACATCGCGCACCTGCGCATAGGATTCGCCCCATAGCGCGAAGGTGTCGGCATGCTTGCCTGCGACCTCGATCGCGGCATCGGAGCCACCACCGACAAAGGTGTAGATGCCTCCGGGTTGATAGGGCTTGATCTGGGAAAAGCCCTTCTCGACCTTGTAATATTTACCGTTGTAGTCGAACGGTTTTTCACTGGTCCATTCAGCGCGGACGATATCGAGGAACTCGTCGGTGCGCGCGTAACGCTCGTCCTTGTCGTCGAGCGTGTTGCCGTCCGCGCGCAGTTCGGTGGCGTTGCCGCCGGTGATGACATGAAGCGAGACGCGACCGCCCGAAAGCTGGTCGATGGTTGCGAGCTGGCGCGCAAGCAGCGTCGGCGCGGTAAAGCCCGGCCGCTGCGCGATCATCACCTTGAGCGTCTTGGTAATGCTCAGCACGTGCTGGCCGACCTGCAGCGCGTCCGGGATCGTCGAATGGAACGCCAACAGTGCCCGATCGAAACCGGCAAGCTCATGCGCCTTTGCCACCGTCTCGATATAGGGCACATCGAGGATCGGACCGGTCCGCACGATGGTTTCGGATGAATTGTTGTTGGTGATGAATCCGATGAATTCCACTGACATTGGCAGCTCCAGGACTTTTAATTTGTTTCTGTAATCGTTCAGACGCCTAGCACCAGACGCCCCGCATTTAACCGCGTCGCGTCATCCTGCGGCGTATGAACCCTCCCGCACAGGACGTCACGATAATGCCTTTCGAGCGGATTGGCACGCGTCAAACCGTGATTGCTGGTCAGCGATAACGCATCCTCGACCACCGCGACTGCGTTGTTGGTGACGTTAAGCTTGACGATGTTGGATTCCGACGCGCTCAGCACGACGCCGTCGTCGAAATCTCCGGCAAAACTGTCGATCAGGCGAGCATTGACGGCGAGCCGCGCCTCCATGCCGCCGACGACCTCCTGCACGCACGGCAGCGTGGCCAACGATGCGCCGAGATTGGACGGCACGCGGTTTTTCAGGAAATCAACCAGCCAATCGCGGGCGGCACGGGCAATGCCGTCATAGATCGCGGCGACAAAGATCGCGTGCACCGTGGATTGGGTGAAATCGGGCACAAGCCATTCCTCCGGCTTGCGAACATCGATTTCGTGGTCGAGCGGGAACAAGACGTCGTCGAATACGACATCATGGCTGCCGCTGGCGCGCAGCCCGAGATGGTCCCAGGTCTCGACGATACGCGTCCCCGGCAATCCCCCCGGAACGAGAAACAGGCCGACGCGCACAGTCGGCTCGTCGGTTCGCGCCCACACCGCGTACCATTTCAGGATCGGCGCTCCTGTCGAATAGATCTTTCGTCCAGAGAGCCGCCATCCCGTCTCGGTCCTCCGCGCGATCGTCGCCGGCAGACCGCCGCGTGAGGGCGAGCCCAGATCAGGCTCGACCCGCAGCGCGTTGATCAGCGCCACGCCTTCGACGGTCTCGCGCGCCAGCTTGCGTGCCAGACGGCCCGGCCAGCGCGTGCTCCTGGCCATCACCAGATGCTGAATGTAATGCATCGACAGCACCAACGCGGTCGATGGATCGGCTTTGCCGAAGATACCGATGATGCGGGCCGCATCGAGCGCGCCGGCGCCCGAGCCACCGAGCGCCGTTGGCACAGTCAGCGCCAGCAGTCCGGCCTCGGAGAGCTGATCAAAATTCTCGAACGGAAAACTTGCGTCGCGATCATACTGAGCCGCCCGGGCTGCAAATTCGGAAGCAAGCAGCCTGGCGCAATCGAAGTAAGCTGGCGTTGCCTCCACCGGAACGTCTTTGCGAACGGAATTGCCCTGCGCGCTCACCATGTTGCGTCCAATCCGAGGAGCCCCAGAATATTCCGGCGCAGTTCCGCCAATATGGGATCGCCCCGGTGCCGGGGATAGGGACGATCAACCGCGATGTCGGCCTTGATGCGCGCGGGACGATCGCTGAACACGATTACGCGGTTAGCCAGAAACACCGCTTCCTCTACATCGTGGGTTACCAACAGCGTGGTAAATCCGCTGCGCTGCCAAAGCGAGGCGATTTCCGCCTGCATGGTGATGCGCGTCAGCGAGTCGAGCTTGCCGAGGGGTTCGTCGAGAATGAGTATCCTGGGGTCGTTGACCAGTGCCCGCGCCAGCGCAACCCGCTGCGCCATGCCGCCGGAAAGCTGGTGCGGATAGGCATTGCGAAATGTCGATAGCCCGACGAGATCGATGGCCGCATCGACGCGGTGACGCTGGCTCTTCAGGATTCCCTGGGCTTCGAGCCCAAGCGCGACGTTGTCCCACACCGTTCGCCATGGAAACAATGTCGGGTCCTGAAACACCACGACCCGCGAAGGAAACGGCCCCGCGATCGGATCGCCGTCTTCGCGCAAGCTGCCCGACCGCGGCGGTTCGAGCCCCGCGACCAGGCGCAGCAACGTCGACTTCCCGCAGCCGGACGGACCAAGCAAAGCGACGAATTCACCCGGTTTTACGCCGAAGCTGATGTCATCCAACACGGGAAGGATAGCGCCATCGATGTCGAACGCATGGCTGACGGCCTCGACATCCAGCGACGCTCCAACCGTGGCCGGTGAAGCGCGTCCTGCAATCGCGAGCGCTACCATTTCACGACGCCCTTTTGCCAGACCAGCAGCCGGTCGCGCGTCCTGAACAGAAGCGTGATCGCGCCCGAGCACAATAGCGACATGACGATCAGCGCGGCATACATGTTCGAATAGGCCGCCCAGCCCTGGGCCCATTGCAGATACCAGCCAAGACCGGCCTTGACGCCGATCATTTCGGCGACGACCAGGACGGCGAAGGAAGACCCAAGGCCCATGAACAGGCCAACGAAGACGTGCGGCAGCGCCGCGGGGATAGCAACCTTCAGCACCAGGAACGACGGCTTGGCGCCGAGGGTTCGCGCCACATCGTAATAGGCATTGCTGACGCTCGCCACGCCGGACCAGGTCAGCACCGTGACCGGAAATCCGGTCGCGAGCGCAATCAGGAACGTGCTCGCACTCCAGCTCGACGGAAAGGTGAAGAACGCAAACGGAAGCCATGCCGTTGCCGGAAGCGGTCCGATGAATCGCAATACCGGATGCACCCAATAGCCGACGCTGCGCGACCATCCGATCGACACGCCGGTCAGGAAGCCGGCCACCGCCCCGATCGCGTAACCGCCGAGCTGAAGTTTTATGGACGCAAAAACACTATCCAGCAGTTTTGGCAGATCGTCGGTATATACTTCGATGATCGCCTGTGGCGGCGGAAAGAACGGCAGCGGCAGCCACGCGAATTTTGCAGTCGCGACCTCCCACAGGGTCAGGAACAACCCGAGCGCCAGCAGCCATGGCGTACGCTGCTGCAGTCCCGCTCCAAAGCGGCCGAGCCATTTGCCGCCCGCGGTCGCGGCAATGATGCCGCCGCCGATGATAAACGCAGCGATCGCGAGCGCATGGGTACGCGACCAATCGCCCAGATCTTCCCATAACAGGCATGAGAGCCCGAAGCCCACCCACGCCAGGCTCGCGAATACGCCGGTTCCGCCGGCCAGCAACGATGTGGGAAGCGACAGCGGACGGCCCGCAAACGCCGCCCCCTCCTCCACCGATTGCGGCAACGCGACCGTCTTAGACGCCGAATACGTCGACATAAATCCGCTCCGCAAATTTCGCTGTGTCGGTGCTCGGCTTGAACACGGAGACGAGTTTCAGATCATCCGCATAGGCCTTCAGCTCCTGCTTGAGCACGGCCCCTACCGGGTGATGATGATGGGTGTGATACCGAACCATCGCCTGCAGATCTTGCAGGCTTGCGGTCTTGGGCGCGTAGGGCTGGAACGACGCCGCGGCCTTGTCCGGGTTCTGCGACGTGAACATGGCTGCATCGAGCAAGGCTTGCGTGACGGCACGCGCGACCTGGGGCTCCTCGCGCACCAGACTGCCGCGCAAACCGATGATGCAGCAGGTCTTGTCCTTGTATTCGCCGTCCAGATTGGAAGCGACTTCCTTGTAGGCGCTGTCCTTCAGCCAGAGATACGCGATTGGATCGGAAGCAAGGAACGCGTGGACTTCGCCCTTCTCGACGGCGAGCTGCAGCAGATTGCCCGGATAGGCCCGCCAATCGACGTCCTTGTTGGGATCGATGCCCTGCCTCGCCAGCTGGATCGAAAAGAAATTCTTGTCCGGTCCTCCGAGATCGCCGACCGCGACGATTTTCCCCTTGAAGTCGGCGAGCTTGTCGACGCCCGAATTGGTGCGCGACAGAACGCGCATGCAGCCGCCGTGGGTGCCGGCGGCGATCTTGACGTCAAAGCCCTGCTCAAGTGGCTTCAGCCAGCGCAACGCCATGCCGAGACCTGCATCGGTCTTGCCGGTCGCAATCGCTTCCAGCAATTGGTCGGTCGAGCCGCTGTAATTGACCAGTTCGACGTCGAGATTCTGCTTCTGGAAGAACCCATGATCGATGGCAACGGGGAGCGGCGCGAGGCAGACCGCGCCGGCGTTCCACGACAATTTCAGTTTTCGCGGCGCACCCGTGAGCGGCGCGGCATCGGAGGAGGCCTTGCAGATCGGAAGTTCCGAGAAATCGATATTCGGCGTCGCCGCGCGGAATGGAAAGGCCTGCGCGCCGAATACGCCCATCGGTGCCGCAAACGCCGCCGCGGCTCCCGCGCGCAATAGCGCGCGGCGGTCCAGCAATGCCTTGTCTTGCTTCTCGTCCCTCGGCATCAGTCTCTCCTCTGTTTTCAGACGGCATAGAGCCGCCCTTGGCGCAACGCTGTGACGCTGCGGCCCACTATTTCTCAGCACTGGCTGATCGGTGAATTCGCTTCAATCCCGGCGAGCTTCGAGCTCTCGCTCCGTTGAAATCATGCTCAAATGATGCGCGGCAGCATCGCAATCGTCAATGAAATGGAATTTTGAATGTGAAAGCGAACGGAGAGATTATCTCCACGATCATATCGTTGCGCGGTGAAACGGTTTTTGCCCGGCCAACAAATATGCATCACGCCAACTTCGATTCGATACTGATCGCGTCGAGCTCATTCGCACTGGGCAGCAGACAACCTCCATCGCAACTTGAATAGCGAGACGATCATTACTCGCGCGCCGAAATATTCAGCTAGCCATTTCATTGACTGCGACCCTGTTGCTCGTAGGCTTTGCGCATCGTTGATCGATGCAAGCAAAGCAGCAACTCAAACCGGAGAGTAACGAGCATGAACACAGTCAAGCCCGAATCCGAAATACGCGCACGCCTCCGTCGTGTCGGTGCGACGCTGTTCGGGGCGGCATTGGGATTCGCGATCACCGCATCGGCGCTGGCCGCTGACGCCGTGACGCTTCTTGTTGGCGATCAGAAGGGTGGCAATCGCTCCCTGCTCGAGATTGCGGGGCTGGCCAAGGATCTTCCTTACAAGATCGAATGGTCCGAGTTTCCCGCTGCGGCGCCCATTCTGGAAGCACTCAATGCAGCACTCGACGTCGGTTACACCGGCGACCTGTCGTTTCTCACCGTCTACGCCGCCGGTGCGCCCATCAAGGCCATCGGGGGCACCCGCTCCGACGCCCGCACGCAGGCCATTCTGGTTCGCCGGGATTCGCCAATCAAGACGGCCGCCGATCTGAAGGGCAAGCGACTGGCCGGAACGCGCGGGGGCTGGGGGCAGTTCCTGATCGACGCCACGCTGGAGAAGGCGGGACACAAGATCGACGACGCTACATTCGCACCACTTGGTCCGGTCGATGCCAAGATAGCGCTCGTCGCCGGCTCCATCGACGGATGGGCGGTCTGGGAACCCTACGTGTCATACGCAACTCTGAAGGATAACGCTCGTGTCGTTGCGGACGGCGAGGGTCTGACACCGACCATCACGTTCCTGGTTGCCTCCGACCAGGCCATCGCCGCCAAGCGAGCCGCCGTGCAGGACCTGGTGCAACGGCTCAACAAGGCGCGGCTGTGGTCGCTGGACCACCTGCCCGAATATGCAGGGAATACCGCCGAGTTGACCAAGTTGCCGGAAGACGTGTTGCTCAGCGCCTACACGGCGCAGCGAACCAGCCCCATCGTCATCGATGAAAGCATTGTCAAGGAAGTCCAGGCAGCCTCCGATCGAGCCACCCGGTACGGCATCCTTTCCAAGATGCTCGATGTCAGCAAGGCCGTGGATCGCAGCTTTACCGCGGCTTCTCCGGGGTCCAACTAACGCGACATTTCGCATCAAACAGAAAACGAGGGCCGGCGTCAGACGCCGACCCTTCTCGCGGGCTTAGTTCGCGTGAAACACCAGCGTTCGCAATTCAATGCTCTCGCGCGGTGGAGCGTCGGGAGGCGTAGTGGGATCAGCAAAGGCGGTATGGGGCGCAAACCGGGCGCGCCCGTCGGCTTTGGAATCAAAGCACTTCAACAGCAGGATTTCATCAGCCGTCATCCTGGGTACGTAGAACCACTGATGATCGGGATTGTATTTCACGGAATAGGTTTCTCCCACGCGATGGGGATAGACCAGATCGGAGCCGACCAGTTCGTCAGACTTTACCGTCCGGGCATCGCACACCGCCAATGGCGAGTCGAGCAACGGGCCTCGAATCGGTCGCCACAGATTGATGATCTGCACCCTGCCCTTCAGCAGTTCTTCGGCCTCGTCCGGAATGAGATCGCGGACGCGCTGTGGACCTGACTTCTCGGTGTGGTCGACATGCACGCGCGCGACGGGTTGACGCGGGCTGCCGTCGCGAACGTCCGCAGCCCCTTGAACGCGCTTGCGGACGGTATGGTCGAAGATGAATACCCGGTCGGCACCGGTCGCCGCCTTGATCAGCCGCTCGGCCTCCGGGTAGTAGACGCTTCTCACTTCGTCTTCGTTATAGAAGTCCTTTACCGAACTCTTTTGCCGGACCAGGGCAAATCCCTCACGGTCGAGCGACACGGTATCGCTGATTGGACGAATGTCATGAATGGGCACGCGGTGCGGCTCGGCTATGATGTTCGACTTGGGCTCGCCGGATGGCGGCTCAAAGGTATAGGTGCGCGGCCTGTCGAGAGGGGGCGCCAGATAGTTGAGATCGGCCGTCACGAACGACAATGCCGCGATCTTTTCGTTTTGCAGTCCCATGTTCTTCTCCGTTTCGTTAACTGCTTGCCACGCTTCTTAAAAAGGTTCCTTGAACGGTCGCAGATCCAGTTCATGCGTCCAGGCGGACCGGTGCTGGCGATGAAGCTGCCAGTAGGCCTCCGCGATCGCATCGATGTTCAGCAATCCATCGGCGCCGCGTTCGGTCCTGAGCTGCGGTGCAGCCGTATTCAGCTTTTCGCCATCGATGCCGCCGTCGATGACGACATGCGCGACGTGAATTCCCAGCGGGCCGAATTCGCGCGCCATCGATTGCGCCAGTGAGCGAAGGCCGGCCTTGGCGGACGCGAATGCGGTGAAAGGCGCTTTTCCGCGCAGGCTCGCGGTGGCGCCCGTAAAAATGATGGTGCCTTCGCCTGACGGCGCCAGCCGCCGGGCCGATTCCCGTCCCACCAGAAATCCGCCGAAGGTCGCTACACGCCAGGTCCGCTCAAAGAGTTCAGCCGGCATGGTGCGGAAGTCATGGCGAACGTTGTTGCCTGCGTTGAACACCACGAGGTCGACGACGTGGCCGGAGACCTGGGCGAAATCGAATAGCGCCACCACGTCGGACTCGATCGTGGCGTCGGCAGTGAAGGCTTCGGCTTTGCCGCCGTTATCGACGATGGCGCGAACGACGTCGGCAATTTTCGCTTCGGTGCGTCCGGAAACGATGACCCGATGACCTCCAGTGGCGAACCGCCGAGCCAGCGCGGCGCCGAGCCCTTGAGCGGAGCCGACCCCTACGACGATAGCCGTGCGCTGAAGCGTGGTCATGACAGGTACCTCGCTTGTCCGCTTCATTCCGGACAACGTACAAGGCTCAATCTGTGTCGATCGGCTGGTCCCGCCAATGGTCCGCGGAAAATAAGATTGTTGTCGCGCAATTCTCGCGCGCCGTGAAAAATCATTCCAACGGAAAGGACCGGCGGAGTGGAGTCCTTATGGAGTCAGAGCGCGCGCACCATCAATTGGAAAAGCAAAACGCCTTCGTCTCGGTGCAGGCGGCCCAAATATTATCTTGAGTTAGCGAGGTTTGGAGAATGTTGTGCGAACAATCCGTTCAAATTTGGAATTCAAAATAGTGCCAGCATGCCCATAATTGCCTGTCCGTGGGTTTGCAGGGGATGCGTATCACGGTCCTGTGCACTTCATCGTCAGGTCGCAGATGATTCAACGAAGCACGAACTATCCGATCAAAATGGCAGCGCTGGTTATCTGCCAGGTATCGGTATTGGCCATGATCGTCTGGATCTTTCACTAGAAGAACATTTCGCGCCAAGAGACCATTCAACGCCACGTAGCGAGCAAGGTGAAACATGACACCGTTCTATATCGTGCGTCATCTTGCAGGGGAGTTTGAAGAACTCTCCTGCTTTCGACAATTGGAGGACGAAAGTGCGGCAATGTATTTCAATATCATTCATGGCGCGAAACTCCGTAGGCGATTCACCACCCAGGAATCGGGCGAGCAGTGCGCGGACTATGTGCTGGTCGCGAGGGCGCGGGGAACCGACGGCTTCATCGAAGAACGGAAAATTGCTCTATTCAATGCATCGTGAACGCAGCGAAAACCATTACCCCGCCGCCGCGACGGTCGGCTTGGGCGGCGCGACGTTGACCGCCAGTTTGCCGTAGCGATCCTTGAATGCTTCGGTGTCGATTTCCTCAAGTTGGATCGCGCCGCTCATCACACGGGCCTTCCATGCGTCGTGCTCGGGATCGGTGCGGAATTCCGGCATCACTTCCTTGGCGAACAATTCCAGCGAGTCGCAGATGTGCTCGTGGCTGTTCTTGCCGGCCTGATTGAGCAGGATCACCTGATCGATATGCGAACTCCTGAACCGCCGCAGTTTCCTGGCGATGGTTTCGGGCGATCCGATCAGGCCGCCGCGCAATGCGGCCTCCTGCGCCTCCGGATTTTCGCGCTTCCACTTGTTGTATTCGTCCCACATGTTGACGGTGCCCGGTGCCGGACGCGCCCGGTTCTGTCCCTGGCCGTAATAGCGCAGTGCGAACTGGAAGAAGGTCGCGCCGTCGGCGCGCGCCCTCGC
>Ga0137408_1149386_pt1 | contig 10857 bp, 11 predicted proteins | sample CZOMad2_2_16fung_FD_141241 | JGI IMG/M metagenome (GOLD analysis project Ga0137408, IMG submission 141241) | Vadose zone soil fungal communities from Angelo Coast Range Reserve, California, USA - CZOMad2_2_16fungal (PacBio error correction) | ecosystem: Environmental > Terrestrial > Soil >...
TGACAAATACATTCAGCACAACCTGCAACCTGCATACCGAGGACGGCTTGCCTGTCGTTCGCAAACCCATGCTGTGCCCGAGCAGGATGAACGGCTCATCGGGGTTTTCTTCCCTGGCGATACGACTCAATCGGGTCATGTCCTCCACCAGCAGGTCGAACCCGCCCTCGCCGAAATCTCCGAACTGTGCGGCGGAGGGCGCGGTGCGGCCGTGCCCGCGGTGATCGTTTCCGTAGACAGTCAACCTGTCTGATGCCAGCGCTTCGATCAGGCGGGCGTACCGCCCGATATGTTCACCCATCCCATGCGCGATCTGCTGTGGTTTGCCAAAACTCGATCCAGCAGCTCTGACGACAAGCGGTCGATCATCGCCCCCGGGGAAGGGAACGCACGCCGCACCCGCCGAGGCTCCACACGACGGCAGGTCCAGCCTGGAGGTCCGCGCTCGCGGATCGCGCCACAGGTCTCGCCTTGACCAGAAAGACGACGAACGACCGCGCTACGCCGCGCGGCGCAGGTAGCGGTGATGGAGCCCGCCGACTTGAGGCATCGCCACGACATCGCCCTGTTCTGGTGGCTCGACAGCGCGTTGGTCGGGCGCGTCCTTCTCGAGAGCGAGATGATCGCGCGCGCAGGTGCGCTCCCGAGGTATCGTGGGACAGCCTTGTTCCGTTCACCGGCTCTCCCTTCCTCCGCTGGATCAAGCGGAGCAGACCAGCCCGCGGCCGTGCCCAGGCCACCAGCCGCGCAGGGAGGAAATCGAATACCGGCGCGTCCGGCAGCGCAAGGCGAAGAATCAGTGAGCGCCGAGGGCCCGAGCGATCACGATCTCGTGGCGGCGTACCTGGCCCGGCGGGACGAGGCTTCGTTCCGGCGGCTCTACCGCCGGCATGCTCCGGCTCTCTATTCGTTTGCCGTGCGCGCGCTCTCCGGCAGCGGTCGCGACGCGGAAGAGGTGGTCCACGATACCTGGATCCGCGCCTGCGAGCGGCTGGCCGCCTTCCGCTGGGAGTCGGGCCTCGCCACCTGGCTGTGCTCCATCGCGCTCAACCGGTGCCGCGAGCTGCGCCGCGAGCGCGCCCGCGAGACGGGTATCGCCCCGCCCCCCGAGCCCGGGTCGCCCGCGACCGCGGGAGCCGGGGAAGATGCGAGTCCACGCCCACCTGCGTGCACGCACGTGGCAGCGACGCGAACACTTTTTCCCACCGCCCGCGGGAGTAGCCAGCGACGGCGGTCTCGCGCCGAACCGCGCAGGTATGGGTCGAGCCGCGCAAGTCGCAGGGCGTGCGTTGCGAGTTCCTTGCGTGCCTCCGCGGCGGGCTGCTCCTCCTTCACGTATTTCGCGTGAAATGCCCGCGCGTCGCGCACAATGGCAGTCCACCGTGGCAAGTCGAACGCGGTTCCGACGAGGCCGCCGCCGGGATCTGCTTGTCCTTGAGACGACCGGCTGCGCGGAAGCCGCCAACAGCTCAACGCGGATCAGCTCGACAACCTCGAGAGCTCGTCGCGGACGAGGTCGGTCACCAGTTGCCGCAGCTGCGTCTGCACGGTGCTCTTCGCGTTTCGCTGAGCACTCGTCCCAGACAAAGCGAGAGGTCAGCGGCCCGGGGTCGACGATGCGCTGCACAGCGTGACGTCGGCGATCGCGCCGCGCAGCTAGACGTCGCACGCCGCGATTGCCAGCTGCTCCACCGGGCCGAACGGCGTCGACGGGCCGTACTCGTAGAACGTGTCCGCGCGCGCGACGCCCGCGGTGATCGCGAGCACGCAAATCGCCGTCTTCATGTGAGCCGGACAAGGATCGCGTCGATAAGTTGCGCGCGCGACCGTTCCGACGCGACAATAGAAGAAGTGCAAGGGCCCTCGCTGCGACCCAAGATCGGCATCGTCTTGGCGGGCGGCGGATCGCGCGGTGCGTACGAGGCCGGGATCATTCGCTACCTGCGCACGGACCTCGCGCGCAGGCTCGGCCGTCACGTCCCGATCGACATCGTCACCGGCACCAGCGTCGGGGCGATCAACACCGCGTTCCTCGCCGCGACGATGCAGGACCCCGACGCCCAGGCCGCCCAGATCACCTCGTTGTGGCGCGCGCTCCGGATCGAGGAGCTGATCGGCCTGCGCACGCGCGACGTGCTGCGAGCGATCAAGATGACGCTCGGCGGCGAGCCGCCACCCTCGGCGCCCGGCAGCTTTCGCTACGGCGGCCTGCTCGACACCACCGGCCTCGAGCGGTTCGTGATCCGCACGATCCCGTGGCGCGGCATCGGTCGCAACCTGCGCGCGCGCACGCTGCACGCGCTCAGCGTGTCGGCGACCCACGTCGGCACCGGTCACACCGTCGTGTTCCTATCGAGCGCCGAGCCGCTGCCGCGCGAGTGGAGCCGCGATCCGTTCGTCCGCCACCGCGCCGCGCGCATCGGGCCGCGCCACGTCCTGGCCTCGGCAGCGATCCCGCTGCTGTTCCCGGCGGTCAGGATCGGCGATGAGTACTTCACCGACGGCGGCCTGCGCCAGAACACTCCGATGTCTCCGGCGATCCGGCTCGGCGCCGACCGCCTCCTCCTGATCTCGCTGCGCCATGTCGGCCGCGAGCCGAAAATGATCGAGCGCGAGCGCGCCGAGGCGTATCCAAAGCCGCTGTTCATCGTTGGCAAGGCGCTCAACGCGCTGCTCCTCGATCACACCGAGTACGACCTCATGCGCATGAAGCGGATCAACCTGCTCCTCGAGGCCGGCCACAACGCGTTCGGCGATCGTTTCGAGGAAATGATGAACCACGAGCTCGTGCGGCTGCGGGGCGCGCCGCTGCGGCGAATCCAGGCCGTGCACATCCGCCCGTCGGAGGACATCGGCGCGCTCGCCGCGCAGTTCGTCGCCTCCGGCCGGATGAGGGTCGACGGGCTGATCGCGCGCAGGCTGATCAGCCGGCTCGCCGCCGGCGAGGCCGCGCACGAGAGCGATCTGTTGTCCTACCTCTTGTTCGACGGCGACTTCGCGGCCGACCTGATCGAGCTCGGCCGCCACGACGCCGCGAAGAAGGAAGACGAGCTCGCCGCGCTATTCGACGTGTCGAGCGCGCGCGCCGAGGTCATTTCTTCGGGCGCATGACGCCGAACACGTAGTTGTTCGCGTCGAGGAAGCGGCGGGCGCTCTTCTTCAGGTTCGCCGCGGTCACCCGCTTCGCGATCGCGTCGACGTCGGTGCGGAACTTGAAGTCCTCGCCCAAGTAGTACGCTCGCTTTAACCCGTAGACTTGGCAGCCCAGTCGTTCTGGGCGGGAGTCTTGCCGGCAGAGCAGTGCGGTCACATCACTGCATGGCCGCCTTTCATGACGATGTCGCCCGGTTTCTAGAGTCAACGCAGCCGGACGAGGCCGCGCCCATCGCAACACCGCCCGTCGCGATCGCGATTCCGTGGAATGGCACGGCGAACCAGTAGAGCTGCGACGCATCCAAGACCGCCCTGGAAGCTGATCATGCGCCGGCGTCCTGGTGCCGTCGGTCCAAAGTCGGCGCATGGGCGTTTTCGCATTCATTGTGCTGCGACCGCTTGATGAGGTCGTCGTGGTGCAGCCTGTCATTAATTGAGGAACACCTCTAGGTACCGCGGGGTTGCAAGCGTTCGCACCACCGCACGATCCGTTCGTTCGCGTGCGTTTCCTAGGCACATTCTTGGAGACAGTTTGGAGACGCCCGCGGAAAGCTCATTAACACTAGTGAGATCAGGAAGTTGGCGGTAGCGCATGGGAATCGAACCCACCGAGGACGCCTCTCAGCGCCCGCCACCGGTTTTGAAGGCGTGGCCCGGTAGGCCGGCCCCCTCTGAACTACGCTGCCTGAACCGCCTCCTTCGGTCCATGTGCCGCTGTTCTCCTGGCGGCGCGCGCGTTCACCCAGGCAAACAAGTTCGGAGCGAAGTTCGCGATCGCGCGGAGCGGCGCAGCCATCCGCTGCCAGGAGAGGCCTTACAGCATCGAGTTGAAGGGCGGCGGCGCCGTGAAAGCGCGCGCCGTCGTCATCGCCAGCGGCGTGAAGTATCGCAGCTCGGACATTCCCGGTGTGGAGCGATTCGAGGGCGCCGGCGTGTACCACGCCGCCACGCACCTGGAGGAGCAGCTCTGCTCCGGCGAGGAGGTCGCCGTGGTCGGGGGCGGCAACTCCGCGGGACAGGCGGTGGTCTTCCTCTCGCGCGCGGTGCGCCAGGTGCACATGCTGGTGCGCGGCCCCAGCCTCGCGGAGACGATGTCCCGCTACCTCATCCGCTGCATCGAGGAGCTGCCCAACGTCACCGTCCGGATCCGCACCCGGATCGTCGCGCTCGAGGGTGGCGGCCCCCACCTGGAGCGCGTCCGATGGCGGAATGACGCGACCGGCGAGGAGGAGACGCGGGACATCCGCTATCTCTTCCTCATGATCGGCGCGGACCCGAACACGACCTGGCTGCGCGGCTGTGTTGCGCTCGACGCCAACGGATTCGTGAAGACGGGGAACGCCTGAGCGCCGAAGACCTGGCCCGGGCTGGTTGGCCCCTGGGACGCTCGCCCGATCCGTTGGAGACGACGTTCCCCGGCGTCTTCGCTGCCGGCGACGTCCGCGCGGGCAGCGTCAAGCGCATTGCCTCGGCGGTCGGCGAGGCGGCGGCATGCATCCAGCTCGTCCACGAGGCGCTGCAGGAGTAGGTGGCGCCTAGGCGCGGGCGGCGAGCCAGAGCCCGGTCCCGATGACTGCCAGCGATGCTCCGTCCAATGGTGTCAGCTGCTCGTTCAGCAGGATGGCCGCGAGCAGCAAACCGAATGCAGCGGATTGGTGCTGGCGATGATGTATCCCATGCCCGCCGAGAGGTGGGCGAAGGCGAATGTCAAAGCAAAGTAGAGATGGCCGGTCCCCAGCAAAGTAGAAATGTCCGGTTGGGCTCGTCAAGCTGGGCGCTGTCCCTGGGCCAGCGCTTTGCGGCGGAGGGCGGCTCGATTGTTATGCGCCTTCTGCCGCGCTTTCTGCTCCGCCTCGAATCGCTCGAGGAACGAGCTCACTTCGCTGAGGCCATCGGGCACGGCTGAGTCTGCCGTCGATGGCCTAGCCGCAACGTGAGCAGCCACGATGCGCTCCTTCTCCCGAAGGGTGACTTTCTTCGAGCGCAAGCGCGCCTGGTCACGCTGCAGCTGCGAGGCCTGCATGACCGAGAGGACTGCGCCGAGCCGCTTGTTTTCCACGATCGCGCCCTGGTCGACGCATCGGTTCTTGTCGAACGGCGAGGCGGGAAGCAGTCGGCCCTCGCAGCGGAGCTCGACTCGCCCGTCATCCCACTGGAAGACGCGGACGCGTTTGCCCGCGAAGGGCAGGGTCTCGGGACCTGGCTCGACGAGATAGCTCACTCGCTTGAAGTGGACGACCAGATTGCGCGACATCGTCCGCTCCTCCTGCCAGGTGAAGATGCGGGAGAGGTCCTCGTCGCTCCGCAGCGGCCGGTGGGCGTCGTGGGGATTTTTCGGCGTGCACCCGAAGCGCCGGTTGTAGTCCTCCATGAACTCCGGCAGGAACGCGTTCCCGGCTTCCATCGTCGAGACGGTGCGCAAGCGCAGTTCCTTGACCAGCCGGTCCTGCAGCGTCTTGTTCATCCGCTCGACGCGGCCCTTTGCCTGCGGCGAATTCGCGCAGATGATCTCGATGTTGAGCTCGGTCAGGGCGCGCCCGAACTGCGTCGCACCGCGGGCCCGGCCCGTCGAGCCCTCGTGGTTCACGCGGAAGATGCTGTGCTTGTCGCTGTAGAAGGCCACCGGTTTGCCGTGGCGCCGGAGATACCCGCTGGTCGACGCGAAGTAGTCGAATGCGGACTCCACCTCGACGAAGCGCAGCTCCATCAAGCGCCCGGTGGCGTCGTCGACGTAAACCAGCAGTGAGCACACCGGTCCACGCTCCTCGAACCAAGCGTGCTCGCACCCGTCGATCTGCACCAGCTCGCCAAGGCACTCGCGCCGGTGCCGCGGCTGATGCGCTGCCCGCGTCCGCTCGCGCCTCGGAATCCAAATGCCGGCGCCGATGAGCCACGCCCGCAGCGTCTCCTTGGACACTCGGAGAGCGTGCAGCTCGAGGAGCTTCTCGCAAGCCAGCGTGGGGCCGAAGTCGAGGTAGCGATCGCGCACGATCTCGACGGCCCGCGAGCGCAGCTCGTCGGGCAAGCGTCGATTGCTCGGCTGGCCGCGCTTGCCCGAGACGAGTCCCGCCGGCCCGCGCTCCTCGAAGGCCGCACACAGCCGACGCACCTGGCGCTCCGAGAGACCGACGAACTCTCCGGCCTTCGCTTGGGTGAGCCGTCCCTCGAGAACTTGCCGGACGACGGCGAGACGGTCCAGCTCCCCTTGCTGCTCATCTCGACCAGCTCCTGAGCCACCAGTCCGCCTTTCAGGCGACGCCACGTCGCCGAAAGCGGACATTTCTACTTGGCCCGAAGCGGACATTTTCATTTTGCTGCTACAGGCGAAAGGACGGATAAGCGCGGTTCTGTCGCCTGGCCCTCCTCTCGCTTATCGCGCTCCACGTCTAGCAGAGCGCGGTGGCAGCAGACTAAACTCCGCCGCGCAGGGCGCCATCCGCTTCGTCCCGCTCGGAGCGCCGCCCGATTCCGAGGTGGAGGCGATCCTCCGGCGCATCGTGGTCCGCCTGCTGCCGCTCCTCCATGCGCGACGGGAGGCGATGGAGACGGAACAGCCCGACGCGCTGGCGAGCGCGCAGACAGAAACCCTCCTGCTTCCGGCTGCGCCGAAGGAGTCCCTGCGGCGGGGACGGCACTCCGCTTTCCTCGAGGGATTCTCCCTCCACGCCGGCGTGCACTTGCACGCCAACGACCGCGAAGGGCTGGAGAAGCTCTGCGGCTACGGAGCGCGTCCGCCGCTCTCGCTGAAGCGGCTCTCGGCGCTCCCGGACGGCCGCCTCGCCTACCGGCTCAAGCGTCCCCTCGGCGACGGCCGCGAGGTCCTCGCCCTGCGGCCGACGGAGCTGCTCCGCCGCTTGGCGACGCTGGTGCCGCCGCCCCGCCATCACCTCGTGCGCTACCACGGTGTCTTCGGGCCCAACTCCGCCTGGCGTGCCGAGATCGTCCCGCGACCACCGGAATCGGGAGCAGCGGCCTGCCACCCGGCGCCGGTCCAGCCACCGCCCGGCGAATCGCCGGCGAGCACTGCGGCGGAGCGACCCAGCTCGGGGCGGCAGACCCGCATCCCCTGGAGCGAGCTCCTCCAGCGCGTCTTCCGCGAGGATGTGCTGCAGTGCCCCTGCGGCGGCCGGAGGGTCGTGCTCGCGTTCCTCACCGACGCGACGGTGGTGAAGGCCATGCTAGAGCACCTGGGTCTGCCGGCGACCGGCCCACCGATCGCACCTGCGCGGCCTCACGAGCAGCCCGACTTCACAACCTGGCAAGACGACGTGCCCGAGTCGCAGCAGGCGCTGCGCTGACCGAGGCAGTGCGGCAGGTCTGTCTCCATGCTTTGAATTCAGCCGGATTCCCGCGCCGGAGGTGCTGCGGCTGGCCACTCTGGGCGCGGCGCGGATCATGGGGTTCGAATACCAGCTCGGGTCGGTGCGGCCGGGCAAGCTCGCCGACGTGGTGCTGATCGAGGGGGATCCCGCGGCGCGGATCTCCGACGTCCGCAAGGCGGTGGTCACCGTCAAGGACGGCCTGGTGTACCGGCCTTCGGAGCTGTACGGAGAGCTGGGCGTGAAGCCCTGATCTGCGCGTGCCCGCAGACTACGTAGGAAACTTGCCCCACCTCCGGGGTGCCCCTACCATCGTGCGATGTCTCAAGCGGATCGGGTGGCGCTTCTCCGCCAGGGAGCGCGTCTACCGGAGCTCGACGGCATCCGCGGCGTCGCCATCCTCCTGATCCTCTTCTTGCACTGGTTCGTAATCCCGATCGAGCCATTGCTGCGCGAATGGTCTCCGAGATTGTGCGCGCTGGCGGACTTCGCCTGGTGTGGCGTGGACCTCTTCTTCGTGCTCTCTGGATTCCTCATCGCCGGGATCCTCCTCGACCACCGCGATTCGCCCAACCTGTTTCGCACCTTCTATGCCAGGCGTGCCTGCCGCATCCTGCCCGCGTATCTGGTGCTGCTGCTCCTGGTGACGATTCCGATCGGAGGCCCGCCGCGGATCTCGCAAGGCCAGGTGCCGCTCGCCGCGTATCTGCTGTTCTTGCAGAACTTCTGGAGCGCCGCTGGAGCGCAAGTCGCATTCGTTCTCGGCCCTTGCTGGTCGCTGGCGATCGAGGAGCAGTTCTATCTCGCGCTTCCGCTGCTCCTGCTCCGGATCTTCCGCGGCCGATTCGCGTCGTTCGCCACGGTGATGCTCGTCGCCCCGCCCCTTCTGCGCTGCCTCTACCTCGCCAACGGGCCGTGGAGCGCGTGGGACTTCACGCCCTGCCGGATCGACGCGCCATTCTGGGGAGTGGCTGCCGCCGTGGTCGTGCGCGATCCCGCTGCGGTCGCGTTCCTAAACCGCCGGCGTCGCGAGCTGGGCTGGGTGGCGGGTTTCGGATTGATCGGGGTCGTCGCCCTGAGCCAGCTCGTCCTGCTCCCCGCCGGGAAGAACCTTCTCATCTCCATCGGGCTCTCGGTCGTCGGTTCCGCCTTCGCGGTCGCGCTGCTGGCGATCGTGCTCTCACCCGATTCGCTGACGGCGCGCCTGATGCGCCTGAAGCCGCTGGGATGGGTGGGGAAACGTTCCTACTTCCTATATCTCTTTCACCTCCTGGTGTTCTTCTCCCTCCCCATCGCGAGCTTCGCGGCGCATCTGGCTGCAAGCGCCGGCCTCCTCGGAGCGCTGGCGGCGATTTCCTGGCGCTGGGTCGAGCAGCCCTTTCTCCGGCTCGGGGCCACCGTCCGGTACGGCGCTCCCGGGCTCGCGTCGCCCGCCCCCGGCGCCGGGTGATGCCACCGAGCCGCGCGCAGGCCGACGGTTTCGGTCTGCTAGGCTAAGGCCGCCGATCGAAACTACCTTTTCGGCTTGGACAACGATGTTACCTCGGAGGCGGCCAGGTCCAGTTGACAAGGTAATTTGTGCCAGCGGCCTAAGGGGATGAGGCCGGTGGCGCTGGGCATGAAGTCGCATATCGGCTGGGCTGCGGTGGCGGCCCTGGCCGGCCCGGCCGCCTCGGCCGAGGTGGTCGCCAAGCTGCGCATCGACATGGCCACGACCTTCGACGAGGGCGCCGTCTACCACAAGGGCCAGGACCTCCCCTTCGACCAGGCCGAGGCGCTCATCCGCTCGTCCGAGGAGAAATTCGAGCGGACCGCCCGGGAGGCGCTGTCGGCTCTCGTCGCCGAGCTGCGGGCCGCCGGCTATGAGGCGGTGGCGAGCGGGCTGGTCTCCGGCGACGGGAAGGCGCTCCCGCCCCTGGCGTAGATCCTGAGGTCGCATGCCTTGGTCCACGCCGCGGAGGGTGAGCTCTACCGGCGCGTCCTCATCCGCGCCAGCGAGGCTTGCGGCATCCGCGCGCTCCCGATCCCGGCGAAGGAGATCGAGTTGCGGGCCGCCGGCGCGCTGGGTATCGCTCCCGCGGGGCTCCCGGCTCGACTGGCGGCGTTGGGAAAGCGCTCGGGGAGGCCCTGGGCTCGGGACCAGAAGGAGTCGGCGCTGGCCGCGTGGATCGCCCTCAGCGCGGGAGCGGTCGGTCGCACTTAACGCCGTCGCCGCGCGACTCGTCGATTCCGTCGGAGCCGGAATGCAGCCGCTTTCACCCGGTTCTGGCAGGTCGTGGAGCAGAAGCGACGGCTTCCGTTCCTGGAGACGTCGACGAACACGCGGTGGCAGTCGGAGTCTTCGCAGGTGCCGAGGCGATAGGCGTGACCGGACGCGATCATGCGGGCCATCCCCTCGGCGCAGATGGCGGTCCACATCGGGACGAGCGCGGCGTCGACGGGGTGATGGTGCAGCCGCCAACGTCCGCGCTCCCTGCGCGGCGGTTGCGGAGCACCGCCGCGCCCTGCTAAGCTTGCCAAGAGGAGGAGAGGTTGACGGAACGCCCGCACTCGGACCTTGCTCGATGACGATGCGGGTTGAACCTCCTATGGGTCCAACTTCCCGGCGTACGGCGGCCCGAATTCGCTGTTCGCGTTGTGCACCGTCGCTATTCTTTTGCCGCTTTCGTTTCCGTCAGCGTCCGTTCCAGGGCTTCCAGGCGCTTTTGCAGACTCGTGACCTTGCTTTGCATGAGGCCCACGTTGAAGAAGGTCACATTTTCCGCCGGCGCATCCAAGGTATTGCCATAGCCCAACCATGACGAATCGTAGACTCGAACCTTCTTGAAGCCCAGATCCTTCAATATGGTGGCCGATTCCGATGCGCGAATTCCACTCTGGCAATAAACGATGGTCTCCTTCTTGGGATCGAGGCGTGAATAAAGCGCGTCGAGTTGCGCGCGCGATTTCAGATTCAGGCCGTCCGCGCTGCTCACTTGCTTTTTCTCGATCTTGCCGCGCGAATCCGGATCGACCCAGTTTTCCATGTAATGAATCGGGATCGCACCAGGTATGTGTCCGCCACGAAGGGCGCGAATCTCCTCGCCGCTGTACTCCTTTGGCGTTCTCGCATCGAGGATTTGCACCTTGGGATCGCGCAGCTTGCGCACCACTTCGGCGGTATCGATCAACAGCTCAGAATTAGCGGTAAGCTTCAGGCTTACGGGGGTAGGCCGGGTCGTTTCCGTCGCCGTCGGCCGGCCAGCAGAGTTCCAATCCTCGATACCGCCGTGATAGATCTTCGCGTTCGCGGCGTTGAGATACTGCAAGGTCACCAAGCCAAAGTAGACATACGGATTGGCCTTCGCGCCGTAGACGATGATTTCTTTCTTGGGATCGATTCCGG
>Ga0137408_1169537_pt1 | contig 10735 bp, 9 predicted proteins | sample CZOMad2_2_16fung_FD_141241 | JGI IMG/M metagenome (GOLD analysis project Ga0137408, IMG submission 141241) | Vadose zone soil fungal communities from Angelo Coast Range Reserve, California, USA - CZOMad2_2_16fungal (PacBio error correction) | ecosystem: Environmental > Terrestrial > Soil > Vadose...
TCGACGATGTCTGTTCGCGCGAGAGGCTCGCCGCCCGTGAAATCGGCCTGGAGGACGCCGGCTTCGGCGGCTTGCTTCTTTGAAGACGCGGGACCAAACTTCAGTGGGGAGTTCGTTGGCACGGGATTGCATTTCCAGAGGGTTAGAGCAGTAGACGCAGTGAAGCGGGCAGCGATGCGTGAGTTCGGCGATGAGGGCGAGTGGATTGGGAAGGGTAAATGTCATTGTCAGAGAAAAGACGCCTGCCTATACAACTGAAGGTTGCCGGCAAGGATGCCGGCGCTACAAATCAAAATCGAGGGCGCGCTGGTCGTGCAATAGGGCAAGGTAGCCCAGTATATCTTGCTCGACTTTTTCTGACGCGGCCTTGGAATAGATCTTCTGAAGGTCCGCGACGATCTGCCCTACGGTGTGCTTGCCGTCGCAGCGCTCAACGATTTCGAGGCTTGGGCCGTTGAGACGCAAGGCGCGCTCGGGCATGAGCAGCACGCGCTGGTTGTTGTTTTCGCCGAGGCGGCATCCAGGGGCGAGGCGCGGGCGGCTGTTCGGATCAGGCGTCATTCGAATCCTTCAGGATGTCTTCTCCGGCTGAAAGGCGCCGGGCGGGGGCCAGCCGGGATTCACGTAGGCAAAGTAAAGAGCGTCAAGTTGGGCCCAGAGAATGTCGCATTTGGCGCGCAGGGCAGCGTGCGCCAGAGCTTGTTGCTCGCGCGTGTGCGCGTGCCGCACGACCCAGGCAAGCGCGAATTCGGCGTCTTCGGGCGCTTGCGTGAGGCGGCTGGTGAAGTAGTCGAGGCCGCTGGAGAGCCACGGGTAGTGTTCGCGAAGCCGGTCCATGCGAAGCGTGATGAGTTTTTTCGAGAAGAGTTCTGTCAGGGAGGAAGCTACCGCTTCGAGGTGCGAACGGGTGGAGACAAAGTCCACATAGGCTTGAACGGCGTAACGCGTGGCGGGAAGGATGCCATCGCCGGTAAGCGCTTGTTCGCGCGGCAGACCGGTGGCTTCGACGAGGCGCAGCCATTTTTCAATGCCGCCGGGTCTTGTGCCGTCGCCATCGTGATCGAGGATGCGTTTGCGCCATGCGAGACGGAAGGCGGGATCTTCGCTGCGCGCGAGGATGGCGGCGTCTTTGATGGGGATGCGGCTCTGATAGTAGTAGCGATTGAGAGCCCACGCCTGGAGCAGGCCGCGCGTGAGCCTGCCCTCGTGCATCAGCGCATGGAAAGGGTGCTTATGGTGGTAGCGCTCCTCACCGATGGCGTGAAAGCCGGCGATGAAGGCGGCTTCCGAAAGCGGTGGTTGCTCAACGAAATTGTTCACGGATGGGTTCACAGTTCGAATTCCATTCCATCATAGGCGATTTCCCATCCGGCTTCACGAACCGCACGGTGTTCCGGGCTTTCTTCGTTCAGCACGGGGTTCGTATTATTGATATGGATTAACACGCGCCGCGTCTTTCCAAGGCGGAAGGGCTGGCGAAGAAGGCCGCGGTCGCCGCTTAGAGGACTGTGGCCCATCTCTCTTGCGGTCTTACGGCTTCGCTTGGCGGTGATGAGTTCGTCGTCTTTCCAGAAGGTGCCGTCGAGCAGGGCGAGATCGCAATCGTCCACGGAGCGGCGCCATTCCTCGCCGACACCGGGCAAGCTCGGGCCATAAAAGAATTTCTTTTCCTTGTGGATCAGAACCAAGCCGACGACCGCTTCTTCGGGGAGAAGGCTTCCCCGGAGAGAATCGCTGACGTAGTCCGGAAAGTTTCCGAGGAGAGGGACGGCCTTATAAAATAAGCCGTCTTTCTTGCCAGGCGCGGATGGAGGAACGAGGGGCATCAGGCGGTCCAGAGGCATCGCGTCCCACTTTACAGGCGGGTTCGACCGCGCGAGAACGCGAAAGAGGCCATTTTCTTCCGTGAGAATGCGGCGGACGGACACGGTTGACAAGATGTGAAGCGGCTGGAACTCCCGCAGATGAAGCAAACCCATGACGGAATCCACATCGGCGCTCGTGAGGAGGACGGTGGATATGGGGGTCCCACGAGTGGCTGAAGATGGATTCAAATCTGGAGTTGATAGGATTTGCTGCCGAAGATCAGGAGAGGCATTCAGAAGTAACCAGCAAGACGGATTGGGCGAGACAGCGACTTGAGCCTGCGTGCGCGGACGGGCTTTCAACGTTCCAGCGCGCATCGCGCTGCAGTTCGGACAAATACAATTCCATTGGGGAAAACCGCCCCCGGCTGCGGAGCCGGGGATCTTAATGCGCATGCGATCCTCCGCCTTCCGGAGAGCGGTGGAGGTTCAGGCTAGAGTTCGGCGTTGGCGTACGAGCTGACTTCGCAGTTCAGATCGATTTCTTCGTGCTGGGGAGTGGTCCATTCCATGAGCTTGGCTCCTAGGGGAAAATTGCTTGTTAAGCCAGGCAATAATAACACGTGTCCGGCGGGAAGGGAAGAGAGAGAAGAACCAGGAGTCGTCCCAAAGGGAAACAAAAAGTTCGGAAAGAACGGTGCAATTCGGCACAGCGTATTCAGAAGAAGCAGGCTACCAAGCGTAGTCGCAAAGCGAAACCACAAGCACAAGCTGTGGTAGGGAAATTCCGCGTTCTTGGTGTGCAAAAGAATTCACAACTATTTGAAAAAAAACGCATGATTCCTCTTGACAAGAATGCAAAGCAGCCTATGATGTGGCGAGAAGTGGTAGGAAGTGGGTGGCGGTAGGACAGAGTAGCGGGCACTAGGGCAAATTAGACAACTTCCCAGGGTTGTGGCGAAAGTGGGCATTTTGGCCATTCTAGACCACATATTTGTGTGCGATCCAGGGCAAATAGGGGTCGACATTGTTTAAGGCGGCCGTAAGACGACCGACGAGCGGGGCGCATGAATCTGCGGGGCAATTGTCCGGCGAAGGTGGACGAGAAGGGCCGATTGAAGATACCCGCCGTGTTTCTGGACGCTTTGAAGGAGTACGGGAGCCATTTTTACATCACCAGTCCGACGGGAGAGTCGGCGCGGATTTACCCGATGAAGGTTTGGTCGGAGATTGAAAACAAGCTGGCGAAAGTGTCCAGCCAAAACCGGGCGAAGAGAAAATTTTTGATGAGAACGAGTTACTACGGGCAGACGGTGGAGCTGGATGGGCAAGGAAGAGTGCTGGTGCCTGCGGTGTTGCGGGAATCAGCGCAGATGAAGGGCGAGGTGGACGTTTTCGGCAACCTCGATTACCTCGAGGTGATGAACCACACTCGCGTGCTGGATGAGATGAAGAATTCGCCGTACACGGAAGAAGACGACAGGGCTTTGGAAGACCTGGGAATTTAAGGTTTTGCAAGATTGGCTGCGCCGCACACGCCGGTGCTGTTGGAAGAGGTGCTCGAATGGCTGCGCGTAAAGCCGGACGGAACGTACATCGACGCAACGCTGGGAGCGGGCGGGCATTCGGAAGCGATCGCAAGAAGGCTCACTTCCGGGACGTTGTCCGGGCGCCCTTCCGGGCGACTGATCAGCCTGGACCGGGACGCACAGGCGTTGGAACTGGCGCGGGAACGCCTAAAGAGTTTCGGAGAGACGGTGAGGCTGGTGCAGTCGCCGTTCTCGAGGATTGCGGAGGTCGCGCAAGAGTTGGGGATTCCGCCGGCGGACGGGGTCTTGGCCGACTTGGGAGTTTCGAGCATGCAGCTTGATCAGGCCGCGCGGGGATTTTCATTTCGCGAGGCCGCAGCGTTGGACATGCGGATGGACACTGCCAACGACGAACTGACGGCAGATGAAATTGTGAATCGCTGGTCGGAAAAAGAAATCGCCGACCTGCTCTACCGGGAAGCCGATGAGCACGATTCCAGAAGGATCGCCAAGGCGATCGTGAGAGCGCGACCGATACGGGATACCGCGCACTTGGCAACGACTGTGGCAGGGGCCCGAAAGCAATGGGGAAGGCAGAGACTGCATCCCGCAACAAAAACGTTTCTGGCGCTGCGGATAGCGGTGAATCGAGAGATGGAGGAACTCGGGCAGTTTCTTTCTCGGACCCCCGCCACAATGAATTCGGGCGGCCGCTGGGTGGTGTTGAGTTACCACTCGCGTGAAGACCGCCTGGTGAAGCATGCGTTTCAAGAGGGAGAGCGAGCAGGAACGCTCCGCGTGCTGACGAAACATGTCATCCAGCCCAGTGAGGAAGAGATGTTGGGCAACCCGCGTTCGCGAAGCGCGAAGCTGCGGTGTGCGGAAAGAGTGTAGTCATGGCGAGAAAGAAAAGAACACCAGCGATGCTGGAGTTTCAGACGGTCAAGAGGATTGATAATTCGCGGCTGGTGCGGCACGTCGAGCCGGTGAAGATGCGGAATTACTACCGGACGGTGGGGCTGGGCGGAATCGTCGCGGCATTTTTCATGCTGTATATCTACCAGCACTTCCGCTGCATCGACCTGAGTTTTCAACTCGAAGACGTGAGGGGCAGGCAGACCGAGGCGGCGGCGCTGAACTCTTCACTGAAGCTGGAGATCGCGAGCCTGCGGAACCCGATGCGCATCGACGTGATTGCGCGGCGGCAGCTTGGATTGACTGAACCGTTGCCGACGCAGATGCAGGAATACGACGCACCGAGTGGCGCTGAAGTGGCAGCTGCGCGCTATGTGCATCCGAATCGCGCGCAATAGACATTCGCCTCACCGACGAGTTTGCTGTCAATCTAAGCGTTATCCGACCGGAGTGATCGCCGATCTGAATTCGTCATGCTAAGAAAGCGTCCTCACGTCGCTCCAGCAGGCCGCTTGGCGGCCGATTCGAAGGGCCGGCATAGAACGTTCAACTCGAAGGGCGACCGCGGCCAAGTACAAGCAAAACGTTTGCTGATTGTCGGCGCCGTGGCCGTGGTATGGATGGTAGCGGTGTTCGGGCGCTTGGGTTACCTGCAGCTTTTCCGCCACAGCGAATACATGGCCCGCGCGCAGCGGCAGCAGAGGCGCGTGATTGAAATCACGCCGAAGCGCGGGGCCATCTACGACCGCAACATGCACCCGCTGGCGATGAGCCTGCAGGTGGATTCCACTTTCGCGATACCCAGCGAACTGGGCGACAACAAAGCGCAAGCCGCGGCACTGCTCTCGGGCGTGTTGAACATTCCGCGGGATCTACTGGAAGCAAAATTCGAATCCGGCGCCACCTTTGTGTGGATTGCGCGCAAGCTTCCTCCGGAGAAGAGGGAAGCCGTCGAAGCGCTGAACTTGAAAGGCATTTACTTCCAGAAAGAGAACCAGCGGTTTTATCCCAAACGCGATCTTGCCGCGCACGTGCTGGGGTTCGTCGACCTCGACGAAAAAGGGCTGGGCGGAATCGAGTACGCACTCGACGGTCAGATTCGCGGCAAGAGCGAAAAAATCATTGTGATGGCCGACGCGCGGCAACGCTGGTTCGACGGCGGCGAAGCGCAGCGCGAGCGTGGGGCGAATGTGGTTCTCACGCTGGATGAAAAAGTTCAGTACATAGCGGAGCGAGAACTCGGAGCGGCAATCGCCAAGACGCGCGCGATTGCTGGGACGGTGGTGGTGATGAATCCCAGCACCGGAGAGATCCTGGCGCTGGCGAATTGGCCGAAGTTCAACCCGAACACCGCTTCGGATGCTCCCGCAGAAGCGCGGATGAACCGCGGAGTGAGTGCACTCTACGAACCAGGCTCGACATTCAAACTGATTACACTGGCGGCTGCATTTGATCAGGGGATTACGCGGCCAGGAGAAGTGTTCGATTGCGAAAACGGCGCGGTCTATGTGGCCGGGCACCGCATCCGCGACCACAAACCGTTTGGGCTGTTGAGCGTCGCCGACATTCTGGCACAGTCGAGCGACGTCGGCGCCATCAAGATCGCGCTGCGCCTGGGCGCGCCAAAATTTTACGACTACATTCGCGCATTCGGATTTGGCCAGCCGACAGGCGTGGACTTGCCGGGGGAGAGCAAGGGAATCCTACGGCGACTCGAGAATTGGTCGGCGATCTCCATCGGGTCGATTTCCATGGGGCAGGAAGTCGGTGTGACGCCGATCCAACTGGCTAGCGCGGTGTCCGCGATAGCGAATGGCGGCCTGCTCTATAAGCCGCACGTGATTGCGGAATTGCGGCGCGGTGACAAGGCGTTGCCTGCGGAAGGCGTCCTGACGCCGGCAGAGCCCCGGCGCGTCATCCGCGCGGAGACAGCGGCGACACTTCGGCAACTTATGGAAGGCGTTGTATTGCATGGCACGGGGCCTTTGGCGCGACTGGATGGATGGACTGCCGCGGGGAAAACGGGCTCCGCGCAAAAAATCGATCCTGCTACGGGGAGATATTCGCCGACGCAGTTGATTGCCTCTTTCACTGGCTTTGCGCCGATCAGCAATCCGGCGGTGACCATTCTTGTTTCTCTGGATTCACCGGTGGGGCAGCACGAAGGGGGGCAGGTGGCTGCGCCGGTTTTTAAGCGCATCGCCGAGCAAGTCTTGCCATACCTGGATGTGCCGAGAGATGTTCCGGTGTCACCGCGACTGATGCAAGCTGCATACAAGAACCGTGACGTGGCAGATAGCGCCACGCTGCAAGATTTCACGCCCACGGATTTTTCCGGTCTGCCCGACCAACCTCCGGCGGGGATTTCCGCACCTAATCCGAAGGAGCACAAGGACGAGAGGCCTTCCGTGACCGTGGCCGTGGACGAAGGGGGCGATATCGAGGTGCCAGACTTTTCCGGCAAGACGATGCGTGAGGTGACCGAGACTTGCATTCGCCTTGGGCTGGAGCCGGTTTTGGTTGGCACGAGCCTTGCAACCAATCAAGCGCCAGCGGCGGGAGCAAGAGTCAGACACGGGGCCAAGATCACCGTGCAATTCGGGACAACGGCACCAAAGATCGCGAAGCCGCACCAGAGGGCCAGGCATTAGGATGAAAATTGGATTGAGCCAAGAGGAAGAGCAAGCACGGGGCGACGCCACGAACCAAGTTGACACACCTCTGAATCCGTCTGCCTACCAGAAGAAAGCACTCCTTCGCAGAAAACTGGTGGAGTTGTTCGAGGGCACACAGACGACCGTGCCTTCAGTTGCGAGCAAACTAGAAATTCGCCAAGTGACATGTGATTCGCGGAAGGTGCAGCCTGGGGCGCTGTTTTTTGCGTTGCGTGGCGCAAAGGCAGATGGAAACGCATTTGTGCAAGACGCGGTGCAACGGGGAGCGATTGCCATTGCCAGCGAAACGCCAGCGCCTGGCAATCTGCTGGGCACGGTGGCCTGGATTCAAGTTCAGGAAGAACGCAAGGCACTGGCGATTGCCGCCGCGAATTTCTTTGGGCACCCGGCGAATGCGCTGCAACTCGTAGCCGTGACTGGCACGAATGGCAAGACCACTACGACGTCCGTGATCGACGCGATTGTAAAAGCCTCGGGCGCAAAGACAGGGCTCTTCGGAACGATCGCCTATCACACGCCTATCGGCGACTACCCCGCGCCGAACACCACGCCTGAATCCGTGGACCTGCAGGGATTTTTCGCTGAAATTCGCGACACGGGCGGCAAGCACGCGGTACTTGAGGCCAGCTCGCACTCTCTCGCAATGGATCGCCTGTGGGGGTGCCATTTTCAGGCCGCGGTTTTCACCAACCTGACGCGCGAGCACATGGATTTTCACAAGACGTTTGAGGATTACTTTGATGCAAAAAAGAGGCTTTTCGCAGGTACAGGCGCGGGCGCTCCCGAAGTCGCAGTGCTGAACGGCGATGATGAATTCGGAAAGCGGTTGGCGGGGCTGGCGAAAAAGACTCTCACTTATGGACTGGAATCGAACGCGGACATCACAACAAAGAAATTTCAACTGACATTCGAGGGCCTGACGTTTACAGCGCAGACGCCGAACGGAAAGCTGAATGTGGTTTCGCCGCTGGTGGGCCGCATCAATGTTTACAACCTGTTGGCGGCGATTGGAGCGTCACAGGCGCTTGGACTGTCGAATGACATCATCGAAACGGGTATCCGGAATCTAGAAAGCGTCTCCGGACGATTTCAACGGATCGATCTTGGACAGCCATTTTTAGTGATTGTGGACTATGCGCATACGGATAATGCCTTGGAGAACCTGATTCGTACGGCGCGCGAACTGAATCCGAAAGGCCGCATCATTACGCTCTTCGGCTGCGGCGGAGAAAAAGACCGCACCAAACGGCCGGTGATGGGTGAGGTGACGGGACGGCTGAGCGACTTGACGATTCTCTCCAGCGACAATCCGCGGAGCGAGGATCCACTGAAAATCATCAGCGACATCATCGTGGGCCTGCAAAAGACGGCGGGCAAGTATTTGATCGAGCCGGATCGCGAAAAGGCGATCAGCCTGGCGATGGACGAAGCCCGCGCGGGAGACATGGTTCTGCTCGCAGGAAAAGGTCACGAGAATTATCAAATTCTCGCCGACCGCACACTCGAATTTGACGATCGCGAAATGGCGCGCCGCGCCCTCCGCGATCGTGGTTTCGAAGGGCCGCGAGGCAGTTCTGGGTTTGGCACCTAGCGCGCTTGTTCTGAAGGTGTGGCGAGGGCGCCGGGGTCCCGGCAAGACTGGGCGAGCCAGTTGCGGACCTCTCGAAAGGAGGAGCCCTCAAAACGTTGAAAACACCACGAGCCGTAGGGAGTGCCGTTAAGAAGAATCCTTTGAGGAACTTATGCGGTGGACGATTGCACAGGTGGCTGGCGCTTTGGGTACTCGGCCGGGGACGGCACTCGACCCCCTGGCCCGGGTGGCCGGCGTCTCGATTGATTCTCGCACGGTTCGTGCCGGAGAGCTGTTCATCGCCATCCACGGACCGCGTCACGATGGACACGATCATGTGGGCAGCGCGCTGGGGAGTGGAGCAATCGCGGCGGTGGTGGCGGAGAGCCAGTTTTCGCGATTTGCGGGCGAGATCGGCAGCCGCTGCATCGCCGTGGTCGAAACCTTCGAAGCGCTCAAGCAATTGGCGAGCGCAGTACGCCAAGCCTGGGGCGGGAAAATTGCCGGGGTCACAGGTTCGGTCGGGAAGACCACTACGAAAGAGATCCTGGCGGCATTGCTGGGCGCGAAGCTGCGGGTCCTGAAATCGGAAGGAAATCTGAATAACGAGTACGGACTTCCGCTGACGTTGCTGCGTCTCGAGGAAACGCATCAGGCGGCAGTGCTGGAAATGGGCATGTCGCGGGTCGGCGAGTTGAAACGGCTGGCGGCGATTGCGCGGCCCGATGTTGGAGTGGTGACGCGAGTGGCGCCGGCGCACCTGGAGTTTTTTTCGTCGGTCGATGAGATCGCGCTCGCGAAACGCGAATTGATCGAAGGATTGAATGGGCACGAATCGACCGCAGTGCTGAACGCGGACGATCCGCGCGTTGCGGCGTTTGGAGGATTCGCTCCCGGACGGGTTGTGACCTACGGCATAGAAAAGCCGGCGTTTTTTATGGCGCAGGAGATTGAAGACCGTGGAGCGTTTGGGTCGGCCTTTGACTACGTCAGCCCCGAGGGCCGTGTTCGGCTGGAATTGAGAGTGCCGGGGCATCACGCGATTTCAAACGCGCTGGCGGCGCTGGCGGCTGCGAGCGTTTGGGACATCGGCGCGGCGGAAGCGCAAAGCGTTTTTCGCACTTTGCGCGCCCCGGCGATGCGTGGAGAACTCTTGCAGTTTTCGAACGGAGCGGCACTGATCAACGACAGTTACAACTCGAGTCCCGCGGCGCTGCAAGCGATGACGGAACTACTGGCGGCCACGCCCAATTATCGTCGAAGGATTCTTGCTGCGGGAGAAATGCGCGAACTTGGCGCGGCTTCAAAGGAACTACATCGGGAAGCGGGAAAGTTTGCGGCAGAGACCGGCAAGCTGGATTGGATCCTCGGTGTCTCGGGCGATGCGGCCGAGCTTGTAAATGGCGCTGTGGCGTCCGGCTTTTCAGCATCTCACACGAAATTTTTCGAAACGCCGGAAGAAGCGGCTGAGTTTCTGAGAGGTGTCTTGGTATCCGGTGACCTGTTACTGGTGAAAGGCTCGCGCGGAGTGAAGATGGAGCGCATCGTCGAATCGCTGATTGCCCAGCATGCAGCGCCGGGCGAATTCTCGGGGCAGGAGCTCAGACACTGAAATGCTGTACTACCTCCTTTACCACGTCTTGCAGCGCTACTTCAGCCCGCTGAACGTTTTTCGCTACATCACTGTCCGCACGGTGTACGCGAGCCTCACGGCAATGTTTCTTGCACTGGTGTTTGGGCCCTGGCTCATCCGGCGTCTGGGGGAACTGCAGATCGGCCAGTTTATCCGCGAAGAGGGACCCGAAGAACACAAAAAGAAAGCGGGCACGCCGACGATGGGCGGCGTGCTCATCGTACTGTCCACGGCGGTGCCAGTTCTTCTTTGGGCCGATCTGACGAATCCATTTATCCTGCTTTCGCTCTTCGCGCTGTTCGGTTTCGCCATCATCGGGTTCATCGATGACTACGCGAAGGTATCGAAGCAGCGCAACCTCGGACTTACCGCGAAGAAAAAGATCTACTTTCAAATCCTGGTCAGCCTGGGCGTTGGGATTTCCTTGCTGATTCTCGCTACGCGATATGCGTATTCGACTCAGCTCATGATTCCATTTCTAAAGCGGCTGCATCCGGATCTGGTGATCCATTCGCTCATCGGGGTGAAACATTTCTGGCCGCTCGCATTTCTTCCCTTCCTGTTCTTTGTGTGCGTCGTCATTGTGGGCTCGTCAAATGCCGTGAACT
>Ga0137408_1401984_pt1 | contig 10678 bp, 9 predicted proteins | sample CZOMad2_2_16fung_FD_141241 | JGI IMG/M metagenome (GOLD analysis project Ga0137408, IMG submission 141241) | Vadose zone soil fungal communities from Angelo Coast Range Reserve, California, USA - CZOMad2_2_16fungal (PacBio error correction) | ecosystem: Environmental > Terrestrial > Soil > Vadose...
TGGACGCAGCAGGAAAAGCCGGACGAAGTCGGCGCCAAGAAGCTGATCGAATGGCGTAGAAAGCGGTTCGGCTGAGGTAACGCATCGTCATTGCGAGGAGCGCAAGCGACGAAGCAATCCAGTTCTTTTGTGGAGCCTTGGATTGCTTCGCGAAGCCCGTCATCGGGCGGCGCCTTGCGCCGACCCGTTGGCTCGCAATGACGGTTGAGGCAACAGTGCTCGACCAAGTTAGGAGAAACTACCGCGATGGCGTCGACCAATAGACTGAGTCCGATCCCGCATCCGCCCACAAAACCGGTGGTCGGCAACATGCTGTCGCTGGATTCGACGGCGCCGGTGCAGCATTTGGTGCGGCTGACCAAGGAGCTCGGACCGATCTTCTGGCTGGACATGATGGGCGCACCGCTGGTCATCGTCTCCGGCCACGATCTCGTCGCGGAACTCAGCGACGAAAAGCGCTTCGACAAGGCGGTGCGTGGCTCGCTGCGCAGGGTGCGTGCCGTTGGCGGCGACGGACTGTTCACGGCCGATACCAGCGAGCCGAACTGGAGCAAGGCGCACAACATCCTGCTGCAGCCGTTCGGCAACCGCGCCATGCAGTCCTATCACCCGAGCATGGTCGATATCGCCGAGCAGCTCGTCAAGAAGTGGGAGCGGCTGAATGGCGACGAGGAGATCGACGTCGTCCATGATATGACGGCGCTGACGCTCGATACCATCGGCCTGTGCGGTTTCGACTATCGATTCAATTCGTTCTACCGGCGTGATTATCATCCATTCGTGGAATCACTGGTGCGCTCGCTCGAAACCATCATGATGACCCGCGGGATTCCGCTCGAGGGCATCTGGCTGAAAAAGCGCCGGGGGGAACTCGCGCAAGACGTCGCCTTCATGAACAAGATGGTCGACGAGATCGTCGCCGAGCGCCGCAAGAACGCGGAAGCCGCTGAGGCCAAGAAGGATATGCTCGGCGCCATGATGACGGGCGTCGATCGCAGTACCGGCGAGCAACTCGACGACGTCAACATCCGCTACCAGATCAACACGTTCCTGATCGCGGGACACGAAACCACCAGCGGTCTGTTGTCCTGCACGCTGTACGCGCTGCTGAAGCACCCTGACGTGCTCAAGAAAGCCTATGAGGAGGTCGATCGGGTGCTCGGGCCCGATACCGATGCAAGGCCGACCTACCAGCAGGTTACCCAGCTCACTTACATCACGCAGATCTTGAAGGAAGCCTTGCGACTCTGGCCGCCTGCGCCGGCCTATGGCATTGCGCCGCTCAATGACGAAACCATTGGCGGCAAGTACAAGCTCAAGAAGAATACCTTCATCACGATACTGGTGATGGCACTGCACCGCGATCCCAGCGTCTGGGGACCGAATCCCGATGCGTTCGATCCGGAAAATTTCAGCCGCGAGGCCGAGGCGGCGCGTCCGGTCAATGCCTGGAAGCCGTTCGGCAACGGCCAGCGCGCCTGCATCGGCCGCGGCTTTGCCATGCACGAAGCCGCGCTTGCCATCGGCATGATCCTGCAGCGCTTCAAGCTGATCGACGTCAATCGCTATCAGATGGTGCTGAAGGAGACGCTGACGATCAAGCCGGACGGCTTCAAGATCAAGGTACGCCCGCGTAGCGACAAGGATCGCGGCGCCTATGCCGGCCGTACCACGGCGACCGCCGCCGTATCGACAACGGCGGCACCGCCCGCCCGGACGCGTCCGGGACACAATACACCGCTGCTGGTGCTTTACGGATCGAACCTCGGCACCGCCGAGGAACTCGCAACCCGCGTCGCCGATCTCGCCGAGGTCAACGGCTTTGCGACAAAACTCGCAGCCCTCGATGATTTCGTCGGCAAGCTGCCGGAGCAGGGCGGCGTGCTGATTTTCTGCGCGTCGTATAATGGCGCGCCGCCCGACAATGCCACCGAATTCGTCAAGTGGCTTGGCAGCGATTTGCCGAAGGATGCCTTCGCCAAGGTGCGTTACGCGGTGTTCGGCTGTGGCAACAGCGACTGGCTCGCGACCTATCAGTCGATCCCGCGCTTCATCGACGAACAATTGGCCGCGCACGGTGCCAGCAGCGCCTATGTCCGCGGCGAGGGCGACGCGCGCGACGATCTCGATGGCCAGTTCGAATCCTGGTTCGCGAAACTGCGCCCGCTGGCGGTAAAGCAGCTGGGCATCGACACCAGTTTCGACCGCAGTGCCGACGACGAGCCGCTTTACAAGATCGAGCCGGTGGCCCCGACGGCAGTCAATACGATCGTCGCACTCGGCGGCGTCGCGCCGATGAAGATGCTGGTCAACAAGGAACTGCAAAACAAGCTGGGCGCCAACGCCTCTGAAAGATCGACCCGGCACATCGAGGTGCAGCTGCCCTCCGGCATCTCCTACCGGGTCGGCGATCATCTCAGCGTGGTGCCGCGCAACGATCCGGCGCTGGTGGATTCCGTCGCGCGCCGTTTCGGATTTCTCCCGGCCGATCAGATCCGGCTGCAGGTCGCGGAAGGCCGCCGCGCGCAATTGCCGGTCGGCGATACCGTGTCGGTCGGGCGATTGCTCTCCGAATTTGTGGAATTGCAGCAGGTCGCGACCCGCAAGCAGATCCAGATCATGTCGGAACACACGCGGTGTCCGGTGACCAAGCCAAAACTATTGGCCTATGTTGGCGACGATGCCGCCGCATCGGACCATTATCGCGCGGACATTCTCGGCAAGCGCAAATCGGTGTTCGATCTGTTGGAGGAGCATCCGGCCTGCGAATTGCCATTCCACGCCTATCTCGAAATGCTGTCGCTGCTGGCGCCGCGCTATTATTCGATCTCGTCGTCGCCGTCGGGCGATCTGCAGCGCTGCAGCGTCACCGTCGGTGTGGTCGAGGGACCGGCGAGCTCGGGTCGTGGCATCTACAAAGGCATCTGCTCGAATTATCTCGCCGGCCGCCGCGCCGGCGAGACGATCCAGGCGACGGTGCGCGAAACCAAGGCCGGCTTCCGGCTGCCGGACGATGCTTCCGTGCCGATCATCATGGTCGGGCCCGGAACCGGGCTCGCGCCATTCCGCGGCTTCCTGCAGGAACGTGCGGCGCTGAAGGCCAAGGGCGCCAGCCTCGGCCCGGCGATGCTGTTTTTCGGCTGCCGTCATCCGGATCAGGATTATCTCTATGCCGACGAGTTGAAAGCGTTCGCAGCCGCCGGCATTACCGAGCTGCACACCGCGTTCTCGCGCGCCGAGGCCCCAAAGACCTATGTGCAGAATCTGGTCGCGGCGCAAAAGGACCGGGTCTGGAGCCTGATTGAAAAAGGCGCGATCGTCTACGTCTGCGGCGACGGCGGCAAGATGGAGCCGGACGTCAAAGCCGCACTGGTTGCGATCTATCGCGAACGCAAAGGCGTCGATGCAGAAGCGGCGCTGCGCTGGATCGACGATCTCGGCACCAGCAATCGCTACGTGCTTGACGTCTGGGCGGGCGGATAAAGCGGATTTTCAACGGATCGTCCCGGCGGGGACCGATACGCCGTGTCGTCTCGCTTGATAACAACGTTTGACAATTTCCCTGACATCACGGACGCCAGGGGGTATGGATCCCGGCCTTCACCGGGTCGACGCTACGCGGCCTTCGCGGTCGCGCCATGGGCATGCTTGTCGATCGCGTCGATGATCTCCGGCCACATCGGAATCGGCAGCGCGTGGCCCATGCCTTCGATCATCAGCAGTTTCGCGCCGGGGATCGAGGCTGCGGTGTCCTTGCCGCCCTCGGGGCGCACCAGGGGATCGACGGTGCCGTGAATGACCAGGGTCGGCACCCTGACCGATGCCAGCCGTTGCTTGCGGCTGCCTGAGGCCAGGATCGCGCGGAACTGCCGTCCCACGCCGGCCGGATTGAGCCCGCGCGCATAGGTGCGTTCGGCGCGGGCCCGATCGAGTGCTTCGTCCTGCGGGGAGCTGCCGACGCGCAGGATCTTCCAGGTCTGCGCAAAGCGCTCGAAATACTCTTCCTTGGTGGCCGGGGGCGGGGCCATCAGCACGGCGGCGGCCTCGCGGGTTGGCGGCGGCACCTTGGGATTGCCTGTCGTCGACATGATGGATGTGAGCGAACGGACCCGCTGCGGGAACGAAATCGCCAGTTCCTGGGCGATCATGCCGCCCATCGACGCCCCGACCAGATGCGCCGAATGGATGCCAAGCACGTCCATCAGGCCGATTACGTCCTCGGCCATATCACCCAGCTTGTAGGGCGCGGCGACCGGGATCTTCAGGAACCGCAGCTTCAGCAGTTCGAGCGGGGTCAGGCGCTTGCCGCCGGTCAGCTTGCTGGACTTGCCGATGTCGCGATTGTCGAACCGGATGACGCGAAATCCGCGCGCCGCGAGCAGCCAGCAAAAATCGTCGTCCCAATGGATCATCTGGGCGCCCAGTCCCATGATCAGCAGCATTGGCTCGGCCCCGGCGTCGCCGAAGATCTCGTAACACAGGTCGATGCCGTTGGCGCGGGCGATCTGCGGCGGCTGATGGGCGAGTACGTTCACCTTGGATTTTTCCCTCAAGTCGGTTTTGTGGGGATTTTATGGCACGGTTTTGTGCACGGCAGAAGGCTTGCCTGCGGCAGGGAGGCTGACAAATCGGCCCCCCGCGATGTTGACCACCTTGGCGCAACAGTGTGGTATCACCAAAAACAGGCGAGGTAATCGTCGTATTCGTCGTCTATTCGGGGGACGCCAATGGCAGAGAAGAGCAACGATCCGGTCGCGATCTGGCAAAACATGCTGGGCGAGATGGAAAAGGGGTTCAACTCCTTTGCCAATCAGGCGATGGCGTCACCTGAATTCAGCAAGGTCGTCAATCAGGTCGGCGGGGTTTCGGCGGGCGCGCAAAAGCAGCTCGGCGAACTCATGGAGAAGTATCTGGTCGGCATGAATCTGCCGAGCCGGGCGCAGATGGTCAGCATGGCCGAACGGCTGCAGTCGATCGAAGGGCAGCTCAACGAAATCAAGGCGTTGCTGTATCAGGCTCAGCAAAGTTCCGGCGCGCCGGCAGGTGAGCCTGCGGCTGCGCCGCGGCCGCCACGTACCAAACGTCCGCCGTCTGCGGGCGGAGAGCAAAAATGAACCCCGCCGCGGACCTGGATCTTCAATCGATCCCGGACCGGATTCAATCCGAAGTGCAGCGTGCGATTCAGCGCAGCATCAAGGGGGTTGAATATATCTCTTCGGCGGGCCCGTCGCTCGGATCGACACCGAAGGACATCCTGCAAGTCCGCGGCACCATGAATCTGTATCACTACCGACCGATTTCGGACGAGATCTACCGTGTGCCGATCCTGATCGTGATGGCGACCACCAACCGCGGCTACATCCTGGATATGGTGCCTGGCCAGAGTTTCATCGAGTTTCTGTTGAAGCGCGGCTACGACGTTTACATGCTGGACTGGACCGCGCCGAAGCCGGAAGAGAAGTCGCTGCGGATGGAGGATTACGTCCTCGACTTCATCCCGGATTGCGTCAGCCGGGTGCAGCGCGATTCCGGCGAGACCGATGTCACCGTGATCGGCTATTGCTTCGGCGGCGTGCTGTCGCTGCTGTATGGCTCGATCTTCGCCGACGGCCCAATGAAAAATCTGATCTGCTTCACCACCCCGGTCGATTTCCGCGGGATGAAGCTGTTCCAGAATTTTTCGGACCGGCGCTATTTCGACGTCGACAGACTGGTCGACAGCGTCGGCAACGTCCCGCCCGAAATGATCCTTTCATCCTTCGAGATGTTGCGGCCGGCGTCGCGCGCCGCAAGCCAGCTGCAGCTGTGGGAAAACATCTGGAACGACGAATACGTCAAGTCGTATCGCATGTTCGATCGCTGGGCCACCGACACCCTGCCGCTGGCCGGCGAGTATTTCCGCACCATCACCAAGGATCTGATGTGGGATAACAAGCTTTATAACGATACGATGTCGGTCGGCGGGCGAGCTGCCGACATCTCCAAAATCAAGGTGCCGATCCTGCACGCGGTCGCGGAGCACGACCACATCGTTCCCTATGACGCCGCCAAGCCGCTGATCCAAAAGATCGGTTCGATCGACAAGGAAGAAGTGATGCTGAAGGGCGGCCACGTCAGCCTTGTCGCCGGCGCCAACGCGATCAAGCGGCTGTGGCCGAAACTGGATTCCTGGCTAGGTGAGAGATCGACATGAGCGACACACGTTCCTACCCGCAGCACGCCAAGACCGATGCCGGCGATATTGAATTCCGCCTGATGTCCCGTACCGACGAAGTGGCGGTGCTCGATTTCGCGCAAAAGCTTCCCACCCACGATCTATTGTTCCTGCCGCGCAACATCAGCCAGCCGAAGGTGCTGTCGGCCTGGATCAATGAGATCGAGCGCGGCGACATCACCAGCCTGCTCGCGGTGCAGGCGGGCAAGGTGGTCGGCTGCGGTACGCTGGTGCGCGATCCGCATTCTTGGTCGCCGCATGTCGGCGAGCTCCGAATGGTGGTGTCGCAGGATGTTCGCGGCCAGGGCGTCGGACGTGCGCTGTCGCAGCAAACCTTCGCGCTTGCTTTAGGTGCCGGCCTCGAAAAGCTTTCGGTGCAGATGACGGTCGATCAGCAGGCGGCGATCGCGCTGTTCGAAAGCCTGGGCTTCAAGGCCGAGGCGCTGCTGCGCGACCATGTGCGGGATGTCGAGGGCAAGAAGCACGACATCGTCGTGCTCGGGCACAATGTGGCGCAGGTCCGGGCCCAGATGGAAGCCTATGGGCTGCCGGACGCCGTGCAGCACTAGGCGCGTCAACCGGCGACGACACCGTTGCGCAACGACACTGCCGGGGCCGCCAGGCGCAAGAAGGTCACATATCCGGGTGATGATGCTCGACAGGTATCGAGTGCAACGGCGCGATGGAAAAACTCACAGTTTGGTACAACACCAAATGTCCGGTCTGTAACGCTGGCATTGATTGGCAGCATCATCGACTGGTTCGCGCGGCCAGAGCGGGTGCAATCGATTTTCGTGACATCAATCTCGAGCCGGACGCGCTGTCCGGGTTCGGCATCGGGGTCAACGACATCAGGCGCAGGCTGCATGCCGTCGATGCCGAGAACCGGCTTTACGCCGGGATCGACTGCGTGATCGAGATTTGGCTTCGAACGCCGGGTGACATCTGGCTCGGGCGGCTGGTGGGATTGCCGGTGATCCGGTCGATCGCGGGCGTCGTGTACGATCGGTTTGCCGATCTGTTGTACGCGTGGAATCGCTGGAAAGGCCGCTGGTAGGGACCGAAAGCCGGATTGTTGGGCTAAACGCTCAATTTATTGGCCGATCACGAATTCGTGATATCGCACCGCAACATTGATGTTGCGATGCACCATTAACTATGGCACAAGGATCTCGCCCCGGGCCAATCCGGACGGGGTGAGCCCATAGCTCAAAACCTGAGGATGGAGAGACCGCAATGACCACCGAAACCAATTCAGTACTGAACACCGTCAAGGAAGCTTTCGCGCCCGTCACCGACGCGCTCAAGAACCTCCAGAACATGGAAGTTCCCGAGGCGGCCCGTGAATTCGTCAAGCGCACTGCCTCTACCGCGAAGGACCGCGCCGCCGACCTGCATGCAGGTTCGGAGAAGGTGACTGCCGCGATCGAGACCGCGGTTGCCGATTCGGTCAGCGAGGCCGCCAAGATCAGCCGCAACATCCAGCAGGCGATCTATCAGGACACCGAAGCCTTCTTCGCAGGCATCGACAAACTGGCCTCCGCCAAGTCGCTCAACGAAGCGGTCCAGATCCAGTCCGATATGGTCCGTGCGCGCGGCGAAGTGTTCATGTCGCGGGCCAAGTCCACCACCGAATATCTCGGCAAGCTCGTTGCCGACGGTGCGAAGACCGCCCAGGACAACCTCTCGAAGGTCGCGTCTTACAGCAAGACCGCCTGATCGCTTTTCGGATCAGTCGACCCGCCGATCATTCGAAGGCCCGCTCGATGCGGGCCTTCTTTTTGACGGGCACCTCCCTGCGGACGGCGTTCCCCGGATGCTGCGCAGCGCGCCGCTCTTGCGGCGTGGTGCGCTGCTGATCCGGGGTCCATCAGACACCGCCCGATTTTGTGGGTCCCGGCTCTGCGGAGCAGCGTGAAGAACGCTGCACCGCGTCCGGGACACGATGCATTGCTTCGGTCAAGATGACGGCGGTACGCACAGCACGCTATGGTCAAACACACAGATCTCATTTGCTCGAAAGCCGTCATGACCGTTCCCAGCACATTCGTCATCGACGCCCCCGGCGATGCTGCGCGCGCGGCCGAGTTGCGGCGCGTCAAGGCGCTGGCCACGCTGGTGCTGGCCGGTACTCTTGCCGTGTTCATCACGGCCAAGAGCCTGCTGCACGTGCATCCGGTGTTTGGTTTTGTCGCGGCGTTCGCGGAAGCCGCGACCATCGGTGGCCTCGCCGACTGGTACGCGGTGGTGGCGCTGTTCCGCAGGCCGCTGGGATTGCCGATCCCGCACACCGCGATCATCCAGAGCAATCAGCACCGCATCGCGGACAAGCTCGGCGAATTCATCGAGGTGCATTTTCTCGAAGCCGCCCCCGTCGACGCCAAGCTGCGCCAGATCGACTTCGGCTCCTTCATCGCCGACTGGCTGCGCGACCGCAAGCGCAGCACCGATCTCGCCCGCTTCACGCTGCGGCTTCTGCCCGAGGCCGTCTCGGCGACCGAAACGTCGGGCCTGATGACGTTCATCACCCGCCGCATCGGCACCCAGTTGCAGTCGATCGATCTCGCGCCGCTTGCTGCCGGCACGCTGCGCGGTTTTGTCGCCGAGGGCCGGCACCAAGGTTTGCTCGATGACATTCTGCGCGCCGTGCATCAGACGCTGACCCAGCCGGAAACCATGGCCGTGATCCGCGACAAGATCCGCGGTGAAATGCCGACGCTGCTCAAGCTCTATCGCGCCGACAAGTTTCTGGTGAACAAGATCGTCGCATCAGCGACCACGTTTTTCGAGGAAGTTCGGGGCGATCCCAAGCATCCGTTCCGTGGCGAATTCGATCGCATGATCTTGTCGTTCGTGGACCGGCTCGGCAGCGATCAAAACTTTGCCGATCGTCTCGACGGGTTGAAGCGCGACCTGCTGGCGCGCCCCGAACTTGGTGACCTCGCGCGCAATATCTGGTCGAACGCGCGATCGTTTATCGAACGCAGCGCCAGCGGCGAGACCCAGGTGCTGCAGCAACACCTGGCCCGAATGTTCATGGAAGCAGGCGAGGCGCTCGCTGGCGATTCCGAGTTGCGCGGCGAGATCAACCAGGGTCTGGTTGCCGTGTTCAGAAGCTTCATCGCCGATCAGAAAAGCGGCGTCTCGAGCTTCATCTCCGATCAGGTCAAGGCCTGGGACATGGGGCAGCTGATTTCGCTGATCGAAATCAACATTGGCAAGGATCTGCAATACATCCGCTTCAACGGCTCGCTGATCGGCGGTCTTGCGGGATTGGGCCTCTACACCATCGAAATCCTGCTGCGTTGGCTGTGACTTTTTAATCACTGCAGGGCTCTTAAGTGCGGCGATCCCTGGCCGCGTCAATATGAGCAGCTTGAAACGCCAAAACTGGTTCCCTAGCTTTAACTACAGATTGTTGCATTGCGGAACGATTCTAAGAGGTTTGCGTCTTCCTAATGGTCCATTAGCCGGCTGCCGAGACTTAAAGGGGCCGGCTCTGAGAGGAGCTACAATGTCCGCCACTGCCCAGACGCTGCGCCCGCCGTCCAAAACCCTGATGTTTCTGGAGGGGCGGGCCATCCATGAGCTTGGTGCGTTTCTCGGCGCATTGCCGCTGCTCAGCCTGGCGCCGAAAGGCGACGGTCATCCGGTACTGGTGTTACCCGGGCTGGTCGCCTCGGATACTTCGACGCGCCCGCTGCGCAGCTTTTTGAAGAACCGCGGTTATGCGGTCAGCGGCTGGCGGCAGGGCCGCAATCTCGGCCTGCGCGACGGCGTGCAGCGTGCGATGGTCGATCTGGTGCATGAGCTCAGCGACGGCAGTGGACGCAAGATCAGCCTGGTCGGCTGGAGTCTTGGCGGTCTCTACGCACGCCAGCTCTCCAAGATGATGCCGGATCGCGTGCGCTCCGTGATCACGCTCGGCAGTCCGTTCGCGGGTCACCCCAAGGCGACCAACGCCTGGCGCGTCTATGAGATGGCGAGCGGCCGCCGCGCCGACGAAGAGGACGGACGGTTCGGTGGATCGCTGGCGGGCACCCCGCCGGTGCCGACCGCCGCGATCTTCAGCCGCACCGACGGCATCTGCGCGTGGCAGGGCTGCATGGAAAAGACTTCCGCGAGGTCCGAAAGCATCGAGGTGGAAAGCAGCCATTGCGGCATGGGCCATCATCCCGCTGCCGTTTACGCGGTGGCCGATCGTCTGGCGCAGCCCGAAGGCAAATGGGCGCCGTTCGACCGCAGCGGCTGGCGCAGCCTGGTCTATCCCAATCCCGCCAGGTAATCCGATCCCGCCAGGTGGTCCCGATCCCGCTAGAGCGGGATGAGATGAGGTTGGTGGCCGCGCGAGATGGGCCGCATTTTCTCATGCCCGGATGCACCTATCCGGACTACTGGATCTTGCGTTTTCGGATAGTATGAGGCCCCATTTCTACTTTGCATGGGGTTGTTTTCGCAATTTTG
>Ga0137408_1384371_pt1 | contig 10647 bp, 8 predicted proteins | sample CZOMad2_2_16fung_FD_141241 | JGI IMG/M metagenome (GOLD analysis project Ga0137408, IMG submission 141241) | Vadose zone soil fungal communities from Angelo Coast Range Reserve, California, USA - CZOMad2_2_16fungal (PacBio error correction) | ecosystem: Environmental > Terrestrial > Soil > Vadose...
AGAATTTTTGCAATGAGCTATTAGTGACCCATGCTGTTTTGGAGATTTTCACTGTTCTGCCATCAAGGAACATGGTGTTGTGTTTGTTATTGGTGCTGTGAGTCTGGTTAGGTTGTATTTGATGAAATCCATGTGGTTGATGAGATTATGACATGGAAGCCAGATTCTCTGGTCAAGTGAAGTACAAATAGTAGATTATTTTTGTAATTTGGGTATGTGAAGTACTCATGATATTTCCACAGGTCTAGCATCTCTGCCATCAACTTGGGGGTGGAATAAGATGATCCAACACCCTTCCAAATATATGGCGTGTTGTTCTGCTAGTTATTGGATGCAATTGGGCTGATAGTTGCACACCAATCTCAGCAGGGGGTCATATGAGCAGAGGCCCAGTGTCTGCATTCCAGTCATGATTAGCATCAGTCAGTGAGGGGTAAGTTGTTTCAACTTGCTAGTGCCTGTGAACTCATCAACTTATTCAGTATTAGGTAATTACACTGGTTGTGTTGCTGTGTTTTGTTGTTGTTTCCTTTGTTTTGTTCACACTTTGCTGACCTTTGGATCCTGGATTTCAGCATTCCTTTCTTTGGTCCTTAAGATATGCTACCATTCTGAAAACATGTATGCAGTCTCCCAGCTTCACAAGAATATGCAGATGGGTTGATTCACATCAACAGGTTTTGGATTTCTCTGAGGTGCAGGATATGGAGTCCATTTTGCTTGATATGGTGGGTCCTGTGTGGGCATGATGGTTTGTTTCCTCTGCATTAATGGTCTGAAGCATAGTCTCTGGTAGTGCATGTATGTTATGAGTGAGTGCACTGCACACTTGGCTGAAGTTGGTGTTGGAGGGGTTTTGGACAGTGGCTTCAACTCATGCACTGTGCAACTACTATTGCAGGTCCAAGTATTCTATAGTCAGCATCCACAAGTTCAGAACTTAATTGGAACTGAGCATAGCCTAAATAGAGGTGAGCAATAGAATTAAGAATAAATGTTATGTCCCGTAACACCTTGTGACCTAAACTGACAAAAAACTTGAACCAATGCTGACAAGATCCAATCTTCAGCTTTCAAACTCCGATCTTCAGCTGTTCAATCTCCAATCTTTGGATTTAAACTCCAAACCACTTGAGAAACTCTGTCTAGTTCCAAGTCTAGTCAAACACCCTGACAATCCTGGTTCAAGCCTGTCATGCACCCTATTGGCAAACTCTGACCAACTCAAGTCCTGTCACATGCTCCTGTCACTGCCTTTGTCACACAACCATTGTCACACACCTCAACCATCCACCCCGATTTAGTGCTTGGGACAGCAACACCACTCGGCACCCTTGGGCATCCTTCCCCCCTCAGTGTTCTGGGCTAGTACCAACACCCAATGGACATCTGGTCATCCACCCACTCGTGATAGGATCAAGTACACGCAATCGGTTTCCATCAAACCCGACTCTAATTTCCCTTATAGATATTATTCACCTGTGATTCCCTTGACCCTGTGTCAACTATTCATGTATGCACCCTTGTTTTCTTTTGCTCGCATCCATGCCTACATTGTCCCAACTCTTGCATGCTCCGTTCTAGTATAAAAGCACTCATTCATGTTTGTATTTTCCATCTGAATATCAACTAAATCCACTAGTCAACTAAATAACTAGCCACGCTAAACGATGCACATGACTTGCACGACCTGCATTACCTGTCACTCGCCCTCATCTGCGTCTCAACTGTAAACCCGAAAGCCAACTTCCAAAGACTGAACCTCTAGCTTCACTACCCCTCTATGCTCCCCTCATGAAGGCTGCCTTCAGACTTAACCCAAAGTCGTAAAATCAGTCTATTTGAAATATTTGGACAGTGTTCGTAGGTAGGTGCAGTGCACAAGCTGAAGCACAGTCGAACCCCGACAAACCCCGAAAATCCGGTCCAGTCCTGAACCCCAAGAACATCTGACCCAGTGCTTCCAGTCCCCCAGCCCAGCATTTAACAATAAAGCAAGCTAAGAGTTTCCTGAGTAATTGGAAGTGGGATTTCAGAGGTATTCCCAATATACGGGATTGGACTACAGGAGTCAGATTGATGTTGGAAGTGACCAGAGGTTGAGTAGACAATGAGAACAATAGTCCAAAGTTGATATTCAAAACATATCAAATATTATACAAGGTGGGGGTCTATATATATGAAGTCTGAGAGCATAGCCATAGGCCACTGGATACAGAACAGGAACAGGAACAAGAAATAGAAACAGAAACAAGAATAGGAACAGAACCAGAATAGGAACAGGAACTGAAACTGGACTAAAACTTAGACAGTAATATGAGGTGTATTGGTGATACTGAGTGAAGTGTGGAACTAAAATCAGGAATCTCAGGAGTCAGTGTGAAGCTGTGACTGCAGTGCTCAGGGCTGATGATTCCAAGGTGGAACTAGTGCAGGGATGTGACAGGGGTGTGAACAGATTAGGAACTAGCCAAGATTGTCAGCAATGTCACATGGGTGTTATGGACATAACAACATATCATTGCCATGGCACATTAGTTCTCATCATGTTTCTGGAGGTTGAAAGTTGTTTCAGGCATAGATTTGCATTTTACACATTGACTCATTGATGCAGGTTGTTGAACGAGGATTGGAGTGCCTGGTTTTCTTCCTTTCTGGAAGGAGAAAAAAATTGTTTACACATTGATACTTGTGCCAGGTCACTTGTGTATGTGTGAAGATGTTGAGACTTTCCATAATTTTGATGGGGTAGTCTTTGAACTGTTGGAAAGCACTTGTTGTGATTGTTTGACTCCTAGTGTGAGGAACCACATGCTCTGTCACCTTGTCATCCCATTCTTCCTTTTGGCCAGAGTAGATGGGTGGTGCTTTTCTTGTTCAGATACAGTCTCCATAGTCCTCTCCCTCTTAGCATGCCTGCATGTCTTTGCTCCATATCGAGTAGTTAGACCCATTTAGTAGATTTTTTTTTTGCAGGTTGTTGGCACTCATGTTTGTCTTTGTGCTAGGGTGTGGGGCCCATAACTATTAAGTAGATTATATGTATGATATCTGGGAGTGACCCTAGTATGAGCAAGTGTATAAGTGTTGGTGTCAGTTACTGACCTGGAGCAATGATAGTATGAGCAGCAATAAGCACTCATTGTCATTCCAATACTAGTACTGTCAGACTTCCAATGTATGTTCATAAGCATGATTATCTCAACAATGAGGCCCACAAGTAGGTCAGCTTGAACAGAGTGTAAATGTTGGACAGAAGCAGATGACAGGGGAAGTAATGCTGCTGTAAGATTTGTAGAAGGCCATGCCACATATAAGGAATGAAGTCATCATCTGAGATGAGGATCTTGTCTGATGTGAGGATGACTTCCAGAGCTGGTGTGGTACATACAATACAACATCATGATTCCCATAGTTCATTTTGGTTTGATTCACTTTGTGGTTTTCAAAAGTGAATGAATGGGGAAATAATTGAGCAGCCTAGGACCATTCACACCGGGAAAATGGGAAAAGTGAGGGGTGCCCTCAACCCAATGAAGATATAACATCTTCACTGACATCTTCACTATCCTGAATTTGTTGAAGATCTTGAATTTTCACCAAAACCACAAAGATGCCTCCTTCTCAAAATCTCTGACTCACACAAAATGTGACATCATAAGGGTGTAGCTTGCTCTTCCAAACATCTTCCCCAATTTATTGTATCTCTTCAAGTATTAAAGATTGTAAGAATAATACTTTTTTTCACTTTTCTCCCACATCTATAAATAAAACAAAAGGATCACCTCTTTATTGTCTTGAAAATGTTGCCATTTATTGTTCATTTCAGAATCTTTGCTGATGATGTTATGAAGATTTAATATCATTAAATCTAGAGTGACCCCAGGCCTGCAGACCATGCACAGAAAGAGACTGGCAGGCCTGAAGGTTGGAGGATATGCTCCTCCTAATGTTCTTCACACTCCCTCCCACCACTCATGCTTCATGAGTTTCACTAAAAAACCTCTCCAGAAATTTAGACAGAGGCAATGCATGTGCATGGACCTCTTCTGTCAGCCACCTGGTTCATTCTAAAGACTTTGGGGGGTGTGAGGGTGGATTGTGAGCTTGTAAGGAGTGGTGGCAGCTTCTACAGTACATGATGCCAGGTGTCTGCAGTTCAAGGGAGCAGGGCAAGGAGCAGTGTGAACATAGAGGACTGCAAGTGAGAATGAGGAGAGCATAGAGAGCATTAGGAGGGCTGAAAGAGGAGCATTAGGAGGAGCATGAGAGGATCATTAGGAGGAGCATGAAGAGAGCATGAGAAGGAACATGAAAGGGAGCATGAGGAGGAGTGTGAGCACAAGAATGTGAGGAGGAGCACAGGAATGTGAGGAGGAGCACAAGGAACATGAATGGGACTCACATCCTTGTGCTCCTCACCCTCTCCACAGTACACTGCAGCGATGCAAGTACAACTTCAGATAAGGTGTGAGCAGGGTACAGGAGCATGAGCAGAGTGAGAGGAGCATGAGGAGGAGCCAAAGAATGAGGAGGAGTGCAAGGAGTGTGAGCAGGGACACAAGAGCAGGAGCAGGAGCACAAGGAGCATGGGCGGGAGTGCAGGAGCCATGAGCAGGAGTTCAAGCAACATGAGTGGAACTCACATTCCTACACTCCTCACCCTCTCTGCAGTACAACCACAGAGAGGAGTGTGAGCAGGAGCACAGGGATGTGAGCAGAGGTGCAAGGAATGTGAGCAGGAGCACAAGAGCGTGATCAGGAGCGCAAGGATGGTACCAGGAGTGCAAGGAGCATGAGCAGGAACGCAAGCGATGTGAGCAGGAGTGCAGGAGCATGACAGGAGCATGAGGAGCAGAGGAGGAGTTCAAGAACATGAGCAGACTCACATTCCTCGCACTCCTCACCCTCTCTGCAGTACACTGCAGAGAGGATGTGAGCAGGAGCACAAGGGATGTGAGCAGGAGTGCAAGGAATGTGAGCAGGAGTGCAAGAGTGTGAGCAGGAGTGCAAGGAGTGTGAGCAGGAGTGCAAGAGACATGAGCAGGAGTGCAAGGAGTGTGAGCAGGAGCACAGGAGTGTGAGCAGGAGCAAGAGGAGCATGAGCAGGAGTGAAGGAACATGATCAGGGAGTGCAAGGAGCATGAGCAGGATTGCAAGGAGCATGAGCAGGAGCACAGAGTGTGAGCGGAGTGAGAGGAGTGTGAGCAGGATGCAGGAGCATGAGGAGGATGTGTGAGAGGAGCACAAGGAACATGAGTGGACTCACATTCCTTATTTAGGGTTATGGTTAGAACAATACACTGCATAGGTCCTCTTTTGATCAATTTCATCTACATAAATTATGCATGAAATTAATCCAAAGGAGAATCTATGCCCAGTGTATTGTGTCTAACCATAACCCTAAATAAGGAATGTGAGTCCCACTCATGTTCCTTGTGCTCCTCCTCAGACTCCTCCTCATGCTCCTTTCACTCCTGCTCACACTCCTCTCATCTGCTCACACTCCTGTGCTCCTGCTCATGCTCCTTGCAATCTGCTCATGCTCCTTGCATCCTGATCAGTTCCTTGCACTCCTGCTATGCTCCTCTTGCTCCTGTCACACTCCTGTGCTCCTGCTCACACTCCTTGCACTCCCTGCTCATGCTCCTTGCACTCCTGCTCACACTCCTGCACTCTGCTCACACTCCTTGCACTCCTGTCACATTCCTTGCACCCTGCTCACATCCCTTGTGCTCACTGCTCACACTCCTCTCTGAGTTGTACTGCAGAGAGGTGAGGAGTTCGAGAATGTGAGTCCTGCTCATGTTCCTTGAACTCCTCCTCATGCTCCTCATGCTCCTGCTCATGCTCCTGCACTCCTGCTCACACTCTGCGATCCTGCTCATGCTCCTTGCACTCCTGTCACATCCTTGCGCTCTGATCACGCTCCTTGTGCTTGCCTGCTCACATTCCTTGCACTCTGCTCCACATCCTTGTGTCCTGCTCACACTCCTCTCTGTGGTTGTACTGCAGAGAGGGTAGGAGTGTGAGGAATGTGAGTTCCATCATGTTGCTTGAACTCCTGCTCATGCCCTACTCCTGTCATGCTCTTGGCTCTGCTCTGCTCCTGTGCTCTGCTCACACTCCTTGCACTCCTCCTCATTTCCTTGGCTCCTCCTCATGCTCCTCTCACTCCTGCTCATGCTCTGTACCCTGCTCACACTCTATCTGAAGTTGTACTGCATCGCTGCAGTTGTACTGTGGAGAGGGTGAGACACAAGAATGTGAGTTCCCATTCATGTCCTTGGTGCCTCCTCCTCACATTCCTTGTGTCCTCCTCACATTCCTTGTGCTCCACCACTCCTCCTCATGCTCCTCTTCATGCTCCTCCTCATGCTCCTCTATGCTCCTCCTAATGATCTCTTCATGTCTCCTCCTAATGCTCTCTTCATGCTCTCCTAATCTCCTCTCATGCTCCTCCTCATCTCCTGCAGTCCTCTATGTTACACTGTCCTTGGCCCTGCTCCCTTGAACTGCAGACAGCCTGCCATCATGTACTGTAGAGAGCTGCCAACCACTCCTTACAACTCACAATCCACCCTCACACCCCCCAAAGTCTTAGGAATGAACCAGTGGCTGAAGAAGAGGTCCATGCACATGCATTGCCTCTTGTCTAAATTTCTGGAGAGGTTTTTTTAGTGAAACTCATGAGGAGCATGAGTGGTAGGAGGGGAGTGTGAAGAACATTAGGAGGAGCATATCCTCCAAACCTTCAGGCCTGCCAGTCTCTTTCTGTGCATGGTCTGCAGTGCCTGGGGCACTCTAGATTATAATGATATTAAATCTCATAACATCATCAGCAAGATTCTGAAATGAACATAAAATGGCAACATCTTTCAAGAAATAAAGAGGTGATCTTTTGTTTATTATAGATGTGGAGAAAAGTGAAAAAAGTATTATTTCTTTACAAATCTTTAAATACTTGAAGAGATCACAATAAATGTGGGGAAGATGTTTGGAAGAGGCAAGCTACACCCTTAATGATGTCACATTTGTGTGAGTCAGAGATTTGAGAAGAGGTGGCATCTTTGGTGTTTGGTGAAAATTCCAAGATCTTCAACAAAATTCAGGATAGTGAAGATGTCAGTGAAGATGTTATATCTTCATTGGGTGAGGGCACCCCTCAATTTTCCCATTTCCCGGTGTGATGGTCCTAGGCTGCTCAATTATTTCCCCATTCATTTCACTTTGAAAAACCACAAAGTGAATCAAAAAAATGAACTTGGAACATGTCGTTGTATTGTATGTACACACAGCTCTGGAAGGTCCAATCCCTCACATTCAGACAAGATCCTCATGCTCAGATGATGTACTTCATTCCTTATATGTGGATGGCCTCTACAAATCTACAGCAGCATTACTCCCCTGTCATCTGCTTCTGTCCACATTTACATCTGTTCAAGCTGACCTACTTGTGGCTCATTGTTGAGATAATCATGCTTATGAACATACATTTGGAAGTCTGACAGTACTGTATCTGGGATGACAAATGAGTGCTTATATGCTTGCTCATACTATCATTGCTCCCAGGTCAGTAACTGCACCACACTTATACACTTGCTCATACTATTGTCACTCCAGTATATCATACATATAATCTACTTAATAGGTTATGGGCCCCACACCCTTAGCCAAAGACAAACATGAGTGCAACAACTGCAAAAAAAAAATCTACTAAAATGGGTCTAACTATCGATATGGAGCAAAGACATTGCAGGCCATGCTAAGAGGGAGAGGACTATGGCAGACTAGTATCTGAACAAGAAAGCACCACCATCTACTCTGGCCAAACAGAAGAATGGGATGACAAGGTGGCAGAGCATGTGGTGTCCTCACACTAGGAGTCAAACAATCACAACAAGTGCATTTCCAAACAGTCAAGACAACCCCATCAAATATGGAAAGTCCTCAATCTGCACACATACACAAGTGACCTGCACAAGATTCAATGTGTACAACCAATTTTTTTTCTCTTCCAGAAAGGAAGAAAACCAGGCACTCCAATCCCTCACAACTGCATCAATGAGTCAATGTGTAAAATGCAAAATCTATGCCTGAACAACTTCAACCTCCAGAAACATGATGAAGGAACTAATGTGCATGGCAATGATATGTTGTTATGTCCATAAACCCATGTGACATTGCTGACAAATCTTGGCTAGTTCCTAATCTGGTCACACCCCTGTCACATCCCTGCACTAGTTCCACCTTGGAACTCATCAGCCCTTGAAGCACTGCAGTCACAGCTTCACATGACTCCTGAGATTCCTTATTTTAGTTCCACACTTCAACTCAGGTTCACCAATACCACCCTCAATATTACTGTCAAAGTTTAGTCCCATTTCAGTTCCTGTCCTTTCTTGTTTCTGTTCCCATTCTTGTTCTGTTTCTATTCTTGTTCCCTGTCCTGTTCTGTATCCCAGTTCCTAATGGCTATGCTCTCAGACTCATATATATAGACCCCACCTTGTATATATTTGATATGTTGAATATCAACTTTGACTATTGTTCTCATTGTCTACTCAACCTCTGGTCACTTCAACATCATCTGACTCCTGTAGTCCAATCCGGTAATTGGATACTCTGAATCACTTTCCAATACTCAGGAACTCTTAGCTTGATTTATTGTTAAATGCGGGCTGGGGGACTGGAGCACTGGGGCAGATGTCTTGGGGTTCAGACTTGACCGGAGATTCTCGGGGTTTGTCGGGGTTCGGACTGTGGCTTCAGCTTGTGCACTGCACCTACTACGAACACTGTCCAAATATTTCAAATAGAACTGATTTCGGACTTTGGGGTTAAGTCTGAGGCTGAGCCTTCACTGAGGGGAGCATAGAGGGGTAGTGAGCTAAGTTCAGTCTTTGGAAGTTGCTTCGGTTTACAGTTGAGACAGCAGATGAGGGCGGTGGACAGGTATGCAGGTCGTGCAAGTCATGTGCAATCGTTTAGCGTGGCTAGTTGATTAGTTGACACTAGTGATTTATATGGAATTCCAAGAATGGAAAATACAAACATGAATGAGTGGCTTTTATACTAGAACAGGAGCATGCCAAGAGTTGGGACAATGGAGGCAATGGGATGCGAGGCAAAGAAAACAAGGGTGCATACATGAATAGTTGACACCAGGGTCAGAGGGAATCAACAGCGTTGAAATAATTACTATATGGGGAAATTAGAGTCGGGGTTTATGGAAACCGATTGCGTGTACTGATCCTATCACGATGGGTGGATGACCAGATGTCCATTGGGTGTTGGTACTAGCCAGAACACTGAGGTGGGGAAGGATGCCCAGGGTGCCGAGTGTTGTGCTAGTCCCAGCCCTAAAGCGGGTGGATGGTTGAGGGTGTGTGACAATGGTGTGTGACAAAGGCATGTGACAGGAGCATGTGACAGGACTTGGAGTTGTCAGAGTTTGCCCAAAGGTGCATGACAGGACTTGAAACCAGGGATTGTCAGGGTGTGTGACTAGACTTGGAACTAACAGAGTTTGTCAAGTGTTTGGAGTTCAATCAAGATAGATTGAACAGCTGAAGATCGGAGTTTTAAAGCTGAAGATTGGATCTTTGTCAGCATTGTTCAGAGTTTTTTTGTCAGTGTAGGTCACAAGGGTGTTACGGACTAACATTTATTCTTAATCTATGCTCACCTCTTTTAGGCTATGGCTCAGTTCCAATTAAGTCTGAACTTGTGGATGTGACTATAGAAATACTTGGACCTGCAATAGTAGGTTGGCACAGTGCATGAGTTGAAGCCACTGTCCAAACCCTCCAACACCCAATTCCAGCAAGTAGTGCAGTGACTCATCATAACATATATGCACTCCCGAGACTATGCTTCAGACACATTAATGCAGAGGAAACAAACCATCATGCCAACAGGACCCACCATATCAAAGCAAAATGGACTCCATATCCTTGCAACCTCCAGAGCAAAATCAAAACCTGTTGATGTGGAATCAACCCAATCTGCATATTCGTGTGAAGCTGGGAGACTGCATACATGTTTTCAGAATGGTAGCATATCTTAAGGACCAAGAAAGGAATGCTGAAATCCAGATCCAAAGGTCAGCAAAGTGTGACAAAACAAAGGAAACAACAACAAACAACACAGCAACACAACCAGTGTAATTACCTAATACTGAAAAGTTGACTGAGCTCACAGGCAGAGCAAAGTGAAACCAAACTTACCCCTCATGACTGATGCATATCATGACTGGAAATGCAGACACTGGGGCCTCTGCTCAATATGCCTGAGATGGCTGTGCAACTATCAGCCCAATTGCATCCATAAAACTAGCAGACAACACAGCCATATATTGGAAGTGTTGGATCAGTCTTATTCCACCCCAAGTTGATGGCAGAGATGCTAGACTGTGGAAATTCATGAGTACTTCACATACCCAAATACAAAATAATCTATATTTGTACTTCACTTGACCAGAGAATCTGGCTTCCCATGTCATAATCTCATCAAAACACATGGATTTCATCAATACAACCTACCAGACTCACAGCACCATAAACAAACCACACACCATGTTCCTTGATGGAAGAACAGTGAAAATCTCCAAAACAGCAAGGGTCACTAATAGCTCATTGCAAAATT
>Ga0137408_1217518_pt1 | contig 10613 bp, 11 predicted proteins | sample CZOMad2_2_16fung_FD_141241 | JGI IMG/M metagenome (GOLD analysis project Ga0137408, IMG submission 141241) | Vadose zone soil fungal communities from Angelo Coast Range Reserve, California, USA - CZOMad2_2_16fungal (PacBio error correction) | ecosystem: Environmental > Terrestrial > Soil >...
CGAATTGCACGGCGACCGCCGCACTGGGTCGAATTGCACGGCGACCGCCGCTTTGCCGACGATCGCGCAATGCCATGCGGAATGGCAATGCTCGGCGGCCAGCGTTGCGTCGTTATCACTCACCAAAAGGGGCGCAACACCAAGGAGAACGTGATGCGCAACTTCGGGTGCGCGCATCCGGAGGGCTATCGCAAGGCCCTGCGCTTGATGCGTCTCGGCGAAAAATTCGGGATGCCGGTGATTTCCCTGATCGATACGCCAGGCGCTTTTCCAGGTATCGGATCGGAGGAGCGCCACATCTCTGAGGCAATCGCTGTGAACCTTCGTGAGATGATGAAGCTGCGCGTTCCCGTCATTGCCGCGGTGATCGGCGAGGGTGGCTCGGGAGGCGCGCTCGGCATCGGGGTCGCAGATCACGTTTTGATTTTCGAGAACTCTTACTACTCAGTAATTAGTCCGGAAGCCTGCTCCGCGATTTTGTGGAGAGACCGGCGACATGCTGCTGAAGCCGCTGAGGCGCTCAAATTGACTGCGCAGAATCTTTTGAAACTCGAGGTGGTTGACGAAATCATTGCCGAGCCGGAGGGCGGCGCGCACCGCGATTATGATTCTGCCGCTGCGAATCTTGGAGAAGCAATGCGTCGGAGTTTGGAGCGATTTTCTCAGATTCCGGTCGCGGAATTGTTGGAGAAACGATATCAGAAATTTCGCCGTCTGGGTGTGTTTTCGGAAGGAAAAACTGTCACGGCCCCGGCTCGCATTTGATGTGATGTTCGAGACCTGGGGCAAATCGGTGGGGGCTTGGTGGCTGGCTGCTTTTGCTGTCGCGTTCGCGCGCGCCGACGGCGCCGCGTCGGAGTTCCGTTTTGATCGCGACACGTTCGCTTTCGCTAATCAAACGGTGTTCGAGTATCACGAGGGACACGCTTCTTTGCGAAAATCGTCAGCGACGAAGCAAGACGCATATAATCGTCACTGCTTTGTGATGTGCCGCACGGCCGCCCAATTCAAGAAATTTGTGCGGTTCGAGCCGCGAAGTACTCCCTTGGATGACGCGTCACTGGCGGCTCGCGTTCGCGCTGTGACCCGCCAGGCGGCTTGGACGGAGCCGTTGCCGGAAAATCAACGAATTGTCTTTCCGGGATACAAGGACCTGAAGGAAATGAGCAAGGCCCATCGCGAAATCGTGCAATTAAACATCGGACATGGTTGGCCGAGTTACTTCCGAATCAGCAATGCCCGGATGATGTTTCAAGACGGTAAGGGCTATCAGGAACGGACTCACGCTCAACTGAATGCAGCTTTGGCGCGCGGCGAGTTGTTCGTCGCATTTCTTACCACTTACCCCCGGTTCAGCATCAATCATTCGGTTTTGATTTATAGCCGAAAATCGTCAGCGCCGAATCCGGGGGTTGATCGCTATCTCGTGTACGATCCCAATCATCCAGAGTCGCCGCGCGATCTCATCTGGTCTGCACGCGATCGCGCTTTTTCTTATCAAAAGGATTGGGATTTTATCGGCGGCTTCATTCGCGTTTATCAAGTTTACGGCAAACCAATGCAGTAAAAGCGATTCTCTAATCGGAACACAATGCCAGATATTCCGTCACCGCCCAGACCAGCTCCGCCGTCTCCCGTGCCTCCACCGGAACCGTTGCCGCCGAATCCGCCGCCGGTACCTCCGGTAGCGAAACTGTAGCCGTCGCCCTGTGGGCGACGCAACATACGTCATGTCAGCCTCAACGCTTCCCACAGGGAGCGGCTACAGTCTTTATTTCCCCACTGGGAACAAAAACCGCAGCGCCGGTTCGACCCTCGCTGCCCAGGCTGCTTCGCTGTGATCGCCATGGTCGGCTTCCATGTATTGGATGTCCCTGGCCGGTTCCCAGCCTTTCTCGACCAGTCGCTTACATAGCTCACGTGTTTGTTCCCAGCCGGGCTCGGCTGTGCCGGTATCGAGCCAAATTTTCACTGGTGGTTTTTGCTCAATAGAATCGACCAGCCGGTAAATCGCGAAGTTATCCCACCAGACGGACGGCGACATCACCATCAGCCGGCGGAATTTTTCCGGGTACAAAATGCCAATCGCCAGCGTCACAAGACCGCCCAGAGATGAGCCGCCCAAGCCCGTGAATGTCGGGCCGCGCCGAGTCCGATAATTCCGATCGATAAAAGGTTTCAGTTCGTCCATCAGAAAACGGCCATACAATCGCGCCAAACCGCGGCTGCGTTTCTTCCGTCTGCCTTTTGCTTCAATCACTCCGGGTGTGGGCGTATATTCGTGGACCCGCTCCTCGCCCATGTTCGCCACTGCGACAATGATGAGCGGGTCGATAACTTTGGTGCGAATGAGGCGTTCCGCTGTCTCGTCGACACCCCATTCGACGCCACCAAAGGAAGTTGCTGCATCAAATACATTTTGTCCGTCGTGCAAATAGAGCACTGAATGCCGCCGCCATGAGAATCGCCGGTAACCGGGCGGCAGATACACCAGAATGTCGCGCCGGTTACCGAGAAACTTCGACGGAAATGCGCGATGCACTTTGATGTTTCCAGTCAGCGTATGTTTGCGCATCGAATCGAAACGCTTCGTTGAAGAAGAAACGCGGCGCAAGCGGCTTGATTCGCAGGCGGACGAATCCGTGTGCCGGACTTGCGATTTTGCGGCGGCGCAACCAAGATGGTCGCGCTACTTCCAATGAATGAACGTTACATCAGATGGTACACGCCGTGGCTGAGTCGCGAGTTTGAGATGCTCGCCTTCGGAAACGGCGGCGGACTTCCCCTGATCATCTTTCCCACTTCCTTTGGCAGTTACTATCAAAACAAGGATTTCGGACTCGTTGGCTCAGTGAGCGAGTTCGTCGATGCGGGGAGAGTTGCGGTGTACTGCCCGGACGCCATCGATCTGGAAAGTTTTTACAACAAATCAATCCACCCAGCCGATCGCATGCGCACCCATAACGCGTATGAAAATGTGATTGTTCACGACGTGTTCGATCTTGCGCGGCGGGAGTGCGGTTGCCATCGCGTCGCAGTTTGCGGAGCGAGTCTCGGCGCTTATCACGCGGGCAACATTGCCTTTCGTCATCCCGACGCCATCAGTCTTCTCATCAGTTTGAGCGGGTCTTTCGATATTCGCTCGTTCTTCGACGGTTATCACGACGACAACATTTACTTCAACAGCCCATATGAATACCTGCCAAATGTGCCCGACCCGTGGAAATACAATCACATGGGCATCATTATCGGCACCGGCGAATGGGATAACACTCGTGATGAATCCTATCGCCTCTCGGGAATCTTAAATTCCAAGGGGATCAAGCGCTGGCTCGATGACGGAAAATGGCGTGGCCACGATTGGAATTACTGGCGCGACATGCTGCCGTATTACTTGTCGCGCTTATGAAACTTGTAATCGCCGCGACTGGTGCAAGCGGAGCGATCTATTTGCAACACTTGCTTGAGCAAATCGATTGCACGGCGCACGAGGTGCATCTCGTTATGAGCGCATACGCGAGGGAGGTTGCGAAACAGGAACTCGATAGTTTCAAAATTCCCGCGGAAGTTTCGCACCATTCTGAAAGTGACATGAACGTGCCGTTTGTGAGCGGCTCGGCGCGTTTCGAAGCGATGGTGATCGTCCCTTGCTCGATGGCCACGCTAGGGCGAATCGCTTCCGGTTCCAGCGACAGCGTCCTCTTGCGCGCGGCCGATGTCTTCTTGAAGGAACGGCGGAAACTGATTCTCGTCCCCCGGGAAACACCGTGGAATTTGATTCACGCCCGCAACATCGTGACTTTGCTTGAGACTGGCGCGATTATTCTCCCGGCGATTCCATCCTTCTACAGTCGCCCCAATTCCCTCACTGCCGTCGTCGACACAGTGGTTTGGCGCATCTTGGACCAAATCGGGTTGCCCAGCCAGGGTGCATATCGTTGGGGTGAACAAACGGGGTCGGCGAAAACGTCGCACAAGAAAAGTTGAAGATCGAAGGCAGGCTTGCGCGATGGCTGATCGCGTTCGGAGTTTGTTTGTTACGGGTCTGGGAGCGTACGCTGCATTACGAGGTTGATGATCGGGCGGGCATCCTCGGGAAACCGGTGACGGAAAATTACATCGGCGCGCTCTGGCATAATCGGTTGCTAATTTTCCCCTTGGTTTTGCAACGCTTTTTTCCAAATCGTCCTGGCGCGGCGCTAATCAGCGCTAGCCGCGATGGCGATTTGCTCGCGGATGCCATTCACCGTTTTGGCTATGATGTGGTTCGCGGTTCCAGTTCACGCCTGGGCGCAAGCGCAATTCTTCAACTTACCGAAACGCTCGCGTCCGGACGCGACGTGGTCATCACACCCGACGGACCACGCGGCCCGGCTTACGAACTCGGGCCAGGCATCGTCTTCCTCGCGGAGAAATCCGATGCACTGGTGTTGCCAATGAATCTGGAATATTCGCGCTGCTGGCGGCTGGGAAGCTGGGACCGCTTCGTCATCCCGCAACCATTTTCGAAAGTGCGCGTGCTGATCAGCCGACCGCTTCGTGTCAAACCGACCAGTACACCCGAGGAATTCGAGGCTGAACGCCGCCGAGTGCAGGACGCGATGATGTCGCTGGTTGAAATGCGCTGACTCTTTGTCATCCTGAGCGCACGCTCGGAATGATAAACACAACCATGTCGAAATTAATCGATGGCCGCGCTGTCGCAGAAAAAGTTTACGGTGATCTTCGCAGTGATATTGCAGAACTGAAAACACGAGGGGTGACGCCCGGCCTTGCTGTGATCCTCGTTGGAGACAATCCGGCTTCGCGCGCTTATGTGCGTTCGAAAGACAAAATGTGCCGAGAGCTTGGTTTGCACTCCGTGAAACTGGAATTGCCTGCTTCAACCTCGCAGAGTGAACTGCTGGCGCGCGTTGAAGAATTCAACCGCGATTCGACCATTCACGGCATCCTTGTTCAGTCGCCGCCACCCGAGCCTATCGACGAAGCGGCAATCGTGCGCGCGCTGGACCCGCGGAAGGACGTGGACGGATTTCACCCGGAAAATGTCGCCAAGCTTGTACTCGAGGACGCGAGCGGTTTTGTGCCGTGCACGCCACTTGGCGTGCAACGTTTGCTTGTGGAAAGCGACATCGAGGTCAATGGCGCCCACGTTGTGGTCCTAGGCCGCAGCATGATCGTTGGCAAACCTCTGGCACTACTGCTGATGCAGAAAAACAAAAACGGCAACGCGACGGTGACCGTCGTGCATTCGCGCAGCCGCAATCTCGCGCAAATTACGCGTTCGGCTGACATTGTTGTTGCTGCGATTGGACGAGCAGAATTTCTGAAGGCCGATCACATCCGCGAAGGCGCTGTCGTTATTGACGTGGGAATTAATCGGGTCGAAGACGCGGCCAGCGAGCGCGGCTACCGGCTCGTGGGCGACGTTGCATTTGACGAAGTCTCGAAAAAGGCGAGGGCGATTACACCCGTGCCAGGCGGAGTTGGGCCAATGACGATTGCGATGCTGATGGCGAACACGGTGAAAGCGGCGCGGCAATCGCGCGCATGAGTCCTCAAACGGCAAAGAGTTCAACCGGCGGAGGCCTGTTAGCGTGGCGACACAATTTTTGCGGTCAGCAATTTCAATATCGACGGATTAACCCGCGCAGTGTGAACAAAGAACGAGCCCAGTTGCGGCCGCAAGACAGCCTCGCGCGCGAGGCGATTGATCCACAAACGTCCGCGATACATGCCGGAGTATGCGCGAGTGAAATTACGTAGCGCTAACTGCCGATTCTCGCCGCGAACAATCTTTGCGGCCGCGTTTGCGGCCAGCTCGCCCGAGCGCAGCGCGTAATAAATTCCTTCCCCTGTAAACGGTTCGACCACGCGCGCAGCGTCGCCCACGAAGAAGAGATCTTCATGAGCGGAGGGAATTGGCGAACGCGTTAGCGGCGTGATCGTACGCCAGCCTTGATCGGCCGGCAGTTGAAATTGGCGTTCCGCCCACCGACGCAATTTCGAAATTGTCGGTGGTGTGCCGACGAGGCAGAGATTCAACTGAGTCTCATTTACTGAAGCCTGGCCCGAATAACCTTCGCGCAGAAATTGTAGAACGATGCGGTTCCCAAAGTCTCGCGGCAGCGGGATATGCGCCTGTAACGCCACACGTTCGCGCGCAGGACGCGGCAACAAATTGCACAAATGCGCCACCGTAGAGTTGCGTCCATCCGCACCGATTAATATCCGAGCCTGAAAAAATTCGCCGGAAGCAGTTTCAATATTCCAGTGGTCGTTTCTGCTTAACGCGGTCACAGTGGTTTGCTCGTGGACGTTCGCGCCGAGCTCGCGAGCCCGCCTTAAAAGCAGGTCGTCAAAGAGGCTGCGTTTCACCGAAATCTCGCAATTGGCGCCCGATGGAAGATCGACAATCACTTCGCGCCCATCGATCGCAATGAACGCAACCGAACATAGTTTCGAATGCGGCAAATCCTGCACGCGGTCCGCGAGCTCCAGCCGTTCCAAGACGGGCCAGCACGAAGCATTCAAACAGTCACCGCACACTTTCTCGCGTGGAAATTTTTCCCGGTCGAGTACCAGAGATTGCAAACCGGCCATTGCGCAAAACGCGCCGCAGCTCGATCCGGCTGGCCCGCCGCCGATGATTGCAACGTCAAAAAGCTGCATGGAGTCAATTGAACTGTAAAACGGCGCTGGCGCGCGACTTAATCAGAGGGGACACTAATTCGCGTGGGCTGGTCGATTCCAATCCTTCGTGTTGCCGGGATCCAATTGCGGATTCACATCACGTTTCTACTGCTGATCGCATGGATCGCATTTGCCTATTATACCCAGGGCGGCTCGTCCGCAGCGGTCGACGGGGTCCTGTTCATTCTGTTGTTGTTCGCATGCGTGGTGTTGCACGAGTTCGGGCACGCTTTGGCGGGGAAAGCTTTCGGAATCAACACGCCTGACATCACGCTGTTGCCCATCGGCGGTGTGGCGCGATTGGAAAGTATTCCGGACGAGCCGGTTCAGGAACTAGTCATTGCGGTAGCAGGTCCGGCTGTGACGGCGCTGATCGCGCTCGGTGCGTTCATCGGCGGTGGTTCATGGGATTATCCGCCAACCACGAAAAGCAGCATTCCGGATCTGTTGTTCACGATGAACGTTATGTTGCTTCTGTTTAACTTGCTGCCGGCGTTTCCAATGGACGGAGGCCGGGTTTTACGCGCACTGCTCGCGACGCATTTGAGTTATGCGCGCGCCACTCAGATCGCCGCGACCGTTGGCCAAGGGTTCGCGTTCGTGTTCGGTTTTTTCGGTCTACTTTTCAATCCCTTTCTAATTTTCATCGCACTGTTCGTTTACATCGGCGCGTCGCAAGAGGCGGCGCTGGCGCAAATGAAAGATGTCTCGCGCCGGTTTCCAGTTTCCAGCGCAATGGTGCGCGACTTCCGCACCCTGGCAGCAGATGCGACGCTCGAAGAAGCAGTTGACGCATTGCTTGCGACTTCGCAGCACGATTTTCCGGTCATCGACGAAACCGGAAACGTCGCCGGTTTACTAACCCGTCACAATCTCATCTCGGCCTTGCGCAAAAACGATCCCACGCTTCGTGTGGGCGACGTGATGCGGCGCGACATTCCAACGGTCACAACCGGCACACGATTCGAGGATGCATTTCGCATTATGCAGGAGTGCGATTGCCCGGCCGTGCCCGTGCTGGATCGCATGAAACGGCTGGTCGGCTTGCTCACTCCGGAGAACGTCACTGAACTAATGATGGTGCAATCGGCGATGCCGCAGCGGCGAGTTCTATAAAACGGCTCAGGAGCTGATGCGCATCGGCATTATGACGTAGAGGAATGGCGTTTGAATTTTCACAACGCCCGGGCTCATCTCGTCGATCAGATCGAGAAAGACTTCGTCCTCTGTAAGAGCGCGCAGCGGCGCCATCAGAAATTCCGGATTAAACGCAATGGAGAACTCGCGCCCTTTATAAGGAATCGCGAGCGATTCCTTCGCTTCGCCGACCTCCGGCGTATTCGCGGTTATATCTAGATTGTTCTTGCTGAAATTCAGTTTCACCGAGTGCGACTTGTCACTGGCCAGAAGCGAAACGCGCCGCAGTGAATTTAAAAACATTTCTCGCTCGAGTTTTACGCGCTCTTTCGCCTCGCCTGGAATGACCTGGCGATAGTTCGGATAATTGCCTTCGATCAATTTGGAGACGAGCAACGTCTTGTTGAGATCGAATGCGATCTGGCCGTTGCTTATGCTCACCTTCACATCGCCGTCATCGGTAAGTAGACGCTGCAATTCTGTGACTGCCTTCGTCGGAATAATCAGGTCCGATTCGTGGCTGCGGGGAAATTCCATTTCAATTTCCGCCATGGCGAGCCGCCGCCCATCGGTCGCCACGAGAGTGAGCTTATTATCCTTGAAACTGAACAGGACGCCGTTGAGCACGTAGCGTGTCTCGTCAGTGGAAATCGCGTAGGAAGTTCTGCGCAATCCGTCGCGCAGGTCTTTCTGCCGCATCGTAACGACTTTCGCGCCCTCGAACTTGGGCAAGGGTGGAAATTCATCCTCGGGCAAACCGAGAATCTTGAAGAAACTTTGGCCGCTCCGGATAGACGCGGCATTTTTTCCATCCACATCGACCTGAATTTCGCTCGACGGCAGTTCGCGGATGATGTTGAAAACACGCCGTGCCGGAAGTGTGGTGGCTCCTGCCTTGTCCACGTGCGCTTCGCAAGTGCCGCGCACGCCAACGTCCAGATCGGTAGTTGTCAGATACAATTCACCTTCGTTAGCCTGTAGCAAAACGTTGGAAAGAATCGGCAGCGTGGTGCGGGTGCTGACTACGTTTTGCACCTGTTGCAGGGCTTCGAGAAGTTTTTCTTTGGTAACGCTAAATTTCATGATGACCAGCAAGCAGCCTAAGATGTAAAGCCTTCGATTTTATTCGGCAACCGCAATCTCTCATCTCTGCCCCTTGTAGGCTTGCACGCGCTGTGGCCCTACCGCTGGAGGGAGCTGTCGATGTACGAGATCGTCTGGCGAATGTTGTCCTGCTCGGCTATTCGTTTCTTCACCAGCTTGCAGGCATGCAGCACAGTGCCGTGGTCGCGCCCGCCAAACGCGTCGCCGATTTCATTCAAAGATGCCTTAGTGAGTTCGCGCGCCAAATACATCGCGACCTGTCGTGGAAACGCGATGCTGGCCGGGCGCCGCTTGCTCGTCATATCGGCAAGACGCACGTCAAAGTGTTCGGCTACGCGCCGCTGAATTTGTTCGATGGTGATCGATTGACGCCCTTCTTCCTGCAGAATGTCCTTTAGCAAATGCTCCACCGTTTCCTTGGTCAGTTCCTTCCCGCTGAGTGATGCAAAGGAAGCGACACGCATGAGCGCGCCCTCCAGACGACGCACGTTTGTCCGGATACGGGTGGCGAGGAATTGAAAAACGTCTTCATGCAATTTGATCTGCATGGTGTTCGCCTTTTTTCGCAGAATGGCGAGGCGCGTTTCGATGTCGGGCGGCTGAAGCTCGGCGGTTAGCCCCCATTCAAACCGCGATACCAGCCGGTGCTCCAGATTTGCGATTTCTGAAGCGGGCCGGTCGCTGGAGAGCACGATCTGTTTATGTCCGTCAAAGAGCGTGTTGAACGTATGAAAAAATTCCTCCTGCGACCGCTCCTTGCCACCGAGAAATTGAATGTCGTCAATTAAAAGAAGGTCGGCCTGGCGATAACGTTTCCGGAATTTTACCAGATTACTGTGCTGTATCGCGTCGATGAACTCGTTGATGAACAGCTCACTCGAAAGGTAAATCACCTTCACGTTTTTCCTTTTCGCCCAGACGAATTGGCCGATGGCTTGCATCAGATGGGTCTTGCCCAAACCGACGCCGCCGTAAATGAACAGCGGATTGTACGTTCGCGCCGGCGCCTGCGCGACGGCGAGACTGGCTGCGTGCGCAATTTCATTGTTCGGGCCGACGACGAAAGATTCGAAGGTGTTTCGCGGATTGAGTCCGGGAACGGTTGCGGCTGGTCGTGCCTCTACGTGTGCGCGCAACGCTTCTGTTGCCGTCGCCGAATCGTCCGAAGACGTTTGGGCGCCGGCTTCGGACGGCGCGCAAAACCTTACCGAGCGAGGACCGCCAAAAGCCGTTGTGATCGCATTCTGCAATGCGGGCATGTAATTACTCTCGATCCAGAGCTGATAAATATTGTTTGGAACAGTAAGCGTGATCGATTTCTCCTTTGCCTCCACTAACTCGACTGTAGAAAACCAACGTTTAAAACTATCCGCGCTAATCTGTGGCTTGAGAGCAGCCGACAATCGCTGCCACAGCTGCGCGCATTTCTTGTCCATAGAGAAGTTGTTAACAGTGTTACAGAAACGCCACATGGGCCCGTGCCGTGGGAAATCGCCCGCAGCAGCCGGAGAATAATCGAGCCGCGCCCCAGTGTGATTCGGCTATCAACGGGACAAAAAAATTGCCAAGAACACGTAAATACGAGGCAAAACGCCTCGCGGCGTCGTTCAGTGTCTCTTTACCAGCAAGCTCGTGCGCATCCACAACCAATCGTTCCGTTAAGGAGATTTTCCTGTTGT